>Ga0102952_1000170_pt1 | contig 30900 bp, 29 predicted proteins | sample SalPon2A_C_D1_MG_FD_78506 | JGI IMG/M metagenome (GOLD analysis project Ga0102952, IMG submission 78506) | Soil microbial communities from South San Francisco under conditions of wetland restoration - Salt Pond MetaG R2A_C_D1_MG | ecosystem: Environmental > Terrestrial > Soil > Wetlands | place... | reverse complement strand
GCCTGGCAGGCCTGCTGGCGCCGGGTATTTTCCCCGCACAATTTAAGACGGATGCAGGGACCGTACATGTTTATTTCGAGGCGGCCACCGTGATCCTTACCCTGGTTTTGATGGGCCAGGTACTCGAAGCCCGGGCCCATAGCAAAACCAACAATGCCGTGAAGGAATTGCTAAAGCTGGCCCCCAACAAGGCTACCCGCGTGGTAGACGGGAAGGAGGAGGTGATCGGGATAGACCAGATTTCCGTGGGGGATACTCTCAGGGTAAAACCAGGAGAAAAGATCCCGGTAGACGGGAAGGTTACAGAAGGGCAGTCGAGCGTGGATGAATCCATGATCACCGGGGAACCCATGCCGGTCCATAAATCGGCCGGGGAAGAGGTCCGCAGCGGAACGATCAACGGGAGCGGGGGCTTTCTCATGAAAGCGGAGAAGGTGGGTTCGGATACCCTCCTTTCGCAAATCATAGAAATGGTCAACAAGGCCAGCAGGAGCCGGGCACCCATGCAACAACTGGCAGACCGAGTGTCTTCCTATTTTGTTCCGGCAGTGGTGCTGATTGCCTGTCTTACCTTTCTGGTATGGGCGATCTGGGGTCCGGATCCCGCCTATGTATACGCCCTGGTAAACGCCATTGCCGTCTTGATCATAGCTTGCCCCTGTGCCCTTGGACTGGCCACCCCGATGAGCGTCATGGTGGGTGTGGGGAAAGGCGCCACAAATGGTGTTTTGATCAAAAATGCCGAAGCCCTGGAACTAATGGAGAAAATAGACACCCTTATCATTGATAAAACGGGTACCATAACGGAAGGCAAGCCTGCGGTAGAAAAAATAGGCTACCTCAAGCAGGATTTCACGGAACAGGAGATCCTGAATTATATGGTATCCCTCAACCAGAATAGTGAACACCCCCTGGCCACCGCCATATTGATGTACGGGAAGGAAAAGAATGCAAAGGCGGAAAAGGCAGCAAACTTTGAGGCGGTTCCCGGGAAAGGCGTTCGGGCAACCGTCCAGGGGAAATCCTTAAGCCTGGGTAATTCCGGGCTGATGCAACAATTGCAGGCCCCTATCCCTCAGAAATTGAAAGAGGAAGCGGCCACTTTCCAGCAACACGGGAAAACCGTTTCCTACCTGGCCGTGGACCAACAGGTTGTTGGATATGTAATAATAGGCGACAGGATCCGTGAAACAAGCGCTGCAGCCATCCGGGAACTTCAGGAAAAAGGAATAGAAGTGATCATGCTCACGGGGGATAACCAGGAAACGGCCAGGGCGGTGGCGGAAGAGGTGGGGCTCTCCCGCTTTAAGGCAGGCGTGCTTCCCGAAGATAAACTCCGGGAAGTGGAAGGGCTGCAGAAGGAAGGCCGGAAGGTGGCCATGGTAGGGGATGGGATAAACGACGCCCCGGCCCTGGCACAGAGCGATATCGGGATCGCGATGGGTACCGGGACCGACGTTGCCATTGAAAGTGCCAACATTACCCTGGTTAAAGGCGATCTGCAGGGCGTGGTAAAGGCCAGGAACCTGAGCGAAAAGGTGGTGCGCAATATCCGGCAAAATTTGTTTTTCGCCCTTATATACAACAGCCTGGGTATTCCTATCGCAGCTGGCGTGTTGTTCCCTTTCTTCGGCACTCTGTTGTCGCCCATGATCGCGGCTGCCGCCATGAGCTTCAGTTCGGTTTCGGTTATCGGCAATGCGCTGCGCCTGCGCTCGGCAAACCTGAATTAACAGTTAAGTAAAATTAAATCCGGCCTTCGGCCACCAAACAAAATAAAAGGTCAACTCATGAAAAAGATCACAATTCTCTACCTGGCCCTGGCCGTTACCGCCGGGCTGGCCTTCGGATACTTCCTCTTTCACTCGCCTGAGGCCCAATCTTCCGGGCCGTCCGCTGAAGCATCGGATACGAGCCAGCAACTATGGACCTGTGCCATGCACCCGCAGATACAGCTCCCGCAACCCGGGAATTGTCCGATATGCGGCATGGAACTCATCCCTGTCGAAGGCACGGAAATGGCAATGGACAACTCCAGGGTATCGATGACAGAATATGCGGCGGCCCTGGCCCATGTGCAGACCATGGTGGCCGGCTCGCTGAAAGGGACTCCGGAAAGGCTGGTATTGAGTGGGAAAATTCGTGAAAACGAAGAAGCCAACGCAATACAGGCCAGCTATTTTGACGGGAGACTGGAACACCTTTATGTAAACACGACCGGAGAAAATGTGCAGGTGGGCCAGCGTGTAGCGACGATATATTCCCCGGAGCTGGTAGCCGCCCAGCAGGAATTGCTTAGTTCCCGGGCACTCAAAAGCTCCCAACCCGCACTGTATGAGGCCGTCAGGAACAAGCTCAAGTTCTGGAAACTTTCAGAAGAACAGATCCAAACGATCGAGTCCTCAGGCAAGGTACAGGAGTACTTTCCGGTTTATGCCACTGTTTCCGGGACGGTCACCGGGAAAATGGTGCAGGAAGGGGATTATGTAAAAAAAGGACAGCCCCTTTTCAAAATTGCCGGGTTGGCCACTGTTTGGGCTGTATTTGACGCCTATGAGAACCAGCTTCCTTTTTTGAAGCGAGGGCAGGAGGTCCTTATTACTTCCGAAGCCTATCCGAATGAGCAAATGACCGGGGCCATCACTTTTATCAACCCTGTGATGGATACATCGAGCAGGACCGTGGAGGTACGGGCCGTACTTCAAAACAATTCCGGCAAGTTAAAACCGGGCATGTTTGTTAAAGGCCAGGTAATCGACGGGGGGGCAGCAGCCGGGAGTGAAGGCATATGGCTGCCTTCCAGCGCTGTTTTGTGGACCGGGGAACGTTCCCTGGTGTATGTAAAGCCCAACCCGGATAAGTCTGAATTCGAAATGCGGGAGGTAACCCTGGGAAAGACCGCAGGCGACGACGTACAGATTTTACAGGGCCTTGAGGCCGGGGAAGAGGTTGTGGTCAACGGCACTTTTACGGTCGATGCGGCCGCCCAGTTAAAAGGGAAGAGGTCCATGATGAATCCGGAGGGGGAGACCCCGGGTTCCGGGGCTGAAGGCACAATGCAAATGCCCATGGAGGGACACTAAAAGCAAAAACACAGCCGTGACATGTTAGGAACAGTGACGAAATAGCTGCGTATCCCGGGGAATTTCTGAATCTAATATGCGGATGTTAAAGCCGGATTGGATACTTTAGGGTTTTTATCCGCCCAAGGACACAGACACGGATGACTAAATTGGCCATGACATTGCAATACCCCGGGGATTTACAAATCATAAAGCCCCTAATTAAATGGGTCATACCGGCTATTTTCTGGACCTGCGGGATAGTGGCCCAGCAACAAACCTATTGCAACCCCATAAATATTGATTACGGGTACACCCCTATCCCGAATTTTTCTACCCATGGAAAACACCGGGCCACGGCCGATCCGCTGATCGTGAACTTCAGGGGCGCCTATTTCCTTTTTTCCACCAACCAATGGGGGTATTGGTGGAGCACAGATATGCTCAATTGGAAGTTTATCCCCCGCAAGTTCCTTTTGCCCCGGCATAAAGGCATCTATGATGAACTTTGTGCCCCGGCGGTCTTCGCCATGAAAGACACCCTCTATGTAATTGGCTCCACCCATGGGCAGTCGTTCCCTTTGTGGAAAAGCGGCAACCCCAGGGTGGATGATTGGCAGATAGCCGTGGATTCCTTAAAGGTGGGGGCTTGGGACCCGGCATTTCTTTACGATGAGGAGGGTGACAAACTATACCTGTACTGGGGATCCAGCAATGAGTTTCCCATCATGGGTACAGAAATCAACCCCAGGACCTTGCAGTCGGAGGGGTTTGTAAAACCGTTGATTTCCCTACATCCCCAAGATCATGGGTGGGAGCGCTTTGGTGAATATAATGACAACACCTTCCTGCAGCCCTTTATGGAGGGAGCGTGGGTAACCAGATACCACGATAAATACTATTTACAGTACGGCGCCCCGGCCACCGAATTCAAGGGGTACGCAGACGGGGTGTATGTAAGTGACCATCCGCTGGAAGGCTTTACCTACCAGGAGCACAATCCGTTTTCATATAAACCCGGAGGTTTTGCGAAAGGCGCAGGCCATGGAGCCACATTCAGGGATAATAAGGGCCTGTGGTGGCATGTTTCCACCATGGTGATCGGAGTGAAAAACAATTTTGAACGCAGGATCGGGATCTGGCCCGCGGGGTTCGATCAGGACGATGTCCTGTATTGCAATACGGCCTATGGAGACTATCCCACCTTCCTGCCTCTTAAGGAAACAGACCATTTGAAAGGGAGCTTCACCGGGTGGATGCTTTTGAATTATAAAAAACCGGTTCAGGTTTCTTCCACCCTGGGAGGATATCAACCCAATAATCTGGTTGACGAAGACATAAAAACCTACTGGAGCGCCGCGACAGGCGATCCCGGGGAATGGCTACAGGCTGACCTGGGCGGGCTGGCAACCGTCCGGGCCATCCAGGTCAACTATGCCGACCAGGATGCTGAATTCCTTGGCAAAACCTCGGGCAAAGCGCATCAGTACAGGATTCTTTCCTCTCAGGACGGGCAGCATTGGAAGCTTTTGGTGGATAAAAGCCGGAACGACACAGATGTTCCCCATGATTATGTAGAGCTGGAAAATCCGGTACGGACCCGCTACCTTAAGATGGAAAACCTTAAAATGCCCACGGGAAAGTTTGCCCTCAGCGGCTTCAGGGTATTTGGCAATGCAGATGGGCAGCCCCCGGGAAAGGTACACGACTTTGTGGCATTACGAGCCAACCCGGACGCATACGGCGAACGCCGGAGCGCCTGGCTGCGATGGGCGCAGAACGATCAGGCGGATGGTTATGTCATTTACTTTGGAAAGTCGCCCGGGAAATTATATGGCAGCATTATGGTCTACGGCCGGAATGACTATTTCTTTACGGGGATGGACCGGACGGATGCCTACTATTTTCAGATCGAGGCGTTTAACGAGAATGGTATTTCGGAAAGAACAACGCCAATTAAAGCGCCCTGACATAATTCGACGCAGGGAGCCTAACCAATGAGGGGCTATTGAATACGGGTTGGTTAGGCGCGGATTCAGTAAATTGAGCCAAAGCGATTCACCATGAGAAAATTCCTGATTATACTCGTCCTGGGCTTCCTGCATTTGTATACCTTACAGGCACAAGACCTAAGTATTCTGACCTACAACCTTCGTTACGATACCGAGTCCGACGGGGTGAACCGTTGGGATAACCGGAAGGAGATTCTGATCTCACAACTGCGATTTTACCAACCCGATATATTCGGAACCCAGGAAGGGTTGCTGCATCAGCTGGAGGCGATCCGCGATGGTTTGGAGGACTATGACTATTTTGGGAAGGGACGTGACCAGGGGGATGATGAAGGCGAATTCTCCGCGATTTTCTATAACCATTATGCCGTTAACCTGATTTCTCAAAGCACCTTCTGGCTCTCTGAAACCCCGGATGTCCCTTCCAAAGGCTGGGATGCTGCCTTGAACAGGGTATGCACTTACGGCCTCTTTGAATCCAGGAACGACGGGAAAAAGTTCTATGTTTTTAATACGCACCTGGACCACATGGGCGAAACGGCGCGGAAGGAAAGTGTCAAATTGATACTAAAACAGATCGACAGCATCAACACTTCCCATTTCCCGGTCGTCTTAATGGGCGATTTCAACCTGGAGCCGGATGACGAAGCAATGGTCGGTCTGAGCGAGGTGATGCAGGACGCCCATTCCCTTGCAGGAACTTCGGCCTTTGGCCCAAGAGGCACCTTCAATGGTTTTCAGGTGACCCTTCCGGTAGTTCGTCGTATTGACTACCTGTTCCTGTCCCCTTCCGATTTCTCCCTCCTGAAATATGCGATCCTTACGGCAACCATTGATGGCAGGCACCCGTCTGACCACTATCCGGTCTATGCAGAACTGGATTTTCGGTGATCTGTTGGACGCCCTATCTGAAAAGGATAAGTACCGCCCCAATGGCGGTCAGTAAAAGGATCATTTTGCGATAAAAGGCTTCCTGCAGAATCCTTACCAGCCTAACCCCTATAAACAGGCCTGCCACGACAGCGGGGGCCAGTTTCAGGTCGATCATCAGACTGTCCAGGTCCATGGTCCCCCAAACGAAAAAATGAAAAGGCAATTTAACGACATTGACGATAAAGAATAGCCAGGCTGCCGTTCCTATGAATTCATTTTTGGGCAGCCGCATAGCCAGGAAATAAATATTTGAAAATGCCCCCGCCAGGTTACCCACCATGGTGGTGATACCGGCGAGTACCCCGATAAGCCCCCCAAAGGCCCAGTGTGTGGGGACCGAATTGGATTTTCGCATATCCCACCAATACATCATCACAACGCTTCCCAGGATCACGACCACCATCAGCCACTTGAAGAGCTTCTCCGGAAGCCCGTTCCCGATGAGCACCCCGATGAGCACCCCGGCCAGCATCCAGGGCAAAAAGCGGATGATATAGGACCAACGGGCATGACGGTTGTAGTAGATGACCGCGAAAATGTCGCCTACCACCAGCAGGGGCACCAGCAGGCCGGTAGATTCCTTGGCCCCGAAGGCAAGCGCCATCATGGCTACAATTATGATGGCGATCCCCTTGATACCCGCCTTTGAAATTCCCAGGACAAAGGCTGCCGTTCCTGCCAGGATCCAGATAGAAAGGGAAGGATGCAGGGGGGAACTGGCGTACATGGGAAGGGTTTGGTTGATAATAAACAAAAGTATCCTAAAAAATAATATCTTTAACGGGGCAACCAAACTAACCGATTATGCAGCTTTCCACCCTTGATTATACCTTCATTGTAATATTCTTTTCCATAGTCCTGTTGATCGGGTTCCTGGTTTCCAAGAAATCCGGTAAGGATTCGTCCGAATATTTCCTGTCGGGGCGGACCATGCCCTGGTGGCTGCTGGGCATGTCGATGGTTGCCACCACCTTCTCCACGGACACCCCCAACCTGGTTACGGACATCGTCCGTACCAACGGGGTATCTGGCAACTGGGTCTGGTGGGCATTCCTTATTACGGGCCTGCTTACCGTCTTTGTTTACGCCAAGCTCTGGAGAAAATCCAACGTCAATACCGACCTGGAATTCTACGAGCTCCGTTATGGAGGGGCGCCGGCACGTTTTCTCAGGAAATTCCGCGCCCTTTACCTGGGGGTCCTTTTCAACGTGATCACCATGTCTTCGGTCACCCTGGCAGCCATCAAGATCGGTAGCATTATGCTGGGGCTGGAACCCTGGGTAACTGTGGTCAGTGCCGGCCTGATAACAGTAACATTCAGTGCTATGGGCGGTTTCAAAGGGGTGGTGTATACGGATTTCCTCTTGTTTTTTGTAGCGATGTCCGGGGCTATCGGGGCCTCCATCTACCTCGTGAACATCCCGGAAGTAGGGGGAATTGCCAACTTGCTGACCCATGAAAATGTAGCAGAAAAGATTTCCATCCTGCCTGATTTCAGTAACCGCCAGGCATTGATCACCTTATTTATCATCCCGTTGGCCGTACAGTGGTGGAGTTCCTGGTATCCGGGCGCCGAACCGGGCGGAGGCGGCTATATCGCGCAACGGATGCTTGCCGCAAAGAATGAAAACCACGCCATAGGTGCCACCTTCTTTTTTAATATCATGCATTATGCGCTGAGGCCATGGCCGTGGATCCTGGTTGCCCTCGCATCCCTTGTGGTGTACCCGGATGTGGCCAGCATACACGATGCCTTCCCCAACATAACCCCGGATAAGCTGGGGAATGACCTGGCTTATTCCGCCATGCTGACAAAACTCCCCAGTGGATTGCTCGGCGTGGTCCTGGCTTCCCTGGTGGCGGCCTATATGTCTACTATTTCCACGCAGCTCAACTGGGGGTCGTCCTATATCGTCTATGATTATTACAAGCAACAGATCAATCCTGGCGCTTCCGAAAAACGCCTGGTAGCTGTTGGACGATTTTCAACAGTTTGCCTGATGGTGTCCAGCGCAGCCCTCGCCCTTCTGCTACAGAACGCCCTGCAGCTTTTTGAGGTGCTTCTCGTTTTTGGCGCGGGCACCGGGCTGATCTTTATCCTGAGGTGGTTTTGGTGGCGTATCAACGCATGGAGTGAGATCGCAGCCATGTTCGCCTCCGGCATCATCTCCATCGTATTAAAACTCACACCGGTGGGCCCCTTCTTTTTTGATCCTGAGACCGGCGTGCTTCCGGATTGGACGGAGTATATATTTGTAGTTACCGTAACCACAGTGATCTGGCTTGCCGTAACCTACATGACCCAGCCTGAATCCAAAACAGTGCTACAGAGTTTCTACCGCAAGATACAGCCCGGTGGCCCTGGATGGAAAAAAGTTCTGGTGGAAGCCGAAGCCGAACACCATGAACTGGTGAAAACCAACGAAAAATGGAGTGTTCCTTCGGGGATTGCAGCTATGCTGCTGGGCTGCGTTCTCATCTATTCCTGTATGTTCTGTACCGGGTATTTCATTTATGGAAAGCATACCCAGGCGTTCATTCTCTTGGGCCTCGCCATTGTTTCGGGATATTCACTGGCCAGGGTGTGGAACCAAATGAAAAAGCATATCCTGTAGCGGAATAAAAGACATTGCCGCCCGGGGCTCAGGCTTGTTTTTGGAAAGCCCAGCGAAGAAATTCGGGATAGGCCTCAGCCCAGGTGGGGAGATCGTGCCTTCCCCCTTCGACAAGCAGGTATTCGATGTCTGCCTGCCGGCGATACCCTTTATTTTCCAGCTCGCTTATCACATCCAGGGTGTCATCAATGGCATCTATGACACCGTTCTTGTTCCGGTCTGCGGTTTCGTCGAGCGTTCCGCATTGCAGCCAGAATTTTAAATGGGGCGCCCGGGGGCTGTCGCGGATGACATCCAGGATGATCCTGCTCCGGTCATCCTTATCAGCTTTCACATAAGCTGCGCTGCGCCACCAGAACGACCCGCTGAATACGCCCACTTTTCCGAACAGTTCGGGATGGTTGACCACAATATCCATGGCAGAAAGACCTCCGAGAGACATACCGCAAAATACCCAATCTTCCTTTTCCGGACTGAGATTGAAGGCAGACTTCAGAAACGGAACGAATTCTTCGGTAATAAACCGGCTGTAGGCCCCGGCTCTTTTCCCGCGGCCTTTGTAATCGGCCGAACTGGCGGTACCATATTCCTGTATGCGGTGCACATTGGTCTCAATGGCTACAAATACAAAGGGTTGCAGAAGCCTTGAGGCATAACAGGCCGTAAGGGTCCTCTCCAGGTTCAGGGCCATATAATCCTGTCCGTCGTTCATCAGCACCACCGGTAATCCAACGGAGGTCTCCCGGTATTCAGGCGGGGCCATCCAACGGAACCGGACCTTCCTTTTCAAATTGGCCGAATACAGGCTGGCCCTGAAACTGGTGAATTCTACCTCATATTTGATAGCAGTATACATAGGTGCAAGTATACGGATTCCTAAAAAACCATACGTTCCGCAATGCTTTTTAAATTACATTCGCGCGATAAACATTAATTGGCGGATACGCGGATTTAAGCTATATTTAAGAGTATGGCGGTCGGAGAGCACAGGACTTATTACTCCCATATCCTCAACCGGGATATCCATTTGGAAGTCACCGGCCATTGGGGGCATCCCATCCTACTGTTCCCTTCTTCCTATGGGCAGTATACTCAAAACCGGGATTTCGGGTTGAATGGATCCGTCATGCGGTGGGTCGATGAGGGCCGGATCAAATTATACAATGTGGAGACTATTGACGGCCTGACCTTCTATGCCGAGCATATGAACTCAGAAACCAAGATCCACAATTATGAACATTACATGCAGTTCCTGAGAAGTGAATTGATCCCCTATATCCAGAATGAATGCAACAGCCACCGGATTGCCGTTGCCGGGGTAAGTTTTGGGGGTTACCATGCCTCTAATACCGCATTCCGGTTCCCGGATTTGATATCCCATGTCTTTTCATTGTCGGGGGTGTTCAACATCCGGAACTTTGTACCTCTCTCAGATGATACCCGGATTTACTATAACTGCCCGGACGAATTCATGGTACATGAAGAAAGCTGGAAATTCCACCATATGCAGATCGTGCTCAGCACTTCAGACTGGGACTCCTGTAAGCCCAAAAACGAGAACATGGCACGGATCCTGGCAGACAAAGGGATCCCCTGCTGGTATGACGAAAAAAAGTGGATATCGCACGACTGGCCACTGTGGAAAATGGTATTCGCGGAGTACATTGGATCGTATTTCTGACAGACTAAACTAAACATCTCAATATGACTAAGAAAATTGGAATTTTGTTCGGAATGGAAGACACCTTTCCCTGGGCCTTTATCGAGCGGGTGAACGCCCTGGGCCAGGGCGGCGTATCGGCCGAACCTGTCGAAATAGACAAGGTGCAACAGGGCATAGATTACGGGTATCACGTAATCATCGACCGGATATCTCAGGAGGTACCATTCTACCGGGCGTACCTCAAGAATGCCGCCCTGATGGGAACCGCTGTCATAAACAACCCGTTTTGGTGGAGTGCAGATGAAAAATTCTTCAACAACTGCCTGGCTATCCAATGGGGTATCCCGGTACCGAAAACCGTTTTGCTGCCTTCCAGGGAACGGCCGGAAAATACCACGGAGCGATCCTTCCGGAATTTGAAGGATCCCCTGGACTGGGAGTTCATCTTCAACTATATCGGCTTCCCCGCCTATATGAAGCCGCATTCGGGTGGTGGATGGAAAAGCGTATACAAAATTGAAAACCCGGAAGACCTTTTCGCCCGGCACGCCGAAACCAACCAGTTGGTGATGATGCTGCAGGAGGAAATCGTATTTGACGATTACTACCGGGTTTATTGCCTGGGCAGGAAATATGTGCATATCATGCCTTATGAACCCAGGAATGAATTCCATCAGCGCTACGCGACCGAACCCAAAACCCAGGGAGCCGAACACCAGAAACTGATGAAGACCATAAAGGATTATACCCTCAAACTGAATAATGCCCTCGGGTATGATTTTAACACCGTGGAATTCGCGGTCCGAAATGGCATTCCTTACGCCATTGATTTCTGCAATCCCGCCCCGGATGCGGACGTTCACTCAGTTGGGCAGGCAAATTTCGAATGGATTGTGGAACACGCCGCCAAATTCGCCATAGAAAAGGCTTCAGACTACAAGCGCAACCAGAATAACTGCAGTTGGGGCACTTTCCTGCAAGAAGCCATTGTACCCCCTTCAAAAGCCGCTGCAAAAGTACCGCTGAAAACGGCTGCCCAGGCAAAGAAAACGGCTAAGAAGGAGCCTATAGAGGCCACCGCCAAAAAGAAGACACAGGGAAAAAGTGGAAAAAGCGGGCCCCGGGGTAATAACTCCCAGACAACCAAAAAGGATAAATCCAGGAAATCAGGATAAATCAAAACCGGCATACAGTCATGAAAAAATTCACGCTGGGGATAGAGGAAGAATTTCAGATCCTGGAATGCGATTCCTATACGCTCCATTCTCAAATGTCAAAGATCCTTGAAGGAGGGAAGGTTTTCCTGAAGGAACGGATCAAGGAAGAGATGCATCAATCCGTGGTTGAGATGGGCACCAATATCTGCGAAAATGTACAACAGGCACGGGATGAAGTCTCCTATTTAAGACAGCAGATCATTGAACTCGCCGGGAAGGAAGACCTGAAAGTTGCGGCTTCCGGGACGCATCCCTTCTCTCACTGGCGCGACCAGCTGATAACGCCGAATCCGCGTTATGACCAGCTAATTGATGAAATGAAGGATGTGGCCCGCTCAAACCTGATATTCGGGCTTCATGTGCATGTGGGGATCCCTAATCGGGAAGACGGATTGCATATCATGAATATCGCCCGGTACTTTTTGCCACACCTGTATGCTCTCTCCACAAATTCACCCTTTTGGGAAGGCCGGGAAACAGGTTTTAAATCCTTTCGCTCCAAGATTTTCGACAAGTTTCCGAGGACCGGCATCCCTCCTTATTTTTCAAGTGTTGCCGAGTATGACAAATTCATTGAGGTCCTGGTAAAAACCAATTGTATTGACAACGGGAAAAAGATCTGGTGGGACATCCGCCTCCATCCTTTTTATCCAACCGTGGAGTTCCGGATATGCGATATGGTCATGACGGTGGATGAGGTGATATGTATAGCTGCCCTGATGCAGTGTGTGATTGCAAAGTTGTATAAATTGCACCAGAAAAACCAAAGCTTCCGCTCTTACCGCCGGGTATTGATCAACGAAAATAAATGGCGCGCCGCCCGATGGGGGATAGAGGCCAAGCTGATCGACTTCGGGAAAGAAGAGGAGGTCCCATTCGCCAACCTGATAAATGAATTGCTCGAATTTATAGACGATGTGGTCGATGAGCTGGGATGCCGCTCCGAAGTGAATTTTGTGCACCAAATCCTGGAGCAGGGAACAGGCGCAGATAGGCAGCTTGAAATTTACAGGAAGACGGAGGATCTGCCCCGGGTGGTTGAATACATTATAGCGGAAACCGCAAAAGGCCTGTAGGAATCAGAATGGAAACAGAAAAAGAAAAATTGGAACAGAAAAAACAAGCCTTGCGCATTGCCGTCCTCGACATGAATGCCGGGGAGCCTAACCAGGGGATGCGCTGTATTAAGGCTTTGGTGGAAGACTTCCTTCAATCTCCCGGAATTACAGGCAGTTACCAGGTATTTGAAGTCCGCCTGAAGAACGAGGTGCCAGAATGGGAGGATTACGATATTTTCATTTCGTCGGGCGGGCCGGGATCCCCTAAATTACGGGGGAATAAGTGGGAAAAGGGCTTCTTGCAGCTTCTCGACGGAATTTTTGACCATAACCTGCTCGAACAGGAGAAGAAGTTCCTTTTTCTGATTTGCCATTCCTTCCAACTGGCCTGTTTACACTGGAAGTTGGGCAAGATTACCAAAAGGAAGTCCACAGCCTTCGGGGTCATGCCGGTGCACAAGACAAAGAAAGGCCAGAAAGAGCCCCTCTTCGAAGGGCTGGCAGATCCTTTCTATGCAGTGGATTCCAGGGATTACCAATTGGTCATGCCCAGGGAAAAACGGATCAAAAAAATGGGAGGGAAAATCCTGTGCAAAGAAAAAATACGCCCGCACGTCCCTCTGGAGAGGGCTGTAATGGGGATCCGTTTTTCAGAGGAAATGGTAGGGATGCAATTCCATCCGGAGGCAGACTCGAAGGGGATGAGCATGTATTTCCAGCAACCGGAAAAGAGGGATCACATTATCAAGCACCACGGCAGGCGCAAATACAAGGAAATGCTGGAACACCTCAACGATGCAGACAAGATCCTCCGCACCAACCGTACCATCATCCCGCTATTCCTGCAGCGGGCCTCCGATGCCCTGAACCGCTCCAAACTCCTGCCGGTATGATTAAAGACGTCCGCGAGGCATTTAATGCCGGATTCAAAAACCAATATTATCTCAACCTGCTGCAGGATGTGGAAACCCGCTTTGGGGAGCCCTGCCCTTTCCGGATCTCCGAAACCCCGGTATTTATTAGCAAGGCCCTGGGCGAAAAGATATTTTCAGCCTGCGACGCCATCCTTACCCAAATTGAAGCCTTGGATTTTGAAGAGATCCGGCAACGATTCATGCCCAAATTCCTTCAGTCGCCTTCGCCTATTGGCATGCCTCATTTCCTGGCCATGGATTTCGGCCTGTGCGAGGAGGAGGGAGAGATCGTCCCGAGACTCATCGAATTGCAGGCATTCCCCTCCTTGTTTTATTACCAGAACTTCCTGGGAAATGCCTTGTACCGGCACTACCCATCCCTTCCCGAAAAGGGATTTCACTTTTATTTCAGCGGCCTGGACGAAAGCAGTTACCTCCGGGAAATGAAGGAGTTGATCCTGGGAGAACACCAGCCGGAGAACGTCATCCTCCTGGAGATCCAACCGGAAAGGCAAAAGACACGGATCGATTTTTGGGCTACCCGGGAAGCCCTGGGAATCGAAGTGGTCTGCTGCACCAAAATCCTGAGGGAAGACAATAAACTCTATTACGAGAAGGATGGAAAAAAAATCCCCATCCACCGTATCTACAACCGGGTTATTTATGACGAGATACAACGCCTGCCCGAATTGCAGACCACCTTCAACCTCTTTGATAACCTGGAAGTTGAGTGGGTGACCCATCCCGACTGGTTTTTTATCCTTTCCAAATGCATCCTTCCCCTGCTCCGGCACGAAAGCATTCCTCCCAGCTACTACCTGCCCGAAATGCCCGATGATCTGGACCTCAGCAAGTATGTCCTCAAGCCATTGTTTTCGTTTGCAGGCTCGGGAATACAGTTGAACCCAACCGCCGGGGATATTGAAGCACTTCCTGATAAACACAATTACCTCCTCCAGCGCAAGGTAACCTACGCCCCGCTGATCAAAACCAGGACCGATAAAAATTCAAAAGTGGAACTCCGCATCCTCTATATCAGGAATGGGGCAAAAGGCCGCTTTAAGCCTGTGATAAACCTTACCAGGATGGCAAAAGGGGAGTTGATCAACGTTTCTCACCTCACAGATGAAAAATGGATTGGGTCGTCCATTAGTCTGTTCGAGGACTAGCCGGGAAACTTAAGGCCGCTAACCCTGCTTTTCCATTAGCCGGGCCACATATTTTCCTATCATATCGAATTCCAGGTTCACCACCGAACCCGGCCGGTAATTCCGGAAGGTGGTGTGTTCGAAGGTGTACGGGATGATGGCCACGCTGAAGCTGTCCCGTTCAGAATCCACCACGGTAAGGCTGGTACCATCTATGGTGATAGACCCTTTTGGGATGGTAATATGTTGTGCCTGAGGCTCATATCGGAACCTGAACAGCCAGCTGCCTCCCTGTTCTTCCACGGCCGTACAGGTCCCGGTCTGGTCTACATGGCCCTGGACGAGATGCCCGTCAAGTCGGGTGCCAAGTACCATGGCCCGTTCGAGGTTAACCCGGTCGCCGGGTTCTAGCAGGGCCAGGTTCGAGCGGCGAAGGGTTTCATCAATAGCGGTCACCCAGTAGGAATCGGGAAGCACCTCAACCACGGTCAGGCAGACCCCGTTATGCGCAACGCTCTGGTCTACCTTCAATTGGGAGGCCAGGGGCGTTCTTATGTGGATGTGAAGGTTAGACTTTTCCCTTTTTAGGGCCGCCACCTCCCCTAAACTTTCAATGATCCCTGTAAACATGTATCGGTTAAATTACCTAGTTTTACCCTGTAAAAATACCACATAAGCCACTTAAATGACAGAGGAAAGTCCAAAATTAAGGCTTGGGATCTCCATAGGCGACTTCAATGGGATAGGCTGCGAAGTGATCCTGAAGACGTTCGAGGACAGCCGCATGCTCGATTTTTGCACTCCGGTCCTGTTTGCCTCTACCAAGACCATATCCAATCAGAAACAAGCCCTGGGGGTGGATATTGCCTATCATGGGATCCAGCATGCCGGGGAAGCCCTTGAAGGCAAGATCAATGTGGTGAATGTCTGGAAGGATAGTCCGGAGATTCATTTCGGGCAGGCTACGAAAGAAGCGGGAACCTATGCGATCAAATCCCTCAAGGCTGCTGTAAAGGCCCTGAAGGATAAGGAGGTTGATGTGCTTGTCACAGCACCGATCAACAAACACACCATTCAGGATGAGGAATTCCATTTCCCGGGCCATACAGACTTCCTCGCCCGGGAATTGGAGGGGGAAAGCCTGATGTTCATGGTTACCAATACCCTGAAGATCGGATTGCTCACGGATCACGTGGCTGTAAAGGATGTGACCGGACTGATCAGCGCTGCCCTGATCCGCAAAAAGGTAGATCTGATGATGGAATCCCTGAGGATGGATTTTGGTATCAGGAAGCCGAGGATCGCGATCCTGGGGATCAATCCGCATAGTGGGGATAATGGGGTCATAGGAAAAGAGGATGAGGAAGTGCTGAAACCTGTCATCCGACAGATGTCTGATGAGGGGCTGCTCGTTTTCGGCCCCTATTCTGCCGACAGTTTTTTTGGCTCGGGAACCCATGAGGGTTTCGATGCGGTCCTGGCGGCTTACCACGACCAGGGGCTGATCCCCTTTAAAACCCTGTCTTTCGGGAAAGGAGTCAATTTTACGGCGGGATTAAACCGGGTCAGGACCTCGCCAGACCACGGAACGGCGTTTGAGATCGCCGGGCAGGGAAAGGCAGACCCCAGTTCTTTTAAAGAGGCGGTATTCACTGCCATCAGCATCTTCAGGAACCGGGAAGAATATTTGGAATTAACAGCCAACCCCCTGCAAAAGCAGAAACGAAAACGTTGAACCTGACATTCGGGGCATCCTGGAGGTTTTGACTCCGCAAATATCTCGGGCATTTGATTGGGATATTTGAAAAAAAAAGTATCTTTGCACGCCTTAAACTAGTGGATAAGAAGATGGAGTATAAGGAATACAGTATTCCTTTTTCGGGATTAAAGGAAGGGAAACACGAGTTTAATTTCAGGGCAGATAAAAAGTTCATACAATCCTTTGGTTATCAGGATTTTAATGACGCCTCAGTAACAGTTGTAGTGTCGCTGGACAAGCGGCCCACCGTCCTGGAATTCGTATTTAACGCGGCCGGCAGCATCAATGTGGACTGTGACCTGACCAGTGAACCTTATGACCAGCCTATTAAGGCTACCCTGGGGCTCCTGGTAAAATTTGGAGAGGAGTTTAACGATGAGGACGATGAAATTTTGATCCTTCCGCATGGAGAACACCAGGTGAACATCGCCCAGTATGTATACGAAATGGTAGTGCTTGCAGTACCAGCCAAACGGGTGCATCCGGGTGTTCTGGATGGAAGCCTGGAGTCCGAATTGCTCGAAAAACTGGAGGAATTACAACCGGGCGAATATAAAAACAAGGAAGAGGAAACGGATCCCAGGTGGGATGCCCTAAAAGATTTTTTAACGGATAAATAAGAGACGATCATGGCACATCCAAAAAGAAAAACATCCAAAACCCGTCGTAACAAACGTAGGACACATTATAAGGCTGAGGTGCCAACCCTTGCTAAAGACCCTACTACAGGTGAAATGCACCTGTATCATCGGGCGCATTGGCACGAAGGCAAACTGTATTACCGGGGACAGGTTCTGGTAGACAAGTCCGAGGAAGCAGCCCTATAGTTAAAAGTCCTGAAAGGCCTACTCCCACTTCCCTGGTGGGAGTTTTTTTTTGAACTCCAGGGCACCCCTAAAAATGCCGTAAAATCAGGGGAAAGTCGTAAAAAATCCTTACTTTTCGCCCAATATGGGGCATTTTTTGGAGCTTTTTGAGTAAAAATCACTTCTAGCATGAGCAAAATTAACGCAGCCATCACGGCTGTTGGCGCTTACGTACCTGAATTCCGCCTGACCAATAAAATATTGGAGACCATGGTAGATACCAATGACGAATGGATCACTACCCGGACAGGTATAAAGGAAAGGCGAATACTCAAAGACAAGGACAAACCCACTTCCTACATGGCCATAAAAGCGGCCGAAGACCTACTCAGGAAGAGCCATACCGACCCCAAAGATATTGACCTGGTGTTACTCGGGACAGCCACTCCCGATATGCCGGTGGCTTCAACCGCTGTATTCGTCGCTTCAGAAATAGGTGCCACCAATGCTTTCGCGTATGACATGCAGGCGGCCTGTTCGAATTTCTTGTTCGGCATGTCTACCGCAGCCAGGTACATTGAGAGTGGACGCTATAAAAAGGTGCTGCTGATCGGCGCAGACAAAATGTCGTCTATTATTGATTATACAGACCGTACTACCTGTATTATTTTTGGCGACGGGGCCGGAGCGGTACTTTTTGAGCCCAATACGGAGGGCTATGGCCTGCAGGACGAGTACCTGAGGGCAGATGGCAGCGGGCGGGAGTTCTTAAAAATCACCGCCGGGGGATCCCTTCTTCCCGCTTCGGAAGAGACGGTAAAAAATAAACTGCACTATGTATATCAGGACGGTAAATCTGTCTTTAAATTTGCAGTTTCCAATATGGCTGAGGTGGCGGCACTCATTATGGAAAGGAATGGGCTCAGCCATGAAGATGTCAACTGGCTGGTACCCCACCAGGCCAACAAACGCATAATCGATGCGACGGCCAGCCGCATGGGCCTGGATGCATCCAAAGTAATGATCAATATCCAAAAATACGGGAATACGACCTCCGCAACCCTTCCCTTGTTGCTGTACGATTACGAACCCCAGCTTAGGAAGGGAGATACCCTCATATTCGCCGCATTCGGTGGTGGATTCACCTGGGGATCCATCTATTTAACCTGGGCCTATGATACCCAATAGTGATCAAGTGTAACTATACTAAACTTTAAATCCATGGATATAAAAGAGATTCAAAGCCTGATCAAGTTTGTCGCCAAATCGGGGGCCAGTGAAGTAAAGCTGGAGACAGACGACATCAAGATTACCATCCGTACAGGCGCGGCCGATTCAGGGCAGGAGAAGACATACGTCCAGCATATCCCCGTGCAGGCTGCCCCCGCCCCGGCACCCCCGCCTGCTTCGGGTGGCGAACCAGCTTCCAAGGAACCCGACCCCAAAGTAGAAAGCGACGAATCCTCCAAATACATTACCATCAAATCGCCTATTATCGGGACGTTTTACAGGAAACCCTCCCCGGACAAGCCGCCGTTTGTGGAGGTGGGTGATACCATCTCCAAAGGGGATGTCCTCTGTGTCATCGAAGCCATGAAGCTCTTTAACGACATTGAATCCGAAGTTTCGGGCAAAGTAGTCAAAGCCCTGGTTGAAGATTCGTCCCCGGTTGAATTTGACCAACCCCTGTTCCTGATAGATCCCTCTTAGGAGGTGCCGATCGACCTGTCAGGTGGAGGAAATTGTGCCAAGGCACGAATTGCAAATTGAAACTCAGACCGCAATGTTTAAAAAGATACTTATAGCTAACCGAGGCGAAATCGCGCTGCGTATTATCCGTACCTGCAAGGAGATGGGAATCAAGACTGTGGCGGTTTATTCCAAGGCCGATGAGGAAAGCCTGCACGTCCGGTTCGCCGATGAAGCCGTCTGCATCGGACCGGCTCCCAGCAGTGAATCCTACCTGAAAATCCCCAATATTATTGCGGCCGCAGAGATCACCAACGCAGACGCCATACATCCCGGGTACGGGTTTCTATCGGAGAATTCCAAGTTCTCAAGGATATGCGCCGAACACGAAATTAAATTTATAGGAGCAACCGGCGACCAGATCGATAAAATGGGCGATAAGGCTACGGCCAAAGCCACCATGAAAAAGGCCGGGGTTCCCACCATCCCCGGTTCCGACGGCCTGTTAAAGGACCTGGAAGACGCAAAGAAACAGGCCAAAAAGATGGGTTACCCCGTGATGCTTAAAGCCACTGCGGGGGGAGGCGGAAAAGGGATGCGGGCTGTATGGAAAGAAGAAAATATCGCGGCAGCCTATGAAAGTGCGGTCAAGGAGGCTTCCGCGGCCTTCGGTAACGGGGCCATGTATATGGAGAAACTTATCGAGGAGCCCAGGCATATTGAGATACAGGTGGTGGGCGACCAGTATGGAAAAGCATGCCACCTTTCCGAAAGGGATTGTTCCATTCAAAGAAGACATCAGAAACTGACCGAAGAGACGCCATCCCCCTTTATGACCGACAAGCTCAGGGAGAGTATGGGACAGGCAGCCGTGAAAGCAGCCGAATACATCAAGTATGAAGGGGCAGGCACCGTGGAATTCCTGGTAGATAAGCACCGGAATTTCTATTTCATGGAAATGAATACCCGAATTCAGGTAGAACATCCCATAACGGAACAAGTTATAGATTACGACCTCATCCGGGAGCAGATCCTGGTAGCTGGGGGCGTCCCGATTTCGGGCAAGAATTATACCCCTAAACTGCACTCCATCGAATGCCGGATCAACGCCGAAGATCCTTATAACGACTTCCGTCCCTCCCCGGGGAAAATCACGACCCTGCATACCCCCGGAGGACATGGCGTGCGCCTGGATACGCATGTCTACAGCGGATATACCATCCCCCCCAATTACGATTCCATGATCGCCAAACTGATCACCACTGCCCAGACCCGGGAAGAAGCCATCAATAAGATGAAGCGGGCATTGGATGAATTCGTCATAGAGGGCATTAAAACGACCATCCCCTTTCACCGGCAACTCATGGATCATCCCGATTATCTGGCGGGGAATTATACCACGAAATTTATGGAGGGGTTTAAAATGGACCCCCCGGCGGAAGAGTAATTACCACCTATACCCATTTTGTTTACTTTTATCGTACCGTATTCGGGTAACACAGCCCGTCGTTGCCCCATCGGCTAATGCGAATTTAAAGCTCGGGGACCTATGGATTTGAGTTATTGGGAATACGATTCCTGGTTCGCCAGGACTGATTTTACCCTGATTGGCAGCGGTATCGTGGGTATTTGTTGCGCCCTGCGCCTCCGTGAATTGCATCCCAGCGCCCGGATAACCATCATTGAAAAGGGCGTACTGCCCTTGGGCGCCAGTACCCGAAATGCAGGATTTGCCTGCTTTGGCAGTATTTCCGAACTGCTCACGGACCTGGAAGTCCTTACGGAGGAGGAAGTACAACTGCTGGTGAGGAAACGCTGGGAGGGAATCCAACGCCTGCGCAGCCTGCTTGGGGATGCCGCCATAGATTTCCAGAGCCATGGGGGCCATGAAGTCTTCCTGGAAGATTCGGATGAACTATACAGCCGCTGCCTCGACAGGATGGAGGCCCTGAACCACCTCCTCCTTCCTGTTTTCGGTCGAAAACCGTTCAGCGTCCAACCTAACCGGTTCGATTTTAGGCGGGTGAAGGACCGTTATATTAGCCATAGTTTTGAGGGTCAAATAGATACCGGCCGAATGATGCGGTCACTCATCAATCGTGCCCAAAAGGAGGGGATACAGCTCGTCAACGGGCTGGGCGTCCTCTCCTTCGAGGAAACCAATGGCGGGGTGCGGGTGTTCACGGAGGATTTTGAATTAGACACCCACCGGCTTCTGGTTACCACCAACGGATTCGCCGCCCAATTGCTGCAGGAAGAAGTACTCCCGGCCCGCGCACAGGTTTTAATTACAGAACCAATTGCCGACCTTAAGGTGCAGGGCACCTTCCATATAGACCGGGGATATTACTACTTCAGGAACATCCATAACAGGATCCTTATTGGGGGAGGGAGGAATCTGGATATTTCCGGTGAAACCACCGTGGAACTGGGACAAACAGCGCTGATCCAGGACCGGTTGGAACAGTTGCTGAAGGAGGTCATCCTCCCGGGGATCCCATTCGAGGTATCCCGGCGATGGAGTGGAATTATGGGGGTGGGACCCAGTAAGCAACCCCTGGTAAAACAAATTTCAGACCGTATTTTCTGCGGGGTGCGCCTTGGTGGGATGGGGATAGCCATTGGCAGCCTGGTGGGCGCAGAGCTTGCCGATTTGGCATCCGGAAAGGGAAATAGCGGGAAGGGTAACGGAATCTCCTGATGATCCCCTATCTTAGGGGATCTTTCGTTCAGGAAAATTCGAGCCAATTAAAACAACCTACCCGATATGAAGATCTATAAGACCAGGAGCGGCATTCTTGTTTACAGGGATGACAGCTATTACCTTTTACCCGGAGAGGATTGGGACGCCTTCGTCAATGACGATGGCCTCTATCAGAAAATTCAAGGTCTCACGGCCTCCATGAAGAAATTGCCCTCGGCAGACCGGCTGCTCCGTGAGGAGTTGATGGCCCCCCTGGGCCGGCAGGAAATCTGGGCGAGTGGCGTAACTTACTACAACAGCAAACTGGGGCGGGAAGAAGAGTCCAAGGAGGCGGGGGGCAGCAATTTCTATGCCCGCGTATACGAGGCAGACCGACCGGAATTATTCTTCAAAGCCAGCCCGGAGCGGACCGTGGGCCCCGGCCAAAAGGTTCGGATACGGGCCGATTCAACCTGGGATGTGCCCGAACCAGAACTAACCCTCCTGCTTACTTCCTCTGGGAAAATAGCTGGATACACCGTTGGAAATGACATGAGCTCGCGGAGTATCGAGGGCGAGAACCCACTCTACCTGCCCCAGGCCAAAACGTACGATGGGTCTGCGGCAGTAGGGCCCTGTATCCTGGTTACAGAAGGCCCCCTCCCCACAAATACAACTATCCAACTCGAGATCCTGAGGGAAGGCCGGAACGTATTTGGCGGGAAGGTGGGGATCGATCAGATCCGACGGGAATTCACCGACCTGGCGGCGTACCTCTACCGGGAGTGTACTTTTCCGTACGGTTGCCTCTTGATGACTGGCACCGGGATCGTTCCAGGCCCTGACTTCAGCCTGCAAAGTAAAGATGAAATCAGGATTGCGATAGATGGCATAGGCACCCTGGTGAATACCGTGGCGTAGGTCCGGATTACAGTTAAAAAGGGGCGTCTAATGATCGGTTGGTGGTTTTTTACGCGTCTCTTTTTTCTGTCCCAGCTGCTTCTTCTTTGTGATGCGAGCCTCATTGGCTGCGCGCGGTGGCCTGGTCTTCCTTCTTTTTTTCTCTTCCTTGAGGGCATCCTTCACCAGCCTGAGAAATCGCTGGGTCACCAGTTTTTTGTTGGCGATCTGGCTCCTGGCACTGCCGGATGATAATTGAAGTTTCCCCTCCCGGGTCAACCGTCTCGAAAGTTTCCGGCCAAGGCGTTCTTTCTCGCGGGCTGTCAGTACGCCTGAAACGGCCGGATCAAAAGTGAGGATTACTTTGGTTGACACTTTGTTCACATGCTGTCCGCCAGCCCCGCTACTTCTTACGGCTTTGAAGGAAACTTCCCGGACCAATGCTTCCTCATCCATCAGATTCCGGTATCTGATGGTTTAGCCGCTTGTTGATGGTTTCCAGGGAAATGTTCAGAAACACCTGGGAACCGTTCCTCAGGGACACATCTGAATGAAAGTATACGTCCTGCCCTTCATAATCGCCACGGACCAGGAAATGGCTTCCCATGGGATAGTTCTTTTTTATTTCGACACGAAGCCCGGAACTCCTGGCGATCCTGAATTCATGGGCATACACGATTATGGTTCGTTTGGTATCTGCATAAGACTTCATAATATGTATCGGGATCTTGTTGGCTTCCCCGAACAAAGTGGCGATATAAAGGTTTCCCGGCTTATCGAAAACTTCCATGATGGGGGCATCGGCTATCACGTGCCTGTCCCGGAGCACAAGGATGCGGTCTGCATACGGGAGTACGTCCAACTGGTCGTGGGTTGCGGTAATACAGGTAATTCCTTCACGACTGAGGTAGTCGAAAAGATTGCGCCTCAGGTTGTTCTTTCGGAAGTTATCGATGTGGCTGAAAGGCTCATCGAGCAGCAGGAGCTCGGGTTTCTGTGCCAGCACCCTTGCCAGGGCCACCCGCTGTTGCTGTCCCCCGCTCAGGTTCTTTACCTTTACCCCCGCAAAATCCTCCATTTCAATCATCCTTAACAATTCACCGGTACGGGCCTTGAGTTCCTCGGGATAAAATACCGACAGGAATTCACTGATATTTTCCTCTACGCTGGTATAGGGCATTAAATCAAACTCCTGGGAAAGGTACTTCATGAAATCCTCTCCCGGCAGCAGTTTGTAGAGGGGCCCCCTTACCTTTTTTTTACCCCAGGAAACTTCCCCTTCCTGTACCTGCAGCAGCCCGTATATAATCTTTAACAGCGTGCTTTTTCCGCAACCACTTTCACCCATTACGGCCAGGTGCTCGCCTTTCTTAAGTTCGAAGCCGACGTCTTCCAGTACTGGAGCCTTGTCATACGCAAATGAAACCTGCTTGACTTTTAGCATGATATCAGATTAAATGCCCTGCAAGGGATAAATAGTTCCTTTATTAAACGGGTTTCGCAGTCAAATATTGACCTTTTTCTTTTTCTGCAATATTTACCGGGGACCAGGGCCGGAGAAAACGAAAGGTGCTCCTGGCCTGATTGGCACCCTGCCCCTATAAACTTATATGAGGGTAAAACCCCGGTTAAACTGCCCGGGCGTATACTTCAAAGGATTGGGATTAAAAGTAGTATAAAAAAACCTCAGAAATAAGGCTTTTGCGAAGGTTTGAAATCCACAAAACCCGGGCATATACTAAAGCATCCCCTGCCCATACAGGTATTCTGCGATCTGGATGGCATTGGTTGCAGCCCCTTTTCTGAGGTTATCGGCAACAATCCACAGGTTCAGGGTATTGGGTTGGGATTCATCCCTGCGGATGCGTCCTACAAATACCTCATCCTTGTCATGGGCCAGCACGGGCATCGGATACCTATTCGTTCCCGGATCATCCTGGACTACCACTCCCGGGGTTTCATCCAGGATGCGGCGGACCTCCTCCAGGTCAAAATCATTTTCAAATGCCACATTCACGGCCTCGGAATGTCCGCCCGCCGTGGGAATGCGCACAGCTGTCGCCGTGATTGAGAAGGAGGAATCTCCCAGGATTTTCTGGGGTTCCCGGGCCAGTTTCATTTCCTCCTTGGTATACCCGTTCTCGAGGAAAACGTCGCAATGGGGGAGTGCGTTGCGGCTAATGGGATGGGGATAGGCCATGTCTCCCTGTACCCCGGCTATTTCATTTTCAAGCTGCTTCACGGCTTTAACCCCGGTCCCCGAAACCGATTGATAAGTGGAAACCACCACCCGTTTCATCTTATATTTTTTGTGCAAGGGAGCCAGGACCATCACCATTTGGATGGTGGAACAGTTGGGGTTGGCGATGATCTTGTCGCCACTGCTGAGCTCGGAGGCATTGATTTCCGGCACGATAAGCTTCTTGCCCGGATCCATACGCCAGGCCGATGAATTGTCGATCACAGTAGTACCGACCTCTGCAAATTTAGGGGCCCAGGCCAGGGAAGTATCCCCTCCTGCGGAGAAAATGGCAAGCTCCGGCCTGGCCGCTACGGCCGCTTCAAGGCCTATGACTTTATACTCCCGGCCTTTGAAAGAAATGGTTTTGCCCACAGAGCGCTCTGATGCCACAGGAAGGAGTTCCGTCAGTGGAAAATCTCGTTCGGCCAGTACCCTGAGCATTACTTCTCCAACCATTCCGGTGGCACCGACGACAGCTACTTTCATGCGTTTTAAATTTTGAGTAAAGGTACTTCAACGATAAGGATCCGCCAAGTGAGGCAAGGATTTTATGCAAAAATATAACACGTTGTTATATTTCTTAAAAAGAAAACCCTCCGGTGCGCTGAAGGTTGGCTACCGGAGGGGTTAACTGTTTATTTATGTGTAGCGGACTCCGGAGGGTAATCCGGAGGAAGGGATTATTTTTTCTTGAGGAGGTCCCGGATTTCCGCGAGCAGTTCCTTTTCGGTGGGTCCGCTTGGAGCGGGAGGTGCCGGGGGCTTTTTGGTTTTGTTGTACGCCTTGATAATTACAAAGAGGACAAAGCCAACGATTACCAGGTTAACCAAAGTATTAATCCAGGCTCCATAGCGTATGGCGTTTTCGGCCACATAGCCGGCTTCTCCCTCCGATCCGGAAGCTGCAGTGAGTACTATTTTCAGGTTGGAAAAGTCGATTCCCCCTGTGAATTCGCCAACAATGGGCATGACGATGTCGTTCACAAAACCGTTGACCACCAGGCTTACGGCACCGGCAAGGATAACGGCGACGGCAAATTCAATGACATTGCCCGTCATAATGAATTTCTTGAATTCCTTTAACATAATTAAAGTCGGATTTAGTTAATGATCAGTTATTGAACCCAAGATACCGAAAAAATCCAAGCGTAATTAATCCTCAGTCAGAAGAAATTGGGTTCAGGACCAGGCGCGGAACCCGTTGGGAGATCCCTGTGAGGAGTTCATAGGAGATTGTGCCGGCCGCCGCCGCAAGGGCCTCTGCAGGAGCTTCCCCACCAAAAACCACTACTTCATCCCCTTCCTGGCAATCGATCCCGGTGGCGTCTACCATGATCATGTCCATGCAAACATTGCCGATAATGGGGGCCTTCCTACCGTGGATATAAACAAACCCTTTCCCTTTGCCATACTGCCGGCCGATCCCATCTGCATGGCCCAGGGGCAGGGTAGCCGTCCTTACAGGTGCCTTTGCGATAAAGCCCCGGTTATATCCGACACTGTCTCCTTTCGCAATATCGTGTAGTTGTGAAATGACGGTTTTCAGGGTAGCGACGGGACGGAGCCGGCTGTCCACGGCCGCCTCATTTCCGAAGCCGTACAACCCAATGCCGCTCCGTACCATATCGTATTGGGCTTCGGGATAATGAATGATGCCGGATGTATTCAGCATGTGCTTCATCAGGGAATGGGGCAAGGCCTTTTCAAGGGAGCTGGCAATTCGTTCAAATTGACCGATTTGTGCCAGGGTAAATTCCTTTTCCGCGGGATCTTCAGAGGCCACCAGATGCGAAAACACGGATACTGGCCGGATGTATTCCGCAGCCTTGAGGTATGCGATAACTTCTTGCAATTGCCCTTCCCCAAAACCCAGCCGGTTGAGCCCGGTATTGAAATTCAGGTGGACGGGAAAGCCGGCCTTTTTTTTAGCCCTGGCGGTGGCTGTAAACTGTCGGAGGATTTTTAGTGAATAGAGGGTAGGTTCCAGCCTGTGGTCAATGATGGTTTCAAAATTTACCGGGGATGGGTGCAGCACGAGGATGGGGGCTTTTATGCCTCCTTTCCTCAGGGCCACGCCTTCCTGGGCATAGGCGACTGCAAAATAGTCGACACCCAGGGATTCCAGTTTACCCGCTATAAGTGGAGCATCATGTCCATAGGAAAAGGCTTTGACAACGGCCAGGAATTTGGTGCCCGGCAGGATCCGGCTTCTCAGATAACGGAAATTCCATTCCAGGGCACCGAGGTCTATTTCGAGCTGGGTTTCCTTGGCTATCGGCATGATTGCAAATTTAGTTCAGGATCGGGGGGGTGACAGGCCCAGCCGTAATAATCAAGGGGAGTCCGCATCATTTACCGGTGTTGACGGCCCTGTCTCTACCCTGCCTAAGGGCCGGAACATCTTCCGCCTCGACCTCCATTTTATTGATTTTTTCGCGGAGCATGGCCTTGTAATAAGCAGCCCGGCTCAAGGGTTCGTATTCTTCTGTTTCCCCTAACAGCACCAGGTCGTCGTTGTTGGATTTTCTGAAACTGTAGTGGGCCAGGTTGCCGGTACGGGTACAGATAGCGTGTACCTTGGTCACATATTCGGCAGTAGCCATCAGGGCCGGCATGGGCCCGAAGGGGTTGCCCTTGAAATCCATATCCAGGCCTGCAACCACGACCCGGACACCTTTGTTGGCCAGATCGTTGCAAACCGTGACTATCTCATCGTCGAAAAATTGGGCTTCGTCAATTCCCACCACCTCGCAGTCATCGGCCAGTAACCGGATGTGGGCCGCTCCCGGGACTGGGGTAGACCGGATGGCGTTCTCGTCATGTGAAACCACCTGATCTTCATTGTAGCGGGTATCTACGATGGGTTTGAAGATCTCCACCTTTTGCCGGGCAAACTGCGCACGTTTCAACCTCCGGATGAGCTCTTCTGTCTTCCCTGAGAACATGGAGCCACAGATGACTTCGATCCATCCGAATTGTTCCCTGTGATTAACAGTGTTTTCGAGAAACATTTTGTAATTTTAAACGAAATAAACGGGTTTCTCCGTTATTTAATCCGTACGCTGCCATAAAAGTATTAAAAAAGAAAGACCTTTGGGTTGGCGGCAAAATAAAAAGAGATGAAAAGAAAATTGAAGGAAGAATTGGTCAGGTTATGTACCGACATTATAACTTCCCAGGGGAAGAAGGACATCCCTGAATTGTACGAGTCTTCCCGGGCCCTATATGAGAAATTGGCCATTTTGAGGTTTATAGAGGAGGAGTTGCAGGATATTGAGATCGATGTATCCAAGAACCTGATCGCTTCCAAATTTGAAAAATTGGCGAACGCGGTTATGGATGAAAACAAATCCGTTCCCGAAAGCAACCCCCATGAGGAGGATATTATCACCCCCGGTATTGATACCATCAAGGGCATGATCTCCGAAATGCCGGGAAGTGTTCATGTAGATCAGTTTTTTGCAGAATTTGTAGCGAAGCCCAACCTCATGAAAAATGACAAGGAGTGGGTGAGCCCAAAAGGGACCATCGGGAATGAAAAGGAGGGCCGAAGGAAATCCCTGAACGAGGTATTGACCCAGAAGGAAATTTCTGTGGGCATCAATGACCGGCATGCCTTTGTAAATCAATTATTTGAAGGAAGCACAGAGGATTTTAACCGGGTGATATCCCAATTGAACACTATAGACAATGAGGAGCGATCCATGGCGTTTATCGAAAACATGGTTAAACCTGATTACGAACATTGGAAGGGGAAAGAGGAGATCGCAACCCGGTTTATTAACCTGATCAAGCGCAGGTTTGCCTGATGTAAGCCTGTTTGCCATTGAATTGTAGGGCCGAAAGCGGCATTTGCTGCTTTCGGCTTTTTTGTTCTAATTGCGGTTTTCATGCCACCTATGGGAAAATTATATATCGTGCCAACCCCCATTGGCAACCTGGAAGATATGACCCCCAGGGCCATCCGGACCTTAAAGGAAGCCGACCTTATCCTCGCGGAGGATACGCGGGTGAGCGGCAAGCTGCTGCGCCACTTTGGGGTGGAAACAGCCATGCAGTCTCATCATATGCATAATGAGCACAAAACCCTGCCGGGGATCATCTCCAAACTCCAGGCAGGAAATAGTATTGCGCTAATCTCGGATGCCGGGACGCCTTCCATATCCGACCCGGGGTTCCTTCTCACCCGGGCCTGCCTTGAAACGAACATTCCAGTGGAATGCCTGCCCGGAGCAACGGCATTTGTCCCTGCCCTGGTAAATAGCGGCCTGCCCAGTGACCGATTTGTCTTTGAAGGGTTTCTTCCGGTAAAAAAGGGGAGGCAGACCCGCCTGAAGGAACTGGCAGAAGAAAAAAGGACCATGATATTCTATGAATCCCCGCATAAACTCATAAAGACCCTCGAACAATTCACAGAAATTTTCGGGGATGATCGGCCGGTGTCGGTGTCCAGGGAACTGAGTAAGCTCTACGAGGAGACTGTGAGGGGGACCCTGGCTGAGGTGCTCACCCATTTCCGTGCAGAAACCCCACGGGGCGAGCTGGTGGTTGTCCTTGCCGGCAAAAAATAAGAATGGGGTACCAAAAAGGCCTGCGGTTATATGTGTTTCCCCCTGGCCCAGCCGTGTTTCCCAAGGTAGCGTTGCCCGCTTTCCATGGCCTTTTCTTCCAGACGGGTAGCCATGGAATCGTTCCATCGGTTGAGATAGCCGAATAGTGATATGACCCCCAGCATTTCAACGATTTCCCCTTCATCCCAATGTTGATACAATCGTTCCTTCAGGGCCTCGTCCACGGCTGCGGGTTGCTGGCTCGCCGCCAGGGAGAAATCCAGGGCGGCCCGTTCGGCTTCTGAAAATGAGGGGTGGGTTCTGTATTCCCATATATTTTCCAATTGCTCCTGTGCCGCCCCGTACCGCTCAGCCGCGCGGATGGCATGGGCCTGGCAGTACCTGCAGCCGCTGGCCTGACTGCTCACCCAGGCGATCATCCTTTTGAGGGCGGAGGTAACTCTTCCCTCATTGGCCATTACGGCCTTGTTCAGGTTTATAAAGGCCTTGGAAATTGCGGGCCGGTGTTGCATGGTAAGCACCGAATTCGGGCAAAACCCCAGGGTCTCATTGAAGAATTCAGCCAAGGTACGGGTCTCCGGGTCGTGCTCCGGATCCAAAGAGGGGACAAGCGGCATGAGCGTGTATTTTTTACTACTTTTGAAGCAAAAGAAACGAAAAAATCCGAGTATGACCAATCATATTACGACGCAATGGAAAGGCGGAATGGCATTTGAGACCAATAATACTTCCGGCCGAAGTTTCCGTATCGATGCCAGCCCGGAAGACGGGGGCGAAGGCAGCGGCATGCGGCCGAAATCCCTCATGTTGTCTGCCCTGGCCGGGTGTTCGGGTCTGGATGTTGCCATGCTCATTAAAAAAATGAAACTGGAGGTTCGTGACTTTCGCATTGAGACTATTGCAGAACTGACGGAGGAGCACCCCAAATATTACCACTCTGTGGTGGTGGAATACCACTTTTACGGAAAGAACCTGGCAAAAGACAAACTGCGACGGGCGGTGGATCTGTCAGTGGAAAAGTATTGCGGGGTTACGGAGATGTTCCGGAGGTTTGCCAAAATGGAGATAAAGTGCTTTTTTCACGCCGAATAATGCAATGAATTTGCAGGATTCCCCTGCATATTAGTATTAACCTTTTAAACAAACCCGGCATACCCATGAGATGGACACTATTGCCCCAGCAGGAGGAGCAGGAGGTTCGCAATCTGGCCGATTCCCTGAATGTGGAGCCACTGGTTGCCCGGCTACTGTTACAACGGGGGATCCGTACCTACGAGGAGGCGCGGCTTTTTTTCCGGCCCCGCCTGTCCGACCTGCACGACCCCTTCCTTATGAAGGATATGGAGCAGGCTGTGGAGCGTATAGAGAAGGCGCTGGAAGGACAGGAATATATCCTGGTATATGGGGATTACGATGTGGACGGGACCACCGCCGTGGCCCTGGTATCGTCCTACCTGCATACCTGTACCGAGCGGGTGACGACCTATATACCGGACCGTTACCTGGAGGGCTACGGGCTCTCATACCAGGGGATTGATTACGCAAGTGACAACGGGATCAGCCTGATCATCGCGCTGGATTGCGGGGTAAAGGCGATCCATCAGGCCGCGTATGCCCGTGATAAAGGG
>Ga0102952_1000168_pt1 | contig 30947 bp, 31 predicted proteins | sample SalPon2A_C_D1_MG_FD_78506 | JGI IMG/M metagenome (GOLD analysis project Ga0102952, IMG submission 78506) | Soil microbial communities from South San Francisco under conditions of wetland restoration - Salt Pond MetaG R2A_C_D1_MG | ecosystem: Environmental > Terrestrial > Soil > Wetlands | place... | reverse complement strand
CGTTGAACAAATAAGCTATCGCTTAGGCTATGTGAAGGGATTCACAAGGAATAAAAGTTAAATGGACTTTAACGACAATAAAAAAATCATTCAAAACATATTTCATTATTATTTCTCAGGCGCCAAAAATATAAAGCTGCCTTTAAAAGACATCAAAGCCGCCGAAGCCATCCTGTGTTGTCGGACGCCGGCGCAAGGTTATAACTATTTATCCTGCTCTGATGATCACGAAGCCCGCATACAGGCGCACTCATGTCGCCATAGAAGCTGTCCTGTCTGTGCTGACAAAGCGCGGCATCAGTGGATTGAATCACAAAAACAACGCCTGCTAAATTGTCCACACTTTCATGTAATTTTCACCCTTCCACATGAATATCTATGCTTGTGGCAATACAACCGTAAATGGTTTACCAAGGCATTCTTTAAAGCCTGCCGTGATACATTAATTGAGTTACTAGAAGACAAAAAATACCTGGGTGCCACGCCCGGTATTCTTATGACGCTCCATACCTGGGGAAGGCGGCTCAACTACCATCCGCATATTCATTGCCTGGTGACGGCTGGCGGTGTGACAAAAGCCAGTCAATGGCAAGCATTAAACGGTGATTATCTTTTGCCTATCCGTGTGGTTAAAGCCTTGTTCAGAGGTAAGCTTCAGTCATATATAAAAGCTGGATTAATTGATGCCGACGTGAGTTTGCCAGAAAAATATAATTTAAACCAAATGCTCGGTATTCATAGGCAACTGTACAACAAGCCATGGAGTGTTCGAATACAGGAAAAATACACGCATGGAAAAGGCGTAGTGCTCTATTTGTCCAGGTATATGAAAGGTGGGCCGATCAAGCCCGAACAAATTATAAGTTATGGTGATCAGGTCGAATTTTATTATAAAGATCATCGGGACCAAAGGAAAAAGACGCTTTCATTAGAGATAGGCGAATTTATGCGCCGACTGCTGTGGCATGTGCCAGAAATCGGTGTGCATGTGGTGCGTCACTTTGGGCTGTATGCCGCGAAGAATCAGAACAAACGGAATAGATGCCGCGAAGTTATCGGTGGAATTATAGAGGCAGGGGCTAGTACTGGTCAGGGGCTGAGAGATACGGTAAATTGGTGCTGTAAGGTCTGCGGGAAGCCGTTGTCCCGGATATTTTCAACATTCCGGTCGGATCGTTATGAAAATTCCTATATTAAGAGTCGATACTGGAACCATGTTCAACAAGTCGTTCAAGCAAGCCTCGCAAACGAACGTCGCATCAGAGGGCCGTGCCCAGAATAGCATTAGTGGTGTTTTTTTTGCGTATGCGAGGCTGCTTAACTAAGCGTTAACGTCCGCTTCTGGCCGGAATCGGTATTTTGGATTGTTTACGACTTATGCGTCGCCGAGAAACGCAATTAATGCCGGATTAGCAGCGCGCCCTGTCTGAGCGAAGCGAGTTGGGCGCTGCCCGGCGTTAGTGAGTATCGCAGGGGAGCCGAAGGCCGACGCATCGGAGCGGTGGCTTTGGGTACTTTGGCCAAAACCAAAGTACCCCGCCCGTGGGTGCGGGAATCCGTAAGCAGGCATTGGCATACCTTGAAGATTTATCATCATAGCTATGATGTTTAGAGCAGGAGCTCACAAGAGCATACAATTGTTTTAATTTTGTTGCCGGCTATAACGATCCGCCAGCCTGGCAAATTCCTCCAGTGTCAGGGTTTCTGCCCGGCGCCCCGGGTGTATGTCCAGTGACTCAATCGTCTTGCTGTCAAGCCATTCTTTCAGGTTGTTAGCCAGGGTCTTGCGGCGCATGGCAAAGGATTGTTTTACCAGCTGTGTGAATACCTGGTAATCCGTGACCGTGACCGGTGATTGCCGCCACGGTGTCAGTCTGACGATGGCTGAATCGACCTTCGGTACCGGGGTGAAGGAAGCGGGGCTGACGGTAAACAGGTTTTCTGTTTGGCAATGAAACTGCACCATGATGCTGAGGCGACCATAATCCTTGCTGCCGGGCTTCGCCGTTAGCCGTGAGACGACTTCTTTTTGCAGCATAAAATGCATGTCCTGTATCAGGCTACTGAATTCCAGCAGGTGAAAGATCAATGGTGTGGAAATGTTATAGGGCAGATTGCCGACGATACGAAGTTTACGTCCGTCACTCGCCAGTTGCGCGAAATCAAATTTAAGTGCATCGTTGGAATGAATAGTCAATTCGCCGGCACCCTGGCAGTATTTTCTCAGTAACGGCGGCAGGTCGCGGTCCAGTTCAATGACATCGATGTGGCCACAGGCTTCCAGCAGGGGACGTGTCAATGCCCCCTTTCCGGGGCCGATCTCGACCAGGTGGTCGTGGTTGCCGGGCCGGATGGCCCTGACAATATGCCGGATAACGTTGTCATCATGCAGGAAGTTCTGGCCGAAGCGTTTACGCGCACGGTGCTCCGCCATCTGCTCAGGGTTCCCGGCGGCGCTGGTTGCCGATCATTTCGATGGCAGTGTCGATGGCGGTATGCAGGCTGCCGGCATCAGCCTGACCGCTACCGGCCAGGTCGATGGCGGTGCCATGATCAACCGAGGTGCGAATAAAAGGCAGGCCGAGTGTGATATTAACAGCATTGCCAAAACCCTTGTATTTCAGTACCGGCAAGCCCTGGTCGTGATACATGGCGATGACGGCATCGGCGTTGTCGAGGTATTTGGGGATAAAAAGGGTGTCGGCCGGCAGCGGCCCCAAAAGCTGCATGCCCTCCTGGCGCAAGCGTTCCAGTACCGGCGCAATGATCTGCTCATCTTCATGACCCATGTGTCCGCCTTCACCGGCATGCGGGTTCAGGCCACAGACCAGCAGACGCGGGGAATCGACGGCAAAACGGCGACGCAATTCCGTATGCACGATGCGTAACACCTGTTCCAGGGTTGTGGCAGTGACGGCCTTGCAAACCTGGCTCAGTGGCAGGTGGGTCGTGACCAGCGCGACGCGCAGGCCCTCGGTGGCCAGCATCATCACTACTTGATCGGTTTGCGTCAGTTGCTGCAGAAACTCGGTGTGGCCGGTGAAGTCAAAGCCGGCGTCATTGATAATGCCCTTGTGTACCGGGGCCGTGACCATGGCATCGAAGATCTTGTTGTGACAACCGCGGACCGCCTGGCGCAGGGTCTCCAGAACATAGGATGCGTTCTCCGGATCCGGCTGGCCGCAATGGACATCACGGTTGCAACTGACCGGCAATACGGTCAGTAAACCGTCATTGTCATCCTTGCGGCTGTTGAAGGGCGTATCGGCGTCGAAGGTCTGGATCTGTAAAGACATGCCGAGCAAGGCCGCCCGTTGTTCGAGCATGGCCGGATCGGCGATGACGACCAGATCGGCCGGATAGCTGTGCCGGGCCAGTTGGAGGCACAGATCCGGACCGATACCGGCCGGTTCACCGGCGGTGATGGCAAGTCGAAATCGCTGGGATGGCATCTCAGTGGCTCACGCTCAGGATTCTCTGGCCCCGTTATCGATGCTGACTCGGATCGCTGACAAGCGATCAAGGTCCGGCTGCTGATGGCTGAAATCGACGGGCAGCCGGGCATCGGTCAGGGTGGTCCCGGTAAGGTTTGCACCCTGTAGACAGGCGTCACTGAGGTCCGCACCGGACAGATCGGCATGGCTTAAATCGGCATCGCGCAAGTCGGCCCGATCCAGCCGCGCCAGTCGCAGGTCGGCATGACGCAGGTCGGCACCCATGAACTGTGCCGCGCGTAAATCATATTGAACCATATTGGCCTCACCGAGTTCACAACCGTTCAGGTCGGCGTCACGCAGAGTGTCGCTATCTATCGTTTTCAGGACCGTAAAGCCTTTTTTGTCAAATATTTGAATCATAGAATATTATTCTCTGCCAGATCGAGGCCATCAATACCACATTTGCGCCCGGCCAGCTGGCAGGCCGCGGTCAGTGCTGCAGTCAGCGGCAGTCCCCTGCAGCGGGCATCGATCAGGGCGGCATTAAAGGTATCACCAGCTGCCAGTGTATCGACAAGCAGCGGTGGCGGGAAGGCCGGGCTGTGTTCGATGCTACTGGCCTGTCCGTGAACTGTTTTAGCCAGGGCCCAGGCACCCTGATCACCCCAGGCGCAGACCAGGTCGGCCCGTGCCGTCCGTGCCCGGATTGAATGCAGAAAATCTACGCCGTTATGAAAGCCATGATGGTGTGCAAAGTCACGGGAAAACAGCAGCAGGTCCGCGAACTCGTACAATACCTCAATATCAGTGCGCGGCTTTTCGATCTCGATTGAAACGGGTAATTGTGGCTGCTGCTGCCGCACCCGGTGCAGCATCCGAGCCGTTTCCCGGCACTGGCGGCCTTCAACGTGGAACCAGTCATAGGGCGTCAGATCGATATTGCAAAAGTGATCAAAACTGAATTCTGGCAGATCCCGGTAATGGACGATCGTGCGGGATCCATTGCGACGATTGTGGGTGATGTAGGAGGTCGGAGTGCTGCCGTTGTCGAGGCGACAACTATGCCTGGTGTCAATACCATATCGCTGTAATTCGCCAAGGATGAAATCACCGTCTTGATCGTTACTGACGGCTCCGGCCCAACTGCACTGCTGGCCCAGCTGGGACAGGATGACGGCACTATTGGCGGCGTTGCCGCCGCGACGGAATTGTCGCTCCAGGGCGCGCACCTCCTGATCTTCGTGCGGATAGCCGTCGACGCTATTGACGATATCAAGGGTTGCGATGCCGATGGCGAGGATAGTGGCCATGGAGTGAAACGCCCGTAGCCGGAATCAGGCTTTGTCGACCCTGGGCTTCATGATCGATAGCGGCATCAGGTTGATATTGAGGTAATCCAGGAACAGCCAGATCGGGATCAGGTAGATCAGCGATCCCGGGTGTCCCTGGAAATAGGTCATAAAGGCAAACCAGGCGACAACCCAGAAATACAGGGCATAGGCCAGCGCCATAATGAACGGCTGGCCACACAGGCGGGCATGACATTGATCACAGTAGATGGTTCGCCAGATACCGGCCAGATATTTTTGTTTGGGCGTAATCGTCGCTTGACCGCATTGCGGGCAGGTGAATTTTTTTTTCATGGTCGTGTTGTCATGTGTGCTTAAATTTGTGTCAGTGGTACTTCACCTGTTACCCGGGTTCTGTCAATAGCGATTATTCTATCATAGCGATGATTATTGATATATTCAGCGATGATCACCTGTAACGTCCTCTGGACGTGTTCGTAATGCCATATTCAGCGGGTGCGGTGATCTGGAACGCTTGTTATACTCTGTGCGGTAATCAATCAGGCAGGCGAGATGAAGCTCCGGTTCAGTAAAATGCAGGGTTTGGGCAATGATTTTGTCGTTATCGATGCCATAAACCAGTCCGTCGATGTGGATAATATCCTGAGCAGCGGCCGTATTCGTACCCTTGCCGACCGTCATTTCGGTATTGGCTGTGATCAACTGTTGCTGGTCGAAAGCGCACAATCCGAACTTGCCGATTTTCGTTACCGGATATTTAATGCCGATGGCAACGAGGTCAGTCAGTGCGGTAACGGTGCCCGCTGTTTCGCCCGTTTCGTTCGTGATCACGACTTGTGCGCGAAGGATAATATCACCGTGGAGACCTCCGGCGGACTGTTGCAGCTGCAACACGATGAGGGCGGCCTGGTCACGGTGGCGATGGGCGTGCCACGCTTCCAGCCGGTGGAGATTCCGTTTGACGCCACTTCCGTGACGGAATCGTCATCCGGTTCGTATATGATCGGGATCGACGGCACTGATTATGAGCTGGGTCTGGTATCTGTCGGTAATCCGCATGCCGTGTTACAGGTCGATGACGTCATGGTTGCGCCGGTGGCGACACTGGGACCGAAAATCGAACACCATCCGTGTTTTCCACAACGGATCAATGCCGGTTTTATGGAAATTGTCGATCGTAACCGGCTGCGTCTGCGCGTCTATGAGCGTGGTGCGGGTGAAACGCTGGCCTGTGGCAGCGGCGCCTGCGCGGCGGTTATCGTAGGTCAGCGGCGGGGATTGCTTGAGCAGCGAGTACTGGTAGAATTACCCGGTGGGAACCTTTTCATCCAGTGGCAGGGTGAGGATCATCCGGTGATGATGACCGGTCCGGCCGTGAATGTCTTTGAGGGAGAAATCGAGGTATGACAGGAAAACAAGAAGAAGTCCCGACTTCAGAGACGCTGGATGAATTATCGATTGCACGGTATCTGCGCCAGCACCCGGATTTTTTTGTCCGCCACGGCGGCCTGCTGACGGAGTTGCATTTACCGCACAAGACGGGCAAGGCTATCTCTCTGGTCGAGCGCCAGATCACCGCCTTGCGGGAACAGAACCAGCGTTATCAGCAGCAGCTCCAGGAATTGATCCAGATCGCCCGGGATAATGACAGGCTGAATGAACATCTGCAGTCTTTATCTCTACGTTTTATGGAAAAAGATGACATCCATGAAGTGTTGGTGATGTTGAATCTCGCTCTGTGCAATGATTTTTCGGCTGACGTCGTGACCCTGTTTCTGATGATGGATGATGACCAGTTGCCGTTGCCACATGAGGACATGGAGCCACTGGAACTGATCTGTCTGGGGCAGGCTGCCGAGATCAGGGGCTTCGAGCAGATTCTGGCTGCCGGGGAGCCGCATTGTGGCCAGTTTGACCAGGATCAAATTGACGCCCTGTTTGGCGTACATGCCGGTAGCGTAGCCTCGGCCGTTATCCTGCCGCTCTATGGCAGCGACGAAAGCGGTCGCCATCCGCTGGGACTGCTGGCCATCGGCAGCCAGCAGCAGGATCGTTATCATACCGGCATGGGTACGATGTTCTTGAAATATCTGGCGGAGTTGTTAAGCCGGCGTCTGTGGCCTTACGCCTAGATGTGATCGCGTGCTGGACCGTCAGCCTATCGATGAATTTCTTGACAGCCTGGGACAGCGGCGCTACTCGCCGCTAACGGTCAAACACTATCGCCGCGATCTGGAGGCCTTTTATATATTTTGTCAGGGCCTGTCATCTGCTCCGTCAGCCACGCCCTCTTCAGCCCGGATCATTGACCACTGGCAACAGATTAGCGAACATCATGTGCGGGTGTTTACAGCCCGGCAACATCATGCGGGACTCTCGGGCCGAAGCCTGCAGCGGCAGTTGTCGTCACTGCGCTCATTGTTTCAGTTCATGCTCGATCGCGGCCTGGTCAGGAATAATCCCGCCGCCGCCGTCAAGGCACCGAAGGCCGGGCATAAACTGCCGGCCCTGCTGGATGTTGATCAGATACAACAATTGCTGGCAGGCGATGATGGTGATGTGCTGGCAGTGCGTGACCGGGCCTTAATGGAACTGGTCTACTCCTCGGGCCTGCGGCTGGCCGAGGTGGCGGGACTGGATGTGGCGGCGATAGACACGGCGGATAATACCGTGCGTGTTACCGGCAAGGGTGGCAAGACCCGCGTGGTACCGGTTGGCCGCCAGGCGATGGCGGCCCTGCGCTTGTGGTGGCAGCGGCGGGTTGAACTGGCGGATGGAGATGAATCGGCCCTGTTTGTCAGCCGCCAGGGACAGCGTCTGTCGCACCGGGCGATCCAGGCGCGTCTGGCCCACTGGGCCGGGCGACAGGGCCTGTTCCATCATGTTCATCCGCATATGTTACGTCATTCCTTCGCCAGCCACATGCTGGAATCCAGTGGCGATCTGCGTGCGGTCCAGGAGCTGTTGGGGCATGCCGACATCGCCACTACGCAGATCTATACCCATGTCGATTTTCAGCATCTGGCCAGCGTCTATGACAAAACCCATCCCCGGGCGCGTCGGCGAAAAAAGACACTGCGCCAGGATTGATCACTGCCGGTTGTCTCAGTGCCCGCCGGATAGTGTAGAATCTGTTATCCTGATTAAAGAGGAAATTGACTGTGGAGCAATTTCGCGGAACAACCATTGTCTCGGTACGCCGTAACGGCAAGGTCGCGGTCGGTGGCGATGGCCAGGTGTCGCTGGGCGATACCATCATGAAGGGTAACGCGCGCAAGGTGCGGCGTTTATACAGTGATCGGGTGCTGGCCGGTTTTGCCGGCGGTACGGCTGATGCCTTCACGCTGTTCGAGCGCTTCGAAGGCAAGCTGGAAAAGTATTCCGGACACCTGATGCGCTCGGCTGTCGAACTGGCCAAGGACTGGCGCACCGACCGCATGCTGCGCCGCCTGGAGGCGCTGCTGGTGGTGGCTGATGCCACGACCTCGCTGATCATCACCGGCAACGGTGATGTGATCGAACCGGAAGACAACCTGATGGCCATCGGTTCAGGTGGTCCTTTTGCCCAGGCTGCGGCGCGGGCCCTGCTCGATCACAGCGACCTTGATGCGCGCGGAATTGTGGAAACGTCCCTGAACATCGCCGCTAATATCTGTGTTTACACCAATCATAACCTGACCATTGAAGAGCTGGATGTAGCGGATGAGTAGGCCATGTCCGAGATGACGCCAAGGGAAATCGTCCAGGAACTGGACCAGCATATTATCGGCCAGGCCGATGCCAAACGGGCCGTGGCTATCGCTTTGCGGAATCGCTGGCGCCGGGCGCAGCTTGATGAAGAACTGCGTAACGAAGTGACGCCGAAAAATATCCTGATGATCGGACCGACCGGTGTTGGTAAAACCGAGATTGCACGACGACTGGCCAAGCTGGCCAATGCCCCGTTTCTCAAGGTTGAGGCGACAAAATTTACCGAAGTCGGCTATGTCGGCCGCGATGTCGAATCGATTATCCGGGACCTGTGCGATATCTCGATCAAGATGACGCGGGAACAGGAGATGGTCAGGGTTCGTAACCGGGCCGAGGATGCCGCCGAGGAACGTATACTGGATATCCTGCTGCCACCGGCACGGGGTAACACCGCTGACGACAGCGCCCTGGCAACACGCCAGAAGTTTCGAAAAAAGTTACGCGAAGGCGAACTTGATGATCGTGAAATCGACATCGACGTACATGTCGGTTCGGTAGGTGTCGAAATTATGGCGCCGCCAGGTATGGAGGAAATGAGCAGCCAGTTGCAGAATATTTTTCAGAATATGAATACCGGCCGCACCAAACAGCGTCGATTGCGTATCGGCGAGGCCTTCAAGTTGCTGGTCGATGAGGAGGCGGCGAAGATGGTCAATGAGGATGATATCCGCACCCGGGCCCTGGAGAATGTCGAGCAGAACGGCATCGTGTTTATCGACGAGATCGACAAGATCACCCGCCGTTCCGATCAAAGCGGTAACAGCGCCGATATTTCACGTGAAGGTGTGCAGAGGGATCTGTTGCCGCTGGTTGAGGGCTCGACCGTTTCTACCAAGTCCGGCATGGTCAAGACCGATCACATTTTGTTTATAGCCTCCGGTGCCTTTCACCTGGCAAAGCCGTCTGATTTGATACCGGAATTACAGGGCCGTTTACCAATCCGTGTCGAACTGGCGGCGCTGACGGTGGATGACTTTGTGCGTATCCTCACAGAGCCCAATGCCTCGTTGACTTTACAGTATCAGGCCCTGTTGGCCACCGAAGGGGTGACGATTGAATTTGCCGAGGCCGGTATCGCCAGATTGGCCGAAGTCGCATGGCAGGTCAATGAAAACACGGAAAACATCGGTGCCCGTCGTCTGCACACGGTGATGGAACGCTTGCTGGAACTGTTGTCCTACGAGGCCTCGGACATGAGTGGCCAGACCGTGGTCATCGATGTCGATTATGTCAACAAGCATCTGGGGGCGCTGGTCGAGGACGAAGATTTGAGCCGCTATATTCTGTAATTCCGATGGCACCGATACCTACACAGATCAAATTGCACCGCCAGAGGCGGATGCTTGAGATCGGTTTCGATGATGGCCAGCGTTTTGAACTGTCGTGCGAATACCTGCGTGTCTTTTCGCCCTCCGCCGAGGTCAGGGGGCACGGGCCGGGACAGGAGGTGCTGCAGGTTGGCAAGCAGGATGTCAGTATCACCGCTATAGAAGCTGTTGGAAATTACGCCGTCAAGCTGGTCTTTGATGATGGACATGATAGCGGCCTGTACTCATGGGATGTCCTCTATCGTCTGGGTGCCGAGTATGAACACAACTGGCAGGAGTATTTGCAGCGTCTGGAACTGGCGGGTCATCAACGTCACAGTGGATAGCAGGGTCGGGAATTAATATGACAGTCAGCGATAACAAGACCACGCATTTCGGTTTCGAACAGGTACCGGTCGATGACAAGGCGCGTCGCGTCGCCGGTGTCTTCGATACTGTGGCCGGGCGCTATGACGTCATGAACGATGTGATGTCATTCGGTGCCCATCGGCTGTGGAAACGGGTGGCCGTTGATATGTGCGGCGTGCGTCCGGGTCATCAGGTTCTGGATCTGGCGGCCGGGACCGGTGACCTGAGCCGGCGTTTTGCACGGCTGGTCGGTGAGCAGGGCCAGGTTATCGCCGCCGATATCAATGCGGCGATGTTGAATGTCGGTCGTGACCGCCTGCTTGACCGGGGGGTGTACCGGAATGTCCGTTTTACCCAGGCCAATGCTGAATGCCTGCCATTCATGGTTGACAGTTTCGACTGTGCAACGATAGCCTTCGGCCTGCGTAATGTCACTGACAAGCAGGCGGCACTCGACTCCCTGTTTCGAGTCATCAAACCGGGTGGTGTTCTACTGGTGCTGGAATTTTCAAAACCCGTTATAACGGGGCTGAACAAGGTCTATGATGCCTATTCGTTCAGGATGCTGCCATTGATGGGCCGCTTGATTGCCGGCGATGCTGACAGTTACCGCTATCTGGCTGAATCCATCCGCATGCATCCGGACCAGAAAACGCTTAAATCTATGATGGAGCAGTCCGGATTCGAACGCTGTGATTATCACAACCTTGCGGGTGGCATCGTCGCTATCCACCGGGGTTATAAATTGTGATGCTCAATGTCATGGCCGCCTCGATACTGGAGGCGGCAATTAACCAGGGTTTGGCGCTGGCGCTGAATCAGTATGAGGATAATGCGGCGCGCCGGCGGATGCAGGCACTCAATGGTAAGGTCGTGGCCATTGATCTGCTGGGCGCGAACAGCACCTTCTATCTGATCTTCGACGGCGATTCCATACTTGTCCAGAACCATCTCCAGGGGCAGCCAGATACCCGCATTGCCGGCACCCCGTTGACATTGCTGCGAGCCAGACTGGAAGGCGCGCGGCCACAGGGGCTGTTTTCCGGCGACGTGACCATCACCGGTGATGCGGAACTGGGTCGCCAGGTCAACGCATTGCTGGATGAACTGGATATCTACTGGGAGGAACATCTGTCGCATATACTCGGCGATGTACTGGCCCATGAAATAGGCAGCCGCACGCGTGCTCTCGGCAACTGGGCCCGCCAGGCGCTGGAGACGCTGGGCCGGGACGGCGGTGAATATTTACGTGAAGAGGCCCGGCTTCTGGTATCACGACAGGAACTGGAGGATTTCCTTGCCGCCGTCGATGTCTGTCGTGACGATGTGGCGCGACTGGAAAAAAGGCTCGCGCGCCTGCAGCGACAGGTAACAGGGGAATCACCGTGATCCCGGTAAGCCAGCTGCTCAGACTGCTGCATATCAATCGCATACTGGTTCGCCATGGTCTCGATGAAATCATTTTCGCCACCCATTTATTCCGGCCGTTTCGCTTCCTGCTTTTTGTCCTGCCCTGGAACTGGCTGCCGCGTAAGCGCCGGCCACGTGCCCAGCGTCTGCGCCAGGCGCTGGAGGATCTGGGGCCGATATTTATAAAATTCGGTCAGATACTTTCAACCCGTCGTGATCTGTTGCCTGAGGATATTGCTGATGAGCTTGCCCGGCTGCAGGATAATGTCGCTCCGTTTCCCGGCAGCCAGGCACGCAAGATTATTGAACAGGCCTACGGCAAGACCATAGATCAGGTGTTTGAGCGTTTTAACGAGACGCCACTGGCATCGGCATCGATTGCCCAGGTTCATGACGCCAGGATGCTTGACGGGCGCGAGGTTGTGGTCAAGGTCGTGCGGCCCAATATCCGCAAACTGATCGAACGAGACGTATCCCTGCTCTACGTGCTGGCCGATCTGGCGCAGCGTTACTGGTCACAGGGAAAACGTCTGCGTCCGCGTGACGTCGTGGCCGAATATGAAAAGACCATTCTCGATGAACTTGACCTCTCGCGTGAGGCGGCCAATGCCTCGCAATTGAGGCGGAATTTTTCAGATACGGACATACTCTATGTGCCCGAGGTTTACTGGCCGTGGACACAGCGCAATGTCATGGTCATGGAGCGTATCTACGGTATCCCTATCAGTGATATCGATGAGCTGCGCAAACACGACGTCGATCTGAAAAAGCTGTCCGAGACCGGCGTCGAAATATTTTTTACCCAGGTCTTCCGGCATAATTTTTTCCATGCCGATATGCACCCCGGCAATATCTTTGTTTCCGCGACGGGCCGTTATATCGCCGTTGATTTCGGCATCATGGGAACACTAAGCCCGGATGACCAGCGTTATCTGGCCGAGAATTTTCTGGCATTCTTCAACCGGGATTACAATCGAGTCGCCGAACTGCATGTGCAGTCCGGCTGGGTCCCCGCCGGTACGCGGGTCGATGAATTTGAATCGGCGATCCGCAGCGTTTGCGAACCGATGTTCGAGCGACCACTGAAGGAAATTTCATTCGGTCGCCTGCTGCTTTATCTGTTTCATACGGCACGCCGCTTTAATATGGAGATCCAGCCTCAGCTGGTGTTATTACAAAAGACATTACTTAATATTGAAGGCCTGGGAAGGCAGCTTTATCCTGACCTCGATCTGTGGAAGACGGCAAAACCGTTTCTTGAACGCTGGATGAGCGATAACATCGGTTTGCATGGCCTGGCAAGATCGCTACGCAAGGAATCGAGACAATGGCTGGAGAATTTGCCGCAATTACCCAATCTGGTCCATACTGCCCTGAAAAAAATAAACCAGGACGGCCTGAAGTTCGAGGGTTATGAAAAAGAGTTACAGAATATCCGCCATGCAATTCGACAATCCAATCGCCGTACACTGCGTGCTATCATCGGCTCGACGATGATTGTGTGTGCATCAGTGACCAGCGTTCTGCCGATCACCATGGTGATTACCGTAGCCGGGATCTCGCTGGTGAGCTGGGTTCTGGCCGCTGTCGGCGTCCTGATACTGATGTCTATCCGTAATTTACATTATGATGGTTGACAGTGTAACGCTTGACCGGGAGGTGAATCCATGAATACCAGGTTAATAATTATTCTTGTTATATCAGCTCTTGCGGTTTTGTTTATCATCCAGAATGTAACGGTAGTCGAGATACAGTTTTTATTCTGGTCCATGCAGATGTCACGATCCCTGCTAATATTTTTACTGCTGGCCATCGGTACGATTATCGGCTGGGTGCTGCGTGGTTATCTGCAGCATCGCCGGCATTAGATTGACAAGTCTGTCCACGAGGTTAACGAGTAGATCTGTGAACGAACTGGAGCACCAGGCGATTCAGTGCCCCTATTGCGGCGAACGTATTGATGTCATGATCGACTGTACGGACATCGGGCATAGTTATATCGAGGACTGCCAGGTGTGCTGTCGGCCGATCAATATGCGAATAGGCATGCGGGATGATGGCGAAATCGCCGTATTTGTATCACATGAAAATGAATAGCATCGCCAGCTGCGGGTACAACAGGCTATTTTTTCAGCTGCGCCAGTTCAGCCTTTAATTTCGCCAGTTCTTCATCGGCAGCGCGCAGACGTGAAGACAGCGAATCTGTCAGGGTCAGGAAAAAAACGGCGAAAAACGCATCGCGTTTCTCATCGGTCATGTTATCGACCTTATTGATATCAATGGCCAGGCAGATGGTAGATTTGTCGGCTTCAATCGTGGCCGAGCGGGTGCGGTTGTCTATCATCGTCAGTTCACCAAAGACCTCTCCCGGCCTGTTGATCGTAGCCAGCGTTTCCCCGTGTTTGCTTACAATGACCTCCCCTTCGAGGATGATATAGGCCCAATGGTCATGTTCGCCTTCTGAAGTGATAGTATCCCCGGCATCATAAAATCGCAGCTTGCTGACCTGTAACAATTGTTCCAGATAACGCTTGTTGGCCGAGCCCAGCAAGGAGAGATAACCGTATTTGGCAATCAAATGCTCCTTGCCTTCGAGATAAGGACTTTCCTTCATTGTTTGTCTCTCATCACTTCCCGGGTGTTGTCTGCCGATGAGGGCAATTTATCCATACTTGCATGAGATTACAGAGCAAACAATAAGATAGAGTCCGCTGCAAATCAAGGTGCCAAGCTGTGTATTTAGTCCGGGGCTGTCACCTGCTATAGAATGAAAGCCGGAAACCGGTTATCGCGGCATCAGTCCGGCAAACACGGGCGGGCCTTGTTGATCAGCCAGTCCTGACCAGTCCGGCCTCGACATTATCACGGATATCCCTGCCGGCCAGTTTCTCGACCAGCAGCAGGGCAAAATCCATTGCCGTGCCCGGTCCGCGCGAGGTTATGATCTGCGCGTCACTAACGACGGCATCGCTGACTATTTCCGTCGTCGACAGTGCCATCTTTTCCAGCGTGCCCGGATAGGCTGTCGCCCGCTTGCCGTCCAGTAAACCGGAGCGGGCCAGTACCTTGGGTGCGGCGCAGATGGCGGCTACATAACGACCGTTTTCCGCCATGCTGCTGATCAGCTGGTGGATACGGCTATCATTATCAAGATGGTCTGCACCGGGCAGTCCCCCGGGTAATACCACCATGTCATAGTCCTGCTGCAGCGCCTTGTCGAGGCTGGTATCGGGAATCAATTTCATACCGCGGCTGGCCTCGACCGGCTGATCATCCAGTCCCGCAGTGACGACGTCGATACCCGCCCGTACCAGCAGGTCGGTGATAGTAATGGCCTCCAGCTCTTCACAACCCTGGGCCAGTGGTACTAAAACCCGTGACATGACAACCTCTCGTTGAAGTAATTGAGGTAGATTAGGGTACAAGGTTAGGTGGTAAAGGGGAAGCCCTGGAAGGCAACACAATCGGAGTCATTTCAGCCGTCTGTAGCGGTAGCGGCCGCGGTCGGCTACGCCGTTTTTTATAGGCGATCAATTCCGAGGCCGGAAGGAGGCGGATGCCCAGGAGCGGCAGTGCCGGCAAAATGTTTTCCAGATAGGCTAAAGTCTGCAGATAGGGGTGACCTATGGCCACGGCCGTACCCCGCAGACGGGCTATCGACAACAGTTTGATGAACTGACGATTGATGGCAGCGGTATCGATATCATTATCCAGGAAGACATTACGACGCAGGCTTGCCAGACCCTGACGTTGCGCCTGTTGATAACCCACGCTTTTTGGGGTGGTGCGACTGTCAATGAAATACAGTCCTTCATGCAAGGATAATTCCTGCATCAACCAGTGCATCTGCCTGTTTTGCTGTGTCAGGAGACTGCCCATGTGATTGTTGACGCCACGGATATACGGGATACGCCGCAGGTCTTCGCGTAGTGTGCCGAGGAATTGTTGCCGGGTCTGTATCTGCGACAGGGCGCCCTCGTCAACCCGGCGATTATGCTCGGGTTGCATCGGTAAATGCAGGATGACCTCCTTGCCAAGTGTGTGAGCCATCTCAGCCAGTTCCCGGCCATGCCGGGCGTGAGGCAGTATGGCATAGGTCAGGTCGCCGGGTAGTTGCAGCGCCCTGTGACCACGACCGAGATAGAAACCGATATCATCGATGATAATCGTGATCGCCGGTTGGTTATCAACGGTGGGATAGGGACTGTTGAGTACCGGCGAGGTATTCCCCGAAGCCGGCCACAGCGACAGCATGGAGATTGCTATAAGCCTTCGAAACATAAGCTGGTTACTGGCCAATCATCGATTACTCTTGCACACTGTCAGCAACAGCCGCAGCTTGCCGAAGCGGCTTATTTCTCCAGCAGGTATAATCCCTGGAGCACATTCAGGGCTTCGAACAATTGAAAGTCGTTTCTGGCTAGATCGGCGCGTTCCTGCTTTTCTGTAGCCTCTTTTTCCTTGTTCTCTACCTCCGGGTTATCGCTATTGTCCAGGTGACCGGCCAGGTTAGCCTCCTTCAGGGGTTTGAATTCCGGTTCCTCGGCCGCCGCCATTTGTATGTTTTCAAGCAGGATATCCGGAACGATGCCCTCGGCCTGGATGGAACGGCCGGATGGTGTGTAGTAGCGTGCCGTCGTCAGCTTCAGGGCGTTGCCATCTTTCAGCGGCATGACGCTCTGTACCGATCCCTTGCCGAATGAACGCGTGCCCATGAGAATGGCGCGCTTGTGATCCTGCAGGGCACCGGAGACAATCTCCGATGCCGATGCCGAGCCGACGTTTATCAATACTACGATGGGCAGACCATTGATAATATCTCCGGGAGTGGCATTGAAACTGATCTCAGAATCTTCCGCCCGCCCTTCGGTGTAAACGATACGTCCATTTTCGAGGAAATCATCGGCGACCGAGACTGAAGCGCCCAACAGACCCCCCGGGTTATTGCGCAGATCCAGTACCAGGCCCCTTAATGAATCCTTGCTTTCTTTCTTCAGATTATCAATGGCCTCTTCCATGTTCTCAGCGGTATTAGTCTGGAACTGGGTGATGCGGACATAGGCATAGTGCTCATTCATCAAATTACTCTTTACGCTGGTAACCTTGATGATGTCACGCACGATCTCGATCTTGAGGGGTTTGTTGCTGCCTTCGCGGATCACCGTCAGCACGATGCGCGTACCGGGTTTGCCGCGCATGATATCGACAGCATCTTTCAGCGTCAGACCCTTCACCGGCGTATCATCCAGGCGTATCACCAGGTCGCCGGCCTCAATGCCCGCCCGTTGTGCCGGGGTGTCATCAATCGGGGCGATGACCTTGACAAAACCGTCTTCCATACCGACCTCGATACCCAGGCCACCGAATTCGCCCGAGGTGCCCACCTTCAGATCCTCATAGTCTTGTTTATCCAGATAGGCCGAGTGGGGGTCGAGACCGCTCAGCATGCCGCGAATGGCATTTTCCAGCAGCCCCTTGTCATCAACGGCCTCGACATAATGGCTTTTGATGGTGGCAAAGACCTCGGAAAAGGTACGCAGTTCATTCAGTGGCAGCGGCGTTGCGATGTTGTCGCGTTCGGCCAGCACGCTGCGACCAATGGTCAGGGATATACCCAGGACTATACCCAGGGTGATCAATAGAAGGTTGCGTGTGCCCAGTCTCATGTGTTTCGTTCTCCAGTGCCCGGCAGATCCGCCATGCTGTCATTTTTTGTTAACCAAATCAATATCAATACTTTACCAGATTTTTCCATAATATTTTCAATAAACCCTGTGGCCAGGGTCTGTCTGTTGGTGGATGTCTGGCGGTATAAACGCCGGCAGCGTATGTTGCAGTTATCATAGCGACCGGCACGGGTAAAACCGGAGGCTTGCCCAGGCCGGTGTCATGTGCAGAATTCATATGTGGTTTCCGGTATCGCCGTCTAACTAACGCCCGGCCGTTGTCATCCATTTAGCCGGGTCTGTGGGTATGCCATTATGCCTTATTTCAAAATACAGGCCGGGACTGGCCTGCCCGCCGCTGTTACCAATAGTGGCGATAACCTCACCTTGATCGACCCATTCACCGACATCCCGATACAGGGCCTGATTGTGGGCATACAGGCTCATATATCCGTCACCGTGATCAATGATGATCAGCATACCGAAATTGCGCAGCCAGTCGGCAAAGGCAACACGGCCATGGTATATGGCCTTGACCTCATTGCCTTCCTCGGCGTTGATGGTAATTCCCTGCCAGCGCAGGTTCCCGGTATTGCGGGATGTGCCGAAACGGGCCCTGATCTTGCCGTTGGTGGGCAGGGCCAGTTTGCCGCGTAATTTGTCAAAGTTCTGCAGGTTGCCGACATCGGGGGGTATGTCGGACAGGGCCTCGTGTAATTTCTCCAGCAACAGGCTTAAGCGTTCCATATCCTGGACCAGCTCTTTCAGGCGAGCTTCCTTGTGGTCGATGTCGTTATTCAGTTTAATCAGTATCTGGCGACGATGCCGGTATTCCGTCTCCCGCTGCTGTTGCTGTTGCTGCTGTTCTTTGACCAGTTGCTCCAGTTGTACGGTTTCCTCGCTGATAGCCGCCTGCAGTGACTCGAGTTCGTTGAGACGAGCGGAGATGGCGTTGATACGACGTGCGCGAGCCTGATTGAAATATTTATAATAGGTCAGTGTCCGCCCTATTGATGCGGGATCCTGGTCGCTGAGCAGAATCTTTATCGTGCCCTGACGGCCCATGGCATAACTGGCGCGAATCTGTTGCGCCAGTGCCTGCTGCTGTGCCGCCAGCTTCTTTTGTTTATCTTCCCTGTTCTGTCGCAATTCACGCAGTTTGCCGCGGTGTTGTTGCAACCGGCTTGACAGCTTTTTCAGCGTGCGGCTGTGCCTGGCGATATTGAGCTCGGCGGTTCGCAGGCTGATTTCCAGAGAACCTTTTTGACCGTAATCACCCTCGAGCGTGCTGCGTAATACCTGGATCTCGGCGTGTAATTTGTCCAGACGTCGCGCCTTGTCGCTGTTGCTTTCTTCCGCCGGTGTGGCAGCGTATGGCAACAGCAACAGCAACAGCAACAGCAACAGCAACAGTAATAGCAGGAAAGTATATGATCGCCGCGTATCCGGCTGACCAGTCGGCATGCTCATAAGTGTACGTTGCATAGGCTAGCGGGTAATGATCAACGGCCACTATAACAGGTTATGCCTGCCGGTAACGGAAGCTGCACGGCGTTTATCAAACCGGGCATTTATGACAGCCCTATAAATCTCATTACCGATCATCGGCTGGTCAGGCCCAGCAGCGAGTGCCCGCTCATCTCCGGGGGGACGGGCAGGTCCAGGAGATATAATATGGTCGGCGCGACGTCGGAGAGGGCGCCGGTATCACAGATACTGGCGACGCGGCCCTTATAGATAAACGGCACCACATTGCTGGTATGAGCCGTCTGCGGTTGACCCGTTTCATCATTGACCATCTGTTCTGCATTACCGTGATCGGCGGTTATCAATAATTCACCGCCGTGGGTGTCAATCGCATCGACGATGCGGCCCAGGCATTGATCGATCGCTTCTATGGCCTTGACGGCCGCATCGAACTTGCCGGTATGACCAACCATGTCGGGATTGGCAAAGTTGCAGATGATGACGTCATACTCGCGACTATTGATGGCCTCGACCAGCTTGTCAGTAAGTTCAGGTGCATGCATCTCGGGTTTCAGATCATAGGTGGCGACCCTGGGCGAGTCCACCAGGATACGGTCTTCACCGGGGAAAGGCTTTTCCTCGCCGCCATTGAAGAAAAAAGTGACATGGGCATATTTTTCTGTTTCGGCGATGCGCAACTGGCGGCGTTTATGTTTGGCCAGCCAGGCACCCAGAACATTATTCAGGGACTGGGGAGGAAAGGCTACCCTGGCGTTAAAGGATTTTTTATATTCTGTCAGACAGATAAAATCAGCCAGCTTAATTTCCCGCCGGCGCTCAAAGCCGTTGAAGGCCGGGTCCGTGAAGGCCTGTGTTAACTGTCTGGCCCTGTCGGCACGAAAATTCATGAAGATAACGAGATCGCCATCATCGATGTGGATATCGGTGACGTCGTCGCTGACAACCGCCGAGGCCTGGACAAATTCGTCGGTTTCACCACGGGCATACGCTGCGTCCAGCGCCGCCTGTGCCGAGGCATAATGGAATGCGGCCACGCCATCGGTAACCAGATCATAGGCGGCCTGGATGCGGTCCCAGCGGTTATCACGATCCATGGCATAATAGCGACCGATGATCGAAGCTATACGACCTTTACCTTGCTGCTGTAACAGGTCCTCGAGCCTGGCGATCGAGGTTGAGGCACTCTGCGGTGCGGTATCGCGGCCGTCGAGGAAGGCGTGGACATGGATATTATCGACGCCACGCTCGGCGCTCATACGTATCATCGCATGAATCTGCTGTTCATGACTATGAACCCCGCCGGGCGACAGCAATCCCATGATATGCACGGCCTTGCCACTGGCAAGGCACTGGTCGAGGCCCTTTGTCAGTACCGGATTGGAAAAGAAATCACCGTTTTCGATGGCGTTATCGATACGGGTATATTCCTGGAACACAACCCGTCCAGCCCCCAGATTCAGGTGGCCTACCTCGGAATTACCCATCTGGTCATAGGGCAGCCCGACTTCCCTGCCTGAGCCATGGATCAGTGTATGCGGACAGCCGGCCCAGAGTTTGTCCCAGGTCGGCTTCCGGGCACTGAGTATGGCGTTATGCTCCGGGTTTTCACTGTATCCCCAGCCATCGAGAATAATCAATACGACGGGAAGGGTATTATAGTTGCTGGTAGTCTCATTCATTGTGATTTATTGTCCGCAATCGTGCAGCGATGGCTGCGTATCTGGTTTGTCTATCGGGTGTTGCCGGCCATTGCGCCCATTAACGACTGTAGTTATAGTGATCCGCGTCAACCCGGAAAACAACGGGAGGGCATGATTCCAGGGTCGCATTCCTGTGACACAGAATTATACAACAAGGCCCGTAGACCGTCAGCGCATTCGTGTGCTGGCCTAAGTATGTCTGAAGGCGAATAAATTTTTCAATCCAATGCGGGTATTTAAGATGTATCAATTCTTCGACTTCATAATCAATCACTGGTTATTGTTTCTGGCCCTGCTGGTCATCATAGCGCTGCTGATAATGACCATGGTACGTGCCCGGTTGCTGGGTTTCCAGGAACTCAAGGCGGGCGAGGCGGTCGAGCTGATGAATCGTCAGGAGCCGCTGGTTCTCGATGTGCGAGAGGCTGATGAATATCTGACCGGGCATATCCAGGGGTCCGTGCATATCCCGGTTGGTGAGCTTGAGGGCCGGCTTGACGAACTGCAGGTCAGCCGTGACCGGCCGATACTGATCTACTGCCGAGCCGGTCAGCGTTCGGCCCAGGCCGCCACGGTATTGAAACGCCAGGGTTTCAGTCAGATGTATAAACTCGACGGGGGTATCATGGCCTGGCAGGCTGCCCATCTGCCCGTCAGCCGCTGAGGTTAGTTTATAGCGCTGAAAGCCGTTACAATGCCTGTATGTACAAACAGACATTCTATACTTCATCATAAAGGTAACAGGATATGCAAGATTCAGTATCAGTGGAGATAGCCGAAGACCCGGAGGCACCGACTAAGCATATAGAGGTGCAGAAGATCTACATCAAGGATATCTCCTTTGAGTCGCCGGGTACGCCCGAGGTGTTTACCGAACAATGGGCACCAAGGGTTAGTCAGGAGATGGGCAATACCCACGTACAAGTGGGAGAGTCGGTTTTCGAGGCTATTTTGACGATTACCATTACGGTCAATGTCGGGGACAAGGTGGCCTATCTGGCCGAGATCAAGCAGGCGGGAATATTCAATATCGTCGGCCATCCGCCCGAGGGGCTCGAACGGGCCCTCGCCATCTTTTGTCCTACCGTTCTCTTTCCCTATGCACGCGAGGTTATCTCTGATCTGTCGGCGCGTGGCGGTTTTCCGTCACTGCTAATGCCACACATTAATTTTTATAGGATGTACAACGATTACTTGAAGCAAAATGAAGAGGAACAGTTGACTGACAGCGGTGATAGCGTCTCGCATTAAGCCGATGAAGCCCATGCCCGGGAGCAACAATCGTCATGCCTGAGCGTCCGATTGCCGTCCTCGGTGCCGGATCCTGGGGCACCGCCCTGGCGATTCATCTGGCCCGCAACGACCAGCCTGCATTGTTATGGGGCAATGAACCGGCACATCTCGCCGAGCTGCGCGCCGAGCGCGCCAATACGCGTTATCTTCCCGGCATCAGTCTGCCGCCGTTACTGACACCGGCCGACGATCTGGCCCAGGTTCTGGCCCAGGTCCGTGATGTCCTGGTCGTCGTCCCCAGTCATGCCTTTCGTTCAGTGCTCGAAGCCATTGTCGCCTGGCACCACTCGGCCGCTGTTGCTCTGGAAGGGCGCCACCGACGCATCGTCTGGGCGACCAAGGGGCTCGATCCGACGAACGGTCGATTGTTGCATGAGGCGGCAGCGGAGATTCTCGGCCCGTCTATACCGGTGGCGATTCTATCCGGACCGACCTTTGCCGCCGAGGTGGCCGCCGGGATGCCGACGGCGATCACGCTGGCCAGTCAGGATCAGTCTTTTTCTTCGGATCTGGTCACACGACTGCATGACGACCGTTTCCGCGTCTATACCAGCGATGACCTGATCGGTGTCGGCCTTGGCGGCGCCGTAAAGAATGTGCTGGCTATTGCCACCGGTATCGCCGACGGCCTGAAGTTTGGCGCCAATACCCGCGCAGCGCTGGTTACCCGGGGACTGGCCGAGATCATGCGTCTGGGCGTGGCGCTCGGTGGTCAGCGCGAAACCTTCATGGGTCTGGCCGGTCTGGGTGATCTGGTCCTGACCTGTACCGATAACCAGTCCCGTAATCGGCGTCTGGGACTGGCCCTGGCCAGTGGCCAGGATGCCGGGCAGGCCCAGCAGGCTATCGGCCAGGTGGTCGAGGGTGTGACCACGGCGCGCGAGGTTAGACAGCTGGCACGGAGTTGTGATGTGGATATGCCGATTGTATCCCAGGTCTATCGGGTCCTGTATGAACAGCTACCCCTGGAACAGGCGGTCGCGTCCCTGTTTGCCCGCCAGCAAAGGCAGGAGCAGTTGTGAGCGGATAAGCGGTTAAATATTCACTGTAGCGGCCCGATAAGTTGTTATCGAATGCCGGCGACTATAAAGTATGAATTCCCTGCAATGCCGTACAAAGCCCACAACGGAAGGACGCGGATGAAGGCCATGATACTGGCGGCCGGGCGTGGCGAACGCATGCGGCCGTACACGGATCTTACACCCAAACCGCTGTTATCGGTGGGCGGTCGACGTTTGATTGAATATCACCTCAATGCCCTGGCCGGCATCGGCCTGACCGACATCGTCATCAATCATGCCCGTCTGGGCCAGCAGACCGAGGCTGTCCTCGGTGACGGTCGTCGCTATGGCGTCACCATCCATTATTCAGCCGAGGGTGAGCAGGGTCTGGAAACCGGGGGTGGTATCTTCAACGCCCTGTCGTTGCTCGGGCATGACCCCTTTATCGTCGTCAACGGCGATGTCTGGACCGATTACCCGTTTGCAAAACTGCCGCGGCAGCCGCAGGGACTGGCTCATCTGGTACTTGTCGATACCCCGGAGTTCAAGGACGAAGGTGATTTTACCCTGGAACACGGGCGTGTCCACGACGGTGACGGTACCCGTCTGACCTTCAGTGGTATCGCCGTGTATCGTCCGGAATTATTTGCCGCCTGTCAGGCCGGTGTTTTTCCACTGGCGCCCCTGCTACGCCAGGCCATGGCCGGCGGGCAGGTCAGTGGCGAACATTATAGCGGTCAGTGGGTGGATGTCGGTACGCCACAGCGGTTGCAGGCGTTGCAAAGCTGGCTGGCATCGACTCAGGGTATCGGGGACGGAACGGGCTGATGGGGCAGGAGGTTCCCAGCAGTCGTTTTAACAAACAGGATTTCAAGTCCTTTGAGCGCCTGTTGCAGCGGGAAACCGGGCAACTACAGCAATGGTTTCAGGATCGGGTCTTTGTCGGCGATGAACTGACGGCCGGTTTCGAGATGGAGGCCTGGTTGATCGATCGCAACCATCATCCAGCGCCGGTCAATGAGGATTTTTTCAGCCGCTGCCGGAGTCCGATGATTGTACCGGAACTGGCCAAGTTTAATATTGAATACAATGTTGAGCCCCAGCCCCTGTGCGGCCATGCCTTGTCGGCGCTACGTCGGGAGATCAACCAGACCACCAGCCTGTGCAATGACATCGCTCGACAGATGGATATCGATGTCCTCATGATAGGTATCCTGCCGACGCTGCGCGAGGATGACCTGGTGCTGGCCAATATGTCGCAGAGTGAGCGCTTCCGGGCCCTGAATGAACAGGTACTGCGGCTGCGCAAAGGCCGCCCCCTGCATCTTGCGATTCAGGGCGCCGAACATCTGCGCGCCTCGCATTTTGATGTCATGCTGGAGTCGGCGGCCACATCGTTTCAGATACACCTGCAGGTGCCCCAGCAACAGGCGGCCCGATATTACAATGCTGCCTGTATTATCTCGGCACCGTTGGTGGCCGCCTGCGCCAACTCACCTTTTTTTTACGGCAAGGACCTGTGGGACGAGACCCGGATACCGTTATTCGAGCAATCGGTGTCATTGCAGGCCCATCAAACCAGCGACTGCGCAACCTTGCGTCGGGTGACCTTCGGCAGCGGCTATATCCGGACCTCCCTGTTTGAGGCCTTTGCCGAGAATTTGCAGTGTTTCCCGGTCTTATTACCGGCGCAGATGGAATCGCCGGAGTTACTGGATCATGTACGCCTGCACAACGGCACGATCTGGCGCTGGAACCGGCCATTGATCGGTTTCAATGACGCAGGTCAACCGCATCTGCGAATTGAACAGCGGGTGGTGCCGGCCGGTCCGACCGAGGCCGACAGTATTGCCAATGCCGCGCTGTATTATGGTCTGGTAAGGATGCTGGCGGGCCAGGTGGAAGCACCGGAGTCATTGATGGATTTTGCCACCGCCCGCGACAATTTCTACAAGGCCGCGCGACTGGGTTTGCGCGCCAGTATCCCCTGGCTCAATGGTCACACCGGTCCGGTCAGTCGTCTGTTGCTGGATGAATTGATCCCGCTGGCTCGCCGGGGCCTGGAGGTCATGGATATTGACCGCGCCGATAGCGATGATTGTCTGGGTATCATCGAAGGCCGGGTCAGCAGCGGCCGTAATGGCGCCGGCTGGCAGCGGGCCTTTGTGGAAAAGAATGGCATGGATATGGAGGCGTTGACAGCGGCCTATCTGTCGCATCAGAAACAGGGTCTGCCAGTACACGAATGGCCTGTATAGCCCGTTTGTTCAAGTCTTATTGTGCAGTGTAGCGCAGTGTTATAATGGAGCCATGTTAACGGTACTGGAGTCATTGCCCGAGGGTTTGCTGGCCTGTGAAGCCACCGAGCTTTATCGGGTTCTGGATGGCCCGACCTTGATCCATCTGCCCGGGCGACGCCCGGAGCCCCTGTTCGTGTCGGTGCTGATGCATGGCAATGAAGTCACCGGCTGGCAGGCCGCGCGTGAACTGTTGCTCGAATATCAGCAGCGTGAATTACCCCGGGCACTATCACTGTTCATCGGCAATGTGGCAGCGGCACGCCATGGCCGGCGTCGTCTCGACGGACAGCCGGACTATAATCGTATCTGGCGCGGTGCGGGTTTGCAGGAACACGAGATGATGCAGCAGATTATTGCCGCCATGGCCCAACGCCGCGTCTTCGCCAGTATCGATATCCATAACAACACCGGCCTCAATCCCCATTATGCCTGTATCAACAGGCTGGATTACGACTTCATGCAACTGGCCACGCTGTTCAGTCGCACAGTTGTCTATTTTACCCAGCCCGATGGCGTGCAGGCCAATGCCTTTGCGGAGCTGTGTCCGGCCGTCACAGTTGAATGCGGCCAGCCGGCACAGCCCCATGGGGTTGAGCATGCGCGCGAGTTTTTGCATGCGGGGTTGAATCTGGCCGCCCTGCCCGGTCATCCGTTGCACCAGGGTGATATCGATCTGTTTCATACCGTTGCCATCGTCAAGGTACCGGAGGTGCTGGATTTCGGTTTTGACGGCAATCAGGAAACCGATATCAGATTCCCGGCGGATATTGACTGCCTGAATTTTTCCGAACTCCCGGCCAATACCCTGCTGGGCTGGCTGGGCAGTGAGCGCAAGAGCTGGCTCGAGGCCTGGGACGAACAGGGGAATGAGGTCGGCGCACAGTATTTTTCCTATGACAATAACGAGATCCGTCTGACGACGCCGATGATGCCGTCGATGCTGACCTGCGATTCACGTATAGTCAGGCAGGACTGCCTGTGTTATCTGATGGAGCGTATGCCGGTTGGCCGGAATGTCACGGGGCAAACTGCGTAAGCATATGATGAAATACGGATGGTGAGTTTGGCCACATGAGCGTTGAACAACCCAACAAACTGCGCGACCGCCTCGATAATTTTGTCGACCAGGCGCGTGAAAACGAAAAAAAACTGCGGCGTTTCCAGTCGCTTGAACTGCGCCTGATTGGCCACGATTCACTGTTCGCACTGATCAAGGATATCCTGTATCCCGAGAAAGCCCATTTTCAGTGGGATCTGGTGACGCTGTTGTTGCTGGATCCTGAATACGAGATTCAACGCATACTCGAGGAAGAAGGCGTCAACCTGGGCAAGTACCCGACACTGATGTTCGCCACCGACCGTGATGATATCGAGGCCCTGTATCCGGTGTCATTGTTTCCGGTGCCAGGACCTTACCGGAGTCGGCGTCACGCCTCCCTGTTTCCTCAGCGACCGACGAAGGCGCCGGCCAGCATCATGCTGCTGCCCCTGCAGCGCCATGGCCGCCTGATCGGCAGCCTCAATATAGGCAGCTATGACGGCGAACGTTTCAACCGCAAGGTCAGGACCGATTTTTTTGAGCATTTCTCCGCTATCGTTGCCATCTGTCTGGAGAATGCCTGTAATCTCGAGCGTCTGAAACATCAGGGTCTGACCGATACCCTGACAGCGATCAACAACCGTCGGTTTTTCGATCAGCGGCTTGAGGAGGAGGTTGAACTGGCGCGGCGCAATGCCGATATGCTCAGCTGCCTGCTAATGGATATCGATTATTTCAAACAGGTGAATGATGTTCATGGTCATCAGATCGGCGATCAGGTGTTAATGGATGTTGCCGCACTGATTCGTGCCCAGATGCGAAACACCGATGTACTGTCACGCTACGGTGGCGAGGAATTTTCGGCATTGCTGGCACATACCCCGGAATCCGAAGCCCTCGAGGTCGCAGAACGTATTCGTAACAGTGTCGAACTGTATGAATTTAGCGACGCCGATGGCCGGCCGTTCAAGGTCACCCTCTCGATTGGTGTCGCCACATTGAACGGCCGCCTGCAGGCGACCGCACCGACCTCCGGACAGGTACTGGTCGGCTATGCCGACAGGGCCTTATACCAGGCCAAGGGTGCGGGTCGTAATCGGGTTTTAAGCCAGGGAGAACTGAGCGCTACAGTTGAACAGAGTGATTAGCGAGCCAGCGATCAGTCGGTCTTGCAAATGGTGACCCGGGTGGTGACACCGCGGTTTTCAATCCCGAGTAGTTTATGTCCGTCACTGCTAAGGCTGGAGATGGCCTGGTCGACACTGTCGCCGCTGGCAAAAATAAATGTGACCACATCACCCTGTTGATACTGGCGCAGTGCGTTGCGGGCCTTGATGTAATGAAGCGGGCAGCCGTAGGAAGACAGATCAATAATGGTTTCGTCGTCGCCTGATTTCCGCGCTGTGGTCTTCGGCAATGAGGCGCTGAGATCAAGCTGCCGGTCCATGTTCTGGCTCAGCGTCGCGACCCGAAGACTCCATTGGTCGATTACCTTGATCAGATCGCTGTAGCGTTCGTGATGAAAATCCTTCTCAAGCTCAGTTAACGTGCCGGCGATCCGCCCCAGGCTGCGGCCAGGTTCCCCGTCTTCGCCCAGCGATGTCTCGATCTGCCGCGCCAGACTGGGCAGGTCGTCGACGGGGGTGTGTCCGCTCTGTAATAACAGGGCATTACCTATCAGGCGCAGCGAATACGCGGCCGACTCCAGCGATTCATTATATTTGTGTCGTGACAAAAAGGCATCGCGATAATTACTTTCATTGGCGGCCTCGGCAAAATGTGCCGCGACTGTTTCCTGCGCAGCGCCCGCACATTCTCCACCGCCCAATTGAACGACGTGAAAACGGTTTTGTTCACCATGATCTTTGAGGATACTGTTGATGGCATTGGCGTCAATAGCGGCATGCTCTGCGAGCAGGTCGTCAAAGAAGGAACTGCCCCGTCGTTGACACCAGCTATAGAAATTTTCATCATTATGGCGATCTTCGTGATAGGCATTTTGGATATCAGCGATAGCCGACTCGATGCGTGCCGACGGCACGCTTCTGGTTTTAAAGCCCAGCCCATGGTTGCCACGACCGTCACCACCGATGATTAACTGGTAATGCGGGATCAGGTGATCATAGCGGCGATTTCCTTCACCGTACAAACCGATATCACCCGTCTCCGGTTGAGCACAGCCATTATGGCAGCCACTGACGCGGATACGCAGATCGTGGTAACCGCCGGAGAGCTTGGCGGCCAGGGCCTTCGATGAGGTTATGCCCAGACGACAGGTCGAAGTGCCGGGACAGGCTACGACATTGCTACCGCAATAAGGCGTATTCAGGCCAATTTCTGATAGGCGTTGTAGTACCGTGTCAAGTATGTCATCCCGAACGCCAACGATCATCAGGTTCTGATCCTGTGTGGTACGCAGGTCTTCAAGTCCCATAGCGGTCATGATATCGGCGATGCCTCGCAACTGTGGAATGGTGATATCGCCGGCTGCGATATGTACCGGTACAATGTTCAGCCCGGGCTGTTTCTGCGCCAGGATATCGCGCGGCGCACCCGGATCGCCGTTAACGACGGTCGTGTCTTCATGCCAGTGACCCTGGATTGCGTCTGCGCCGGCCAGCACCACCCGGGTACGTTCCAGTTCCCGCCGGTATTGATCGATAAAGCCCGCGACACCAAAACGCTCAATGAGAAATTTACTGCGTGACTTGGCACGCAGACGACGGTTTGAATGGCGGTTATGCACCGCGATCACAGCTTCCATACTGGCCAGCAGGGCCTGTGGTTCGACAAATTCCTCGACGACGATGGCCTGGCGTGGTTTGTTACCGAGTCCGCCACCGGCGAGAACCCTGAAGCCGAAGCGGCCATGGTGACGCACGGCGATAACGGCCAGGTCATGGATCATGCCCTGAGCGCAGTCCTGCTCACAACCTGAAAAGCTGATCTTGAATTTACGTGGCAGGTGCTGGGTCAGCGGGTGGCGCAGGAAGTGGCGCATGGCTGTTTGCAGATATGGATTGACGTCGGTATGTTCGGCCGGGCACACGCCGGCCAGCGGGCAGGCACTGATATTACGTACGGTATTGTTACAGGCCTCGCGTGTGCTCAGTTCTGCCGAGGCCAGCTGGCGGATGGCATCCGGAGTATACTCGAGGGGAACGTAGTGGATCTGGATCGACTGCCGGGTGGTGATATGGGCGGTACCGACCTGGGAAAACTGTGTGACGGTGTCTGCGATCGAGCAGGCCTGGTGCGGGTTCAGCCTGCCACCCGGTATCTTGATGCGGACCATGTTGACACCGTCCTGGCGCTGGCCGTAGATACCCTGCTGCAGGCGCATGGATTGAAAGCGCTCGGCATCGATATCCCCGTCGATGAATGCCCGCACGGATTCGGCAAAACGTTCAAGTTCAGCGTCAATTACCAGGGTCTGATCATCTCTCATAGTCATGCTCCTGCGGCCAGCCGGCCGGCGGCAGTCTATATGGTTTTAAATCAGCCTGCTGATTCGGCGGAATAGTATAACAGTTTCAAATTCCGGGAGTGAGTTGCACGCGGCGGTCAGACAGAATAACCATGCTCAATGTCTGTTAAAGAGGATGCGGCGGGATGGGTGTAATAGCCTGCGCGTGAAATCATCACGATTAAATACAGCCTCAACAAAACCACAGTAACGATCCACCACGGTCTTGCCCGGTCGCCTCAGGAATCGGCTTCTTTCATCCGGTTTAGGGATAGACGGGTGCGGGTCCAAAGGGGTCGGTCAGCCAGCCATCCGGATTAGTGGATACCAGACTGGTGCTTGAGATACGCTCGCCGCTGCTCAGGTTGGAATACGAGGTCGAAGCAATAATGGTGGCGACCGCAGCGGAGGTGGAGTATTGACCGCCAAACCAGGTGGCCTGCAGGGCATCGCCCGCCGACCAGCCCAGATCCTTGCCGGCTGTCGGTAACAGCGGGTCATATTGGGGATCGAACGGATCGATAACGGCCACGCGGGTTGTCGGCTGATAGTCGCCGCTGGCGATGACGGTGTGGGTGTTGACCGGCTGGGTAAAGCCGTCACCGCCTTCACGCGTGCCGACACGGCTGGACAAGGTCATGAACTTGTCTGCCTGCGTCTGGCCCAGCTTCATGGTAAAGATTTCTTCCGTCGAGGAGGTATCGATAAGTATATTGTCGGGTACCGTGACTTTCTGCGTCAGCGCAAGTCGCGGGTCGAATCCGCCGCTGTTGGCCCAACCGGTGTTCATCACGGTGTCATAGACAAATTCACCCGCATTTCCTGGCAGGTTGTTCGACGCGGGGTTGCCTAAGTAACCCAGGTCCTGTGATGCCAGATGAAGTTGTGACGCCAGACCGGCATTGGGGCCGGAGCCGGTATTGGGGCCGGAGCCGGTATTGACCCTGACATAGGTTTCGGATTTGAAGGCCAGGGCGGCTGTCAGCGGATTACCGGTATCGATAAAATCAGCGGTCGTCGGATCACCGCTTACCGTACCATCCGCTACCATCAGCGTCTGGTAATAGTCTACGCCGGCCACGCTGATAAGGCGTTGATACATGCCGTTTTCATTAACGATCGGTGGGCCACAGCTATCGGCCACGATGGGGCAGGCGACACCTGAAAATACGCCGTTTTCAACGGACCATTGATCATAGGTGGGAACGAAATCGACGGTCTGTAGCGCCGGCGGTGTTGGATCGCTGTTGGCAATGTAATCGAGGTTGGCGGCGCCGATCAGTGGTATGGGCGACAATACCGGAAAATCTGTTGCCGTTACGGCAGTGACATCAGTCATTGCCTCAGCTGGTCCAAATAGTGGCTCATATACACTACCACCCAGGCTATTTAGGATTGTGTTCATTAACGG
>Ga0102952_1000165_pt1 | contig 31249 bp, 38 predicted proteins | sample SalPon2A_C_D1_MG_FD_78506 | JGI IMG/M metagenome (GOLD analysis project Ga0102952, IMG submission 78506) | Soil microbial communities from South San Francisco under conditions of wetland restoration - Salt Pond MetaG R2A_C_D1_MG | ecosystem: Environmental > Terrestrial > Soil > Wetlands | place... | reverse complement strand
CTCCTGGACAAGCAGATGTGTATAGCGCATTGACTTCTCATGTGCATGTAACATGGAATAAAGGTACCGCTCCAAGAATGCTTGATTCTGATGAAATGATTATGAAAGCAGCTGAGAATGATGAAATTACATTGACACCTGTTGATGTAGTTTTGAATATGCCACAAATAATCTGGCCTGAAGGTCAGATGATGGTTAAGGAAGATAAAACTTTGACTGATACAACTCCTTACGGGGGTGGTCAAGTTCTTGATATCGATACAGAAGAGATGACTGTAACTTTCATAGCTCATCGTGGATGGGGTCCAGATGGTAGAACTATCTATTATATTGTAACAGATGCTACTCCTAGTGGTCCTGCAGGAATGATGGGTGTTGTTAGTTCTTCAACCTCTGCAAGCTTGATTGCAACTTCAGCAGCAGTAGACTTGTATCAGTTCAAAAATGGTTTAACAGGTACTGGTCCATTAGGATTTCAACCTGGTATTGCAGCAGGAGCCCCTGGCGATGCAAACTATTCTCCAATGTGGAGAATCTTTATGATTGGATGGGCTGATCCTACAAATGCACAATTGTTGCAAACCCTTGATGATATGAATGCATACAGCAAAGCTGGCTTGATCGACATTGGTATTGCTCGTCCGATGGATAGTGACCATATTGTTAACTGTCCATTTATCGATCCATTCTAATAGCCTCTACTTTTTTTATTTTTTATCCCTTACATTTGTTAATTATTTTAAAAAAGTTTTTACATATTTTTAGAAAATTAACTATGTGCTTTATCTCTGAGTATGTGAATAATACATCATGAGTATATCAGGAATGTATATGTTAAATTCTGAGGAATACGACGAGAACAAGGTTCGCCATGCTCTTGACATGTTATATGTTGATAGAAAAAATGAGTTTCGTGAACTATCACATGTGCTATTGACTGAAAAAGCTATGAAATCAATGCCAAATTGGAAGGAATTTGTATTGAATTTTAGTTTGGATGTTGAAGATGCTTTTAAGACATGGTCTGGTCAAAGCTCTTTATTGATTAGTTCGCCTCAAAAGGCTTTGACCATATTAAGACAACTTGGGCATGATAAAACATCAATGAATCAACTTGCTCACTTGCTAAACATATCGTACAACCTATCTTTGGAATTCAAAGAGATTTACAAACGCCTCAAATAATTCCTTTTTTATTTTTGAACTTAATACCCAAATCTAACTGTAATTCAATTTGAATATTTTGGATTTTGTGATAGAATTTAATTAATTTCTTCTGCTTCACTGACGTTAAGATGGTTTAAAAAAAATTGTTGGATTTCTACTTGCAATCTACTATCTTACTAGTTTGTCTATTTTACCCTTGAGTGTTTTTTCTGTTTTCTCTTAATCAAGAATGATGTCGTGGGGGATGATATTTTAAGTCTGTTAGAAAGTCCATTTTATCCATGGACTTCATGCTAGAAGTCAATCTGTTTTTATGGACTATGCACACCTAGAATTTAGAATCTAATTTACTTTAATTATTCCTTCTTTAATCAGGAACTGTATTCCCTGAATGAAAGACTCATCATCAATTGATCCATCTGCCCACCAGCCAGCATTGTTTTTGATCCATGTTGGAATTTCATTTGAACCAGAACTAGATCCCTGCGAAGTTGGAGGAATTTTTAGAATATCTTGTTTAATCAAATATTGAATTCCTTGTATAAAAGACTCATCATCAATTGATCCATCTGCCCACCAGCCAGCATTGTTTTTAACCCATGCAGGAATATTTAATGGCACATTTGTTTCTCCTACTGAAATTTCAAATGAAACTGTCTCCTTTGGAATCACTTGAAAAAGAATCCCCTCAATTTCAAGATTTACTGAATAAACCCCTTGTTCAGGAAAATCTATTGGAATCTTTACAGAACCAACTGATGTGTGCGTAAGTGGAATTGGACCAAAAATGGTTTTTTCTTGTTTCGAAACCGAAACTACCCAGTCAACATGCTCCTGATTTTTTTGCGTTTGTGGATTTAGAAAGTCAATATTTAATTTAGTTTGTTCACCTGGAACTATTTTGTCATATGATAATTTTATATCGAGCGTTCCCTTATCTGTGGGCAAAGTTTGAGACTCGGCAAACACTAGTGATGGAATTAACAAAACAAATGCTATTGCGGCAATTATTAAAAATTTCATACATTTTCTAAATCTTTAACAAACTTAAGCGTATTGGCGTTGAGAATTAATTATTATTTTTGATAAACATTTTTTAATATTAAATTAAATCTAGTTTTCATGGGATTTTTTAGTAAAGAAAAAGTCATCACCGAAACCAAATGTAGAGAATGTGGTATGGAATTTTCCGAATCAGAAAGAATGCTTCGCCACATGATTAAAGCACATACAAAGAAAAAACCTAGTTGTAAGTGTTAATCTCAAAACAAAGTTAGAATCTAAATTTTATTTTAAATCATCCGTATAGAAAAGAATCCTACACTGAGATTAGTGACAAACACAATAATGCCAACTTTTAGACAATTATTCCCTAGATTTGGTTCATCCTTCTTTACAGCAAAATATGTAATTATGCCCACCAATAATCTCCCATAAATACAGGTAGAATATGTCCTATTTTTGACCTAGTTCTTTGTTCACTCATAATGCTAAACAAATCAATGGTATGAACTTAAGCATATTGCTAGACGATTTTCTGAATTTTCTCTCTGGTTAATTCATGTATCTCCTCCCTGATTCTTGGTCTGGACTCTGACGCTTCATCAAAATCTTCTATGTTGTATTTTTGATTATTGTGGACAAACACATGCTTGATTTTAGATACGTATTGCTTGACAGATATGATGAGTGAATCCCTTTGATACTGCCAATCAATCCAAGACTTAAGTAAACCTCTGATGGCTTTGGTTTACTTATCTTCTTTGATTGTGTTTAATTCTCTGAAAATGTCTTCGATGGTTCAACCATCATAGTTTCCTGACAAAATCTGTTCAAGGAATTCTTGATTGCAATCTTTCCTATTTTGTCCTCAAATGTTCTTCTCTGTTTTTTCTCAATCAAGAATGATGTCATATGAGATAATAGTTTAAATCTGTTAGAAAGTCCATTTTATCCATGGACTTCATGCTAGAGGAAGAACTAATTGATTTGATGACATTCTGTCTCCAAAATCCTGATTCTGAAAAAATTCCTGAAAAACATAAAAGAATTACTGAGATTGGTCATGAATTGTATGCTGATGGCGGTGTTGATGCATTGGAGAATTTTTCTTTTGTGTTGAAAAACCGAATCAGTGAAGAAATAGAAAAAGATCCATCCCCAATGCGTTCGCTATGGAATGGCCTTACTGATGAATGGCAGTATTAAATTTAATACTGGTATGAAATTTATCCTCTACCAATTCTGAAAATGGCTGTATTGCAAGTTGGGCAGGTGCCCTTGATTGCAGGTTTGCCATTCTTCATGGTGTATGGCTTGGAGTCTTCGATTTCACGTTTATCTCGGCACTTTACACAATATCCTATTGTCATGTCTCTAATGGGTTCGAGGTTCTATTAGGGAGAACTTGTTGAATTTTTTTCACTAATAGACAAATCTCAGATCTTAATTATCATGTTACATGCCAATATTTTTTGTATTTGGCATTTTTTTGAATAATTTGTGAATGATTTATTCGAATTTCTTATATTGTAACATATTTTTTAACATAATTTTTTTGTTAAAATTTTAACTTACATTAATTTTCAATGTGATATATTCAGTCAATGCTTTATGATTGACTGGGAATCCCTCCCATGCAAAAATCTCTGCAGTAAATTCTCCTGATTCCTTTGGAACCCAAGACAATGATGGATTAAATTTTTGATGCGGATTCAATTCTCCCACAACCCATCCAAAAAAAACCACCAAATCGTTTTCATTTTTTATTTGAACAAGATATGCAAAATTCTGGGATTTTTCTTGATTGTTTATCACATCTGCTGAAATCTGTATTTGTTGATCAACATTGATTGAATTTCCAATGGGGGAACCAAATGCATTTACTAATCTTGGATCTATGATTGATGCCCTTTCAAGTTCAGTCAGTGCAAATGCTGGAGTAAACCCAACTGCAGTAATTATCAGAACTACTAATAATACTATGCATTTGTATGACACGATTCTTGGATTATTTTTAGTTAATAAAGCGTTTCTGATAATTTTTTGATTTTTTAACTATGTATTTTATAACTTTTCAAGGTGGTTTATGATGGTGCTTTTCTTTGAGATAATCTTACCTGGATTGAGAATGTTATTTGGATCAAATAACTTTTTAATTTCTTTGAATATTTGATGGTTTTTTACCCCGTATTGTTTTTTGATAAACTCTGAGCGTGCAAGACCATCCCCATGCTCTGCAGTAATAGTTCCCTCTAGTTTTATGATCTCATCAAAATATTCTTTTGCAATATTCTTGATAACTTTGATCTTTATTCGATCTGCAATTAATCTCACATGTACGTTACCATTACCTGCATGTCCGTAAACGATACATTTTGTCTTGTATTTTTTATTTATTTTGTTAAGTAACGAAAATACTTTTGGAAGGCTATTCAAGGGAACTGCCGCATCTTCAATTACATGTGGGATTCTTTTTTCCTTTTTTATTGTTCTTAAACTGTAGTAAAGCGATAAATCTCTATATTTCCACCACTGTTCTATTTCATGTTCTGTCTTCAGTTTCTTAACAATTCTTCCCGTGATTATTGATTGTAGTTCCTTTTTTATTGTTGCAGTGTTTTCATCATATTCTACATAAAGTAAGCATTTTGTATTTTTGGCAAATTTGAATTTAATTTGTTGAAGTGTCATCTTATCCATAAACTCAATTGCAGATGGATTTGTGTTATTGATTTTCATACATTCTGTTGAAGCGTCAGAAACTGATTTGTATTCTATAACAAATAGGACTCTTTTTTTTGGTATGTCTTTGATTTTTATTTTTGCTGATAGGATAACCCCCAACGTTCCCTCAGATCCAATTATCACTCTCTGCGTATCATCCTTTGATTTTATTTTGTCAATCCTGTACCCCGAAGAGTTTTTTGATGTGTTAGGAAGTTTTTTAGGATCTATTGATTTTGAAAATTTTATAATTTTATTTGAAATTTTTTTATTTTCTGGTAAAGTGATTTTTCTTGCATTTCCATCAATAAATGTAATTTTTACAACATTGTCTATAACACTTCCATACTTTAAACTTCTACTTCCACTTGAATTATTTCCCAACATTCCTCCAATTGAGCAAAAAGCACCAATTGATGGATTTGGTGGGAAAAACTTTTTCTTTTCTTTTAGTCTTTCATCCAGTTTTCCTTTGATCGTGCCAGGACCTATCACCGCATAATTTTTTGTGATTCTGATGCAGTCGAATTTTTTCATATCTAGTATAATCCCTCGGTTTAATGCGTTGCCCACAAGTCCGGTTCCAGCACCGCGAGCAGTGACTGGGATTTTGAATTTTCTTGCAATTTTTATGACATTTATCACATCTTTTTCATGCTTTGGAATTACTATTACATTTGGAACTATCTTGTATGAACTAGCGTCTACTGAATAGAATTCCTTGAATTCCTTGCTGAAAAAAACATCGCCTTGAATTTTAGATTTTAGTGTTTTGAGAATTAATTTTTTCATATGTTGAACTTAAATTTTTATTCTGTAATAGTCCCATCTTTCAGGATCAAACTGAGTAACAAACTCGGCCTGTTCTTTGTTTATCCTAGCTCTGATGACATCACGTAATGCAAAACTTGTCAAAAATTTGTATTTCATAGAGTGTGCTTGCATGATGAACAAATGGCGCATCTCACTTCCGCCTTTTAGCCCCCAGTATCCCATCTTTAGTGCCAGTGGTTCTAAAAATATCGTATTTCCAAGACCGTAATTTTCATCTTTAATTTCTTCGCGTAGTTGGTATTTTTCAAGTGGACCACCTTTTGAAAATCCTATAATTTCTCCATTTTTGTCATTTAGTCTTAATGTGTTGATTATTACTTGTGGATCCCTGACTGATTTTTCAAAATTTGTTTTCTCAAATTGGAGTGGTGATGGCAGCTCTAAGAAGATTTCATATAATGATTTTATGAAATTTGGATCTTTTCTTGTAATCATGTTTTCAATTGTTGGAATTAATTTGAGATTCTCATATGATGCATCTGCCTGAATTGAAATTTCTTGCTGCCTAATTCTCATAAATGATAACACAGTATTGAAAAAATTCTTCCTCATCTCTTTTGGAAGTATCTTAAGAATTTCTTTTGCCATATCTGTTTCTTTGTTTAACAATTCTTCAAAATATGCAACTGAACTTCTCACGATTAATGATGGCCTCCATGCAAGTGCATGTGCATTCATTTTAGACATCTCCATTGCTTTTGAAAAATCTCCTAACGCATAACCACTAATTCTGTCTATCACTGATAGATACCAACCCATTTCCATGATGTGTTGTTGGTGTTGTTTGTTATTTCTTGTTAATTCTGAATTGTCAAAACATTGTTTAATTTGAGCTTCTGCATTTTTTCTAAGTTCACCACTCCAAGGATATGTGGTTCTCAAAATCAATATCTTAACAATTTCTAAATCAATGTTTGCAGCATTGATTAATTGGCTGAGTTTTCTATCCATTGAGATAAATTTTAAAACGCTTTCTTCATGTGGTTTGTCTACACTTTTCTGAGGATCAAAATCATGAAATAATGCAGAAACATACAGGTATTTTATATCATCATTTGTTAATTTGACCTTTTCCTGTCCTACAGCTAAAAGTGACATATATGTTACCTCTAATTCGTGATTGATATTATGATATCCGTAATAGTCTGTTCCGAGTCCCTGACTTTCAAATAGGTCTATTGTATAGTCTAACATCTCAACATAACAATCATCTTCTAATCCCATTTCTACCATCATGCTGAGAATTTCATTTCTCATCGAATGAGTATTTGCAAACTGCTGCAATACAAATGAAAATGAACTATGGGTTTTAAAGATGATCTTTGTCATTTAGAATCTCTCGTTTTTGTTGATTTTGGAAAGATCCAATAGAGTTTGATGGAATAACACATAAGATTTTTTTTTACTTTTAACCTTGCATGGTCGCATTTTGGTATGATAATATCTGGTGGTTTAGAGGTTTCAAGTTTTGTAAATGCCAGAACCATTGAGAATTATCTAGATGGAATTAGACTAAAATCTAAAGGAACCGTTCGCAATATTGGGAATTATCTAAAGATTGATGATTATCTTCAAGAAAGGATACTGTTTGATATTTTTCAAGATTTTGTAAATGATCTAAGTACAACCCCTAACCATTTACGTAACAATTCAATTAGTTTGGGTTATGTTCGACATGTGGTTTATGAGATTAGGGGTATCTTAGGTTCTATGGATTCAAGATTACTAGCGATGATCTAAAGGATTCTATCACATTGCCCAATCTCAAATAATTGAGATTGGTTACTATGATATTTCATTTTATTTCATACTGCCTGTAGCATTTTTTCTACTATTTGTTTTTTACAGGAGGGTTATTCTTGAAATGACTTGCAGTATAGAGAATATTATCTCCTTCTGGCATAGGATTGGCACAATGTCCACACTGTGGCAGGATTACCTCTGCATCATAATCTATTTCTCCAATGCATTTACCACATCGAGTGCATGAAATGGTCTTTGTATCGTAGATATTCAATTTAAAATTAGTATGAATACATCCTCCATAAAGTAGACCTACACAAAAACAAAAATTTATCATCTTTTACAATACTAAATCAAACAAATTTTTCGTTATAATATTATCATATTTAATATTTATTTTTCATTAACTGTTTCATAGCAGAAGCAGGACTTGCAGCATATAGTACTGTAATTGGAGTTACAATTGCACTGGCAGTAGTACTATTTTACTTCGTGGAAAAGGACATGTCTAATTTTCTCTTTATTCGTACTCTTCATCAGAATCTCTTCTTGCGGGTCTTATCGGAATGTAAATCACCGTCATGAACTGGTTTTGCATATTTGGTATTTATCCAAAATGAACGATTTGTACGAATGAATCATTTTTGCATGTTACAGTAATTATTTTTTGATGAAATGAGAATGTGGATGATTTATCAATTCTTAGCGTTCTTTATTATCAAAAACATGAAAATTATGTCATGAGTGAACATAATTGCATAGTTTGTGAAATTGCAAAAATGCTTCTAGGTATAGATGATGAGAACTAGAGTTCTATCCTTCCATTTTTTCACAATAACCTTCATCTGTTAGATTCAACAAACTAACATTTAATCCTGATCTGCGACATAATTGACTGCAACGCTGAGAGATATGTAAAACCCATGTTATGTTATTTCAAGGAAAACAACAGAAAGTCATTCTTGACAGGCAGAACTGCAAAGTATTACCGTGAGTTTAACTGATTTGCTAAGCATAGTGGAATATTTGCAACTAACTACCAATCAACCAATTAATTTTCATGGCTATCATTTTGAATTAAAGTTATCCATTTGTTTTCCCCTTGGTACTAATACTACATACCTCAGCTGAGTCTTCCCTTTCAAATCCATATATGGTTGGTTTAGGCGTGAGGTTTTGTGCATAAAAAAAGAAATGTTATGCGTTTTCACATAACCCTCAATAGAATTCCAAAAATCTTTAATTTTAAATCCTTAAGTCTATACAAAAATTAGAAAGTTATTGAAAATTGGGATTATTGTGATGATTGCGGGAATTATTCTATTTTTTGTAGGTGTTTTATACATTGTAAATTTTGGTCTTGATTTTGGTTCTGATTCTCTCAATGGAATAACGATTAGTGTTGTTGGCGTAATTCTAATTCTGATAAGTGCTTTTCTGTGGAAGATGAAAAAAGTCAATCCTATCAAACAGGATTATGAAGAACTTGGTGATCCAGAACAAGATTCAAACGATTAGATCTAATTTTTGATTATTCATACGTAAAAAACAGGTTTGAGCCTTCAAATTTTACTTATTTTCACGAAACACTCAATATAATTATGATTTGATTGTTTTTAATGTCGTTTAATCATGATTTACTTAAAGTTTTGATGGATTTCAATGAAAATAGTTCTCCAGAATACAAACTTTTCATAAATGACGTGTCTTATCCTATCACTAATGTCTCTATTACTAATTCGCACATTCCTGTTAATGAGCCAACGACTCGGGGCGGTGTCTATTTTTCAGATAAATTTGCCTTTAAAATGAAAGGTGTAGTTAATGATCTGTCGGTTATCCCTCTGCTGACCAAGAAAATGCTTGGGCCTAATACTGAATTTGGAGAACTCAAAATTACTACTTTGCTAGAATCCTCAGAAAAATATATCTTTCTAGAAATATTTACAAATCTTACAAACAGTGTTCAGACTCCGAATTCTATTGAATTAAGTATGATTATTGTAAAATTAGAATCTGTCTAACTGACCTTAAAATATCTGTCATATTTTTCTCTACGTTCTTTATCTGATAACACTTCATATGCTTTGTTTAATTCTGCCATCATTTCTTCCGAATTTTCTTTTGTTTTATCTGGATGAATTCTCTTTGCTAATTCTCTAAATTTCTGTTTAATTTCATCTTGTGTTGCGTCTTTAGTAATTCCTAAAACCTCATAATAATTTGGCAATTCATTGCTTATGGATGCACTGCGAAATTCTTTATCATCTTTTGTGTTGCGTCTATTTCCAAATTCTTCATAATCGTCACTCCAATCAGAATGATATTTTTCAAACGTCTTATCTTTTTTAGACTCTAACTCGTTTTTGTCATATGATGTTTTTCTTCTCAATATGATGTCTCTTGCTAAAAATAACACTGTGCCTAAAATTGCTATTGAAAAACCTGTGAAGAGTATGATCTTTTCTTCGTCAGTGACTTCTAATTCCATGTCTAATTCATTATTTTGTGCATTGGCAACTTGAATTCCACCAATAATTAGTAAAATTACAAAAATCCAAAATTTATTCATGCTGTGGTCCTATGTTAATCTAAAATCTTCTTTGGCTGTATTTAGTACTACATGAGTGATTGTATTCTCTACATTTGGAATGACTGCCAAAGCTTTAACAAACTTACTCAATTCATTTCGCTCCTTGAATTTTGCTATAATTATTGTGTCTGTTGATCCTGTGATATCATAAACCCCGCACACGTTTTCAAATTTTGATATCTCTTCTTCAATGCCTATAATTTTGTCATTTTTAGCAATGATTTCTATAATTGCGGTTAATGAATATCCTATTTTTTCATGATCAATAATTGTGGTGTATCCTTTGATGATCTTCTCTTTTTCAAGTTTCTTGATTCTTGATAATACTGTCACTGTTGAGATTCCTAATTTTAGGGCCAATTGTCTGGCTGATTGTCTTGCATCTACTAACAAATTTCTGAGAATTTTTTCATCTATTTCATCTAATCCCATACAGTATAATGTTAAAAAATTTATTTAAATTTTATCTTGATTCTTGTAAATTTGTTTAGTTTATTTGGCTAATTCCTTGTATTGTAATTTTCAAATTTAATACAAATGATGTTTTTTATGATTTATGGATTCTATACAATCTCTTGTTGACAAGGGTCAATCTTTGATGAATGATGGAAAATTCGATGATGCATTAGGATTCTTTGAGCAAGCTCTTCTTTTGAATCAGGATGATCCGGATCTATGGAATTACAAAGGCGTGGCACTAAGAAGTTTGGGCCGCTATGAAGAGTCAATGGAATGTTTTAATAAATCATTGGAAATTGATCCAAGAGATAAACAAGCATCTTGATTTTACACAGTGCTTTTGAAAATATGGGCATCACTAATTTTCAAAATCCATAAAACTCAGACCACTGATTTTCTAACTTGTATATGATTTTCCATGCAAATCTGTCAATATTGATACTTAATTCGGTAATGATCAATATGATGTATCTGCCAATAGGAAAACTCATCATTACAACCTTCTCTCTTCTAGAAGCAGAATATTTTACTCTGCCTAGATTTGAATCAAAACCTTGTCTATTTGCAACCCTGTGTGCTAATTCCTGAAACATTTGTCTTCTTTGCTTATCTGTTTCCAAAGGCACAACTCCTTTTTTAAAGTCACCTGTAACTAGTTCCCCTGAACTGTTAATCAGACCACAAAATCTAACTTCAGGCTCTTCCAAAATATTCTTTATTTTCTTTCTTACATCTTCAATTGAAAACTGATTATTTGACATATGATATTAGAATGCCCTCTTGTGTTATTATTGCTTTGGAGATCTTGGTTTGAAATCACTCTATGAAAATCTGTGGACGATTGTGAATATGATGCTAGTTGATTTTTGACACTGTTGATCATGATCTAAATGATGTCTGAAATAGATTATAGTATAACCTAGGGGTTAATTCCAAATCTGTAGATTTTACTCTATGTCAGAATTAGTGCTTCTTTCCAAACATAATCATATGCAAAAATATCTAGTCAAAGAAGGCTATATTATTAACAATATGCTAACTCATACAATGAGTGATCAAATCGACAAAATACTTTCACAGGCATATGGATTTGCAGAAGATGGTAATTACTCTGATGCCTTGAGACTATATGATTTGATACTCAAAGAGGATCCTGATAATGTCAATGCGCTTGTAGACAAGGGTGTAACTTTACAAAATATAAGAAAAATCAAGCAAGCCATCTCTTCATATGACAAGGTACTTGCTATTGCTCCTGATAATCTTGATGCGTTACTGAACAAGGGAGCAGCATTGCATTCTAATCAAAAATATCTTCAAGCCATAGACTGCTATGATAAAGCCTTGAAGGTTGATAAACGATGCGCCATGGCTCTTGCATACAAGGGACTGTCATTAGGCGAAATGGGCAAATTGCAAGATGCAATCAAATATTTCAAAAAAGCACTATCTATTGACAAATACTATGATCTGGCTAATATCTCAAATGATATTGCCCAAGATTTACTAAAATCAATCAAAGAAAAAAAATCTAAAATACAGTAACATCGCCAGGTGCTGGTCCATGTTCAATTTGTTTTTCATTCTTTTCAAAAAAATCTGCATGTGCTAATTTTTGATGTTCTCTTAACTTCACTATGTTTTCAAAACCCTCATGACACAGATAGCATTTTGGTTTATGTTCGTCTACCAGTGGAAGCACCATGAAATTTCTATCATGACTGACTACTTATTTCTTGAGACTAAGGAATATATCGTAATGAGTAGTAACTTGTAGCATGTTAGAGCAACTAGTCAGGGATTCTCAAGCACTGGATCGTGCCCTTGCAGGCGAGGAACTCTCCTACAATGACGGTCTAGAATTGATGGATTACGATAATCTGCATTTACTTGCAGCCGTTGCCGATAATGCTCGAAAAAAACTTGTTGGTGACACTGTCACATTTGCAGCGTCATATTACATGAATTACACTAATGTTTGTGCTGCCAGTTGTCAAATGTGTGCGTTTTACAGAAAAGATGGTGCAGATGATGCATACACGTTAACCCCTCAAGAAATTGAACAAAGAGTTGGAATTGCAAAACAAATGGGCGCAACTGAGGTTCACATTGTTGGAGGTTTTCATCCAAAACTCCCATTGGAATATTATGAAGATATGATGAGGGTGATTAAAAAAAATCATCCTCAACTTAACATTAAAGCATTAACTGCAGCTGAAATCTTCTATTTATCCAAACTAACAAAAAATTCAACTAAAGAAATCCTATCTCGTCTAAAAGATGCAGGTCTTGATTCAATGCCTGGTGGAGGAGCGGAATTATTTCATCCTGATATTAGAAATAAGATTGTAAGGGGTAAATGTACCGGACAACAATGGCTTGATGTGATTGAAGAAGCACATAACATGGGAATTAGAAGTAACGTGACTATGCTCTACGGCCATATAGAAAAACCTGAACACATTGTTGATCATCTTATCAAAATTCGCGAATTGCAAAAGAAAACCAAAGGTTTCTTAACCTTGATTCCTTTAAAATTCAGTCTTGATAATACGGAGTTAGAACAAGAACATCTGGTGAACAATGAGTGCTCTTCTGTTTATGACTTGAAAATAACTGCACTCTCAAGATTAATGCTTGCAAATGTTCTCAACAACATCTCTGTATATTGGGTTGCATATGGTAAAAAACTTGCACAAGTCGCTCTATCTAATGGAGGTAATGATTTGGTTGGAACTGCATTTTCTGAAGAAATTTATCGTGCAGCAGGAAAGCCTACTGCCTCATCAGTTGAGGAATTGGCAACAATGGTAAAAGAGATAGGTCGCTCCCCTGTTCAAAGAAACACTCATTTTGAAATATTGAGAAAATTCTAATGAATCTCTTTAGATTAATCCAACAAGTTTCTAGATTATGATGTTGTATGTAATGTGTAGAAAAATATGAGCAATTATCTAAGTAGGGAAAATCACGTCTGTTATGAATTTTGTAAATTCTACTAACTAGCATTAATTACAATTCCATATGTTTTTTAATAGATTCCAATTTTTCTTCCATTTTGAGATCTTTGTCTTTTCTTGAATCTATTTTTATTATGACTTCTACTCTTGCAATCCCTAGATTGTGAACTGTTTCCATCATTTTCTTTGCAGCACTATTGATGATCTCAATGCTATTTGACTCCAAAATTGTCCCCATTGAATTAATCTCGAATCTGAGGTTTTCTGTATTCTGGATTGATTCTATTGCTTTTGCAATGTAAAAACTTGCACTAGTGGTACGTGTTGCCATTGGATATATGCTGATCTCTGCCTGAATCAATAATCTTGTAATGCTGATTTGAGATTAAAAAGTTTGAATTACTCTACAGGCTTTTTTTCTTCTCTTTTTGTACTATCTTTTTTTCTTCTGGTGCCAAAACTAATTAGCACTAACAAAAACCCGACTCCTATTAAAATCCCCGACAATGTGTTGAAATCTTGACTTTCTTGCTGTGCAATCATCAAATTAATTGCCTCTTCCTCTGTCATTCCTGATTGACCTGCAGGCATTGTCTCACTGATGTTCACAACAAGTATTATTCCAACCACTATCATTGCAATCCCTCCTACAAGTATCCTTTTATCAACAAGAACCATTTCTGATAATGGTTATATTCCATCATATATTAGATGCGTTAAATTTTTAGATAATTATTTCTGTTACTGTGTTGAAATCTTGACTTTCTTCTTATCGATACCCATTCCATAATGCATGCAAAATAAGATCATCTGCCAATGATTACAATTATTGTCATCAATGTTTTACTAGTTTTTTCACGTTCATTTTTTTGAGATTGTAACCTTTGTACTATTTGCAAAAAAGTTAATCCTCTAAAGTCTCCATAAAAGACCCATTATACCATAAAACACAATAACTGAAACCACAATCAATATGATTCCTTTAGTTGTCTGTTTCATGTATTTTAGTTGTATATTATCCACTTAAGCATTTGGAAAATAATGTTTTGTATTGTGAGATCTCCGAATTTATGGATTTAAATTTTTAAATTCCATACATTTTGAATCAAATTCATTGAGATACTGTTTGGCATTAATCTGAGAATCTTTAACGTATAATTCACATGTCTCAGCATCAATGAGTGGACTGTTAACACTATTGTTCATTAACTGTAATCCAAAAATTCCCGCCAGTATAATTATCAAAATGACTGCAAATTTGCTAGAGTAAATATCCACTATTTTTCTTGATATTTTTGAACTTAAGAATATTGTCAATTAAATAATTCCAACTCTTGAAGTATTTTTCCCATTAAATGCTTCCATCCTCGCATCGCTTCAATGTCGTGTGGTCTGTTATCCTCTAGTTCATTTTTTTGTTTTAACAGTTCTTGGTGTCTTTTTTCGTCAATTCTTGTCTTGACCATTAAACATTACATTGTTACCCGATATGAAATCATTTCGATGATGATGTTGGCTATCTGTGATGTAATTATAATATGTAGTTCAAAGTATTTTGCAGTGTTTGATGTGCAAATATTCTACCATACTTTTCCCTGCTTCTTTAATACTATCTTTGCATCTTCAGAAAGGGTATCTAATGTATACAGATCATAATTTGCATCATTAAACTTAGTGGACATAAGAACTGCGCCTTCAAAGTTTGCATGTCTGAGATTGACTCCGCCCAAATTGGCTCCAGTCAAATTTGTATTTCTTAAATCTGTATAAAACAAATCTGCCCCTCTAATGTCCGCATTTTGAAGATCTGCCCCATACAATTCGGCATCCCATAATTTTGCATTTGAAAGGTTAACCCCCCTCATATCTGCCCCTCTTAATTTAACATAGAATAATATTGCACCACTCAAGTCAGCTTCACTCAAATCGGTACAACTTAGATCTGCATTATGAATATCTCTGTTTTTAAGGTTAACCCCCCTCATATTAGAATCCGACAAGTTTCTTCCAATCAAATCCTCATATTCAAAATTGACCTTGGAAAGATCACGTTTCCTAAACATATCATAAGAATTCACTGTACAAATTATAAAAGATAGTTAATTTGAATTTAGATGAATATTCTTGGATGAACCTCAAATCATTGTTCCGATATTGATAATTCTTGCAGTTGGAATTTTTGTTGGCAGTAGGATATTGATGATGTTTAGAAAATAATGTTGAGGGTGGTATATGACAAGATGATGCATTTATGTTCATAACTCACACAGGAAAGTTGAATGGAAATCTAGTAATTGATAAACTCCAACACGCTAAATATTGTACGATATTTTATTGAGAATTAAACAAATGTTCATGTTTGACACAATCTGCTTTTATTTTACCATGTGATATATTTGGCGTGGTTCATGTTAGATGTGATGAATGTGGGTTTGATTGCGACTATACCACGGTAGGAAATATCGAGAAAGTACTTTTTGATTACTGGGATCACATGAATGAAGAACACGGAATTGAATATTCCCCAGGAACTCTAGAAAGTTATCTGAAAAAGAAAACCATGACGCAAATTCCATCTAATTAAAGAAATTCCGTTCTTTTCTATTTTCTGAACTCTTTTTCTGCGTAATAAAATTGAGAGTGCTAAAGTAATTAGATGAAGCCTTCTGGAGGTTTCTGAACAAAGACATTGCAAACAAGTGCGTCTGTCTTTGCATCTCTGTATTGAACATTACATGAAACAAATTTCCCCTTTAGTGCACGTTCCAGGTCTTCTTTTGTAGTCTCTTTATATTGAGGCTGTTCAGGATCATCAATTTTTCCAATTACTATTCTTTCAGTTTTTCCGTAACTCTCTTGATTGTCTTTTCTTGTATGGCTTACTAATAACTCAAAAGCGTTGTTTGTTAGAATCCCGATAACCGGACCGCCAATACCGTCTCCCATATTTAATAAAAATTTTTGGTTCTATAATTACTTGGTGGCAATACTGATTTCAAAGTCTGGAACTAGTTTCTTCTCTTTTGCCATCTCAAAGAATTTTCTGATTGATTCTTCACCAGAATCCCTCATGTTTACTGTCACTTGATTAACATACATTTTTACAAATTTTTCAATCAAATCACGTGGCTTCCCTCTTGAATACTGCATCGCATATTCTATGGCATCATCAAAATTTTTCAGGCCAAATTCAATTGATGTTTGAAGATATCTATCAAATTTTACAATGGTCTCCATGCCTAGATCCGTTTTCATCACATTAATTCCAAGTGGAACTGGTAACCCGTTTGTTGTTTTGTCCCACCATTCCCCAACATCTAAAATTTTGACATTCCCTTCCTGCTCGTATGATAACTGTGTCTCGTGAATTACTAATCCTGCATCAACCTTGCCTGATTTGACAGCCTCTGGAATGTCGCTAAAATTCATTTCTACATAATCGAATTTCCCTATCATTAACTGGAGTAACAAAAATGCCGATGTCATCTTTCCTGGAATTGCAATCTTGCATTTTTTTATCTCGTCAATTGACATTTGCTTTGTTGCAGTAACTATGGGACCATAACCAATACCAAAACTTCCCCCACTTCTCAAAATTGTATACCTTGGAATGTATGCACATGCGTGAACTGAAACTGCTGTAACGTCAAGCTGCGGTTCAATTGCTTTCCGATTTAACTTTTCAATATCCTCTATAACATGATTTACTGTGAAGTCTGGGGACGGAACTTTACCTGTAAACATACCATAAAACATGAATGCGTCATCAGAATCAGGAGTGTGTCCTACAGAAATTTCCATATCTGATTGGTGAATTGTCGTAATAAAAATCAAAACCTAGAAAAACCGTTTTTCTAATATATGTCAAAAATTATTTGGTATTGTGAATTCCATTGAATCTTATGAAAAAGATATTGAACTTCAACTGTCTTTTTTAAAATCGTTCAAACCACAAAAACCACTTTCACAAAGTCATCAAAAAAATACTTATTTTTCAGGAAGTGGCGATTCTTTAGTATCTTCATTACTTGCAGAATCTTTTTCTGGAGGAATTGTAAAGGCCATGGATCCACTAGATCTTTACAATAACAAAAAATTGGCAAAATCAAAACATGTCTATTTTGTATCTATTTCTGGAAACACAATATCGAACATCAAAGTAGCAAAAATTGCAAAAAAATCTACTGCAATCACATCAAATCCTGTTAGCAGGCTTGCAAACATATCTGATGAAATAATTCAACTCAATTTCACTAGTACTGGTTTGTTCACTGCAGGTAGTATCTCATTTTTGGAAAGTGCTCTTACCTGCATTTCCTTGGTAAAAAAAATTATCATTCCTGATGGATCAATATTTCAAAAAGCAAAATCTGGTGCAAAAAAAGCGAAGTTATCTAAAAGGATCTTTGTCTTAGGCAATATGTTTACTTACCCAATAGCAATGTACTGTGCCGCAAAATTTTATGAGGTTTTAGGCTATGATGTACACTATTGCAGAATTGAGCAATTCTCACACATGGAATTATTTTCAGCTAGAAAAGGAGATACTGTGATAATCTTTGAAGAAAAAAACCCTCACAACAAACAACTGGGAAAACATCTCAAAAAAGCTGGAATGAACGTGGTTCATCCCAATATGCCTTTAAAGAAACTAGATCAAATAATTTTCTGTGTAATCTTCTCTCAGATGATTACATTGTATGAGGCAAAAAAGAAAAAAATAAAAGAGTGTCATTTTGTAACTGCAAAAAATATTCGTAATGCATCCAACCAAATGATCTATTAGAAGGCTAAGGTTTAATACCTGAAAACTTTGGTTTGCGAATATGGCAAAATTCAAGTCAACTGCAGAAGTTATGAAAATTATCAAAAATAAATCAAACATTCGTAATTTTGGTGTTATAGCTCACGTTGATCATGGAAAAACTACTATGAGTGACAGTCTTTTGGCAAACTCTGGAATTATTGCACCATCTGCTGCAGGTAAAGCGCTTGCAATGGACTTTGACAAAGAAGAACAACAAAGAGGAATTACAATTTATCAAGCAAACGTAACCTTGCTCTTTTCTCAAAAAGGTCAAGAATACGTCATAAACATGATTGACACTCCTGGACACGTAGACTTTAGTGGAAGGGTGATTCGTAGCCTTAGGGCAATTGACGGTGCTGTAGTTGTATGTGATGCAGTAGAAGGTATTATGACTCAAACTGAAACTGTAACTAGAATGGCACTTGAGGAGAGGGTGAAGCCTGTTTTGTTTATCAACAAAGTTGATAGGTTAATCAAAGAGCTCCGATTGACTCCTGAAAAAATGCAACAACAACTAGCAGATGTAGTATCTAACTTTAATCAATTAATTGACACATATGCAGAACCTGAATACAAAGAAAAATGGAAAGTATCCATTCAGAACGCAAGTGTAACGTTTGGTTCTGCAAAAGACAAATGGGCGATAAATGTAGACCTCATGAAGGAAAAGGGTATTACATTCAAAGATGTAATTGATGCTTATGTTAACGAAAAAGTTGACGTCTTAGTTGAAAAAGCACCTTTAGCTGATGCAGTGCTTGGAATGGTTGTAAAACACCATCCGGCACCACATGAAGCAGTTCAGTATAGAATTCCACAAATTTGGAAAGGTGATTTGGAATCTGATGTCGGAAAGGCGCTTCTTTCGTGTAGTGACGATGGTCCAACAATCATGATGATTGTAAACATGGTACTAGATCCTGCAGCTGGGCCTGTTGCAATTGGAAGACTGTTCTCTGGAGTTGTTAAAGATGGCCAAACAATCAACATCATTGATTCAAAAAGAGAAGGAAGAATTCAATCCGTTAATTTCTTTATGGGAAATCAAAGAGAACAAGTTGGAGAACTTGGAGCAGGAAATATTCCTGCACTATTGGGGTTAACTGAAGCAAGAGCCGGAAATACATTATCTTCAGTTAAAGGAATTCCGATGTTTGAAGGAGTTAAGTATGTCTCAGAACCTGTCGTTCAAATCGCAATTGAACCAAAACATCCTAAAGACTTACCAAAACTTGTAGAAATTTTAAAACAGCTTACTATTGAGGATCCAAACCTCATTGTAAAAATTGATGAAGAAAGTGGGGAGACCATTGTTGCTGGAATGGGTGTGTTACACCTTGATGTTGCAACCCATAGAATTCAAGATGCAAAATGTGAAATTGTAACTTCCGAACCATTGATTAACTATAGGGAAACTGTAAAGGGAACATGTGAGCCAATTATGGCAAAATCTCCTAACAGACACAATAAGATTTTCATGAAAGTAGAGCCACTAGAACCCAAAATCGCTCATATGCTTAGAACCGGTGAAATCAGTGATATGAAGGACAAAAAAGTGGTTGCTGATTTACTAAAAGAAGCCGGATGGGATACTGATACAATTAAGAGAGTTATGAAATTTGATTCACGTGGAAATGTCTTGATTAACGGAACAAAGGGTGTTCAGTTTGTACAAGAGTCAACTGATTCTATTAATTCTGGATTCGAAGAAGTGATGAAAGAAGGACCACTATGTAAAGAGCAAATGAGAAACTGCAAATTCATCTTCACTCATTTTGTTCCTCACGAGGATACTGCACACAGAGGCTTGTCCCAATTGGGTCCTGCTTCACGTAGAGCATGTATGGGTGCATTACTAACTGCAGGCACTGCTGTCTTAGAACCAACACTGGCAATAGAGGTTCGTGTCCCAACTGATCTGGTTGGAAACGTAGCTACCGTTCTTTCTGGTAAACGTGGTAAAGTATTAGACATGCAACAAAAAGGTGCATCAAGTATTATTGTCGGTGAGATTCCAGCTTCTGAGACATTCACATTATCTGAAGAAATGAGAGGTCAAACTGCAGGACGCGCAACATGGAATACCTCATTTAAAGAATGGACTGAAGTTCCAAAATCCATGCTAGCAGCAGCAGTGGCAGATATTAGAAAAAGAAAGGGATTGGCACCAGAACCACCAAGCGTTAACGAGTTTATCGACAAAGAGTAAAAGTTGGAATATTCCTTTGTCCAGAACTAGGTAAACAGGATGTTTTGTTAACTGTTAATATTGTTAACATTATTAACAGGATCTTTATTTCATACTTTTTGCTATAATACTTATGAGTCAAAAAACAATAATAAAAAAAACAAACTATGCAACGGAAAAAAACATTTTTGAAAATAATTGGAATTCTATTAATATGCAGAAAAACGACAAGATCATTACAGCAGTAGGAAAACCAAGTTATTTTTGTGTTGGAATAATCGATATTATGGATTCTACAAAAACTGTGGCACGATTACAACAGAATAAAGTAGCACAATATTATGAAATTTTTTTAAACATCATGGCAAAAACGATAAACTCCAATCACGGAAAAGTCCTTAAAATCATGGGAGACAGTCTTTTGTTTTATTTTCCAGATACTTGTCACAGTGAGGACAAATCAAGTTTCTTGAATGCCATCGAATGTGGTTTCTCTATGATGGACATACATGAAAAATTAACTTACATTCTAAAAAAATACACACTTCCTAAAATTGATTTTAGAATTAGTTTTGACTACGGAAATGTAACCATAATGAGAACCGAGAACGGATTGATGGATCTTGTTGGACCAACAATCAATACTTGCGCAAAAATAAACGAATTGGCTATGGCCAATAGCATGATTATTGGGGGTGATCTTTTTGAAAAAATCAAACATTTTAATGAATACAAATTTAGGAATTCTAAAAGTCTCTCAATTGGCTTGAAGCAATCTTATCCATCTTTCACTTTATGTCGAAAAATATAGAAAGAAAGAAAAAAATAATTTCTAAAATTTGCCTGCCTGTGTCCCTTGCATTCTGCTAAAAGGATCTCGTCAATTGCACATCCGCATTGTAACTCCATGAGTGAAATAACTGTGTAAATGATTAAACCGTTAGGATATGTTTTACGATGATAGTCTATACATAATCTATTTCTTCAAACAAGACAATCATTAGAGTGCACTATTCTTTTATTTTAAACTCATTTTTTGACAATTCTTGCTCTATTGTTGTTGGGAACTTCATTACACCACGATGCCAAAAGTTGTATTCTGTCATCTCATCTCTGTCAAACGTATGCTCCTCGACATCGTTGTAAAGTTGTATTTCATGTTCTGCTAGACTCTCAAGGGCAGACACGTAGCGTTCTTGAGAGATTTCACCTGAACCAAATCCTTTTTTTACATCTTCAAATTCTTTCTGGAGTTGGTCATATCTGTCACGAAGTTCTTGTGTGGTGTGCTTGTTTCCAAGATCAATTGGGTCAAGTTGTAACATCTTCTCAACATACACTACTTGCTTGGTTTTTCCCTGTTCAGGATAATACCAGTCAGGGGTTTTTGGATCAAAGTATCCGGAAACTTGAATATGTTCAGGATTTTCTGGCAAATGTTTGACATTATACAATGCAACTTGAATCACACCAGGAAGCTCGGGATAGTTTTTATCAGTAACCAAAACAAATTCTGGCTCTGTATCACTTTTTGGTGCATTTAACGGAGTTTCATACTGTTTTAACTTACCACTGATTGTAACATACAAAAGATCTTTTGGAACATCATACATTTTCCCATCTGTTATTTGTTTTTCTAGTTCATCAGAGTCTAAACCTGAGAGATTGGTTGTTTGATTTTGGATTAGATACACACTTACAATAACTGCCATGATGACAATCCCTATGCCCATAATCAAAAGCCTAGTTTTCATCATGGCAAGAAACCTCCAACCTATCTATTATTATGTTGTTTTGCAAGTTTTGCATAAAAGCAACACGTAGAAATTATTCATACGTCATGTGTGTAGGTATTTGCAACATTCTCACTTTACATTTCCATTACCCATAGAACTCCTCCAAATGCACTGATCTATGAAAAAGCCCAGATTCCAATCAAAACAAGGGTAAAACATGGCATGATTCTCAACATGATGACAATTGGTTTGATTTCGGCAGACACAATATTGATATCAGCAAAAATACTAATCTAAAAAACAACTTTACGGTTTATTTAGAAAGAGATTGAACGCTAATCATGTATAATACAATCCTTGTCCCTCATGCAGGAACAAAGGCTGGAGATGAGGCATTAAAGCACGCAATTTTTGCAGCAAAAAATACATCTAAAATAATTATTTTACACATAGTTGAAGCACTACAATATCCTCCATCATTTGCATTGTCTTCATCTGAACGAAAAAGTCTGATGAAAAATATTGATGACGCAAATGAGGAAATGAGAAAAGATATGGAGTTGAAGATGGAGAAATTAACTCAACAATGTACAGAAAAGGGTATTCAATCTGAAGTTAAAGTGGAAATTGGAGATGCAGCTAAAATAATTCTAGACACAGTTGACAAAGAAAAAGTGGATCTAATAGTAATGTCAAAGAGAAGAAAACTAAAAGGAATGAAAAAACTGCTATCATTAGGCAGTGTCTCAAGAAAAGTCATCGAAAATGTAACTTGTCCTGTCACTTTGATTGACATAGAGAACATCTAAACATGTCAGAATAAAGACAATCAGTAAAAACCAATTTTTAAATCATATTTCACAGCTAAGATGATGTGTCACAAATAGAATGTGTACTGATGATTGGTGTTGCGTTAAGTGGAAAAACCACTTATGTCAAGGCAAATTTTGACCATGAGCGAATTGCGTTGTCCTATTTTGACAACGACAGAAAAAAAGAGCTAGAATACATAGAGAAATGCCTGAGTCAAGGAAAAAACGTGGTAATTGACGACACAAATCTGACTGCAGCAATAAGAAAGCAGCACATCGATCTTGCCAAGAAATACAATGCTAAGGTGAGAGGGATTTTGATGAACACTTCAAGAGGATTACTTGAAAAACGACAGAGGGGTAGATGGGACCCATTTCCACTATCTGTAATATACAAGCAACTCAACCAACTTGAGACGCCAGTAATTGATGAGGGGTTTGATGAATTGATTGTAAAAAAAGACTATGAACCGCCTAGAGACACATAGTTGAATTTTAAATCAGCCAATACGTGAACTAAACAATTATACGCTTTATGGCTACAGCCTGAACCTTAATACGAAAATCACTCAAACTATTTCTCATAGGACTGAGCATATCTTTTATGATCTCAATGTCCGAGATTTTTGCACTTGAACAATTGCCAAATGAGTCAACCAATATTTTTTTCTATACCATCTCTTTCACAGGCCCTATATCAGATTGTTGTACACTCTCTTTTGGTAGTAGTCCTACTCATGATTGCAATCCATCAACTAGATGAAAAGGTGAGTAAAAATGTACACTATGTGTACATACTATTGTTAGGAATTACGTTTGGATTTTCTATTGTTGGTATCTATACGGTGTTCACCTAAAGGATTTTGATTTGAAATTAAATTATTTAATCTCTTTCTTAATTTTGAAATTTGTTTTTCAATCATTAAATCCAAGTAGTAATAATTGGAAACATTGGATGATAATACCACTAAGGTGCTGTTAGCTGCCATACCTAGTGGAGCATTTGTGATAATTGTAGCACTTGTAATCTTTGGTTTGCCTCCTGGTGATTGTATAGAAATTGAGGCTCCCGGAGGAGGGAAAATAGTTAGGTGTAAACCCGCAGTAGACACAACATCTGTGTCAAATGAGCAGGTCAACTCTCTTGTAGAACAGATTAACGAGCTAAAAACGTTACAAGAGGCACAGCAACAGCAGCAATTAAACCGCCTAAAACAAGAAGGGATGATAAAAAATACTCCTAGTGGTTTCATTACAACAAATTCTACCTTTGGGGCAAAACAAGATGAAATATACAGACAACTTCAATATCTGTCTCCTAATGAAGCAACTATGCTGATTCAAAAACTAGACTCTAGCAAGGAACAGATCAGTAGCATAAACACCATTTCAGAGCGCCTAAGAACTGATGAAATAAATTTTTCATTGACAGGCAAATGGATAGTCACCGGAACAGTGGGTGTTTTTGGCCTACATTATGAAGGGCAGATGACTTTTGATGAAGACATGACTTTTGAGTCAGAGGGCACTCTTGATGGGAAGAAAGTCACAGGTAATGGGACATATATGATAAATGAATTGTTGGGAACTTTGACATTGTATCCTTTAGATTCTGAACCAACACAGTACTCATTTACCGAGATAAAAGATAGTTCATTTACAATTTGGTCTCCTCTTGATTTTGAAAAAATTGAATTCAGAAAATAGAACCTTGCAAATGTATATTTTAAGCACTTTGAAGTACATGAAACTGAATTGTATTTTAAAAAGCTAAACTTGAATGCAGCCGGAAGAGGTTTTGGTTGGGAAGAACTGAGAGGGGGATGACAAAGTGATTAATGAATCAACATTATTATCACTAAATTTCTTTAAAGAAATTATGTAGATAATCCGAATCCTGTTTTTCATCTTCTTTAATAATTCAATTTTCTCATCTTCTTTAATAATTCAATTTTCTCATCATACCTATGATCTTTTTCATTTTCATTTAACAAGTGTAATGATTTTTCTGATCTTTTAGTGTCAATTAGAATCCAGATTGTATTTTCTGACAATCTTCCATTTGTCTATATCTTCATGGAATTGTTGAATCCACATGGCAGTAACTGTAAATTTTTCTTTAATCTTTATTGTGTCTGCTAATTTTTTCTGTTCTGATTCATTCATTTTTTTGTAAATCAAGCTTACATGTGGAATGAATTCATATTTGCTAAAGGATTCAAGGAATTCTGTTAATTTTTTGTTTATTATTTCCAGTTGCTTGCTTGAATGAAATTCTACAAACAGGGTCTTCCAAAAAACATCAGAGTATGACACGTTGCTTTTTTCAATGATAAACTGTTTTTCTCCTTGAACGCTATTTGAAACGATTTTGTCTAATTCGTCAAGATCAATATCGACTAATCCATAAGCAGTGATATGGGGTTTGAAGGGTTGAGCATCGTATTTTGTGCTTAGTTCGTTGATAATCTTTGTAAAGTACTCTGTATCATTTTTTTCAAATACAAACCATATTGCATACACGATTAACTGAATGAATTTTTAGTTTTTAATTATTCTCCAACAAACAAACGCACATCATAATCCTAGTCATTACCAACTAATTACGCATGAGGGAGGATTGCCTTTTTACTCTTTGTCGATAAAAATGGAACCGCCCAATCTTATGCTTAATTTGACGTTTCTCATGATGTCTGAGAGTTGAACAAGTATTTTCAATCTTTAATTTCAGTTCAACTCCTACGGGAAAACATGTCTTTTTGGAGATAAAAGTGGACACAAATAAGCGTGAAAATAAAAAAATTAGTTGCTTCCGATAAGAAATACAACTTGTACAGATGTTGTAATGTCTTGTTCGGAAGAGAACACTGGAGTTGATGATGATATTGCTTTTGATTCTGCAAAATCTCCTCGGAATACTGGTTGTGGATAAGGTATTCCAAATTCTGGCAGTGAGACGCTTTTGACTCCTATCACACTATGATCAAGTGGTACTAGTGCTTTGCCTGCATTTGACTTTGCATTTTCTATTGCCTGCTCTAGTAAGTCATCTTTGAGTTCTAGTTGTCTTTGTGGAGATAGATTATAGTATACAGAATCTACTCTGTTAACTCCTGCTTCTACTCCGTGATCTATGATGATTGCTGCAAGATCAAGATTTTCTGTTTCAACTGAGAGAATGTTTGATACTTTGTATCCAACAAGATCTCTTGTTTGAATTCCCAAAAACTCGTCATTGACATATTCATAGACTGGATAAATATCCAAAGAAGATGTACTGATCTCTGATTCACTAATTCCGACAGATTTTAGTGCCAAAATTACTTTGTTCATCATTTCTGAATTTTTCTCTAGTGCTTGTTGTGCCGTAGGTTCCTGGATTTCTATTCCAAATCTGACTGTTAGAAGATCAGGTTCTACTGATGTAGTTGCCATGCCTGTAACTGAGAGTATCTTTTCCCCAGATGGGACCGATGTGGCCTCTTGTGCATCAGCCTCAGGATACAATGCTCCAAAGGAAACAGACACTGCCAGAACTGTTAACACGGCAATGACTAGTTGTTTTGATTTTTTCATGATATGAGTGTTGAAATTTTAAAGATAAGGTTTGATTAAACTTCAATTTAACCAGAAATCTTAATAATACAAGTTGAAAGAACTATGGTTCAATGAATTCAGACGACATTCCAAATTTATCTGACAGGGTAGATATTCTTTCAACCGAAGATGAGAAATTAAAAACTGTTGGCGAGATTTTGTCATCTGATTCAAGCAGAGGTATTCTCAAACTATTGTTTAATCAATCCCTTACGGCAAATGAAATTGCACAGAAAACAGAAATGTCTTTGCCTCTAGTGATTCACCATCTAAAAAAAATGCAATCAGCTCAGGTGGTAAAGATTGCAAATATTGGAAAAAACTCAAAGTCGCATGACATGAAATACTACACAATTGACAAACTTGCAATAGTAATTCTTCCATCAGAGATGACACAACCTGCAAAGAAGAGTAAATCATTGTTTAACTCATTTACAAGAATCCACAGACTTGCAACCCTGGGAGGAGTATCAATTGCAGCGTGGTTCTCATCGCAATTAATCCAAAATCAAAATACAATTCCTGAAACCGCCACATCAAAAATCCCCTCTATGGCATCTGATTCTGCACAGTCTATGATGCGTTCCATTCCAGAACACACAGAGAACATGCAAGAGTCTCTTCAAACTGGCATACCGGATCCTCAGCTTGGAGTTTTATGGTCTGCAGTCATAGTTCTTTCAGTCATAATTTCAGGACTAGTCGTAGAATTAATCATCAAACAAAAAAACAAACAGTTCAACAATCCCTGAATAAGTATAGTTTTGTTTTTCTGGAATAAAATGATCTCAAATTCGTACCAGTTTGGCTATCAACATTAATTTCAGTTGCTTTCAATTAATCTTCTGCAACAATGATGAACTTAATCTTGATGATCATCTGTCATTTCTTCTAATACTTCCTCTCTAGTTCTAGTAAAATAAAAACAATGCAAGAACCATTAATGCTATTCCAGCTGTTGCCAATATCTTGAATATTATCGGTTCATGAGTCTTCTAAAATAATTACAAACTTAAGCATTGATAATTATCTATCCTTTCTTATGCTTTCTAATTCTTCTATTTTCAATTCAAGTTCTTTTACTTTTTTCCTTAATTCAATATTTTCATCTCAATGAATCAATCTCTCTTTGATGCAGTTCATTTAGATCCATGAATTTTCTGCAAGAATTGATCATTTATGCATTTTTGCAAATCCATTTCTGTATAACTTGACCTGTTTTTGGAATCAAATATTAGAGACGAATTTAAATTCTTTATGTAATTTGGTGATTTGATGAGACAGATTTTTTATATTATAATTCCAATAGTGGCATTTGGATTAATTTTATCAAATACATTGTTCGGAGAGGCCCTTTTTGATTCTTCTTATGATCAAGACATTAACAAATATTCTATTTATGTTCATTTACAACAAGATTGGAAGCACCCAGGAAATATTTTGTTTGACGTGACAAATGTATGGTCAAATCCAAATTCTGAATCTAATGAAACAGATGTTCCTGACGAACCATTAGATGTTGCCTCTATTTCTAATTACAATTCTAACCAATTACAGTATCAGCATGATAAATCCTTTGTAGAGCTAAAACATGAATTTAGCAACTGTGAATCCAGTTGGAGACCCATCTCATATCGTTATGCAATTGATAATGTACGTAACAAAATTGACTTGATTCAAGGAACAAAATTAAATGATGATCCATACGTGTCACTCTTTCCTAACATCCCAAATCTCAAATATGATACTGAAAAGCAAATTGAATACGCAAAACAAGGATATGTGCAATTCATTCCAATTTGTACGGATAATGAGACCACTTCATATGAATATGCTGTTTCATTAAATGATGAAAATATCGGATTTGATGTTTATTTTGTACCTTCAGAAGAAGAAATCACAAATTACCTAAAAAATGATTCATTTAAATTCTATCTTCAAGATGGATGTTCTGCTCAGAATTACCATAGCTTTAGTGGAATCTGTGAAAATGTTGGAAAAAGTTCGGGTTTGATGATAGTGTTACCAGATGATCTTGAATTAGCTTTGACAAAAGTTCAGATCAGCATTCATGAAAAACTCTAGAATTTCTTCTTTTACTTATTGATCTAGTCTGTGTTATGGATTTGCCTCATACACAATGTTGAATGGATTCTTTGTGGCAATTCTGAACTTTGTAAATCCACCTGTTTTTACAACTTGTTCTATTCTTGCAGGACCTGCTTGAGCACCTAGGCCTGGCCCTTCTGTTGCAAGTGAGCATGGAACACATACACTAGTGGAGGCACCATAAAATAGACGGCCTATTGGATTGTGATTCTCTTCAGGCTTGTCGCTTGCAAATGGTTCTACTATCATCCAAGACCCATCTGATTTAATGGACTTGAAGACGTGTTCTGATGCACCATGTGGACTGCCCATATCATGTAATGCATCAAATACTGTAACAAAGTCATAATTTTTTCCAGGAAAACTTGTTGAATCTGCAACTTCAAATCTCAAATTGTCTTTCACTCCTGCCTCTTCTGCCCTTTTTCTTGCTGTATTTACTGAATCAGGATGAAAATCAAATCCAATGAATTCTGATTCTGGATATTCTTTTGCCATTATTATTGTAGATGCACCATGACCGCATCCAATATCTGCCACTCTGATTCCCTGCTTTAGCTTTGCTTCGATACCGTTCAGGGAAGGAATCCAACTAGATACAAGATTTGCAAGATAACCTGTCTTGAAAAATCTTTCAACTCCTTCATACAAATCACAGTGATGGTCACCCCAATGGATGCCTTTGCCATTTTTGAAGGCCTCTGCTACCTTATGTTCATCTTTGACCATTGATGTAAACGATTGAAAAGCTCCTGGAAGATAGGTGGGACTATTTTCATCGGCAAGACATGCTGCATGTTCGTCTGGGAGAAGATATGTTTGTGTTTGTGGGTCATAACTTACATATCCGCCTGCAGCTTGATTGTTAAGCCATTCAGATACATATCGTTCTGGCACTTTTGTCTTTTTTGAAAGTTCTTCTGCAGTTATCGGGCCTACTCCTGCCATTGCCTTGTAAAGGCCCATTTTTTCACCAACAACAACAAGTGAAGCACTTACTGTTGCACCTAAATCATGAATCGCTTTATGCATGAAATCCATTAATTTTTCTTCATCAATTGCCATTTCTGGTATTATTACGTTGTAGTATTAAAAAATAATTATTCCTCTGAATTAGAATCTCATATCTCTATAGATCTTGAAATTTTATAAAAATGGATCATATCTCTGAAATATCTGTTTGGACAATTGGATTGATAAATTTCTAAAAATGCCAGTAGGGGATTTATCTTGGCATGTTGATGGTGCATAGATTTGAGCTGAATAACTGTCTCTTCACTATACAATCTTTCTTGAAATCAATCTTTGGTTGTTCTTTTTTGATAAAAACAGTAAACAAACTTTCAAAAGTTGTTTTATAATATTCTTATATTAACCAAAAATATTGAGATTATACAGTAAAGCAAATGCACGAATTAACTATTAAAGAAACCATCGACAGAATAGGCCAGTTAATTGATACTGGTAAGGGCGATCCAGGTAGATTGGATAATATTCGAGAATATTTGAGAAACAACAAAAAACTGTTTACTTCTGATAGACTCTATGTTGAAAAATTACTGGACTCATCCATTGACTTTACACATGAAGAATCTCCACCGAGTCCACTTTTGTCCCACGTAAAAAAATTAATTGATACTGGTTCTGGAGATCATGGACGACTTCAATCCATCTACGATGCATTGTTAGAAGGTAAATCATTGTATCAGTCTGATCATAATTATGTCCAGAGAAAATTAAATGAAATATCAAATAATTCGGTTAACACACATATTGATAACCACACAACAAAACAAATCGACATACAAAATCCCCCCTCCAAAGAAATTGCGGAAACAAGAGATACGGCGTCTGATGATTTGAATACAAATGAATCCATTACAGGCGTTTCTGAAATTGTTAAAAATAACGGTGATGAAATTATGGCAAATAAACTTACATCTATAGCGTCTAAAAACTCTGAACTATCAAAAATAAAACAAACAACATCTGAACAAATAACACAAATTGAAACTGAAAAAGCCAATCTGGAATCTCAAATTGAAGTAGAACGTGAACGCATTGCTTCTCAAATTAAGTTATTTGAACAAATTAGTGCGCAAAAAGCTGAGGTTGAGAAGGTTAAAACTGAAGGTGCTGCTGTCTTAGACGAAATCAAAAAAGAACGAGATATTCTAATAAAAGAGATAAAGACCGAAGAAGAACAATTAACCCAAATCCAAAAAGAGCAAGAAGAAACAGAAAAACAAATTCAACAGAATCAAACTCGTCTTGAAGATATGCGAGTGTCTTACAAATCTAATTCAGATGAACAAACAAAACTGCTCAAACAACTTCAAGAGGAAGAATCCACATTAAATAAAACAAAAATCCAACTTGATGAAATTAAAAATCAGATAGAGCAGGAAAAACACTCCCTTGAAAATGAATCCAACCAACAAAAAGAAAACCTTGCAAAGCTAAAATCAGAAAAAGATGATCTTGAAAAGACCAAAGCTGACTATGACTCTATTCT
>Ga0102952_1000160_pt1 | contig 31596 bp, 32 predicted proteins | sample SalPon2A_C_D1_MG_FD_78506 | JGI IMG/M metagenome (GOLD analysis project Ga0102952, IMG submission 78506) | Soil microbial communities from South San Francisco under conditions of wetland restoration - Salt Pond MetaG R2A_C_D1_MG | ecosystem: Environmental > Terrestrial > Soil > Wetlands | place... | reverse complement strand
TCATTCTGAAGTCGGCAGAATCATCATTGGATGCACCCACCATGTGTTCAAAAGCAATGGCACTGAGATCACTTTCGGATACAACAGGTGTAATAATTACAAATCCTTTTGTACCTGAAGTATCTATAATACTGGTGGATTCACCCGGGTCATTCTCGGTCTCACCGACATTCTTGTCGAAACTATCGTCACCAAGATCGTATACATGTGTATCGTTAGGTGTCAGGAAATCAATAAAATCCCTCTCCTCACAAAAGACCGGATCGGCAGTTGATCCGGAGCTTGCGTTATTATCAGGGTCGTAACTTCTGAATAGCTGTACGTGTACCCATACGGCCGTTGTATCGTTAGTATTTGTAACCTGTATAACAGTACTCTCTCCTCCAGCCTGGTCATAGTAATAAACAAGCTGGCTGGAAGCTTCCGTTGTACTTCCGGTTGCTCTTACAATCTGTGCCTGAGACCAACCGGGCAGCAAAATTAACATTGACAGAAATAATATAAGTGAAAATGAGTATATTTTTTTATAACTCATCCTTTGATCCTCCTTGAAGTAATAAAAATTTAAAAATCTAGCACATCCTATCACAGAGAAAAATTAAAAGCAATACCCTAAAATTTCGCAAGATACTGAATATAATGATTATTTATATGTATTTAAACATTATTATTTAATGTAAAATAAACTTATACTCACTACATTACACGAATTTCGGACAGGATTATCAGACATTAAATACTGACATAGTTTTTACGATAGAGGTGTCTATTTCCAGGGAACTTAGATTCCATGAGAATGTTAATGATTTTGGAAATGACGAATCAATTAGCCGTTAGTTGGCAGTTCATAAAAATAATCATTAGGAAAAATGATCTTGGACCCCGGAGCAGGCAGAAACAGGCTGTTCACCGGATTAAAAATCTAACCCCTTGCTTGCAACTTAACTTTATATATTTAAGGAGTGCATACATGAAAAAAGCCAGTCCAAGCATTTCGAATGATTCACCTGCTATCACCGAAAGCTGGAACTGTATTTTTTTTACAAACAGGCCTGTCCTGTAACCATAATAGTAATAACTTTCCAGCAACTCAAAACCCAGAGAGCCTGCAATGAATATAAAACCAGAGATTATGAAGAGATTTCGAATTCTTGCAGGGAGACCATATAGAAACTTTATAAAAAGCAGTCCAATTACAACTACACCAATACTATATGGGATCATCCATCCCAAATAGAGGAACCCGGTTGCTCCAAAATACTCCCTCGAAGGTTTTACAAGTTTCTCGTGTATTGAAAGAAAATCGTCAAGTATGAAATAAAGGAACAGCAAGCCCAGTACACACCAGAAAAAATAGGGCAGGTTATTCCTTACAGATACCATAGTTATAAGGATTAGAAGCATCAAACAAATAAACCATTCAATAATTACAAAGAGAGAAGGGAAGCTGTCTTCAAGCGACATATTGAATACCTTGTAAATTGAGTAATATGCGTGATCCCTGTAGAATGTCATGTAGAAAGTGACAAAATGTATTACAGCCATCAGCAGTATGGACACAACAAAAAATATTAGTATTTTCACCGGGTTAATCTTTATATCCATATTCCAAGCACCCTTTAAATATTTACCGGTTAAATAAAGCCCTGATAAAAGACACCATTATTTTATCAAAATCATTGAGATTTAGATATAAGGAAAAATTAAGTATCAAAAAGAACTTCCCGGCTGCCTGAGGAATTCAAGCTCCTTTGTTGTCGATTCCCTTCCAAGTATTTCATTCCTGTGGGGGAACCTGCCGAACCTTTTTATTATCTCCATGTGCCTTATTGCAAAATCTTTTGAATTCGAAACTACAGCTCTGATCTCCTCATTACTTTCAAATTCTTTTTCCAGACTTGTAAAAAGTTCCACGGATCTGTTCTGCATTCCCAGCTCCTCCGAGTGCATGAATGGGATATAAAAAAATATTCTCTTCACAGGATGGAGTTTTTTATCATAACCTTTCTCTATCCCTTTTTCCGATACAGAGAGTGTCTTACTATCAAATGAAAAAGCCTCAGGGCTTCCGCGATAAATATTTCTAGGGAACTGATCAAGGAGAATTATTACTGCGAGCGTGCCCTCGGAACTATTAAGCCAGTTGTTCAGCCCTCCCGATGCAGCTTTTAACAGCTCCGGTTCGAACTGCTGTTTTATAAGTGAATCAATATACTCATTCTTCGCCCACCACATCTTCTGCCTTTCTTCATTAGGGACTTCGCCTTCTCCTATATCCCCGAACCAGAAATCAAGTATCCTGTTTATTCTGCTCTTCATAACCACTATTTTTTATTTCCGGATCACTATTGTCAAATGGATCTGAAATGTTAGCATACTAAAAGTTTCCCTTTTATCGGCACTCTTTTCAAATAACTTAATATTCTTCTTTAAATATCATTTGTAAGCTTCCAGCAATAATGATATTCAGAAAAGACAAAAAATTATTACTTCCTAATCAACCGTATTCATTGGATTTTATAATAGAACCTCCCCCGGCTAAAAAAAACATCTTGACACACACAACATATTGTGTTTGAATTCAAAATGTACACAACATATAATAGAACTTTAAAGGACGAGGAGGATTGAACTTATAATGTCATCCGGCAAATTTGAACCAACTCACACAAACGGAAGTACAAACGGCATGGTCAGCTCTGATAACATGAAAGAGCAGATTAAACAGACACTCAAACAGACAGAAAAACCTCCTGAAGGAAAGAAAGCCGAACCGAAGCCGAAAACGTCGGCCGGAATAGTCATCCCGGAGGAAACAATTGAGGCATTCGGCGGTGATGAACTCAGGGCAAGAGTATTCTACGAGAAATACGCACTCAGAGACAAGGCAGGTAAAATCGTTGAAAGGACACCTCAGCACATGTGGGAAAGAGTTGCCAGGGAGATCGCAATACCGGAAAAGAACAAGAAACTGAGAGAAGAGTGGAAAGATAATTTCTATTGGCTGCTCTCGGACTTCAAGTTCATACCCGGCGGTAGAATAATGTTTGGCGCGGGGCAGGAAAGAAGAGCCACTCTTCTTAACTGCTATTATATGCCTATAAAAGAAGACTCGATCGAAGGTATTTTTGAGTGGTGCAAGGAAGCCGCCAGAACATATTCATTCGGAGGCGGGGTAGGAACCGATATATCGGTACTCAGACCCAAAGGCGCCCCTGTAAACAACTCTGCAGTGTTCTCAACAGGCGCTGTTTCATTTATGGAACTGCTCTCAACAACGACCGGTACAATAGGGCAGGCTGGAAGAAGGGGTGCACTTATGATCACGATCAAGGTAGACCACCCTGACATTATAGACTTCCTCGATATAAAGAACGACGAGGAAAGATCAAAGGTCCAGTACGCAAATATTTCAGTAAAAGTTACAGACGAGTTCATGAAAGCAGTGGAGGAGGATGGAGATTTTGAACTCAGGTTCGAAAATGAAAAAGTAAGGTTCAAAAAAACAGTAAGAGCCCGCGAAATATGGGAAAGGCTGATAGAATCTGCATGGCAGTCCGCCGAACCGGGACTTATATTCTGGGATGCTGTTAAAAGATATTCACCCACCGAGTACAACAACATGGGAGTAAACGGTGTCAACCCGTGCAGCGAGCAGGCACTTGAGGATTACGGTAACTGCTGCCTGGGGAATATAAACCTATCCATGTTCGTAAATGACGAGTTCACGGAGAACGCTTCCATAGACTGGAAAAACCTGGAAAAGGCATTCAGATATTCGGTCAGATTCCTGGACAACATACTTGATTACAATAAGAAGAAACATCCCCTGAGCTTCCAGACCGACGCTTCATCACTTTCAAGAAGGATCGGTGTCGGTTTTACGGGCTTCGGAGACATGCTCGCAAAGCTCAACATAAAATATGACACGGAAAAAGCACTCGAATTCACGGACGGGATGTTCGAGCATATCAAAAATATCGTTTATGAAGCCAGCACTGACCTGGCTGCTGAAAAGGGAAGTTTCCCTGCATTCGATCTCGAAAAACATCTGTCGAGGGAATTCCTGAAAACAATAGATAGTAATGTAATAGAGAAAATTAAGACCCAGGGACTCAGAAACGCCTGCATCCTTACAGTTCCGCCTGTCGGTAGCGGGTCGGTCCTTGCAGGTACTACAAGTGGAATAGAACCTCTTTTCGCCCTTTCATACTACAGGAGATCAAAATCTCTCTCGCAAGGTGAATTCAAGGTTTATCATCCACTCGTATACGACTATATAAAGAAACATAACCTCAGAAATGAGAAAGAACTCCCTGAAACATTCGTAACATCACACAATATCAGTCCGGAAATGAGAGTTCATATGCAGGCCACGATACAGAAGCATATAGACTCGTGCATATCCAGCACAGTTAACCTTCCGACGGACATAACCCTCGAAGAAGTGGAGAATATATATACGATGGCCTGGAAACTGGGCTGCAAGGGAATAACCGTTTACAGGGAGGGGTCAAGACAGGGAATCCTCGTAACGGAGGACGGAGCAAATCAGGAGAAAGCAAAAAAAGAAGCAAAGACTTCAAAACGGGATGAAGAGGCAACAACCAACCACCCCAACCTCACCGAGTCTCCTCATCCCGCCTCAATAAAGGAAATTACCCCTATTAAAAGACCTCAGACTCTAGAGGGATTTACCGAAGTGATAAAAACCGGTTACGGGAATCTTTATGTAACCGTCAATACGTATGATAGTAAACCATTTGAGGTATTTGTTCAAATAGGAAAATCAGGCTATACGACAATGGCGGACGCAGAGGCAACCGGAAGACTTGTTTCACTGGCATTAAGGTCCGGAATAAGCGTAGAAGATGTGGTTGAACAGCTTGAAGGAATAGGCGGGTCCTCCCCGGTATTTTCCGAAGGAAAACTGGTTATGTCTATACCGGACGCAATAGCGACTGTATTAAAAAAGAATTTTGCAGGTGGAAGAGATCCTGAAGAAAAAACTACTGAGGAAGACGAAAACCAGCCTACACTCTTCCAGGTACCGCATGTGAAGAGTACAAAAAGCAGTGATATCCTGCTGGAGTCCTGCCCCGACTGTGGAGACAGGGCACTCGCCTTTGAATCAGGATGTGTAACCTGCAGAAGTTGCGGATATTCCAAGTGCAGCTAACCCACTAAAAGTATAAAAATAAAAAGGGAGTTAATGTTCATTCATTGACTCCCTTTTTTTATCTATTTTAGTTTTATTTTTTAAGATCAGATAGGTTTTTCGTAAAATTCAGATCCGAGTCTGAGTCTTGCAAGCCTCAGTTTTGTAAGTAGTTCTTCCGATTCTTCAGCCGTCCTTAGATCGCCGTGCTTGAGCTCATATTCCAAATCGTTGTATTCTTTTCTCGCGGCTTCCCTGTCAATCTTTGCTGGGTCTTCCGCATCATCAACCAGTATGCTGACCGCGTTTTCATTAACTTCTGCAACACCGCTGTGTAGAATCAAGGTTGCTGTGTTCGAACCGTCCCTGAATCTTAGTTCTCCCGGTGTGAGTATGGTAATAAAAGGAACATGTCCCGGAAGTACTCCGAATTCTCCCAGCTCACCGGGTGCTACTACCTCATCAACAGTTTCATCTATTACGAGCCTTTCCGGTGTTATAACCTTGAGTTGCAATCTTTCTTCTGCCACCTGTTAACTCCTTACCTGTTTATGCTGCGATCTTCTTGGCTTTTGTGTGAACTTCATCGATGTTACCAACCATGTAGAAAGCCTGTTCAGGTATATCATCCATTTTGCCGGATATCAACTCATTGAAAGCTTCTACTGTTTCCTTAATTGGAACATATTTACCCGGGGTACCTGTAAACTGCTCGGCAACGTGGAAAGGCTGGGAAAGGAATCTCTGTATTTTTCTCGCCCTGGCAACAGTAACCTTATCCTCTTCTGAAAGTTCGTCCATACCGAGAATAGCAATAATCTCCTGAAGCTGTTTGTATCTCTGAAGAACCTCCTGAACCTCCCTCGCGACCTTGTAGTGCTCATCACCGAGAATTCCCGGTTCCAGGATCCTGGATGTGGAATCGAGAGGGTCAACAGCAGGATAAATACCGAGCTCTGTCAGCTGTCTTGATAATACGATCGTACCATCAAGGTGAGCGAACGTAGTAGCCGGTGCAGGGTCGGTAAGGTCGTCTGCAGGAACGTAAATAGCCTGAACTGAAGTAATAGATCCTTTTACTGTAGATGTGATTCTTTCCTGGAGCTCTCCAAGGTCTGTGGAAAGAGTAGGCTGATAACCTACGGCTGAAGGAGTCCTTCCAAGAAGTGCTGACACCTCTGAACCTGCCTGTGTAAATCTGAATATATTATCAATAAATAATAGTACATCCTGGTTTTCAGCATCTCGGAAATATTCCGCAAGTGTAAGCGCTGTAAGTGCAACCCTCGCTCTTGCTCCCGGAGGCTCGTTCATCTGGCCGAACACCAGTCCGGTATTTCCAAGCACTCCGGATTCTTTCATTTCCATCCAGAGGTCGTTTCCTTCACGTGTTCTTTCACCGACACCGCCGAAAACGGATACGCCGCCGTATTCTTTAGCAACGTTATGAATCAATTCCATCAGTAGCACTGTTTTTCCAACTCCGGCACCACCGAACAGACCGATCTTACCACCTTTTAGAAAGGGGGCGAGAAGGTCAATAACTTTAATACCTGTTTCAAATAGTTCCAGTTTTGTACTCTGTTCCACGAATTCAGGTGCTTCCCTGTGGATCGGCCAGCGCTCTTCGGTCTCAATCGGCCCGGCTTCGTCGATCGGTTCACCAATTACATTAATGAGCCTCCCGAGAGCCTTCTTACCAACCGGTATTGAAATCCCTTCCCCGGTGTTAAGTGCTTCCTGTCCCCGTCTCAGACCTTCCGTCGAGTCCATGGCGATGCAGCGAACTCTATTGCCGCCCAGTTGCTGTGCTACTTCGAGAACAAGATTCCATTCTGATTCACCAATCGACGGGTTCGTCACTTTGAGTGCTGTATAGATCTCAGGCAGTTTGCCTTCGTCGAACTCAACGTCCACAACAGGACCCAGCACCTGTATTACTCTTCCTTTATTTTCCGATTGATTTGTATCCATATTAAGTAGCTCCTCCTTTTTTCAAGGCTTCAGTACCATTAACAATATCCATCAATTCCGTAGTAATTATCGCCTGCCTTGTTTTATTGTATTGTAAAGTAAGTTTTTCTATGACATCGTCCGCATTCCTCGTTGCATTTTCCATTGCGGTCATACGGGATGCATGTTCACTTGTTAGTGATTCATTTATTGATCTTTCAATTCTAACCCTCAGATATTTGGGCAGTAGAAATTCGAGTACATTTTTCCTGGAAGGTTCATATTCATAATCAACATCAACTTCTTCAGCTGCTTCAAACGGCAAAAGTTTTTCGTATGTAACTTCCTGGGAAATAGCCGAATAGAAGTAGTTGTAAACCAGTACTATCTCATCTGACTCCCCGGTAGTAAATTCGTCTGATATTCTTTGTGCGAGTTCTTCTGCAACTTCAGTGCTATTTTTTTCATCAACAGAGGTATAGTACTCACCTTTTCGATAGTCCCTCTTTGTAAAATAGTCCCTTCCTTTTCTACCGATGAAACTTAATTTTATATTTTTAAATCCGTCGGGATTTGTGGAAAGATATTTCTCCAGATTCCTTATAGTACTACTGTTAAAACTTCCGCAAAGTCCGCGGTCGGAAGTGAGGAATATTATATGGAGGTTATTTCTGCTTTCGGGAACCTTTAATAACTCGTGATTTGCAGGGTCTGAACTTTTCGTGATATTGAGGGTAGTCTCTTTGATACCATCCGAATAGGGTCTGTATGAACTGAGAATCCCCTGGGCCCTCTGTAGCTTTACAGCTGCTATGAGCTTCATGGCACTCATAATTCTTCGTGTTCCCTTCACGCTGCTAATCTTGTTTTTTATCTGCTTTAAACTTGGCATAAAATAAGGCCTCTATTTAAAATCTTCACCGAGCTGAGATTTCAAATCATCAAGTGCTTTTGTAATCCTGTCGGCTATATCATCCGTAAGTTGTTTTTTCTCTCTGATCTCGTCAAGTATATCCTGATGATTTGATTCGAAGAATGAAATCAGTTCCTTCTCATAATTTCTTACAGATTCCTGGGAATAGTCATCAACATAACCGTTGGTAACAGCGTAGATAACAATGATCTGCTTTTCTACGGGAAGCGGTTCATACTGGTCCTGCTTAAGTGCCTCAACAAGTCTGCTACCTCTTTCCAGCTGATCACGTGTAGCTTTATCCAGATCAGAGGCGAACTGCGAAAACGCCTCAACTTCCCTGTACTGGGCAAGGTCCAGTCTAAGTGTTCCGGCTACTTTTTTCATAGCTTTGATCTGGGCAGAACCACCGACCCTGGATACAGAAAGCCCCACATTAATAGCAGGCCTTACCCCTGAAAAGAAAAGGTCACTTTCAAGATAGATTTGACCGTCTGTAATAGATATTACGTTTGTCGGAATGTATGCCGAAACGTCACCGGCCTGTGTTTCAATGATTGGGAGTGCTGTAAGTGAACCCCCTCCGTCTTCATCCCTGATCTTCGCGGCTCTTTCAAGCAAACGGGAATGAAGATAAAAGACATCACCAGGATAGGCTTCCCTGCCCGGCGGTCTTTTAAGAAGCAGAGATAACTGCCTGTATGACCATGCATGCTTGGTAAGATCATCGTATATTATAAGTGCGTGCTTTCCGTTGTCTCTGTAAAATTCACCTATGGCACATCCGGAGAATGGCGAAAGGAACTGATATGGTGCAGGGTCGCTTGCAGTAGCAGCAACTATGGTCGTATAATCCATGGCTCCGTGCTCTTTGAGTTTATCAACAACAAGTGCTACGGTAGATTTCTTCTGACCTATGGCAACATATATACAATGAACATCTTCATTCTTCTGGTTTATGATAGTGTCAATAGCGATAGCCGTCTTACCGGTCTGCCTGTCACCCAGGATCAATTCTCTCTGACCTCTACCTATAGGTATCATTGCGTCGATAGCCTTAATACCGGTCTGAAGGGGCTGGTCAACCGACTGTCTGTAAACTACGCCGGGAGCTTTGACCTCGATCTGCCTGGTCTCGGAAGCATTAATATCACCAAGACCATCGATCGGACGTCCAAGTGCGTCAACAACCCTTCCCAGCAGTTCTTCGCCAACGGGTAACTGTGCAACCTTTCCGGTCCTCCTGACCATATCCCCCTGGGAGATGTGTGTGTCGTCACCAAAAAGTGCCACACCTACATTGTCTTCCTCAAGGTTCAGAATAAGACCTGATACTCCGGCCCCGAATTCAACAAGCTCACCGGCCATAGCCTGGTCGAGTCCGTAAACTCGCGCGATACCGTCTCCGACAGATATTACGGTGCCGACTTCCGAAGTGTCTACCTTATCTTCATATCCTTTTATTCGCTTTTTTAATATCTCGCCGATATCATCAATTTTTATCTCATCCATTACAAACTCCTTAATATTATTTATGAAGGTGAAAGAACAGATTTTATTCTTTCCAATCTACTCTTTATGCTGTTATCAAAAACCTTGTTCTCTACTCTTGCTATCATGCCACCGATAAGGGACGGGTCTACCTCGGTACTGATCTCAACCTGCTTACCGGTGTCAGTCGAAATGCTGTTTTTTAGTCTTTCGATCTCGGTATCAGTAAGAGACGAAGCTGTCTTAATATGAGCCTGTATTTTCCCGGCTGCTTTTTTCAACTTTTGAATTACCTGTGTGCGGTTACCTAACAAGGCACCGAATTTATTCATTTCCACACATAACATCAGGAAATTCTTCGTAATGTTGTCGTAACCGGATATTGCGCTTACGTCCGATATTATCGTACTGCGCTCTTCTTCATCGAATACAGTGTTTGACAATGTGCTTTTAAGTTCCGAATTTTTATTTATTAGTACGAAAAAAGATTCAAGATCCTCTATAATGATTTCAAGCTTATTCTCCTCCTGAGCGGAGTAGGTCAAAGCATCTACAAGATCTCTCAGTGTCGCTATTGAAGCCATTTTTCTTCCTCTACTTTTCTTACGAATTGATCTACGGAATCATGAGATTCTTTCTCTGTAAGATGTTTACTGATAATTTCTTCAGCCTCCCGAAGAGATGATGAAATAATATCATTCTGGAGTTCCTTTTTTATTTTGTTAGCTTCGAGCTTCATATTATCACGTGACTCCTTCAATATAGCCTCGGCAGTAGCTGAGGCATGTTCAAGAATTTCATTCTTTTCCGCTTCACCCTGCTTTTGAATAGAATCTTTTAGAGAGGCTATTTCGGATTCAAGGTTATTAAGTTTCTGGGTATATTCTTCGTGACGCTTTTTCGCTTCGTCTATAGTCTTCTGGGCTTCATCAAATTCACGACCAAGATTCTTTCTTCTTTCCTTCAGAAAATCTCTTACAGGATCTTTTGCAAAATAAACCAGAACTCCGATCAATATTGCGAGGTTTACAGTGTGCTGAGCCACATATACCCAGTCAAACCCACCATGAGCCCCTTCAGTCGCACTTGAAATCAAATATCCAACAATACCTAATTCAGACAAAATCATACCTCCCTGCCAAGTACTCTGGTTGCGATATCTTTTGCCAGTATATTTACTTCGGGCTTGATCTTCCGTTTGATTTCCTCTATATGAGAATGCAGTTCCTTCTTGTACTCTTCCAGCTGCCTGTCAGCCTCTTCCCTGGCATCAGAAATTATCTTCTCGGCACTCTGCTGGGCCTCTTTCCTGATCTCGGCCTTTTTTTCATAGGCTTCTTCTCTCGCGTCATGAAGACGATTCTGATATTCTTCTATTTTCTTTTCAACATCATTGTTCAGTTCTCTGGCTTCGTCCATTTTGCCGACGGTAAGATCTTCCCTCCTGTATCTGAGGGCTACTAGCGGATTGAAAAGCAGCTTATTAAGTATTATTATTGCAATTATAAAAATGAAGAATTCTACAATCAGGGTCTTGTCAAAACTGAGCAGATTTTCTTCAGCCGCATAGGCATTCTGTGTAGCCAGGTATGCGAAAACAACTAACAGGCCTAGAAAATTCAATGATCTAAATAGATTTATTTTCAGTTTTTTCAGACAACTTCTATTCATTATTATTGTTTTCATCCTGGTCCTTGAATTTCATCTTGAGTAATGGCGGAGCAATGAACGTCGTAAGCATTATCATCACCGTAACCGCCGAAAAGAGTTCCGAATTGAAAACTTTATAGTTTAAACCAACCTGTGCAAAAATCAAACCCACTTCGCCACGCGGAATCATACCGATTCCGACAACACTTTTGTTTATATTTTTCTTGAATATTGAATAACCGCTTACGTACTTTCCAATTACAGCTACAACAAAAAGCAGAGCAGCTATCATCAATATACCATGGTTGGCAGGAACAAACGGATTAAACACCGTAACGTTCACAGCTGCACCTATCATTATAAAGAAGATAGGAGTAAAGAAATCCGCAACAGGTTTAAGACTGCTTTCAATTGCCCTGAACTGATTCGCCTTTCTGAGTACCAGTCCGGCAGCAAATGCACCCACTATCGGGGCCAGACCCACAAGGTTCGCCAGACATGCGTATATGAATGCAAAGGAAATTGCGAACAGTAGCAATACACCCCTGACCCTGAGTTTGTCAACAAATCCAAACAGCCTTGGTCCAATGAGATTACCTAAAAAGATAGAAACAAAGAGAAAGCCGAAAGCCTTCAACACGATCGTCAGAATCTCCATAAAGGAAACCCCTGTTCCGCCGCTGCCTTTTTCGAAGGACTCTATCAGACCGCTTACAACACCAAGTATTATAAGACCAAGAACATCATCTATAACTGCCGCACCAAGTATTATCTTCGCCTCACCAGTGTGCAGCCGGTTCAGATCAGACAATACTCTTGCTGTAATACCAACACTGGTAGCCGTTAGTGTTGCACCAATTGTAATTGCTATTATTGTATAAAGTCTGGGATCGAAGTGGATAACACCCCACTTCTCAAAAGTGACAAAAGCAAGGTAACCAAGGGCGAACGGTACTGTAACACCGGTTACTGCCACAATTGCAGAGGTTGGACCGACCTTTATCAGATCACCAAGATCTGTTTCAAGGCCTATCTCGAATAAGAGGATCGCCACCCCCACTTCAGCCAGCAAGTGGAAGGTATTGTATCCAACTTCACCTGAAACAGCGGGGACAAGTGCAAGCACACTCCCTCCGAGTATTACTCCTGCTACCAGTTCCCCGAGAACAGCTGGCTGCTTGATACGCTCTGCGATCTCGCCAAATATCTTGGAACCGACAAGAATAAGTGTCAGAATGAATAAAAAACGTTCGACAGGTAGATGCGCTACCTCTTCCAGATTCATATTATTTCTAATATCCTTATTTTATTCAGGGAATTAAAAAAACACCTATGTTTATACATGATAATATATTGCTGTCAATCGGTTACAGATACCACGGGAAAGATATATTTTTGAGGATTATTTTATATTTATACAGATGCTATTCCCTGCAGCCGCCCTCTTCAATTATTTTTTCTATTTCATAACCTGCAGCGATACTGGCAACCTTGGAAATAAGGGAAAAAACAGGTTTTACAGATTTTTCCATTCCGCCCTCTACCGGAAAATCTTCAAATGACATTCCCCTTGAGTTCAGATTCTCGAATTCATTTTTGCCGCTGTTAGTTCTGTAGAAAACACCGGCGACTTCTGACTCGACCATATATACCACCGGTTCTGCAATAAGATTTTCCCGAAGTTTGAGACAGGTAGGTACAGCTTCCTGGATAACTATATCCCTCACTTGTATCCCTCCTTTCTTTACCCTCATCCTTTTTCTGCCGTCAGAATTCAGATTAATGATATCTTCAGGATCTGAAACACTTATAACTGCCATACCGTAAGTACCTGAATTGCTTTTTATAAAAACAAATGGCTTTGTACTTAAATTATGTCGTTTGTATTGATTCTGCAGATCTGAAAGTAGCTCTCTGGCATGACCTGCTACTTTTACTCTTTCATCATAATCGTCGAAGTCCGTATCACTTACAAATCTTGTATCTATGGATATGATCCACGGATCTATATCCAGAATATCAGCAATTTCCGAAGCAAGCTTGTTGTAGAACTGGAAATGAATATCTTTTCTTCTTGTATGCCATCCTATCTCTACTGGTGGTACGACCGGCTGGACAATATCACGCAGGGTCTTGGGGCATTTCTCGGAGAAATCATTATTTATCAGTATCGCATCAGGATCATAACCGCTTATCATGACCCTGTGATCCTTCTGAAAAGCTTTGTATGCCTTTATTTTGTTTCCGCTTACGGTTTCAAAATAGGATTCACCGACCTGGAATTCGTCACTCACAATACCTATCTCAATCTCATATCCGGCATTTCTCAATATACCGCTCAGAGCATATATGTTCTCCCAGTAGAATTTGTTCTTTGTATGAAGTTCCGGAATAATAAGTATTTTTTTTATGCCGTTATATTTCCTGGTTAACGCATCCCGAAACAGTATCCCGGCCCTGTCCCTGTATAACTGTGACAGGTTGTTGAATCCTGCAGGGAATACATTCGTATCGACCGGAGCTATTTTATATTCTGCAAGTCTCAGGTCAACTGAAGAATAAAGGGGGATCACGATCCTGCTTAAATGCTCTTCTGACCATTGATTAAGCTTGCTTTCATTATCCTGCAATCTGCTATTGAGTTCGTTTATTATTTCCATTAAGTTACTGTTCCTTTATTACTATCGTCCTGGCAAGTTTGTCATGCCAGCACTGATTCAGAGGGTTGCCAAAAGCCCATAAGAAACCAACAAACAATGGTAATGCAGATAAGAAATAACCTACCCATCTGACGAAAAAATCAGATGCCTTGGGCTTATCCCCTCTTTCAGAAATGATCCTGATCTTAAAAGCGATCTTTCCAAGCGTTCTTCCGAATAGTGCGGGGAATATAAAAAAGTAGGTTGATAGTAAAACATTTATTATCAGATACGTGGTAACTATAACATTATTCAGGGAAGAGAGATCTTCATTAAGCCTCAGTCCGAGAATATAAAATCCTGAACCCGTTACAAGCAATGAAGACAGACCTATTATAACGATATCAACACCCATCGCAAGAAATCTGACCTTCAGAGAGGATATCCGGATATCGGGGTCTATGTACCTGCCTGACCCAGCGTGTTTAATTCGCTTGTAAAGTTCTGTGTATGATCCGGAACTTTTATCACTACCTGCGTCAATAAGCTCTTCCGGAACTTCCTTCTCGATATCATAATCCGTATCTTTAATTTCAAGAGTATTATTATCATTCAGATCATGGGTATATTCTTCAATGATCTCGCTGATTATATCGAAAGGGTTATTATCAGCCTTCTCAGCTTCAGAAGTCACTCGCACTAAATCGTGACCGCATTTACTGCATTCTTGTGAATTATCGAAAGTTGTGTAGCCACATTCCGGACATCTCATCCTTACTCACAACACTACCCTGAAGAAAAAAAATAATTATTATTTCTGCTCTGAAAGCCTGGAATCAATGGCATTCTTTATACCATTAAGATCAGCACCCGGAACAATAATTCCATCAACAATGAATGTCGGTGTCGAGTTCAGACCGAGTTTCTGGGCTTCCTGGAACTGTTCTTCCACAACGGGCTTGGTTTCTTCGGAGTTGACACAGCTTTCAAATTTAGGAACATCAAGACCTATATTCTTGGCAAATTCCTTGAATTTATCCTGGGCATTACTTGTGCTTATCTGACCCTGGTTGTAAAACAGGCTGTCGTGAAAATCCCAGAATTTCTGGTTGCCCTGGTTGTAAGCGCAAAGGGCTGCTATAGCGGCGCTTTTGGACCAGTCATGGTTTGGAAGAGGCAGCTGCTTGTAATAAAAACTTATTTTATCTCCATAATCTTTCATCAAAACCGGTATCATGCTGCTTGCTCTCTTGCAGAAAGGACACTGAAAATCAGAGTATTCTACAACAGTGACCTTTGCATCCTTATTTCCCTTAACGGGTACGTTCTTCAGCGATATCTGCTCCATAACCTTCTGAAGAGGATCGACACTGGTATCGAGCAACTCTCCAACGATCAGGTGTTTGTTGTCATTAGATATCATCATGGGAAGGTCACGGTTGCCATAGTTAACACCACCCTGTTTGAAACCCGGAACAGGGGATTCCTTGAATCCGTCTATATTGGCGGCTGAATCAACACCTATAACCATATATTTCCTGTCCTTGGAGATAAGAAAAGGGATTTGCTGTGAACCTCTGTTTGATATATTCACATCAAAATTACCTTTATCGAATTCATCAATATCTGTGCTTTGAAAACCTGTAACTTTTATAGTTGTATCCTGGGGTAGTCTTTGTCCGTACTTATTCTTGAAATATTTTACAAGGCGTTCTTCCACATTCTGCGATACCTCTTCAACCGGTGCGTTTTCACTTGTCATTTTTGAAGTATCACCTGATTCAGCCTTGTTTGCAGCTGTCTCAGCAGAATCCTTCTGACCGTTTGAACATGAAACAGAAAATAAAAGTGCAACAAACAGTAAAAAAACCACGCTTGTGTTTCTCATTTACTTTTCCTCCTGATCAATAGTTCGAAGTTTTCGGGTATGTACTTTCAAACCAGAGAATAGTTGTGATATTATGAATCCACCATCGTAAAGTTAAATTTAGAATATACCACCCATATTGTATAAAGCAATCCATTTATTTACCAAACACCCTTTTAAAGATAACATCGGTATTTTTAAGGTCTCTGTTTATATCAAAGCATGATTCAACTTCATTTTTGTTCAGTATTTTCATAACGTCGTCATCTTTCAGGAGGAGTTCCCTGAAGCTTGATCTGTCTTTCCAGGATTTCATTGCATTTCTCTGCACAAGCTCATAAGCCACCTCTCTTTTCAGACCTTTCTCAACCAGGCTCAATAAGACCTTTTGTGAAAATATTAAGCCGTTGGTTAACCAGATATTTTTCTCCATATTTTCGGGGTATACCTGCAACCCTTCGAGAAGTGCATTTAGCCTGTTTAGCATGAAATCAATGAGTATCGTACTGTCAGGACCTATAATTCTTTCTACCGATGAGTGGCTAATATCCCGCTCGTGCCAGAGAGCTATATTCTCAAGTGCGGGTATCGTATTCGCTCTCACCATTCTTGCCAGTCCGCAAAGATTCTCTGAAAGTACCGGATTCCTTTTGTGAGGCATTGCCGAGGAACCTTTCTGCCCTTTTGAAAATGGCTCCTCCATTTCAAGCACTTCTGTCCTTTGAAAATGCCTTATCTCTGTGGCGATCTTTTCAATTGTTCCTGCAATGATCGACAGTGTAACAAAAAATTCGGCATGGATATCACGTTGTATTACCTGGGTTGTTATGCTTGCGGGGGTAAGTCCGAGTTTTTTACATGCGATCTCTTCAATTTCGACAGGAATGTTGGCAAAGGTCCCTACTGCACCGGACATCATCCCCACACTTATTGTTTCGGAAGCTCTTTCCATTCTGTGCAGGTTTCTCTTCATTTCGTCGAACCATAGTGCGAATACCAGCCCGAGTGTTCTCGGCTCTGCGTGGATACCATGGGAGCGTCCGATCATAGGGGTGTCCTTGTATCTGTATGCCAGACCTTCGAGTGTCTTCATAACATTGCCAAGGTCCCCCCTTATAAGGGAAGACGCATCCCTGAGCTGCAGGGACAATGCGGTGTCGAGCACATCAGACGAGGTCAATCCCATATGTATGAACCTGGAATCCTCACCTACGTACTCCGCGACATTTGTGAGAAAAGCGATTACATCGTGTTTCAACTCCCTTTCCAGCTCCTTTACTCTATCTACATCAAAATCAGCCTTGCTCTTGATAATTTTGAGTGAACTGTCAGGGATAGCGCCCTTCTCGTTCCAGGCTTCACAGACCGCGATCTCCACCTGCAGCCACTTCGAGAATTTTGCTTCATCCGTCCATATAGAGGACATTTCCTCACGTGAATATCTTTCGATCAAATCTCGATTACCTCCCCTATTTTTTTTCTGGGTGCCACCTGGACCTTAACATTTTCGACTCCTTTATTATTTAAAACCTTAACTGCCTGATTTAAAGCAGACTGTGGTTTGTTGTTAACTTCACTAAGGTGTGCAAGAACCACATCTTTAAGCCCTCCATGAACCAAATCACCCAGCAGATCTGAGGCCTGGTCGTTCGAAAGATGACCCAGACGACTTCTGATCCTCTGTTTCAATTCCCAGGGATACCTGCTGTAAAGTATCAGATCGCTGTCATGGTTAGACTCTATAACAAGCACATTGGAATCCTTTAGCTTCTGAACAACCAGACCGGTCACAGACCCTATATCAGTCACGACACCAACCTTGATGCTGTCTGAATTAATCGTAAAACCTACAGGATCAATAGCATCGTGTGGTACGGTGAACGGTGTTATTACCAGCTCGTTTATTCCGAAATCACATCCTGCATCGAACTCATGAAGTATACCCACCTTGTCCTTCCATAAATGAACAGTACTTGCGGTTACATATACAGGAACCTCCAGTTTCGTAATTGAAACTGTATGGTCCTGATGCTCATGAGTGGTTATCACAGCATCAATATCCTCAAGCTGCACACCGAGCAAATTCAGCCTTTTTATTATCTGTCTTCTTGTAATACCTGCATCAACAAGAATTTTCGTGTATTTTGTTTCAATTAACAGGGAATTGCCGGAGCTACCACTTGCAAGTGTACAAACTCTCATAAATTTCCTCAGGTATAGTTTGAAGAAACATTATCATTGTTTCAGGGTTATGTTGTCAAACAACTTAACTTTTAATAACATAAATCTTTGAAAGGATAAATATTATCCAGGGAGAATAGCGATGCGCTACAATTTTATAATATACTTCATGGTTTTTCTAACAACAGTGACTGTTGCAGGCTGTACACCGTTAAGTGAACATGTTTATAAATCACCCCATAACTCTTCTGCCAATTACGATGTAGTCCAGATACCTGATTTCCGAAAGGACGAGTCTCCATGGGTACCTTATGATTCTACTAAAATAATCCCTGATATGCTCTATGATAAACTTCTTGCATCTAAGAAATTCAGACTCGTGGAAAGGGACGCCGACCCTGTAAGACACGGAGAGAAGGTATTGCTTGTTAAAGGAGCAGTCACCGATTATGACAGGGGATGCAAATTCTGCGAGTGGTTCTTTTTCGGTATAAATGACAAGGGCAAAAGCACAACATCTGTATGGGTGGAACTGATAGACAAATCATCAGGTGATATTCTTACAGACTTCAGTCTTCATGGCAGAGCGGAAGACCCGGGTTATGGAAAAAGCCGGTATACAAGAATCGTCGACGCGATCGCCAAGAACATAAATAAAGTCAGTAAATAAATTTTATTCAATACCTTGCCAGAGGATTTATCCTTGTTATAGCAAGGTTTTTGAAATATAATTTATATAATAATCTATTTGTTAATATTTGAATCAAGAGGATTTCTATGCTTGCCATAATTCCCCTTTCAGTTTTGCTTGGCTTCATAAGCTTTCTGATATCGTACAATATGAACCTGTTGGTACTGGAAAGCTCACTTATACTGAGTGCTTCTATAACAGCCTGTTCATTTGTATTTCTTACAGCACTGAACTTTCTTTTCAACAGGATGAGCCTTCGTTCAGCTATCGGGCTCGCTGTAGGACTTGCCACAGCGAGCATAGTTTTCTTCGCCGCCGACCAGTTAATAGACATAGTCTATATACAACAGGATTTTCAGCCGCTTGTTAAGGTTGTAACTTTTTTTCTCCTTGTAGCTATTGGAATTACACTGGGCGTATACAGACCCAGGGATTCGGAAGGGAATTACAGAACGTCTAACAGCAGGGGGAGAAGAGGTACTACCAAGATACTGGATACAAGTGTGATAATAGACGGAAGAATAGCTGATGTTGCTGAAGCAGGGTTTATTGAAGGTGATATGATTATACCTCATTTCATTATAAAGGAACTTCAGTATATCGCTGATTCAGGAGAGGCTATAAAAAGAGTGAGAGGCAGACGCGGACTTGATGTACTGAAGAAAATGCAGAACGAGATCCCGGATGTTGTTGTGAAGGTAACCGACCACGATTTTCCCGATATAAGGGAAGCTGATCTCAAACTTGTAGAACTTGCAAAGAAATTAAAAGGTGTGATCATCACTAACGACTTCAATCTAAACAAGGTAGCCGACCTTCAGAACGTGAAGGTACTTAACCTTAACGAGCTTTCCAACGCATTGAAACCGGTAGTACTACCAGGTGAACTTCTCAGGATACAACTCATAAAAGAAGGGAAGGAGCAGAGACAGGCAATAGGATATCTCGATGACGGGACAATGGTCGTAGTGGATGATGCAATAAGCTACATTGGAAGAGAGCTCGATGTTACGGTTACAAGCGTTCTGCAGACCCCAACCGGAAGAATGATATTTGCCAAAATAAACAAGGAAGATGCTTTAAGCAGTATAAATGTGTGAACTTAAAATAATTCTTCTGAATTATCCGTATTATTTCCCTCGAAATTAATTTCTGCTTTCCATAATTGGAAATATATGTACAGAATAGGAATAGGTTACGATGTCCACAGGTTCTCAGAGAACAGAAAACTGATTCTTGGTGGCGTTGATATACCATATAAATTCGGTCTTGCAGGGCATTCCGATGCAGATGTACTAATTCATGCAATTTGTGATTCGATCCTTGGCGCTCTGGGAAAAGAAGATATTGGCAGTTATTTCCCCGACACGGATGAAAAATATAAAAACGTACCAGGTATTTCACTACTAAAAGAGGTAATTGCAATACTCCGGGCTGATGCGTATGAAATCGTAAATATTGACTGCGTGGTTATTTGTGAAAGACCTAAATTATCTCATTTCATCAGCGAAATGAAAAAAAATATATCCACCTGCCTTGAGATTGATGAAACGCAAATAGGTATTAAAGCAACTACAACGGAAGGACTCGGTTTTGCCGGTAGGGAGGAGGGAATTGCTTCAAAATCAATAGCACTGATAAAGCATGTGTGATAGTATTTAATTAAATTGTTAATTAAATATCGTATTGCATTTTTTGCTTTATTCCTGGCAGCCGGGATTTATCTAAGGGAAGTTTTCAGACCCGGTCATATATTCGTTCTGACCGTAATCATCGCAATACTTGTTCTTGTTTTATCAGGAAAAAAAATTTGTTTTCTGTTATTCCTTCCACTTGGATTAATTATAACCCCGGTTCACAGACCACCCCCCCTGTTTAAAAGACTTGAAGGTAAATACCTGATAATAAAGGGGACTGTTCTGGGGAATCCAGAGAACAGAAAAACCAGTACAAGGTTGTTCATAAAAGCCAGACATGTAAATTTTGGAAACAAAACATACAGAACCGATTCGTTGATAGTCGCTTACTGTAAATTCCCTATAAACGACATACCGGGCGGATCCCGGGTTTTGATAAGTAATATCAGGCTCAAACGCATCAGGAATTTCAATAATCCTGGTGTTTTTAACATTGTGGAATACTATTCCAGAAAAAATATTTTCTTCTCGGGTTTTATCAATAAAAGGGAATCTATAAGAGCTGTTGGAAGGGATGATAATTACAACAGTATGTTGTACGTGATCGAAAGGGAAAGGATGGAATTTACCTCTTTTGTAAGATCCCGAATAATGCCCCCCGACAGTGAAATTATAAACGCACTTTCAGTCGGGGTAAAAGCTTCAATACCATCAAATCTCAAAGAGAGATTTACGGCCCTTGGCATATCGCACATTTTTGCGATCTCGGGTCTGCATGTAGGTTTTGTAGCCCTTGTATTTTACAGTTTTATCAAGTGGCTCCTTAAAAGATCCGAATACCTATTGCTGAGATTTCAGGTACGTAAAATATCGGCATTTCTGACAATATTGCCGGTTTTTCATTTCACCGCACTAACAGGTTTTTCAACATCAGCAGTTAGAGCTATGATCATGGTGATTGTTTACCTATTTGCGATAATAGCCGGGAGAAAAGAATTCAGAATAAACAGCCTGGCACTTGCAGCGATCCTTATTCTTATGGCAAAACCATATTCAATATTTGAACTTTCGTTCAGATTGTCATTTATTGCGGTGCTTGGAATACTGATCGTTCATAATTTTTACCCATACAATACAAAAACTATTTCCGACAGAATAAAAACAGGAATGAAGGTAACAACGGCAGCAACATTCTGTACACTGCCTTTTACTGTGAATGCATTTGGTTATTTCCCAATATCCTCAATTCCGGCGAATATGCTGATAATACCTTTTATAGAAATACTCGTAATGCCCATGGCAATACTTTCAGTGGTTTTCTTCCATGTATCGGAATGGTTAACGGTTTACCTGCTGAAAATTAACAGTTTCGTTATTTCCTTCATCTTAGGTTTAACTTCCATTTTTGAAAAAACGGGAATTGCATATTTTATTATTCCGAAACCCGATACAATCACGATAGTTCTTTTTTTTACGCTTGGATTATGTCTTTTATTAATGAAGAGTTACACCAAATTGATCTATCTGATACCTTTATTAGCATTGCTGGTCTTTGCTAGCTTAAAATGTCCTGAGGTATTCACCAGAGATAATAGACTATCCATTAGCTACTTTGATTCAGGCTATAAAGATATATATATGCTTGAACTTCCCGGAGGTACCAATTTTCTTTTAAACGGGGGATATTCATATTATTCACACTCGGATTTTATCGAGGATGCCGTTCTCATCCCTTATCTTCTGTACAGAAAAATAACCGCCATTGACTATCTGGTCCTGACCTCGCTTGATACCTCGCATATAAGAGGAGCTGTAAAATTATTACAAAAAATACAAGTCAAAAACATCTGGACCAACGGCTCAAAACTGGATAGTGATTTATGGGAGGTTATCAATAAAAAACATATCCACTGGAAAGATATATCTACAGATACGGAGAGTTTTGGTATGGAGGGAGTTAAATTCGAATTTATCAAGCCAAGGGGCCATTTTAAAGTAACTGACTACAGACAACCTCTTCCAATTGTAATAAAATTAAAATACGGGAATAACGCTGCATTGCTTGGAGAATCACTCGACAAGATATCCGTACAGAAAGAACTCACAGATATCTATGGTGAATTGATAAGATCCAATATAATTTATATACCCGGAAAACATCACGGTAAAATTTCAAAAAAATTCATTGAGACTTCAGGTGCGGAATATATCGTCTGTAAAAAATGTGAGGATCCGACAAGTGGCCTGAAAAAGAAATATAAAATTCTGGAATCTGATCATGCTGGAATGATCAATGCGAAATCCGACGGATACAATATAAGGTTTAGTCAATATTTAAGGTGATCAATGAAAAAAATTATTTTTGCACTGATTATTATTTTTGTAATGGGATTGGTCTTTCAACTCATCCGAAAAAGGGGGTCTGAGTACTTCTCTAATTATCTGGACAAAATGATACAGGCAGGTGAAAACAAGAATCTTGATGAATTCACCGATTTTTTCTCAATTCATTACAGTGATGAAAACGGTATTAACTATTTTTACGTAAAGAAGATAATTGAAAGTCAGTTTAATAAATATGACAGCTTCGAAGCGGTGTATGATAATCTCGATGTATCAAAATATTATAAGGATAAATCAGGTAATACGCAGGTAGATCTCAACCTGGATGTATTCGTAACCGGATTCCGGGAAGGTGTTCCTGTCGAAATTCTGGGAGTTTCCGGACACCTGGATAATATAACTTTAACACTTAGGAAATCCTTCCCGAACAGATGGAAGATAGTGAGTATTAAGGGAATAGATGGAAATACCGGATATTAGAAGCCAGTTTTAGTGTATATATCCTGTATTGCAAAACTAGTTTAAGCAAATTGAAATGATCACAAGTTATTCCTCTCTACCCAATCGTCAATTAATGCAGTCAGTTCGGAACCGTCGTTCCCGAATTTTCTAGCAAACAATACTTCCCCTTCACTAAAACTGCATTTTCTGCCCTTTGAGATGATCTCCATAATTTCATTTATATGATTATGATTTATCATGGCCGGATTTGGTCCGCCCCTGGACCAGTCTGTATAAGTAAGGTTTCTGGATACTTTTTTTATAAAATAAGAATTTCCCAGAATAGTATGAAAAAAAGATTTATCGGGGATAATCACATTCCTGAAATATCTTACAACATCTTCATTAGATTCCACAAAGGAGAGTATATAACGTGTAGCGTTAATTGTCAGAGCCCACCACATACTTCCCGGCATAAGGTTGCAAACCCTCTAAATATTTTTCGTGATACCTTCTATACCTGATAATGTCGTTCAGCATATAATTTATTGAATTAATTATACTTTCCGGAACATTTTGATAATAATCTTTCTGTATTAAATACTTTTGCAGTCTGTCAATGGGTTTACCAAGCTCATTACAAGGCATTTTGACAATATTGACAAACTCCTTTCTCTGGTTTTTTTAAAATACTGTTTTATATATTCACTGCTTCTGACAGGATAATCACTTCCGCTCAGAAGACATGGATATTTAAAATCCTCGCAGAAGTTCAATGCAGATCTCATGCAATTTATATAGCCCGGCATACTGAAAGCTCGCCCCAGTAAACCGGGATTCTGTCTTCAATGAAAATAACCTTTCTGAATTTGTTGAATTCATGAAACGGTTGTATGTCTGATTTGCTGTCAAGATGTATGAAAAAATAGGTATTTTCCAGGCTTAGAGCATTTATCATCCTTATCAGATGATTCGGATTTTTATGAGCAAGTATCAATTATGCGATTTTCATTCAGTCAATGTCGCAATTTAAATATACATCGTAATTTTATATCCTGGATACGATTAAGTGTTCGGCAGAACCTTAGCCTAATCAGTCCTCTATCATAACCCCGTTAAGAAAATTACTGAATTCAATTACATCAGTATGCCTGGCATCTTCAACGGAGCCGACAAAAACGATCCTGCCATCGTAAAGAAATGCCACTCTGTCTGAAACGGTGTACGCACTCTGTACGTCATGTGTAATTATAACACCTGTTATATCGTGCTCCTCTTTCATACATATAATAAGTTCGTTTATGCGGCTTATATTAGGCGGGTCAAGGCCTGTAGTCGGTTCATCATAAAGAATTATCTTGGGAGTTATTGCCATAGCTCTTGCGAGTCCGACTCTTTTTTTCATACCACCACTAAGATCTGCCGGGTATTTATCCTGGATACCCGGTAGTCCCACATGTTCAAGATTCACAGCGACAAGTTCTTCAATCTCATCATCGGACAAGTCTGTATTTTCAACTAGCGAATATGCAATATTCTCTTCTACCGTCAGAGAATCAAAAAGTGCTGCACCCTGAAAAAGCATACCTATATTCTTCCTCACTTCGGTAAGCTCGCTCTCATCATAGTCGATAATACTTTTCCCATCAATTAGCACATCGCCCATATCAGGCTTCAATAGCCCGTTGATCTCCTTTAGCAATACGCTCTTACCTGATCCGCTTCCGCCCAGAACAGTTATGTTCTCACCTCTGAATATATCGAGATCGACCCCTTTATGGACGTCTTTTTCGTCGAAGGATTTATAAACATCTACCAGTTCTATTATAATGTCATCTTTCATATGAGTTCCGCTAAATAATTTATGTTATGCTATTTAATGTGTTAATGGTATTACAAACAAAAATTATACTGATTTGAGTCTATTTACAGTGACTGGTAAAGGAGTTAATATTTTTTATTAATTTACTTTTATTTCTTATTGAAGTCACTACTCAAAAATTATTCTTAAATTTAAATTTATCTGGAGGCAAATTACAATGGCACATGAATTACCAAGTTTACCTTATGATTTCAATGCACTTGAACCTTACATCGATGCTAAAACCATGGAAATACACCATGGCAAACATCATCAGGGATATGTTAACAAATTAAACAATGCTCTTGAAAAACATCCGAATTTACAATCAAAAACCGTAGAGGAGCTTCTAAAAGATCTCGGTTCCGTTCCTCAGGAAATCAGAACCGCTGTAAGAAATAACGGCGGAGGACATGCAAATCATTCGCTGTTCTGGCCGTGCATGTCTCCTAACGGCGGAGGAACTCCCGGGGGTGAACTGGCAGAAGCAATAAATAAGAAATTCGGAAATTTCGAAAACTTCAAAGAGCAGTTTTCAGGTGAAGCAGCAGGACGTTTCGGAAGTGGCTGGGCATGGCTTTGCGTTGATGATAATGGCGGACTACAGCTTTTATCTACACCTAACCAGGACAGCCCTCTGTCCGACGGACTTGATCCGATCCTTGGGCTTGATGTATGGGAACATGCCTATTACCTTAATTATCAGAACAGAAGGCCTGACTACATTAAAGAATGGTGGAACGTTGTTAACTGGAGTCAGGTAGAAAAAAATTATAAATCAGCCAAATAATAGTACTTAATCTGCGGCAACCGGAAATTTTTATAGCATTCAGTTTTTAAAATTGTTATAATGTGGTTATAATAAGTGAGATTTATTTAAATCTTATCTCACTCAGGAAGAAATCTAAGACAATGAATCAGCATAAAGGGGTAAAAGAAAGTAATATTTTTTCCATTTTAAAAAAATACTGCTTTTTAAAACACGAGTACTGTTTTAGCCCACCCCTGCGTTTTATTTTTCTTTCTTCCTAAAGATCTAAATTTTTCCAGACTAAAATTTTGACAATTATTCAGAGGAAACTTAAATGGAAATAAAATATAAAGAACTTGATGATTCTTCGGTTGAGCTGGATGACTTCGACCCGCTTGTAGATGACGATGACGACGATTCTACTATTAAAGTTGATGACAAATTAATGTCGGACGTGAAAAAGTCTTCAAGCAATGGATCATCAAAAGATGATGGCGATAGTCAGGCTGAATGGGTTCCTGACGAACAATTAAGGCTCTTATATGTTTATTTCAAGGACATGGCTGTTGAACCTCTCTTTAATGCAAAAAAGGAAGTTGAAATATCCGCTAAAATAAAAAAATGTGAATCCAAGGCAAAAGAATACGGTGGTAAGACCAATGAACTCATTAACATGAGAACCGATCTGGATAAGAACTCAAAACTGACTTCAACTTATGACAAGAGAATAGAAAGTCTTCGCGGATATTCAAGGGTATATTCCGACTGGGCTCAGAAATTAAAGCAGCGTTTTGTAAAAGCCAATCTGAGACTTGTAATTACTATATCAAGAAGATATATGAGCAGGGGCTTACCTCTGCCTGATCTGATACAGGAAGGGAATCTTGGTTTAATGAGAGCAGTCGAAAGATTCGATCACACTAAAGGGTATAAATTCTCAACTTATGCTTCATGGTGGATACACCAGGCCATACTCAGGGCATTACAGGGACAGACAAGAACTATCAAGGTACCTGTATATCTTCTCGAGCAGGCGAACCGTGTTTACAAAACCAGTGCAAAACTTGCAAAGGAAATGGAAAGGAAGCCTACCCCGAAAGAAATAGCGGAGGAATCCGGCATATCAGTTGAAGTGGTTAAAAGAATCCTTAACTCTACTAACGATGCTATAAGCCTTGACACACCCGTTCTTGACGGTGAAAAGACAACACTTCTTGATTCAGTTGCGGATAAAGAATCTCACATCCCTGATTCTATTCTGGCAAAGGCCACATTGTCAGAAAAGCTTAAGGAAGCTTTGACACTGCTTAATCCCAGGGAAGAAGAGATAATAAGGCTGAGATTCGGTATAGACAGGCAAAGCACCTATACCCTGGACGAAATAGGTAAACGTTTCAACCTTACACGCGAAAGAATAAGGCAGATCGAAAAAGCCGCACTCGGGAAACTTGCCAGTTCAGACATTAAAGAACATCTGGAAAGTTTTCTCAGGAAATAAGCCTGGATACCTTTTCTAAATATTTACACCAAATCGCCTGCAAATAAATATATACAACAAATAAAACAGTATTGTTATCAGGGATGATGCACCCAGAGAAGTCCAGAATGATCTGTAATATTTTAATAAAAGCGGAAATAAAATAAAAAATAATAGAGTCGGTATTACAAGCCAGAATATTGAATAAGACAATTTTATTATTTTTTCAGTCTCACCGGTATCTATATATAACCAGATAAAAGCAAGAAAAGAAGTGAAGGGTATTGCTGCGATCATTGCAGCAAACTCACTTGACCTCTTGGCTGTTTCTGAAATACCGACAACAACGAGTGCAGTAATCAACGTCTTGAGTAATATATAAAACATTCAGATCTTCTAATATATTATTAAGTCCGTATTTATACCATCTGATCCTTTTTTGACCGTACGATATTTGAAAAATAATAATATTATTTTTCAAATATAATATGCAAGAATATCAGTGAGTTAGATTATCGTTTCAATTACATTAGGTTGTAATAGTCCAGACCCAGGTGTGTAATGAGGTCTTCACCTTTCATGTAGCGAAGTGTATTTTTAAGCTTCATGGACTGGATAAAAATATCATGTTCAGGATATAACCCTTTCCCTACCATCGGACTCTTAAAATAGAATGAGAGCCATTCCTGTATACCGTCAAGACCAGCCCTTTGCGCCAGATCAAGGAACAGAACCAGATCGAGAACTATCGGTGCAGCGAGTATACTGTCCCTGCAGAGAAAGTTGATCTTGATCTGCATCGGATAGCCAAGCCATCCGAATATATCTATGTTGTCCCATGCTTCTTTTTCATCACCACGCGGAGGATAATAATTTATCCTTACCTTGTGATAGAGTTGATCATAGAGCTCAGGATATAAGTGTGGCTGAAAAATAGTGGATAGCACCCCGAGCTTGCTCTCCTCTTTTGTCTTGAAGGAATAGGGATCGTCGAGCACTTCACCGTCACGGTTGCCCAGAATGTTTGTCGAAAACCATCCTCTGACTCCAAGCATTCTGCTTTTAAGTCCGGGAGCAAGGATTGTTTTCATCAATGTCTGACCAGTTTTGAAATCTTTACCTGCGGTCGGAACGTTTTTCTCTTTGGCAAGGTTTACAAGAGCAGGAACATCAACAGAAAGGTTCGGTGCTCCGTTCGCATATGCATTTCCGGTTTTTATAGCAGCATAAGCATATATCATGCTCGGTGGAATATCCTTATGATTTTCCTTTAATCCTTTCTCAAATTTCTCAAGTGTACTGTGCACATCCGCAGGTTTGATGAATATCTCCGTACTTCCGCACCACAGTACAACAAGCCTTTCGAGCCCATTATCCTTTTTAAATGTATTAATATCTTTTATCAGCTGTTCGGCAAGATGCATTTTAGTCTTGCCTTTCTTTACGTTGGGACCGTCAAGGTTCTTGATATAGTCCCTGCTGAATACAGCCTTCATCGGGACTTTTTTCTCAAGTTGCTTTTTTAATTTGAGGAGCAGGTCTTTTTCAAGAACACCAGCTTTCAAAGCAGCTTCATAACAGTTGTCAGGAAATATATCCCATCCGCCGAAAACGAGATCGGAACACTTTGCCAGTTCAATGAAGTCTTTAATAAGAGGTGAGTTGCTCTCGGTCCTTTTTCCAAGCCTTATGGTGCCCATTTGGGTCAGTGAACCTATGGGTCTGCCTATACCCTTTTTGATAGCTTCAACACCTGCAATAAAAGTGGTACTTACGGCACCCCCCATTCCGGGGATCAGAACCCCGAGTTTACCGGAAGGCTTTTTGATATCGAATTTTTTCTTTTCCTGACTTGTGGTATCTGTAGCCAACTAAAATTACCTCTTCGAGAACTGCTGACCTCTTCTTGCTTTTCTTTTGCCGTATTTTTTGCTTTCGACCATTCTGGGATCTCTGGTAAGCAACCCAAAACCCTTTAATTTCTTGTGCAAGGACTGATCATATTTATCAAGGGCTCTGGCAAGTCCGTGCCTTACAGCACCTGCCTGACCGGTCAATCCGCCACCTTTAACATTCACGGTTATATCGTACTTCCCGAGTGTATCCGTAACTGTAAGCGGTTCCTGAGCCTTTATACGCCACGATTCTCTTGGGAAATATTCGTTCAATTCCTTGTTGTTGACACTGAAACTTCCGCTTCCGGGTTTTAACCATACCCTTGCAACGGACGTTTTTCTTCTTCCAGTTCCATTGTACATTGTCTCGCTCACTTACTAAACCTCCAGAACCTGTGGTTGCTGAGATGAATGAGGATGATTATCACCGCTGTATATTTTAAGTCTGCGGATCAGAGTGTCCTGCCACCTTGTTTTCGGTAACATCCCCCAAACAGCTTTACGTAAAATTTCTTCCGGTTCGGTATCCCTCAGTTCACCTGCTGTCTCAGTCCTTAAACCCCCTGGGTAAGATGTATACCTGTAATAAGTCTTCTGTGTCCACTTCTTACCGGAGAACCTTACCTTGTCTGCATTTACTACTATAACGAAATCTCCTATATCCGCATGGGGGGTAAACTGTGGCTTATGCTTTCCTCTCAGAAGAACAGCAACTTTTGTTGCCAGCCTGCCTACAGTCTGATCTTTTGCATCCAGCAGATACCACTTTTGTTCGACTTCTCCATTTTTTGCCATATATGATTTCATAATTTTAACCTCAAAAAACTGGCACTGATTCTACCAAACCCCGAATTTATGTCAATATTATTTTAAAAGAGTAATAAAATACCTATTATTATTGCAAAACACAACACAATATTATACTAATTAATTGGTTGATTATAAATCAATAACCGTCTTTACATCCCGCCTTCAAAAATTTATATAGATACAGTACGGTCGGCACATAAATTTAACCTCGTAATAAATAAATAAAATTACTATATATAGAACAGTACTACGAAGAGCTTCGACAATATAAAATCACAGACAATTATGAGCAAAAGTGATACCACGACGGTATAAGTAGTTGCTCTGCCGACTCCCTGTGTCCCGCCTGATGCATTTACCCCGATATAACATCCAGTTATAGCGACTATAGCACCAAAGAAAAAAGTTTTCGAAATACCGCTTATAAAATCGTTAACTTCAACCCATCCCCTTATACTTGTAAGAAACAATATGGGATCGATTGCGAGATCGAGCTTTGACATAATCATTGCACCGGTAATGCCACCCAGATCCGCCACTATTGCAAGCATGGGGAATGATAAAACTGAAGCTATAAACCTGGGAGCGACCAGCTTTTTCATCGGGTCTGCTCCGAGTGTCCTGATTGCATCGATCTGTTCTGTAACCTCCATTGAACCGATCTCTGCGGTTATACCGGAGCCAACCCGGCCTCCAACCAGAAGAGATGTCACTACAGGACCAAGTTCTCTTACAAATGCAAGGGTTACTACAGGCCCCACAATACCTTTAGCCCCAAACCATGCAAAACCCCATGAAAGCTGAACGACCATAACCATACCGATCGCCAGGGCGGAAACTATTACGATAGGAATTGATTTGATCCCGATATCCAGAACCTGTTCGGAAATAAGTCTGAAATCGTATGGTGGTTTAACTGAAGCTGATACCGCAAGATATATAAATTCCGAAACCAGCCCAATGCTATGTAGTAAAGATATGCAAAATGCGCCTATCTTTTCAAACAGATTATTCATTGTTGCCAACTACCTCAAAATCTGCTGAAAAATCAAGGAATTCATCCAGATTCTTATTGAATTCATTAGCGATGGAGGAATAGCTGAGGTCGTAAATACATTTCCCTTTCTTCAGCACTATGGTGGATATCCCGATACTTTCGTCTTCGAAAATCCCCTCGTACTGGCTGTAAAGAGCATCGACGCTGCTTATGGTTATATTATCCCTTTTCAATAGTTTTTTGTCTTTTATTCCGGTTATCAGAGAATCGGACAAAGCCTTCAGATCATACTTGGTCTTTATCTCGTCGCAGATGGAATCAACAGTGATCGTTGAATCTTTGTGCTTGTTCCAGAAGAAAAGATCACCCCTTTCAGATTTAATTCGCTTCCATCCGGGAGCCAGAGAACCAATTTTGTAAGTAGTCCTGTCAGTCCTGTATATATTACGCTTAAGTTCACCCCTGCTTTCAACCGTATCTGCCGAACTGTAAATTTTGGCGAATTTCACAACTGAACAGGAACTGCAAAGCAGTATTAAAATAGGGACAGTAGCAATATTTAATAAATATTTATACATTTAATGCATTTAATAGGGAGATAATAGAATATTTACCAATTTAATATGCCGGCAAATCAAAACTGAATAATACTTGAATCTATTATAAAAACCAAGCATCTTAAAACGTGTAAAATTACAGTGGAAGGTAGTAATATTGAGTAAAGTGGAGATATACACAACAAATTATTGTCCTTATTGCAGAGCAGCTAAATCGCTCCTTGAAGAAAAGGGTTGTGAGTACCGGGAAATCAACCTCGACAGAGAACACAAAAAAAAATACG
>Ga0102952_1000156_pt1 | contig 32148 bp, 33 predicted proteins | sample SalPon2A_C_D1_MG_FD_78506 | JGI IMG/M metagenome (GOLD analysis project Ga0102952, IMG submission 78506) | Soil microbial communities from South San Francisco under conditions of wetland restoration - Salt Pond MetaG R2A_C_D1_MG | ecosystem: Environmental > Terrestrial > Soil > Wetlands | place... | reverse complement strand
GGAACACCCAGGTGGTCAGCCTTTTTGATATCCGAGCATCCGTTTTCTTTTTCTCCGTGATTATACTTTGCAATTCCTCTTTCAAAATAGGCTGCCGCATACTTTGGGTCGATCTTGATAGCCTTGCTGTAATCCAGAATAGCTCCCCTGTAATCCCCTGCGAATGTATTCGCCGAACCTCTGTTTCGATAAAACCGTGCAAGCTCCGGTTTAATCTGAATCGCCTTGTTAAAATCATCGATTGCCGCCTGGTATTCCTTTAACTTCGCCTTTGATATTCCCCTGTCGGAATAGATCTCGGCGGCGTTGGGCCTGATGGCGATAGCTTTTGTATAATCCTCTATTGCACCTTTATGATCCCCCATTTTTTCCCTGATATCAGCCCTGTTGATGTATGCATTGAAATAATCAGGATTAAGTTCTATTGCACTTGTATAATCCTCTATCGCACCCTTAAGATCATTAGAGGCGACTTTTGAGTTGCCATCCTTGAAATACTGCTCGACAGTCCTGGCTGATGTAACAATCGGAAAGACAAGAATTAATAGTATTACGAATGCAAATTTCATGATTTGAAACTAGAATACACTATCTTATTTATGTTTTTCAAACCTGAATCAGATATTGAATTTACTGGTCGTGAATCAACTACAATATCCAACTTCACATCTTGGTTTTATTTATGTTTTCGTTTTATAATCTTATTAGGGTGTATATCGGTTTTCCGGTTTTGAACATAGATGTAGACAAGTAAAATTCATCGATTGTTTTCCGGTCAGCCGGGAGGTTTGATATGATAGCAAATCTTGAACTGTCTAAAAAAATTTGTGATCTGGGTTTAAAACTTGACACTTATTTCGTATGGGTAGAACTGAAGAATAAAGAAGGCAAAGTTGAAAACACAATACAGAAATTCAGTCACAACGAACTGGAGAACTATCTGAGTACCCATAAAGATGCTGTCATCCTGAACGAATATCCGGGCCCCCAGGTACATGAACTCTTCGAAGTAATGCCGGGGATAATATATTCTGACGAGACCAAATATATCCTGGTTTTAACCAAATTGATCAGGGGCATAGAATGTTCGTATGTCGAGAAGAAAAAGGATTTAACGATCAACCATAAAAAATGGTTAATTAAAGAATCGGACGAAGTTTCACCCAATGCAATAGCAAAATGTCTTATATATTTACTTGAAAACGGATATCCGGTTTTAACAAAAAAGTGAAGTAAAGAAGTTCGTAGCAGTAACCCGGGATATAGCAGTCCAAGAAAAATAACCGCTGAAGATCTTTCAGATATTTAACTATATGTTCTTAGGATTGATCTAGTAAAGTGCCAGTTTGACAGCCGTTATATGCATTCCCGCCCCGAACCCGGCCACGATGAACTCCTCACCTTTTTCTATCTCATTACGCTCAATAATTCTCATGATGGCCCTGGGCAGAGACATGGAAGATCCGTTTCCATCCTCATAATCCTTGATCACATTATATTCAGGCAGTGATCTTGCGATCTCACGGTCGACTATCTGCTTGCTGCCCTGGTGGGGAATAAGCTTCCTGATGGGTTTGTTCCCGTTATGAGAAGCAAGATATTCAGCATCAAGAATTCGAATAATTCCCGGTAGAGTTTTAAGAACCGCCATTTTTACTCCTTCACCGTTCTGATAGAATTTCGAAGGGTCTTTTCCATCATTGGGTTCGGGAACATACTCCTCGACATAAGGTTCGATCATTAGAGACCTGTCTATAGGCATCTGAATATAGTTGTTAATCTCTTCACTGAAACGGTCTCTTGGAACAGAATAATAATCCTTAATAACAAGGTCTCTCCCGACTACAAACCGGCTTGCGATCGCCCCGTCAGTGAATATCGCTTTCTCAAGGCCATGGAGTGTGGGAGAATATCTCTCCGTGTTAATGATTACAACATCCTTTCCGTTAAATAGTCCAATATTGTCGTGTATATACTTCAGCTGCCTGGCAAAACCGGAACATGCAGCATAGAAATCCATTATGTGTTTTTTATCGGGATCTATTCCGAACTTTTTCAGTATCTCGGATGAAATGTTTACACCAACCGGGTAGCTGGTTGAGGTTAGCAGAACATCAGGAGGGTTATCCTCCAGTATACCCCCGAATGCCTTCGAAGCCATGAAAAGCTGCGTCTCATTTTCTTGAGCAACACGTCTTGCCCTTATCCCTGTTATATTCTCAATCCTCTGTGAAGTAAGCGGTCTTCCCGAGAGAGTAAGCATATTCTCCTTTTCAAGATCATCGTTGCTCACTACATTTTCAGGCATATATAAAGAAAAACGGATTTTCAAATGTGACATACTGTTTCCCGGATGGTTAAAATCAATTAGTTTCTTTCTATTATACCGGCATGAAAAACAAAATGAATGAAAGTTATTATTTCGTCCTTATAAAAACCTTATACTCCATATCCTCTAAAAACCCCGAAAGCATATAACCGGGTCTTTTTACTTATACCGGCTCTTATCTTAAATCGTAACCTGGGAGCCGATCTCAAAGACCCTGTTTTGCGGAACATTGAAGTAGGCAGTCGCCCTTTGCGAGTTAATAGTAAGAAATATGAACAATTTATCCTGCAGTATATTCATTCCTATTCTGCTGCTCGGGATAAGGGTCTCTCTCCCGAGAATATATGTAGTATCTTCAAGGGCTATTGTTAAATATTTATCTCTCAATTCGGTCATCAGCCTCGTTATATCTACTGTATCCATAAATCCGTAATTACCCCTGACACGGTAGAAACCTTTAGCTAATTCCTCTATTTTTATTCGATCTGCTGGTTTAACTTTTGGTATTTGCAATATGCTGGCAGACAAAACAATGATCTGTTCATGCATAACCTTGTTATGTTTGAGATTCTGTGATAATGCCGGAGGTGTCTTTGCAGGATCCTTAACCATATATACGGCGGTGCCGCTTACTTTCGGGTATTTGTTGCTTTTATAATCGGTAATGATCTGCTCAATCGATTTTGTACTTCTTACCAGACGTGTAGACAGGTATCGTCTCCCCCTTTTCCATGTAAACATTACAAACAATCCACTGATCCCTATCAAAAGCGGGAGCCATCCTCCGCTGGCGATCTTGGTAAGATTTGAACCAAGAAATGAAAGGTCAACTGCAAGAAACAATACAGTTATAAAAGATGAGATTAACAACCCCCACTTCCACAACCTGTACATGGCAATGAAAGCAAGTATGCTGGTAATGGTCATCGTCATCGTAACTGCCAGTCCGTAGGCGGAAGCCAGGTTACTTGAAGATCTGAAACCAAGTACAACCAAAATAGTAGCTACCATTAGAAGATTGGTTATCTGTGGAAGATATATCTGCCCTCTTTCACTCTCGGAGGTATGCTTTATAACAAATCTTGGCAGATAATCCAGGTTTATAGCCTGGAATGTCAGGGAGAATGCACCTGAAATAACTGCCTGGGAAGCAATAATCGTAGCCATCGTCGCAAGCACAACCAGTGGATATAAAGCCCAGGAAGGTGCCATATGGTAAAAAGGATTTACCGCAAGTGAAGGATTTTCAAGTAGTAACGCACCCTGGCCGAAGTAATTAAGCACCAGGCAGGGTAAAACAAAAGTAAACCACGCCAGTCTTATCGGTGCTTTTCCAAAATGACCTATATCAGCATACAGAGCTTCACCGCCGGTAACGACCAGAAAAACAACTCCAAGAACTATTAAACCGTGAATACCATGTACAGCGAAAAAATTTATAGCGTAATACGGGCTAAGTGCCTTAAGTATCTCGGGCTTTTTTACTATAAAAGATAAGCCAAGAATGGCTATTGTAAGGAACCAGATCATTGTTACAGGACCAAAAACAGCCCCAACGCTTGATGTTCCTTTTCTCTGAAATATAAAAAGACCTGTAAGGATCACAACTGTAATAGGAATAATGAAAGGTCTGAAAACAGGGGTGGCCACTTCAAGACCCTCAACAGCACTCAGCACTGATATAGCCGGTGTAATTATACCGTCACCGTAAAGAAGTGCAGCGCCGAATATGCCCAGTATGGATATAATGAAATACCTTACTCCTTTCCTCTTCGGTCTGACAAGCTCCATTAATGCCAGGATACCACCTTCTCCGTCATGGTCCGCCCGCAGTATTATTAGTAAATACTTTATGGAGATAACAAATATGAGCGACCAGAATACCAGGGAAACAATACCGAATATATTCTCGGGTGTAGTTTGAATCCTGTGCGGTCCGTAAAAGCACTCCCTGATTGCATACAGGGGGCTGGTTCCTATATCCCCATATACAACACCAAGTGCAAGTAGAGAAAGATAGAGCAACTTTTTATTTTCAGCTTTCTTATCTTTTCCCGTAGTTTCAGATTCAACTGCATTTTTCATAGGCTTCAAACTTTTAAATGCCGGGTAATTTTAATTCCATTAACATCATATCCGAAATATCCGTGACCAAAGAATATAAATAAATTCTGCCCGGAATACTGTAAGTTAATCAGAAAACAAACACCATTATCGCATTAAACCATTTATGGTAATTCAAACAATCGCACCGAAGAACATACCTATCAAAGCGGTTGCTCCCATTGCAAGAGCACCCCAGAAAAAAACACGCGCTGCACCAGCAACTTTGTTCGCACCACCTGCCTGAGCAGCAAGACCGCCTAAAATTGCCAGAACTACAAGTGAACCTGTAGCTACAGCCGGGATAACCAGTGAAACAGGACTAAGAAGAACGAATAGAAGTGGCAGTAATGCTCCTGTTGCGAAAGTAATAGCCGAAGTTACAGCTGCCTGGATTGGTCTTGCACTATGTATTTCGGTGAGACCAAGCTCATCCCGGGCATGTGCTGCAAGTGCATCATGTTCCATAAGCTGCTCCGCCACCTCTCTGGCAAGACCGGGTTCAAGACCCCTTTTTACATATATTCCTGCAAGTTCTTCATGTTCGAATTCCAGATTTTCGCTGAGCTCTTTCTGTTCTCTTTTCAAATCAGCTTTCTCGGTATCCGACTGGGAGCTTACAGACACGTATTCACCTGCTGCCATCGACATCGCACCGGCAACCAGACCCGCGATCCCTGCGATCATTATGTCATTATGAGCTGTATTGGCGGCTGCAACTCCCACAACCAGACTGGCAGTCGAGACAATCCCGTCATTGGCGCCCAGCACCGCTGCTCTAAGCCACCCTATTCTCGATGCATAATGTTGTTCAATATGTTTTGGCATTCTTTGATAAACCGGGTTCGGGAATTTTAAAAAATGAATTTTTTTTCTTTACAGCGCTGATCCTATGGTGTCATCCGTTTATTTCTTTGCCGTAATGACAAAATACTCAAGCGGTGCTGCCAGACCATCATCATCAATATAAGGCTCTAATAGGCCCGTTACATGGTCGAGGATTTTCGATTTTACTTTATCGTCGAGTGTAGCTGCAGTTGCGGCAACAGGTGTTGCTGCCAGATAACCCGGAACAAATTCGCTGAGAGAAGCGAATCTTATCGTAGTTATTTCATGATTTATGTGAACTTTATTGAAACCCGCTTTAGTAACCATTGTTCTTATCTCACCAGCATCGTTCATTGTAAAAGGTGAATGAATAATCTTCGATGACTGCGGCCCGACAAAATGTTCCAGTGCATCTGCGATAGCTTTCTGGAATGGGTTGTATTCGATTTCTCTCAACACACTGAAAGACAGTCTGCCTTCCGGTATGAGTACCCTGTACATTTCGCCTAAAGCAGCTGATTTATCAGGGAAAAACTGTAAACCCTGCTGGCATAGAAGCGCATCAAATCCCGAGGCAAGCAACGGTAGTGCCACAGCATCTCCCTTAATCCAGCTTATTATGTCGGATATTTCGCTCCTGGTGAGTTTAAGAGCAATGGAAAGCATTCCGGGATTCATATCAACACCGATAACGTACCCTGCATGTCCGACATTTTGAGCCGCCAGTCTTGTGACTATCCCTGTACCGCATGCTACATCTATAACTTTATCACCTGCAGCAATTTCGGCGCCTTGAACGAGACCCGGAGCACATGGTTTAAGTATCGGTTCGGCCAGGTATTTTTCGTAAGCCTCGGGGCCACTCCCGCTAAGCTGCCAACCAGATTGCTGTTCCATATTATTTCACCTTAATTAGAGTCAGATATATGAAAACCTGAATTAACCGTTCAAAACTGAGTGTAAATAAAAAACTTAAGCAAAGTCAAAAAGTTCCTTAAATAAACAGGCGCAAAAACACAATTATTAATATTTTTGGTTATTATGAAGATTAATATAACTTATGTGTAATCTAAAAACTGAAAAATAATGAGCCTGTTCTATGAAATAGCCTATATGCTTGGTATCGCCCCGTGGGAACAAGCCTCTGAAACACACGGACACCTGATCGCTGCATTACTGGAGAGGGAGGAAAAAGGGAAAGAACCCCCTTTGGGACGCGCTCTTGATCTGGGATGTGGTAGTGGATTATGGTCAGTCGAACTGGCAAAGAGAGGATGGCAGGTTACGGGAGTGGACAATGTTTCCAAAGCGTTGAGTTCAGCACGCAAACGGGCAGACTCTGCCGGTGTAGATATTCGCTTTGTGGAAGGTGATGTAACTGCATTACGGGACGCCGGGGTCGGCGCAGGCTTCCGGTTCTTTATTGATATGGTATGCTTTCACGGACTTAATGATAAACAGCGTGCTGACATGGGGCGCGAGGTAACTGCCATCGCCGCTCCCGACGCGGTTTTACTGGAGCTCGCCTGGACACCGGCACGAAGAGGACCCCTGCCAAGAGGTACGAGCAGAGAAGAACTGGAATCCGCTTTCAGGGGCTGGACCATTGTAGGTGAAGACCCTCTGGATGCAGAAGCATTACCGGGCTTTCTCAAAAACTCCGATCCCCGTTGTTACAAACTCCGTCGTATCGAATAAAAATAATTATTAACAGTTTAATCGACCTGACTTACTTCACCCGGCACCATATATATTTTACAATTAGTTTATTAATTAAACTTAGGTCTATAGTCTGAATTCCGATTTCAACAAAGCAGGACGTGCGTTTTCGAAGGACATGTAATCAATGGTAAGCTCCTCACCAGCCATGATATCACGGACAGCAATATCAACACCATATTTATCAAGAGTATAATCCGTTTGGAGATTCGGGGTCTCACTGTGGTTCATAAACCTGGCATCATCGCAACACAATATATATCTGTTGAGCTTTGAATCAATATAGCCGAAATGCATAAGCCGTTTTAAAAAACGGGGAGACTGATTCTCAAGGAATTTCGGGTCAAGGTCAAGATCGAAACCCCTTGTAAAGCGCCAGGTCTCCGTACCTGCTGTTATAGCGGCGGCGGCGAATACGCCCAACCCGTGAATTGAACTTTTATCTACGTATACCTGAACAAGTAACACTAAATGCACCCGATGACATATAATTCATAGCATTATAATACCATTGAGTTTTGTATTATCATTATATGTTTTTGAAAGATGGGGATTAAATAGAAAGTTAAGAATTTTTTGAGTTGATCTTTCTCCAGCCTGACAAATCCCTATACCAGCAATATGTATCTTATGACGAACAGAACTGCAAAAATATAGATAATCCAGTTTACTTCTTTTCCCCTGCCGCTAACCAGTTTTAACAAGGCATATGCTATGACACCGAACGAGATGCCCTCCGTTATGCTGAAGGCAAGGGGCATCATTATTAAAGTGAGAAATGCCGGAATGGATTCCGTATAATCCTCCCACTTTATATTACTGATATTAGCGAACATCATACTGCCCACTATTATTAAAGCAGGTGCTATAACGGGATAAAGTGTAGTGCCATCTGCTGTTCTGAATCCGGAGCCTATCATCTCCACGATCGGGTTGAAAAATATCGCAAGAACAAAAAGAGATGCAGTCACAACATTTGAAAACCCGGTTTTCCCTCCTGCTGTAATGCCCGCAGCGCTTTCAATGTAGCTGGTTACCGTGGATGTACCCAGAATTGCTCCTGTACATGTGGCGATCGCATCAGAAAGAAGCGCTTGCCTTGCCCTTGGAAGCCTGCCGTCCTTCATCAGTCCTCCCTGCTGGCTTACCCCTATCAGGGTTCCGACCGTGTCAAAGATATCGAGGAAAAGGAATATAAATATCACGGTAATCAATTCTGTACTTTCAAGTGGATTTGGAATATGAAGTTTAAACAGGGTCGGTTCGATAGACGGAGGAGCTGCAAATATGCCATGATACTCAGCGAGACCCGAGAATAGTGCGATAATACCCGTTGTAATAATGCCGGCCATTATCGCCCACCTGAACCCTTTTGCGAATAGTACAGACATTATTATAAGGCCCGATATTGAAACAAGTGCAGGTGTGGATGAAAGATCACCAAGGGCAACATACGTAGAAGGATTGCTCACAACGATACCGGACCATTCAAGACCTACCAGTGCGATCAAAAGCCCTATCCCCACCGGTATGGAACTCCTGAGAGTATCCGGTATCGAAGTCATAACCCTTTCCCTGAAACCAACACCCGAAAGCAGGATAAAAACTGCGCCGGCAATAAATACCGCACCAAGTGCTTCCTGCCATGTATATCCGAGAATAAGCACTACAGTGTATGTGAAAAAAAAGTTATGACCCATTGCCGGGGCAAGAGCTATAGGATAATTAGCCAGAAAAGCCATCGCCAGAGTTCCAATCGCACTTGCCAGACATGTAGCAACCATTACCGCCCCGGTATCCATCCCGGCTGCTCCCATAACGGCTGGCTGGACAAATATTATGTACGACATCGTCATGAAAGTCGTAAAGCCGGCAAAGATCTCCTGCCTGACATTTGTCCCGCTGGAACTTAGTCCGAATGTTCGTTCTAACATTTCAGGGAATTATACAACTCCTGTAAGTTTTCTGTACGAATTATAATATATTTATCCTTTCCCGACCGGAATCCGAAAAGCTAATACATCATTACCATTCTATATACAGCAGGTATTTGAATGTCGGAAAAATATACCGCCTACAAACTTAAGAAGCCCGGATTACAGGGTAGGACTTACTGAAGGCTGCCGACATTTCCCTTTTCATATATTCCTGTGAATTTACAAGCGTGGTGTAAACGCAACTCGCCAGGCTTTATGAGTTCAAACTTAAGATGGCTGCGTTTAAAAAGACTGCAAAAGATACCCATACCATATATGGAACAAGTAAAAGACCTGCAAGTGGCTCCAGATCCCAGAAAGTTACCAATGTTGCCAGGATAGCAGACCATAAGAGGAGAATGTCGACAAAGGCCAACCTTATCCGATGCAGACCGAAGAAAAGCCATGTCCAAGCAGCATTCAGAATTAACTGAATAAAATATAGACCCAGTTGAAAAGCTGCAATTTTGCCATATTTATTCCAAATCAGCCAGGCTGCAATCGACATAAGTATGTAGAGCAGTATCCATACTGGTGCAAAAAGTTTACCCGGGGGTGTCCATCCCGGTTTATTTAACCTGCTGTACCATTGGTCAGGTTTATATCTTGAGCCGATTAGAGCCGCACCAAAAGTAATAAAAAACCAGAATGCAATTTCTGAAATATTAACTACGGCAGGCATCTTATCAAAGAATAAAAATTAGAGATCATTATTTAAATAAAAAAAGTCTATTGTTGATACTAAGAGGGTCCTATACAGCAGATTTAAATTGGTTACCAGGGGTTCCTTTTCTCTTTATTAATAAATAGGAGATCCAGATGATTATTGATGTAGCCCCAAGGCCGGCGAATAACCATAATTCATACTGTTTTGCACGGGTCATTAATATTTGCAGTGTTTGACCAAAGAGATACCCCAGTATTCCTATAACCATAACCCAGATAGCAACACTTAACATGTTTAGCAGAAAGAACCTCCTCGGTTCTATTTTGCTCGCACCCAGTGCCAGAAGAAATACAGAACGCAAACCGTAGAAAAACCGAAAAATCAGTATCATAAGAACCTGGTTCTTTTTAAGCAACGGAAATATTTTTTTGAACCTTGAATTAGAGTTGATTTTTTTATCTATGAAACTGCGGCCTTTGGTCCGGCCTATATAAAAATAAAGCTGGTCTCCCAGAAGAGTGCCGGTAAATGCACATAAGAGAACCCATGGCATATCAAGATAACCCTGATAGGTAGCAAGTCCACCCAGAATAAGTGTAGTTTCACCTTCGAGGAAACTCCCTACCGCAATTGCAGCATATCCGAATACAGGTATGAATTCATGTAGAAACATTGATTTCGCAACCAGTTATCCGTTGATCATATAAATCGAAACATTCGTTTGCACATTTCATATTTACTATCGTATTGTACAGCCGTTCGTATAAGTACAAATAATTTTCGATTAATATAATCAATGCGAAGACAATTTTCCATATTTTTCTTTTTCACGAATATCGGAAACAGATAAAGGTATTTAAAAAGGTGTTTAAGATACCTAAGATGCTTCCAGGAATACAATAAGCAATCTACCGGGTGCAAATATTTATATTACTGACTGTTATTATATATTTCAGCCTAAGGAAGTAATTGTTAATTACCCGCGACCTTCTTCGTATCTTCAATCTCAATAAAACTTTTTGCATGTTCAAGTGCGGACTCAATGTTTTCAAAAACAGAATCTTCACTTATCGCAGAATACATATCATTTTTTTCAAAATCTTTTTTCAGTTCCTCGCGCACTCCCGAGAGAATGATTTTAATTCCTGCTGTCCGGAATCGCTTTACTATTTCCTTTAGCCTGTAAAAACCTGTTGCATCAATAAATGGTACATACCTCATTCTTAGTATTATAATTCTTGGTTTAGTAAATGTATTCGATAGAGCATCCTGGAATTCTTTTGCGGCTCCAAAAAATAGTGGTCCGTTAATCTCGTACAACATTATCTCATCGGAAGAGAAATTCAGCTCATTTTGGAACAGAACTTCATCGTTACCGTTTTCCGGTATTATCTTCTCGACCTGCAATGACTCGCTCATCCTGTGCATAAACAGGAAACTTGAAAGTACGGTACCGATCTCAATGGCAATAACCAAATCGAAAATCACTGTAAGAAAGAATGTCGTCAATAGCACTATAACGTCCATCCTGTTTCCTTTAAGTATGGTCCGGAACTGGCGCCACTCACTCATATTGTAAGCCACTACAACCAGTATTCCTGCAAGGCAGGAAAGAGGTATCAATTTTGCATACGGGGCTAGAACCAACATAATAAATAATAAAACAATAGAATGTACAATGCCGGCGACCGGAGTCCTTCCACCGTTTTTCACATTGGTTGCAGTCCGGGCAATAGCACCAGTGACAGGGATACCTCCAAACAAAGAGGAGAATATGTTAGCTGTTCCCTGTGCTACCAGTTCCATATTAGATCTGTGTTTACCCCCGGTCATTCCATCGGAAACAACTGCAGACAATAAAGATTCGATCCCACCGAGAAGGGCTATCGCAAATGCAGGTTGAACTAGAGAACTCACTGTGGAAAAATCTACAACCGGTATTGATGGTACACTCAGATGGTTAGGAATCACACCAAAGCTGCTTTCAATCGTGTTTACTGGAAAATGGAAGAACCTGACAAAAAGAACACTTAACAGAATAGATACTAATGAACCCGGTATTTTTGTACTGATTCTGTAGAAATTTATTGTTATCAGAACAGTAATGGAAGCGATAGAAAATTCATACCAGTTTATATGATTAATATGGCCTGCGTATAAAATCCATTTATCAATGAAACCCGATGGAAGATCAGCTATCTCAAGACCAAAAAAATCCCTGATCTGGGAAGAAAATATTATAACAGCAATTCCACTTGTGAAACCTACAATCAATGGATATGGAATAAATTTGAGATAGTTTCCAAGACGTGCCAACCCCATACCTATGATTATAAAACCAGCCATGAAGGTCGCTATAGTTAACCCATCAACCCCATATTGATGTACTATGCTATAAACGATTACAATGAATGCTCCAGTAGGGCCTCCTATCTGTACTCTGCTTCCACCCAGAGCAGATATTATGAATCCTCCAATTATAGCCGTTATTAACCCTTTATCCGGAGATACACCTGAAGCAATTGCAAATGCTATTGCAAGTGGTAATGCTACAATCCCCACAATTACTCCGGATAGAATCTCTTTGAATAACTGATCCTTTGAAATACCCTCCTTCATGACGGTAATAAGTTTCGGAGTAAATTCCTTATTCACGAGTTGTAACCATATTGCCAGGTAATTGTCTCTTAATATTTTCCATTTTCAGGAATACCAGAATCTTTATCGTAGTTAGTCATAAGAATGGCTGAACTTATTTCAGGTATATCTCTAAATATTGGTAATTGATTAGTTGCAGTGGTTTACAGATCTTGTTCCACACATGAAAGAAGTGGTATTATTCATCTATAACAAAATTTAATTGTCGTCCTTTTATGATTAAAGATCAAAATATACCATATAAAAAACTGTATTTATTATTTTTTTGATACTAATATCTAAAAAAGATTTTACCTCTTAACGAATCAGAAAATTATATAAAACCATTAATTCGTGGTATAAAACTCATGATGAAATACGAAGATATAATATACGAAAAGAATAAAGGTAAAGCAGCAATAACTATCAACAGACCCGAAGTATTAAACGCTTTCCGCGCAAAAACACTTTACGAGATGATAGATGCCATAATCGACTGCTGGAAAGATAGCTCAATTGGTGTTCTTGTGCTTACAGGTGCCGGAGACAGGGCGTTCTGTACCGGGGGTGACCAGAAGGAAAAGAAGAACAGGGGCAAAGACAGTGAAAAATATCTACCTGTTGGCCAGTACGTTGCTCAGCTACACTACCTTATCAGGAACATTCCCAAGCCGGTAATAGCAGCTGTAAAAGGCTACGCTATAGGAGGGGGAAATGTACTTCATGTAATTTGTGACCTTACGATCGCAGCAGATAATGCGGTATTTGGACAGGTCGGCCCTAAAGTAGGCAGTGTTGATGCAGGCTTCGGAACAGCATACCTTTCCAGAATAGTTGGAGAAAAGAAGGCAAGGGAGATATGGTATCTTTGCAGAAAATACACTGCAGCTGAAGCACTTGAAATGGGTCTTGTCAACACGGTTGTAAAAAATGACGAACTTATGATAGAGGTAGACAAATGGTGTAACGAGATACTCGAAAAAAGTCCTACCGCTATAAAACTTGCAAAATATTCCTTCAATTCTGACACGGACCATATTTTCGGTATATCAAGGATGGGGCTAAGCTCCCTTGAGCTTTTCCACACTACAGAGGAAGCAAAGGAAGGTACCAACGCATTCCTCGAAAAGAGAACTCCCGACTTCAATAAATACAGAAGCTGATGAGAATATGACGATAACATGAGACAATTACCTTTTATATATAACGTGTCAGAACTTCTCTATTTCCTTATGCTGACACTATTTAACAAACTAATAATAAGAAATAGCACATACTTGCATTATTATTACGTTATTTTATAATAATGGATTTACAAAAAAATATTTCATAAATACAAATGCAAACTACAAAAATATTCAGCGGGTCATCTAATCCACCCCTTGCAAAAGCTGTGTGTGATTATCTCGATTTACCGCACGGAAAAATGGAAATAAGACGTTTCAGTGACGGAGAGGTATTTACTGAAATATCAGAGAGTGTCCGTGGTTCACATGCTTTTATTATCCAGTCAACATGTCCGCCGGCAAACGAGAATATCATGGAATTGCTTATAATAACGGATGCCCTTAAAAGGGCTTCGGCTGGTGCAATAACAGCTGTTATTCCCTATTACGGATATGCAAGGCAGGACAGGAAAGTTCAGCCCAGAGCTCCCATTACTGCGAAACTAATAGCTGACATGATCCTCAAAGCCGGTATCAGAAGAGTGGTAACTGTTGACCTGCATGCCGGGCAGATACAGGGATTCTTCGATGTTCCGGTAGATCACCTTTACGCTACACCCGTTGCGATCGACTACCTTGAAAAGAAATATGACAATGAAGAACTTGTAGTGGTCTCACCTGATGCCGGTGGAATGGAAAGAGCACGCATATATGCAAAACGGCTCCACGCAGAACTCGCCATGGCTGATAAAAGGAGAACCGCACCTAATGTAGCCGAGATATCCTATGTGATAGGTAACGTTACGGACAAACACGCGGTTATTATTGATGACATTATTGATACTGCAGGAACAGCCACTCTCGCAGCAAAGGTTCTGATGGAAGAAGGGGCAAAGAGCGTATCAATGTTCTGCACCCACGGAGTACTATCAGGAAAAGCAATTGAAAGGATTAACAATTCGGATTTTCAGGAAGTAATAATTACGGATACAATACCACAGGAAGATAACCTTGCCCGCTGCGACAAATTAAAGGTGTTAAGTGTTGCAAATCTTATTGGCGAATCAATCAGAAGAATCTCAGCGGGAGAATCTATAAGTAAGCTGTTTAACTAAATCAAATATTGGGAGTATGAAATGGCTCAAAGTACATTGAAAGCAAAAAAGAGAGTTAAACTCGGTAAGAGCGGTGCCAAGCAGGTGAGAAGAGAAGGCATGATACCTGCAATATTGTATGGCAAAGACGATTCACCTATACCACTTATAATAGACCCGGCTGACCTTAAACAGGCGATCTCGGGACAGGCGGGAAGAAATACTCTTTTGAATCTGGAAATCGAGGACAATGGCGAGAAACTAACCAAGCTCTCTCTTTTAAGAGAGATACAGATCGATAACCTGACCAGGCATCCGATCCATATAGATCTTCATACGATAAGCGCGGAAAACGAGATATACGTCAGCGTACCGGTGCATTTCATGGGAACACCGGAAGGCGTAAGAGAGGAAGGCGGAATACTGGAAGAACTTATAAGAGAGCTGGAAGTCGAGTGTCTTCCCTCAAACATACCTAATTCTATAGATATAGATGTTTCGGAACTTCATATTGGAGACGCCATACATATTAAAGACCTAAACCTTCCCGAAGGTGTAACCCCGATTGATGACGAAGAAAGAACCGTTGTAACAGTAGGTGCTCCTGTTGGTATGAGTACAGAAACAGAACTGCCCGAAGAACTGGATGAAGAAGAAGTCGAAGGTGAAGAAGCTGAAGGTGAAGGCGAAGAAGGAGAAGAAGAAAACGAAGAAGAAGATGAAGGCTAGCTTAAATGGAGTTTCTCGTTGTTGGACTGGGTAATCCTGGAGATAAATATACAAATAACAGGCATAACCTTGGTTTTATGGTTATCGACAGACTTGCTAAAAAGAAAGGCTTAAGGTTAAACAAGAAAAAATTCAAGAGCATTTACGGTAATACAGTACACAACGACGACAAGATTCACTTTATAAAGCCTTTGACATATATGAACAAAAGCGGAGAAGCTGTAAAGGAAATAAAGAATTTTTACAAGATCCCTGTTGAGAACATAATAGTAATACATGATGAAATGGACCTTCAGCCGGGCAAGATCAAGATTAAATCCGGTGGAGGATCGGCAGGTCATAACGGACTAAGGTCAATTACCGGCGATCTTGGCACAGGTGATTTCATAAGAGTCAGGATTGGTGTCGGAAAGCCGCTGGATAAATCAGGAAGAACGGGCTTTCTCCTCTCGGACTTTTCCAAAAACGAGGAAGAAACTGTTGACGAGTCCATTGAGAAAGCTTCAGAAGCTGTGTGGGAAATTATCACCAACAGTACCCCGGCAGCAATGAACAAATTTAATTAAGGATATGACAAAATAATTTTACAAGGAGGAACATGATATGGGTGAGGTACTTGCCGGTTATTTCGGCATACTAACTGGGATTATAGTCCTTGGCTACGCTTTTATGGTATACAGAGGATTGGGAATCCTCCCTTCCGGTAGTGATAAGATGAAAGAAATTGCATCTGCTATCCATGAAGGTGCCATGGTCTTTTTAAGGAGAGAATACAAGATAATTGGAATTTTTGTATTGATAGTTTTTATACTGTTAGCAATATCTATCAATATTCAGACCGCGATAGCATACATAGGAGGTGCGATATGTTCACTTCTTGCCGGCTATTCAGGAATGAAATCGGCCACTATCGCAAATGAAAAAACAGCACACGCGGCAGCAACCGAAGGTCAGGGAAGAGCACTCGAGATAGCATTTAAGGGTGGAAACGTAATGGGTCTTGCAGTTGCAGGTCTCGGTCTTATTGGTCTGTCAATCGCTTTTTACCTTGGAGTTACAGGTGTTACGCTTCCTGACGACCCGGCACTTCTTTCGGCATTTCTAACAAGGTTCGGTGGAATCATCGGAGGATTTGCGATGGGTGCAAGTTCCGTCGCATTATTTGCAAGGATCGGCGGCGGTATATATACGAAAGGTGCAGACGTTGGTGCAGACCTTGTAGGAAAGGTTGAAGCCGGTATTCCCGAAGACGATCCAAGAAACCCCGCCACCATAGCTGACAACGTCGGAGATAATGTTGGTGACGTTGCAGGTATGGGTGCAGATCTTTTTGAATCATATGTTGGGGCTGTTGTAGCAACAATAGTTATAGCAGCAGGTATGGATTCTCACCAGGTAGCCTTGATGTCACTTCCACTTATTCTCATCGCACTTGGAGGTCTTTCTTCAATTTTTGGCTCAAAAGCAGTTGAGTGGTTCAGAGATCTCGAACCTCAGCTGGTACTCAGAAAAGCAACATTATACGCCGGTATAGCCTATGTAGTGTCATCACTTATCGTTTTGCTTCTGGCAGGACTCGTCGATGGGATAAGCGGAAAACAGATACTTGGTATCTATGCTGCTTCTGTTCTGGGACTTATATCCGGAATAATAATTGGCAGAGTAACAGAATACTACACATCGGGTGCACCGGTGAGAAAGATAGCACAGGCATCTCAAACAGGTGTTGCGACCAATATAATAGAAGGGTTGTCCGTTGGCATGGTAAGTACTACCGCTCCGGTTATAACTATAGCCATAGCTATAGGATTCTCTTTTGTTTGTGCAGGCTTGTATGGTATTGGAATTGCAGCTGTAAGTATGCTTGCAACTATCGGTATTACCATGTCTGTTGACGCTTATGGACCAGTTGCCGACAACGCAGGTGGTATAACGGAAATGTGCGGACTCGGTGAAGGTGTAAGAAAGATAACAGATAAGCTCGACTCGCTTGGAAATACTACAGCAGCAATAGGAAAAGGATTCGCAATTGGTTCAGCAGCACTGGCAGCCCTTGCACTTTTTGCGGCATATACAAAAGCGGTTGGGCTGGACAGTATTAATATTACCAACAGTAAAGTCGTAGCAGGTTTACTGCTCGGCGGTACAGTTCCATTCCTACTTGCCGCTATCACCATGGGTGCTGTAGGCAGAACTGCACAGAAAATGGTTGAAGAAGTCAGGAGACAGTTTAGGGAGATGACAGGAATTCTCGAAGGTACTGAAAAACCTGACTACTCATCATGTGTAGGAATAAGCACCGACGCAGCATTAAAAGAGATGGTTGTACCCGGCGTTATAGCCGTAGTAGCACCACTTGTGATTGGTTTCGTTCTCGGAACAGAAGCCCTCGGAGGTTTTCTTGCAGGTGCTGTTGTTAGTGGTGTAATGCTCGCACTTTTTATGGCGAATTCGGGTGGAGCCTGGGACAACGCCAAGAAATATATAGAAGAAGGTAACCTTGGTGGTAAGGGATCTGATGCTCACAAAGCAGCAGTAGTCGGAGATACAGTGGGTGATCCATTCAAGGATACATCCGGTCCTGCAATGAACATCCTTATTAAACTGATGTCGATAGTGTCACTCGTTATAGCTCCATTACTTTTAAAATAATAGAGGTCATGAGGAAGGATAAATGTACCCGGTTATTCTTCCTCTGATAGTTAAATAGTATTTTGGTATATAGTATAATTTTTTATGTTAAACTAAACAGCTGATTTAATGACACTTTTGTCACTCTGTGATCAACAGGGTCAAATGTCCGCGACAGGAGGCAGTTATGGTTGATAAAACCAAGAATTACGAGACACTATACCTCGTAAGAAATGACATAAATGAAGAAGAGCTTTCCACAATACAGACAAAGCTCAATGATGCAATAAGCTCAAACCAGGGAGAGATACAGAAATCCGAAAAATGGGCTGAAAAAGACCTCGCCTACCCTATTAAGGATTACACCAAGGGTATTTATTACATTATGAATTACAAAGCTATTCCATCAGTAGTTTCTGAAATGGAAAAACACCTGAGGTTCTACAACGACGACGTACTGAGATTCATAACAGTTGTAACTGACGAGGAAGCCGGGGAATCGGATACCAATTCCGGCGAAACTACAAATGAAGGAGGAGCAGAATAATGAACGGAAGAAACAGAAGATCTAACCCAAGAAAGAGAAGACAACGTAATCTTGATAAAGAAGGAAGAAAAATAGACTACAAAGACGTTGATCTTCTTTCCCAGTTCATCACCGAAAGAAAGAAAATATTACCCAGAAGAAGTACGGGATTAAACGCAAAAGAGCAGAGGAAGATTTCCCTTGCCATCAAAAGAGCTCGTTTTATGGCACTTCTTCCCTTCACAGTACTTCACTGAAACTTTACATCTCATTTTAAATATCAGAGGTAAGCCATGAAAGTAATACTTATAGAAAATGTAGAAAATCTGGGTAGAAGAGGCGAGATCATGGATGTGGCAAATGGTCTTGCCAGGAATCATCTGTTACCAAAAAAGATGGCTGTTGAGGCTACAAAAAGTAACGTAAACCTTTGGGAGCAAAAACTAAAATCTATCAAGGAAAAAGATGCAAAGATCGTTGAAGATGCAAAAGAACTTGGTGAGAAGCTCGACTCCGTAACACTTCAGATAGCCGTTAAAGCCGGCGATGAAGGCAAGATATTCGGTTCCGTAACTTCACAGCACATAGCAGATAATCTCAATGAACAGGGCTATGAAATATCCAAGAAGGATGTTCAGCTCGATGATCCTATAAAAACACTCGGAACACACACAATTGATATCAGGCTTCATCCTGAAGTCACAGTCGATATTACAGTTAATGTCATTAAAGAAGAAGAATAATTTTGAACTGATTGAAATTTGATTATTCATTCCCGAAAAGACTGTCCAGAGTTTTCTCGGTATAATCCGGGTCAGGTTTGAAGGAATCCTCTTTTATGTCCATACTGTTTATATCTGTAACTTCTTCTATATAAACCGCTTTGTTCACGGAGTAGTCCGCGGTTTTTAGGGGATATCCTTTGCCATAAATGTCATTCAGGAGATCTGTATTTGCCAGTTTATGCGTTGAATACATTTGACTTATCGTTTTTAATTTTTTCATTGTCGATGCGAATTCCCCAAAATCGAGTTCATTTTTAAATTTCTCACTGCTGCTGACCCATATCTCTTCATTGAGCTGACCATCAATTAATATCTGGAATTTGCTACTATCAAGACCTGCTATATTGCTTACCTCGCTTGTCTGTTTTACACTAAGCGTGGATTTCTTTTTCTTCTCGGTTTGAAGTTTATTCTTCTTCATAAGTTCCTTTACAGGTTTTTGCTGCTCTGGTGGTAACGAATCCAGGTGGTCCTCCATCTCCTTTTCCATTCTTGAGGTCATTTCTTCTACTCCTTTGATATATTCATCCAGAGTAGTGCTGATATAAGTCTTTTTGTTATGATCAATAATGATCATATTTTCATTATTGAAATCTATTATCGAGGATACGTTGGAGTCCAGATCATTGAACCTGAGCCTGTTGTTCTGGATAAGAATATTCCCCTTTTGCATTGTTTTATCACCTTTCTGATACCTGACCTGGTTCATTACGATCCCGGCTCTGCTGATTGCGGCAGATATCAGGAAAAATAGGATTATTGTTAGTGATAGTCCAGCAAATCTGAATCTGTATAACATATATGCCTCACACATTAAATTTTCAACTTAAGTTAACTTAAACTTATGACCATTTCCAGTTAATTTAATACAAGTTGACGCATACCAATATTATGATAGATTAAATCAAATTTTTTACACTAGCGGAGGAATCTGATGTCTGACAAGAAAATACATTTTGCACCTGTAGGAGAAAAAGAAGTTACAAGAGCGATAGTTGAAGGATTTTCCAAGGAATTCAATGAATATGTTACAAGTGACGTAATAGTGGTAGGTGCCGGACCAAGTGGTCTTGTTGCTGCAAAGGATATAGCAAAAAAGAACTATAAAGTACTCCTTGTCGAAAGAATGAATTACCTCGGCGGTGGATTCTGGATCGGTGGTTATCTAATGAACAAGGTTACAGTAAGAGACCCGGGACAGACTGTTCTGGACGAAATCGAGGTACCTTACGAAGAAGTATCTGACGGTTTATACGTCGCTGACGGCCCTTATGCCTGTTCCAAACTTATTGCCACGACCTGTGAAGCTGGTGCAAGAATAAGAAATATGACCATGTTCGATGACCTTGTTTACAGGGAGAATGGAAGAGTTGCAGGGATAGTAATCAACTGGACACCTGTTGCGAACATGCCGAAAGAAATCACATGCCTGGACCCGATAGCCATAGAATCCAAATTAGTTATCGACGCTACAGGTCATGATGCATATCTTGTATCCAGACTTTCACAACAGGGTCTTTACAAGAAACTGCCTGGTCATGGCTCCATGTGGGTTGAAAAATCAGAGGATGCACTTGTAGAATACACGGGTGAGGTTCACCCGGGGCTCATCGCTTGCGGAATGGCTGTCAATACGACATTCGGACTTCCCAGAATGGGACCAACATTCGGCGGAATGTTACTCTCCGGTAAAAAAGCAGCAGAAGCAGCGATAAATATTCTAAAGGATATGGACTAGGTCTTGGCGGCATAACGCGACTTTACTGATTTTAGAATCCGGGAACATTTTTCACATAATTTTTGTTTGTACTGAACTTCCAGAACTTCTTTCTGCCAGTGTGAGTTGTGTATACAGCATTTAGTATTCTCGCAAAACGCACTACCTGTAAGATCGTATAGAAGTGGCTGGAGCAGGTACGAGCATATCGTATCATCGATCCTGGGGTCGTCATAGGTCAGATATTTATCACCAAGGAATTTGTCTATTTCCGGGACAGGACTGTCAGATCGTAACATTCCGGCCATGATCCAGTAATACTCAGGAGGCCTGGCAGGTGCTTCAACTACACCTGATGTAGAAACAATATGAGGACATCCGAGTAACACTACCCTAGCGTGATATCTTTTACCTTCAAATGTGCCGAATAGCTTTCCTGTTATTATAATAACACTGTATTCAGAGAGGTTTTTCTGCGATTCACTGTTAATTAATGAAAATAAATGTCTCTGGAGCCAGTACCCGTCATAGAGATCACCAGTGACCTTGTTAGGATCGGATGATATACCGATATTTTTACCGGTTTTGTCTTGATATTCATTAGTAGGATGAGTTAAAGGGTTCTCGATATCCAGAACTCTTATAGACTTCAGATTTTCTTCATAACCGTCCAGACCTTCACGGTTTAAACTAAGCCATGAAATTAATTCTCCCCCGTACTCAACGTCATTAAAGTATTCAGAGAGGAAATTACAGACCTTTTTTATATCGAGAACGGGTGAAGGGTTATCAGTAAGAATTAATACCTTCTTTGGCATTATCAATGTTAAATGATCCCGTATACTTTAATATTCCTAATCCGAGGGAGTCAGGGTGATACTTCTGCAATAAGCTCAATTTCAACAGGTGAACCCAACGGCAGCTCAAAAACACCAACAGCTACTCTGGAATGTATACCTTTCTGTCCGAATACGTCATAAAAAAGGTCGGATGCACCGTTAAGTACATTCGCCTGCCCGGTAAAACCACTGGCGGATGAAATATATCCCGTGACTCTTACAATCCTTTCTACCTTATCAAGATCGCCAACCTCGTTTTTAAGGACGGAAATGCAGTTTATTGCAGCAACTCTTGCAGCTTCTTTTCCTTCTTCAATTTTGAGTTCATTACCGATTTTACCTTCGTAAAGCAGCTCCCCGCTCATGACGGGAAGCTGCCCGGAAATATACAATAGATTCGAAGTTCTTACACACGGCTTATATGATCCAAGAGGTTTTGGGATATCAGCTATTTCTATTCCGAGTTCTTTCAGTCTTTCTTCTACCAAATCAAATCCTCTTTATTTTTTGTATTTTAATCCAAGATATATTGTCTTGTCCTGTCTTTCCACGAGGAACAGATATGAGTAACCATCCTTCATACCGGATAATATCTTGTTGTATTGACTCATTGTACCTATTTTCTGTTTATTTATCTCGAGTATTATATCGCCCGACTTGAATCCCGCTTCATCAGCAAGAGTACCATCGAGGACATTAATTACAATTACTCCGCTTTTCTTCGCCAGTCCATATCTGGCCTGCATCTGCGGCGTTATCTCATTAACTACAAGTCCGATCTTGTGTTCAACTTTATCACCCGAGCTTGCGTTTTCAGTTTTGTGGTCCCCGGGCATTTCCCCAAGATTTACTTTTACAGTCTGCGGCTTACCGTCCCTGATAATCGAAAGTTCAATTGCCGATCCCGGTTTATAGTTGGCTACCGTTCTGGGGAGGTCCTGCATTTCCTCTATATCTTTACCGTTTACCGCCACTATTACATCCCCTCTTTTCAGTCCGGCTTTATCTGCGGGTCCTCCTGTCTCGATATCTGAAACAAGTGCGCCATTACTGTTCTTAAGTCCCATACTCTGGGATATTTCAGGAGTGATCTCCTGTACAACAACACCGAGCCAACCCCTTACAACTTTACCGGATTCCTTAAGCTGACCGACTATTCTCTTGACCATGTTGACAGGTATTGCAAATCCTATCCCCTGGCCACCCGCAATTATAGCAGTATTTACACCTATAACTTCACCATTGAAATTAAAAAGAGGTCCACCGCTGTTACCCGGGTTTATTGCAGCATCAGTCTGAATGAAATCATCGTAGGCTCCAAGCCCCAGTGACCTTCCCTTCGCACTCACAATGCCGGTTGTAACTGTATGCCCTAGTCCGAACGGATTTCCAATTGCCAGTACAGGCTCTCCTATATCAAGCCTGGACGAATCTCCCAGTTTAACAGCGGGCAAAGGATGCTCGGGCTTTATTTTAAGAAGCGCAAGGTCTGTCTTTGAATCACTGCCGATTATCTTCGCATCATACTTGTCACCATTTTCCATGATGACCTGTATTTCTTCCGCTTTGCTGATAACATGATGGTTGGTAACTATGTAACCGTCGGCACTAATAATAAATCCGGATCCCAGCCCCTTGCTCCTGTATTCATGCTGGGGCATATCGTTACCAAAGAAATTTTCAAAGAATTTTTCAAATCGCTCATCATTGCCATACGGAGATCGGAAACCGAATGCATTGCCTTTCATCACCTTAGTTGTACTTATATTTACAACAGACGGTTTAAGATCCTTTACAAGTTTAGGGATATTGGTCGAATAGTATGTTTGAGATTTAACAGGAACTGTAAAGAAAACCAGCGCCAGAAGTATAAACAATGCATAGAATTTTGGTGATTTTTTCACTTTGACCTCCAGTTAATCAGGATTATATTTTTTGATTTTTAATGGATTAAAAACTTAGTTTTAAATTACAAACCGGGAAAGGAAATAAAAGTTTCATTAAATTTTCTATATAGGTTCTTTAAGCATTCCATCCCAGTATCTTATCAACAGGTCTCTGGAATAGAATTTCAGTATATAGTCACGAATCGAAGAAAATATCCTGCTGTTCGCATATACAATTTTGCCCATCATTCTTGACTGGTTCTGGACCTTATCGACCCTCGATTTCCTTCTTTCCTGGTACTGGTTAAAAGCGTGGTGTATATATTTCGAATCAGTTCTGCAAAGCTCCTCAGCGAGAACAGCTGAAGACTCCATGGCCATGGAGACACCGGCTCCGGCGTTCGGTAGAATAGCATGAGCAGAATCGCCTACAAGGACAACCCTGCCTTTATGCCAGGTGTCCATTTTAAGATCATTGTAATCATCCTGATAGATCTGCGAGGGGTCTTTAAGTTGGGACAATATGTCGGGTACAATACCGCCGAAGTTACCGAAATATTTATGTATTCTTGATATTCTTTCAGATGGTCTGTCAGGAATATTCCTTGGAAGCTTTACACTGGTAAATACGGATAGTTTCCCCTTTGTGGGCCATATTCCCATGAACCTACCTTTTCCCCAGTATTCAATTATTTCTTCACTGTCAGTTGTTTCAGGATCGACCCAGAACCCCCAGCCGGACATCCCGCTGTAATTAAGGGGGATATGACCAAAAACCTGGCTCCTTGTTCTGGACCTGATGCCGTCACATCCGATCATAACATCGTATTCCTCTGCAGATCCGTCATTGAAATAAACCAGTGCATTGCTGTCAGTTTGTTCAATTTTTTCTACTTCGGTGTTCATCCTGATATAATCCCGGTCAACCGCCTTTCTCAGGATATCGATGAGGTCGGGTCTGTAAATACTGATTATGGGTCCGTACTTTTCGGCAACCGGGTCGATAGAATAGGTACTAATTGTTTCACCCTTGTAATTCGACACCTTGTAGCTTCTGAATTCGCATCCTTTCTCAAGCAGGTCTTCATAAAGACCCATTCCTTTAAGTATCTTGCTTCCTGAAGGCCATATAACGATTACGTACCCTACTTTGCCATATTCAGGTACTCTCTCTACCAAGGTCGGACGGAAACCTCTCTGCTGAAGCAGACCACCCAGGGTAAGTCCGGCAATACCACCACCTACTATAAGTATGCGAAGGTCTGTTCCATATCGGATAGTATTGATATTGTCGGGCACTTGTTAATCCTTTTAGTTACTAGAGTTTATATCGAGAAAATTAAACAAATTAAATCAAATAATTAGAGTACCTTATTATCAAGGTTAATAAAATCACTTTGGAAACATTCCGGGTATATTCCTGTACATTATAAACAATATCAATATTATTGAAAGAATAATCAGAAGGACTTTGTAATTTGATACTAAAAGAGTTACTGAAGAAATATATCCCGGCTTCACTTTTACAACCCTTTCATATAATGGAATTTCAAGCAGATCGCTTTCATTTTTACCTGTAGTCCTGAGCTTTACACTCAAAATAAGTGATTGGATCCCTTCCTCAGTTGGTTTTACTCTCCATGACAATGATCTGTATTTTTTAATGTCATTAGAAATTTTTTTACCGGCAGGTGAAGTTTCGATCTCAAAATTCCGTCCTTTTAGTTCGAACTTTACAATTTCAACACCTGTCCCGGAAATTTGGGATAATCCATAATTCCGGAGTTTCCAGGCGACTTCTGATCTCAGAATTTCATTATAATCATCCGGTGCTTTGGCATTTACAGTGAAGTACTGCTGATTCAAAATAGACCGGGGGACATTGAAATCTACAGGTGCTGCAAGTGACTTCCTCAGGTCAATATCAACTATATTATCAATTCCGGCATACACTTTGTTGTCACGATCATTACCCGTTTTAGCCATTTCTCCAACAACATTCCGATCCCCCCCGTTTTCATGCAAGGTATTTTCTTCATTGCCGTCAGTTTCTACCAAACTTTTGTTCTCCGGGTTAATTAATTTAAAATGAACTCTCCTGTTAAGTCCTGATGAGTCCTTTAAACCCGTACCGGAGAATTTATTTGTACTACCCTTCTCCTCTGTAGATATCCGATCAATATCAATACCGTGAGAAACAAGATATCGTTTTACAGCTCTAACTCGTTTAGCTGATAGTTCCCTGTTTAAATCCGGGTCACCCTTTTCATCACAATAACCTTCAAGGACGATTTTGGTATCTGAATCAGATTTTAAAATCCCGATATTGTTATCAAGGTTTTCTGTTGCTTGATCGTCGAGTGTGAAGCTGCCTGAATCAAAAAGCACATCGTTTAGCTGCAATGGAAAAGCCGTCCCGTGTATTTCGATGAACATGAGAGCAAAGAAAACAGAACAGAATATCGTAAATAAAATATTATCTCTTGGCATAAAATAAAAAGTCTCTTGATTTATTAACGGGCAATTCAATAATTACCCGCATCATTTGTCCGTCTCCCGCGAAAATCGGGTGTATACCTAATCCCTTCAGGGAGTTCTTCCAGACAGGGAGAACATTCCCCCTAATTATGACGGGCAGCACATTCTTTAATAATATTATTAGTTCTGAGGTCATTCTCAATTTCAAGTTCTTATATTTCATACATTCGCTGCTCATGCACTTGTTAAATGCTGAAAAATGCTGATAATAAATTTAATTATGCCCAAGTTACTAGAGATTACAGAATTAGGGTCTCCTGTTCTGCGGAGAAAGGCTGTTCAGATTGAACATATCCCTTCAAAAAAATTGATAGAACTGGTAGAAGACATGATCTATACAGTTTCAAGGGTAAATGGAGTTGGACTTGCAGCTCCTCAGGTCAGTGAATCTATAAGACTCTTTATAATGGCATCAGAACCTAATCCGCGTTATCCTGATGCACCTGATATGGAACCTGTAGCCCTTATAAATCCGGAGATTATATCCGGTTCGGAAGAAGTTATTAAAGGATGGGAGGGCTGCCTCAGCATCCCCGGACTCAGAGGGTTGGTCCCCAGACACAGAAGCGTAAAAATCAGCTTCCAGAATATAGACGGGAATGAAGTGATTAATGAGTTCTCGGATTTCACAGCCAGAATTTTTCAGCATGAATTCGATCATATAAACGGCATTGTTTTTCTCGACAGACTGGAAAGTACAAGAGATATTATTACTGATAAGGAATACGAAAAGTTGCTGAAAAAAAATGAAAGTTAATTTACTCCCAAGACTTCAAATCCAAATACTGAGCTTGTTAATAATCCTGCTTTTAGCCACTCTCGACGGATGCACTCTCAGGCAGAATAACGATCTTGTTTTTCAAAGCTCCACACTTACTTCACTCAAAGAAGGTGATTTTGAAGGTCCGATAAGTGTATCTGAAATAAAACATCATGGTAATCTCGGACTCGGGACATTCAATGGTATTGACGGTGAGATGATCATAAATAACGGTGTTGTTTACAATGCAAAATACAACGGCTCACTGATACTTGCAGATGATTCAAGCAGATCACCATTTGTCGTCGTCACTGATTTCGTGCCTGACTACAATGTGGAGATTACGGGGAAGACGTGTGAAGAGCTTGAAGATGATATAAAAAAGGGATTCAGTGATCTGAATCATATCAGGGCATTAAGAATCACAGGTGATTTTGAGTATGTAAAATACAGAAGCGTAAAAAAGCAGGCAAAACCGTATCCGAAACTGGAGGAAGTTGTAAAGGATGAGAACATAATGACGCAAAGTCCATCATCAGGTACCGCGGTCGGCTTCTGGTTTCCTGATGATTTTCAGCAGGTTAACGTAAGAGGATTTCATCTGCACTACATTAATAAAAATATTTCAAGGGGAGGCCACCTTCTGGATTGCAAAGTCAAATCAGCCGTTGTATACATAGATAATAAAAATAGTCTTTTTATTTCAATAAATTAAAGGAATACAGAACAGGCGAAATTTATGATACGTTCTACTTTTACGATAATCTTTTTCTCCATGCTGATAATATCATGCAGCAGTCATCAGAATACCGGTACTCTGAATAACCAGGATGGGAAACTGGTCGATCTCACCCATGATTTTTCAAGTGATACCATATACTGGCCCACTGCAGACAGTTTTGTGCTGGAAGAAGTATTTCACGGAAAGACGGATAAAGGCTATTTTTATGCAGCAAATAACTTTTGTGCGGCCGAACATGGGGGAACACATATAGACGCTCCGATCCACTTTGCAGAAGGGAAGAACACGGTTGAACGTATAACATTGGAACAGCTGGTAGGGGACGGAATAATGATGGATCTCTCCGTCAAGGCTCAGACCGACCCTGATTACCGCATCACAGTGGATGATTTCAGAAAATGGGAAATGAAAAACGGGAAAATCCCCGATGGTGTTATTGTTCTTTTAAATACAGGGTATGGGAAGTTCTGGCCGGACAGAAAAAAATATCTGGGAACAGATGAGACAGGAGCGGGAGCTGTCAAAAAACTGCATTTCCCGGGTTTGCACCCCGATGCGGCAAACTGGCTTGTAACCGAAAGAAATATTAATGCGATCGGTATTGATACAGCAAGTATAGATTATGGGCAATCAACATTGTTCGAAAGTCACAGGACCCTTTTCAAAGCCGATATTCCCGCATTTGAGAACATCACCAATCTACAGCAACTTCCGGAAAAAGATTTCACGATCATAGCACTACCCATGAAGATCAGGGACGGGAGCGGCGCGCCACTCAGGATCATCGCTTTAATAAAATAATACGGTTCATCGAGCAATGGCACTTTCAAATATTGAAATACACCTCATAATTTCTCCGCGATCAGTTTGGTTCTGTACTCAATATTTATTTGGACAATAATTACATATTTGATAGTATTTACTTTCATAAATAATAAACGGGATAAACGCCCGAAAAGGACTTGATATGAGTAAACACCCACCAGGACTGGATACAGCAATAGATCACGGTTTTTTCGATGCAGTATTTCAAAGAAGATCAAGACGTTTCGGTCTTGGTATGGAGATCGACCGGGGCCCCCTTAAGTATAAGTCAAAACATAAACCGGTGCCCCTTAGCGAACTCGAAGAGGCAATACTCGTATGGACCGGTCTGGGTATAAAAAATATAAATCTTTCAGATTTTCCACCCCATGTGGGACTCGATCTGGAAATGCAATTCACCAGCCGGACCATTCCCGCTCTTGGAGATGTTCACAGGACCGAGCTTTTTTATACTAACGATGACGGTCTCTACATGATAAAGCTTCACGACAAAAGACCTGATGATTTTGAAGGGCTCGAGAAGATGACCAGATCGCAAAGAATGGACAGGATCCTTGAGCTTTTCAGAGAATCAAAAATAAAACTTGAGGATAACAGAGCGGACCTCCCTACAAAACCACCGGGGATAGCGGCTCACAATCTCTGGAATGTCAACAAGCCCGGAACCAGCCTGTTCATGCCCGTAACAGACCTTTCAGCATGCATAATCAATCTTTATTTCTTCTACATGAGACATGATCACAGGTTTAATTTTGTTGACGAGCTTCATGGATTAAAACCACCAGGCACACAGAAATGGATTGACAACGGTTTTCTTGACGAAAGTAAAAGAATGCCTCTTATCGAGGCTGAACTGAGGTTCGCAAACGGTTATATAGCCGAGCAGGCGTTTATGGGTCAGAACATGGTGCTTGCACTGCAGACACTTGGTCTTGGCGGATGGCTGTTCAGCGGTTTCGCCAGCATGTTCATGCTGGGAGGTACACCATTCAATAGGGGGCTGGGATTCAGGTTTATAACCCCTGAAATAAAAGGAAATACGGGCAACCCGAATCCTGTAGCTGTCGGCAGGGATGATCTTTTCCATTCATTCTGTCCACCCTATTATAAGGATATGGGAGAAGCAGTGGAAGCTTTCAATGACCTTAAATGGTCAAACTGGAAATCACATAAAATGCCATACAAGAATCCTGAAAGTGTTATAAAGGATATTGAAAGACCTTCAAAGGACGAAATACAGGTCGTAAAGGACATTTGTAACTACGTTTATGATACATATGGCAGATTTCCTGCTTTCTCCGACCCGATGTTCCTTAGGTTCATGGTTCAGGCTCATCATCTCGACCTCGACTTTTATGATCAGTTCTACCCTCACGGTGCATACACAGAAAAGCACAAGCACCACTTCAGAGACTGGCATCCCGAGCTGGAAGACCCGTTCCCCGATAAATGAAGAAAATCTTTATCACAGCAAATTTGCCGGGAGATTCAGTCGAGATATTAAAAGAAAATTTTGATATCGAGATATTTCCCTACAGAAGATCACCAACACGAGAGGAGCTGATCCGTGGTGCAAGAAATTGCAGTGCGCTCGTTACAATGGTGACAGACAATATTGATAAAGATGTTATTAACAGTAGTGACGAACTGGAAATAATATCCAACTGCGGCGTCGGCTACGAGAATATAGATATTGAGCACGCAACAAAAAGAGGTGTATACGTTACAAATACACCCGGTGTACTTACAGAAGCGACGGCAGACCTTGCCTGGTCACTCATCACTTCTGTTGCCAGAAGGGTACTGGAAGGGGATAGATTGATCAGGGAAGGTGAATTCATAAACTGGGAACCGACGCTCCTGCTTGGACAGAATATTTATGATAAAACTCTGGGTATCTACGGAATGGGAAGGATCGGGAACTCAATTGCCAGAAGAGCAAAGGGTTTCAATATGAACATTTTTTATCATAACAGAAACAGAAATGCCGATGCCGAGAAATTAACAAACGCCAGATACGTTGATTTCACGACACTACTGAATAAATCCGATTATATCGTTATTTCTGCCCCTTTGAACGCACAATCCGCTGGAAGGTTCGGTGCGGATGAGTTCAGACAAATGAAAAAAACCTCGATAATCATTAATGTGGGAAGGGGTAAGATAATAAATGAAAATGATCTTGCCGAAGCATTGGAGAAAAACGAGATATGGGGTGCCGGGCTTGATGTTTTCGAAAACGAGCCCGTGGTCAGCGACAAACTGTTAAAACTTAAAAACACCGTTTTGTTGCCGCATCTTGGCAGTGCCTCCTATGAAACAAGATGCACTATGTCCGAAATGGCAATTTGTGATGTATTAAAGGTTCTTGATGGGAAAACACCTGTGAATCCTGTGAATAAATTACACCTTAACTAGGATCTCTATCGTATTTCAGTTTTCACCACTGGAATCCACTTCTATTTCCCTGGATGCTACTATTGCCCTGACATTACCATTTATTATACGATATGGTGTACCGATACTTTCCAGCCATTGCCAGAAACCTTTACTGTTCCTGTATCTGAATTTCACATCCTCTGGAGTTAATGCACCCATACCCCTGCTAAAAACACGTACCACTTCAGACACGTCTTCCGGATGGATATATTTAAAAATATTAAGACCTGTCAAATCGTCCGGTCGGTATCCAAGCACATTTTCATGTCTTTCATTTACATACAAAAAGGTACCATCCATACTGACCTCTATAACAAGATCATATTCATTTTCTATTAATGATCTACACTTGGTTTCAATTTGCTGTACCAGGGCATTATCATAATTTTCCAGTTTTGAAAAACGGAGCTTAATGAGGGTTAAACTGATTATATACCCGAGTGTCAGCAGGAAATTCATCTGTTCTATGGAAAAAATTTTGCCCTTGTGACTTATAAAATGTGCCACGCCAAAAATACTTTCCCCCAGGCCAAGCGGAACAGAGAGTAGCGACCTGCTGTCCAGATCCTTATTCGAGGAGTCAAGGAATGAAGGCAGATTTGAGACATCTCTGTAACATAAAGGACATTTATTGGTTAATACCTTATTCGTAATTTCTTCAAGACAAACAAGATTAACAGAATTTCCATTCATCTTATCAGACAAACTGTTTTCCACGATAGTGGTGGATTTCTTATTTTTCTTATATTTTATATGTAAGCTGGATATACCTACAAAATTGAAATCACAAAACTGGTCGATCAACAAACGGCATGTTTCATCATTCCCGAAATTTTGAAACTGCAAATTAAATATTTTATGTAAAACTGATTTATAAGAGCTTATGCTATTCATTAATGTAATAATGCGTAGTTGTCAAATTCATATATATTTAGACCGAACAAGGTTTAAATTATACATGATTAACTCATATATTCGCCATAACCCGGTACTATGATACAACATTCATCAGTGCAAGTGTATTTCTATACCCACGATCTAAGGAAATATTATCACAAACAATATTGATCGGACTATTTTTCTGAAATAGTTCGACTTTCAAGACCCTCAAATTAGTTTTTTTTTTAATAATATATAAATATGGAAGGATGTATTTATGACAGGAACGGGAACCCCGTAGGATACATAAATAATAATTACATACATACGCTT
>Ga0102952_1000154_pt1 | contig 32660 bp, 29 predicted proteins | sample SalPon2A_C_D1_MG_FD_78506 | JGI IMG/M metagenome (GOLD analysis project Ga0102952, IMG submission 78506) | Soil microbial communities from South San Francisco under conditions of wetland restoration - Salt Pond MetaG R2A_C_D1_MG | ecosystem: Environmental > Terrestrial > Soil > Wetlands | place... | reverse complement strand
GCGCGCAGCGAGCCGCCCAGGCGCTCCTCGTCGAAGGAGCGCTGCTTGTCGTTGTTCACGACGCGGAACAGGTCGAAGCCCGCGGCCAGGTTCCGGCCCAGGAAATACGGCTCGGTGAAGCTCAGGTCGAGCTGCGATTGGGCGCCGGAGAGCGTGAACCCAAGGCGGAGGTCCTGACCACGCCCGAGCAGGTTGCGCTCGCGCAGCCCGACGTTGCCGATCGGGCCGACCGTGGTCGAGAAGCCGCCGCCGAAGGTCAGGTCGCCGGTCGACTGCTCCTCGACGTCGACCGAGATGACGGTGCGGTCGGGCTGACTGCCCGGCTCGGTATTCACCTCGACGTTCTTGAAGAACCCGAGGTTCTGAATCTGCTGGCGGGAGCGCCGCAGCTTGGCAGCATTGAAGGCGTCTCCCTCGACAAGCCGGAACTCGCGGCGAATCACGCGATCCAGCGTGCGGACGTTGCCGTGGATGTCGATGCGCTCGACGAAGACCTTGGGTCCCTCCTCGATATCGTAGGTGATACCGATGAGCCGCTTTTCGCGATCCCGCGTGACCTTCGGGCGCACCTCGACGAACGCATAGCCCAGGTTGCTGATGGCTTCCGTAAGGCCGTCGATGGTGTCTTCGACCTTCTTGGCGTTGTACCAATTGCCTTCTTCGGTCTGCACGTACTGCTTCAGCGTTTCCGGCTCGAGATTCGGCAGGTGCGAGACGATGTCGATCTTGCCGAATTTGTGCCGTTCGCCCTCGTCGACGGTGAAGGTGACGATGAAGCCCCGGCGGTCGGGCAGCAGCTCCGCCACCACGGAGATCACGCGGAAGTCGGCATAGCCCTCCTCCAGATAGAAGCGCCGCAAGAGCTCGCGGTCGAAGGTCAGGCGGTCGGGGTCGTAGGTGTCGGTCGTCGACAAAATGCGCCAGAACGCCGTCTCCGTCGTCGTGATCTGGTCCCGCAGGTGCGAGTCGGAAAACACCTTGTTGCCGATGAAGTTGATCGACTGGATCTTGGTCAGGGGCCCTTCATTGATCTCGAACACCAGGTCGACCCGGTTCTGCGGGAGCTGAATGACCTTCGGTTCGATGGTGGCGGCGTAGCGGCCCGAACGGCGGTAGATTTCGAGCAGATGCTGTACGTCTTTCTGCACCTTCGTCCGGGTGAACACCACGCGCGGGCGCAGTGTGACCTCGGCGGACAGCGTGTTGTCGTCGAGCCGGTCGTTCCCTTCGAAGGCGATACGGTTGATGATCGGATTTTCGACCACCTTGACGACAAGGGTGTCGCCCTCGCGCTTCAAGGTCACGTCGGCGAACAGGCCGGTGCTGAAAATGTTCTTCAGTGATTTGTCGATGAGCAGCGGATCGAAGGAGTCGCCCGGGTTGAGGCGCATGTAGGAGCGCACCGTCTCCGGTTCGATGCGCTGGGTCCCTTCGATGCGGATTTCCTTGATGATCCCGCCCGAAAGGGACTCGCTCTGCGCCATTGCCAGCCGCGGCACGACCGCAGCAAGGCAAAGCAGCAGCGCAAAGACAACGGATGGGATCGCCTTTCGATCCACGCTCTACGTCCCCCAAAACCGCCGTGCGGCGGTCACCCCCGTAAAATTCGTTCCGCAGGCGGCGACGGCGTTAGCTTGCCAGCCCCCTGAAAAACTCAAAGACCTTCAACTGAATCAGGTCATTGACCGTGACGAACAGCATCAGGCTCAATACCAAAGCAAGCCCGATGCGGAAACCAAATTCCTGAGCCCGCTCTCCCAACGGGCGCCCGCGCAGGGCCTCGATGACATAGTAGAGCAGGTGCCCGCCGTCCAACATGGGCACGGGAAAGAGATTGATCAGGCCGAGATTGAGCGAGAGTACCGCCATGAACCAGATCAGGGCGGGCACGCCGACCTCCCAAACCTGCCCCGACATCTGGGCGATCCGCAGCGGCCCCCCGAGCTGGTCGGCAGCGCGCGTGCCGGCGATGATTTGGCCGACCGCCTCCAGGGTGCTCACCGAAAGGTTGTAACTCTCCTCGGTCGCACGCCACAGGCCCTCGATGGGCCCGCGCCGGACGTATTCCACCTCGCTCCGGGTCACGCCCAACAAGCCGATCTTGCGTTTGTTGCCGAAGTTGTCGGTCAGCTCGGTGATCTTCGGGGTGGTCGTCAGGTTGAACTGCTTGCCGTCGCGCTGGATCGTGATCCGAAGCTGGTGCTCGCCGCGCTCGCGGATGATGCGCTGAACGTCCTCGAACCGCTCGATAGTGCTGCCGTCGATGGCGACGATCCGGTCGCCCGGCAGGATGCCCGCCTCGGCCGCCGCGCTGTCGGGCAGGACGTCCCCGACCACCGGCGGCGTGAAGGGCTGGCCCTGGGTTACGAAGAGGCCGAACAGAAGAACGATGGCGAAGAGGAAATTGACCAGCGGCCCCGCGGCGACGATCCAGGCGCGCTGGCCCAGCCGCTTGGCGTGAAACGAGACGGCCCGCTCGGCCGGCGTCATTTCCTCGACCGCGGCGCCCGGCTGGCTCGCCGCGTTGGCGTCGCCGAACATCTTGACGTAGCCGCCCAGCGGCACGGCGCTGAATTTCCAACGCGTTTGCGCCTTGTCGGTCCACCCGAAAAGCTCGGGGCCGAAACCGATGGAGAAGACCTCGACCCGCACGCCGTTGTACCGGGCAACGAGAAAGTGGCCCATCTCGTGCACGAAGACGAGCACCGTCAGGACGATTAGGAACGGCACCGCCGTGCCGAGAAAGCCGTTTAGGAGATCCAGCATCTGACCTTAGATCGTTGCACCGCCTCGGGGGTTCAATGGACGCCGAGGGCCCCGAAACCCCGGCGGCAGCGAATTTACCCGCTTTGCCCCGCCCCTAGCAAGCGCCGCGGCGCCCGCTCCGCCCCGAGTGCGACCGGGCAAATTCCAGCCTTTCCGGCCATTTCTAGCGGATATTAAAGACCTGATGTTAGGAATTCCCGGGTCCGGCTTCGCGCCTCGCGGTCGATCTCCCAAACCGCCTCCAGCGTATCGATCCGCGGCAGGATCACCTGCTCGAGGGTCCGCTCGACCAGCGCTGCGATATCGAGAAAGCCGATCTGCCGGCCCAGGAACGCCGCCACGGCGACCTCGTTGGCGGCGTTCAGGACTGTCGGGGCCGCCCCGCCGGCGGCCAGCGCCTCGCGCGCCAGGCGCAGCGCCGGAAAGCGGACCTCGTCGGGGCGCTGGAACGTCAAGCTCCCGATCTCGGCCAAGTCGAGCCGCGTCACCGGCGTGGCCATGCGCGACGGCCAAGCCAGAGTATAGGCGATCGGCGTGCGCATATCGGCCTGCCCCAACTGGGCCAGCACCGAGCCGTCCACGTAGGCCACCAGCGAATGCACGATCGACTGCGGATGGACCAGCACCTCGGTACGCTGCGGCGGCAGGCCGAAGAGGTGAAACGCCTCTATCAGTTCCAGCCCCTTGTTCATCATGGTCGCGCTGTCGACCGAAATCTTGGCACCCATGTCCCAGTTCGGGTGGGCGACCGCCTGCTCCGGCGTCGCCGCCGCCATCGCTTCCAGGCTGCTTTCGCGGAACGGCCCGCCCGAAGCGGTCAGGATGATCCGGTCAACCGCCGCCGCCCTCTCGAAATCCATCACCTGGAAGATCGCGTTGTGTTCGGAATCGACCGGCAGGAGGGTCGCGCCGCTGCGGCGCACCTCGGCCGTCATCAGCCCGCCGGCACAGACCAGCGTCTCCTTGTTCGCCAGGGCCACCACCGCACCGCGCCGCACCGCCGCCAAGGTCGGCGCCAGTCCGGCCGCCCCGACGATGGCCGCCATCACCCAGTCGGCCGGCCGGCTCGCCGCCTCTTCGACCGCCGCGGCGCCGGCGGCGGCCTCGATCCCACTGCCGGACAGCGCCGCTTTCAGATCGGCGTAGCGGCTCTCGTCGGCCACGACCGCCAGGCGCGCGCCGATGCGCCGTGCCTGGCTGGCCAGCCGTTCCACGTTGCCGTTGGCGGTCAAGGCCTCGACCGCGTAGACCTCGCGGTTGCGGTCGACGAGGTCCAGCGTGTTGCAGCCGACCGAGCCGGTCGAGCCGAGAATGGTGATCCGGCGCGGCACCGGCGCGGCATCGGCCTGCAGCGAAGGCACGCTCATGTCAGAGGAAGGCTCCCGTCATCCCTATGAGTGCTCCCGCCGCCACCGCCGCCGCCAGCAGGCCGTCCACGCGATCCAGGAGGCCGCCGTGGCCGGGAATGAGAGTCCCTGAATCCTTGGCCCCGGCGCGCCGCTTGAGGCGCGACTCGATAAGATCGCCCACCTGCGACAGCAGCGCAAGCGCCGCGCTGGCCAGGATCAGTGCCAGGATTCCCTCCCCGCCCCGCAGCAGCGCGGCCGCCAGCCCGACGCCCCCGGCCGCCAGCATGCCACCGAAAAGCCCCGCCCAGGTCTTCTTCGGGCTGATGCGCGGCGCCAGCAGCGGGCCGCCCACCGTGCGCCCGACGAAGTAGGCGCCGACGTCGGTCGCCCAGACCAGGGCCACCAGCCAGAACATCAGCCCTCGGCCGAGGTCCGGGACGTGCCGGAGCCAGAGCAGCGCCAGACAGGCGATCGGCAGGTAGACCGCGCCCAGGGTCAGCCAGCGGGCGTCGGTTCCGGCGGCCCGCGCGCTGACCAAGGCCGCCGCCATGCCAACCACGGCGATCAGCCAGGCGGCGGTCGAGAAGGCATCCAGCGCGCCGGCCGCACAGGTCAGGAGCACCCCGCCGGCGATGACGATCAGCGGCGCCAGGGGCCGTGAATCGGGGGCACAGAGGCGCCACCATTCCCAGGCCGCAAGCGCGCCGCCGGCCGCCACCAAGGCGTCGAAATAGGGAAAGCCGAAATAGATCGCGGCAAGGAACGGCGGCGCCAGGACGAGCGACGACAGGCTGCGCAGCAGAACCTTGCGCCGCTCAGCCCGATTCAACGGCGGCACCGTAACGCCGGTCGCGGCGCTGGAACTCCGCCACGGCGGCGGCCAGGTCGTGCTCGTCGAACTCGGGCCACAGCTTGTCGACGAAGACGAGCTCGCTGTAAGCCGATTCCCACAGCAGGAAGTTGCTGATGCGCTGCTCGCCGCTGGTGCGGATCACCAGATCGGGATCGGGCAGGCCCTCGGTCGAAAGCGCCGAGGCGAACATTTCCTCGTCGATGGCGGCAGGGTCCAGCACGCCGGCCGCGGCCTGCTCCGCCAGGCGGCGGGTTGCCGCTACGATGTCCTGGCGGCCGCCATAGCTCAGGGCGATCGTCAGCTTGAGCCGCTGCAGGGGATGCGTGCGGGCCTCGGCCTCCTCGATCAGACGCACGATATCGCGCGGCAGGCGCGAGCGGTCGCCGATGACGCGCAGGTGGACGCCTTCCTTGTAGAGCTCCGCGATCTCGCTTTGCAGATAGCGGCGCAGCAGGCCCATCAGGTCCTCCACCTCGGTCAGCGGCCGCTTCCAGTTCTCCGAAGAGAATCCGAACAGGGTCAGATAGGAGATCCCGAGCTCGACCGCGCCGGTCACCGCCCGGCGCACCGATTCGGCGCCTTGCCGGTGTCCGGCCGTCCGCGGCAGGCCGCGCGCGCGCGCCCAGCGGCCGTTGCCGTCCATGATGACGGCGACGTGCCGGGGCGGCGCAATCTGGTATGAGGAGGATTGGCGCGCCATTCGATCAGACCTGGAGGATCTCTTCTTCCTTCTGGGCCAGCGCCCCGTCGACGGCCTTGGTGTGTTCGTCGGTCATTTTCTGGATCTCGTCCGACCACTTGTGATGTTCGTCCTTCGAGATCTCGCCGTCCTTCTCCATCTTCTTGAGCAGCTCCATGCCGTCGCGCCGCACGTTGCGGACCGCGACGCGCGCCTGCTCGGCGTACTTGCCGGCGACCTTCACGAGTTCCTGCCGGCGCTCCTCCGACAGCGGCGGAATGGGCACGCGGATGACCTGGCCTTCCGAAGCCGGATTGAGGCCCAGGTCCGAGTTGCGGATCGCCTTCTCGACCGCGGACGCCAGGCCGCGGTCCCATACCTGAACCGTGATCATGCGCGGCTCCGGCACGCTCACCGTCGCCAACTGGTTCAGCGGCATGCTGCTGCCGTAGGCGTCCACCGTGATCGGTTCCAACAGGCCGGCAGAGGCGCGGCCGGTGCGCAATCCGGCGAATTCCCGGCGCAGCGCCTGCTGAGCGCCGTCCATCCGCCGTTTGATGTCCTTAAGGTTCGGGTCGGACACGGGTCAATCCTCGTTTTCGACGATCGTGAAGCGCCCCCGGCCGCAGAGAACCTCGGCGAAGGCGCCCGGTTGATAGATCGAGAATACCAGAATGGGGATGCGGTTTTCACGGGCCAATGAAATTGCGGCATGGTCCATGACCCCCAGGTCCTCGGTCAGCACGTCCCGGTAGCTCAACCGATCGTAGCGCTTTGCCTTAGGGTTGCGCACCGGGTCGGCAGCGTAGACGCCGTCCACCTTGGTGCCCTTGAGCAGGACCTGGCATCCCATCTCGGACGCCCGCAGTGCCGCCGCCGTGTCCGTCGTGAAGAAAGGGTTGCCGGTCCCCGCGGCGAAGATCACCACGCGTCCCTTCTCCATGTGGCGCACCGCGCGGCGCCGGATGTAGGGCTCGGCCACCGTCGCCATGGGAATGGCCGAGAGCACCCGGGTGGCGACGTCGATCTTTTCCAGGGCGTTCTGCATGGCGAGCGAATTTATCACCGTCGCCAGCATGCCCATGTAGTCCGCCGTCGCCCGCTCCATCCCCGAGGCGGCGCCGGACAGGCCCCTGAAGATGTTGCCGCCGCCGACCACCAGGCACACCTCGACGCCCATGTGGCGGACCTGCCGGACGTCCTGGGCGATCCGGTCGACGGTCCCGGAATCGAGGCCGTAGTCGCGCCCGCCCATGAGCGCCTCGCCCGAGATCTTGAGCAAGACGCGCTGGTATTTCGGCTTATCGGCCATAGCAGAGCCTCACGCCTCGCCGAGCAGGATGGACCGACGGGCCGTCATCCGACTTGGCGGGAAACAGGGCCCGGACGGGGGGCCGAGGTCGGATGATACCCGATTCGGCCGCGAGTCCGGCACGGTAAGGACCGTCGGGTCGCGCCTTAGGCTCAGGAGCCGAGCTGGGCCGCCACCTCGGCGGCGAAATCGCCCTTTTCCTTCTCGACGCCCTCGCCGAGCTGAAACCGCAGGAACCCGGCCACCCGGATCGGCGCGCCGACGGCGGCCTCGGCCTGCTTCAACGCCTTGCCGACCTTGTTCTCGCCGTCGATCACGTAGGTCTGCTCCAACAGGCAGACCTCCTCGTAGAACTTGCGCAGGCGTCCCTCGACCATCTTGGCGATGATCTCCTCCGGCTTGCCGCTGGCCCGTGCCTGCTCGGCAAGGACGCTGCGCTCGCGCTCCAACGCCGAGGCATCGACACCGGTCGAATCGATGGCCTGCGGGGCGGCGGCCGCGACGTGCATGGCGACCTGCTTGCCCAGGGCCTCGAGTTTGGCCTGGTCGCCGCTCGATTCCAGGGCGACCAGGACCCCGATCTTGCCCAAACCCGGCGCCGCCTGGTTGTGGACGTAGCTGGCAACCGCCCCCTCGGAAACCTCGAGACAGCCGGTCCGGCGCAGGTTCAGGTTCTCGCCGATCTTGGCGATCAAATCGGTCAGACGCTCGGCCACCGTGTTGCCGGTCCCGGGATAGGAGGCCCCGCTCAGCGTGTCGAGGTCGCCGCCGGCATCGAGCGCCAGACGGGCGACGGTCGAGACGAAATCCTGAAACGCCTCGTTGCGGGCGACGAAATCGGTCTCCGAGTTGATCTCGACCACGGCGCCGCGCTTGCCCTCCGTGACCACGCCGACCAGCCCTTCGGCAGCCACCCGGCCCGCCTTCTTGGCGGCCGCGGCGAGGCCCTTCTTACGCAGCCAGTCGACCGCCCCTTCCAGATCGCCGCCGGTCTCGGTCAGCGCCTTCTTGCAATCCATCATTCCCGCGCCGGTCTTCTCGCGCAGATCCTTGACCAGCGCCGCAGTAATCTCGGCCATGTCCGTCCTTCTCTATCTTGCTCGCTTCATCGGGCATCCGCGGCTCCGTGCGGGCGCGCGGAGGGCGGCTGTCGCAGGGTCCGCCGGCCGGCCGGGCCCTACTGGCCTGCCGGGCTCGTCGTCTCGCCACCCTCGGCTGCTGCCGGGGCCGCTGCCGGCGTTTCCGCCGCAGGCTCCGCCTTGGCCTTGGCCTTGGCCTTGTCCGCGTCCTCGGCCGCCGGCTGCTCACTCGTGGCCGCCGGCTGCTCCGCCGCCTTTTCGGGCAGCGCCTCGGCCGGGGCCTCCTCGCTCTCGCCGGCATCGCCGCCGCTCGCCTCGACCTCGGCCTGGATGCCGTCGAGCACGGCGTCGGAAATAAGGTCGCAGTAAAGTCCGATCGCCCGGATGGCGTCGTCGTTGCCGGGAATCGGATAGGTCACGCCCTCCGGCGAGGAGTTCGAATCGAGGACCGCCACCACCGGGATCTTCAGCACCCGCGCCTCGTCGAGGGCGATGTGCTCCTTGTTCGTGTCGATCACGAAGATCACGTCCGGCAGGCCGCCCATTTCCTTGATGCCGCCGAGCGCGCGGTCGAGCTTTCCGCGCTCGCGCGTCAGATTGAGCGTTTCCTTCTTGGTCAGGCCGGTGTCTTCCTTGGAAAGCTGCTCTTCCAGGTTCTTGAGCCGCCGGATCGACTGCGAGATCGTCTTCCAGTTGGTCAGCATGCCGCCGAGCCAGCGGTGGTCGACGTAGTACTGGCCGCAGCGCTTGGCCGCCTCGGCGACCTTCTCGCTCGCCTGCCGCTTGGTGCCGACGAAGAGAACCCGTCCGCCGCCCGCGGTGACGTCGCGGACGAACTGCAGCGCCTGGTGCAGCAGCGGCACCGTCTGCTCGAGATCGAGGATGTGCACGCCGTTGCGCTTGCCGAAGATGTAGGGCGCCATCTTCGGGTTCCAGCGACGGCTCGTATGTCCAAAATGGACGCCAGCTTCCAGGAGCTGACGCATGGTGAACGTGGGGAGCGCCATGTCTTCTCTTTCTCCGGTTGATCCGCCGCGGGCAGTGCATCCGTCATCCGGACACCGGAGCGACCGCCGGGGATGTCTCCCCCGGGGGCCGCGCACCCGCGTGTGATTTTCAGGTGGCCGGGTGATACCGCCCGCCCGGCCCGATTGCAAGGGCAAAGAGGGCCTGGAAACCGCCGATTCCGGAGGAGTCTACAGGTCCTGCACTTCGATCCCCGGGATCGCCTTGATGGCCTGCCGGCCGGCCGGCGAAAGGCGGTAGGCGCCGGGCAGCTCGAATTCCACCTCCTGGCCGTCGGCCAGGTCCAACACCAGCGAAACCCGGCCCCGCCCGCGGCCCTCGCGCTCCAGCACCGCCTTGAGGCTGCCGAGCGGCTCCGGCCCTCCGATCATCACGCGCAGGCCGCCCGCCGCCTGGGCGACGGCCGCCTCCAGCGGCGCGATCTCCTGTGCCATCAGGCGCAGCTCCTCCGCCTCGCCGCGGCTCTCCACGGTCAGCAGCAGCGGCTCGTGGCTCTCCAGCAGGTCGCGGGCCTGGGAGAGGACTTCGGAAAAGACCACCACCTCGTAGACCCCGCTGGTGTCCGAGAGCTGGATGAAGGCGAAGCGGTTGCCCTGGCGGGAGGTGCGCTCCTGCTTGCCGATGACGATGCCGGCCAGGCGCTTGCGCCCGGGCTCGCGGCCCTGGGTCGAGGCCAGCTCGTCGTAGCGCCGCACGCGCAGGCGCTCCAGGCTGCGGCCATAGGCGTCGAGCGGATGGGCCGAAAGGTAAAAGCCGAGGGCGTCGAACTCGTGCCGCAGGCGCTCCATGGCCGGCCAGTCGTCGACGTTCGGCAGGCTCATGCCCTGCCGCGCGGCGGCGGGCGCGTCCGCGAACAGGCTGGCCTGCTGGCTGTCGCGCTCGCTGGCCGCCGCTGCGGCGTGCCGCACGATGGTTTCGGCGGCCGCGAACACCTGCTGCCGGTTGCCGTTGAGCGAGTCGAAGGCGCCGGCGCAGGCCAGGTTCTCGATCATGCGCTTGTTGAGGTTCCGATTGTCGACCCTTGCGGCGAAATCGTCGATGTCCTGGAACCGGCCCTCCGCCTCGCGCTCGGCCACCAGGGCATTCATCGCCCCATGACCGACGTTCTTGACCGCCGCCAGGGCGTAGCGAATGGCCCGGCCGCCGCCCTCTCCAGCGCCCTCCTCGCCGCCGTTTGCCACCGGCTCCACGCTGAAATCGGCGCGCGAGCGGTTCACGTCGGGCGGCAAGAGCGCGATGCCGAGGCGGTCGAGCTCCTGCCGGAAGAGGCTCAGCTTGTCGCTGTTGCCCATGTCCAGCGTCATGGAGGCGGCCAGGAACTCGACCGGGTAGTTGGCCTTGAAATAGGCCGTCTGATAGGCGACCAGGGCGTAGGCCGCGGCGTGGCTCTTGTTGAAGCCGTAGCCGGCGAATTTGCTGACCTGCTCGAAGATCTGCTCTGCGGTGGAGGCCGGGACGCTGCGCGCCTTGGCGCCCTCCACGAAGTTCTTGCGCTGGGCCTCCATCTCCGAGCGGATCTTCTTGCCCATGGCGCGGCGCAGCAAATCAGCCGCGCCCAGCGAATAGCCGGCCAGTTCCTGCGCAATCTGCATGACCTGTTCCTGGTAGATCATGATGCCGAAGGTTTCCTTCAGGATCCCTTCCAGCGAGGGGTACAGGTAGTCCGGCTCCTCCTCACCGTGCTTGCGCGCGATATAGCTCGGTATGTTGTCCATCGGGCCCGGACGGTAGAGCGCGACCACCGCGATGATGTCCTCGAAGCGGTCCGGGCGCAGGCGTTTCAGCACGTCGCGCATGCCCGAGGATTCCAATTGGAACACCCCGGCGGTGTCGCCGTGCCCGAGCATCTCGTAGGTCCGCGCGTCGTCGAGCGGGATCTTCGTCAGGTCGAGCGCGACGCCACGTTCGGCGATGAGGTCGCGGGCGCGTGCCAGCACGGTCAGCGTCTTCAGGCCGAGAAAATCGAACTTCACCAGCCCGGCCATCTCGACGTACTTCATGCTGAATTGCGTCACCTGCATGTCGGAGCGCGGGTCGCGGTACAGCGGAACCAGCTCGTCCAGGCTGCGGTCGCCGATCACGACGCCGGCCGCGTGCGTCGAGGCGTGCCGGTAGAGCCCCTCGATCTTGAGCGAGACGTCGATCAGCCGCGCGACGCTCTCGTCCTGGTCGCGCATCTCCTTGAGGCGCGGCTCGCCGTCGATCGCCTCCTGCAGCGTCACCGGATTGGCCGGGTTGTTCGGCACCAGCTTGCAGATCCGGTCGACCTGGCCGTAGGGCATCTGCAGGACGCGCCCGACGTCGCGCAGCGCGGCGCGCGCCTGCAGCTTTCCGAAGGTGATGATCTGGGCGACGTGATCGCGGCCGTACTTCTCCTGGACGTAGCGGATCACCTCGTCACGCCGCTCCTGGCAGAAATCGATGTCGAAGTCCGGCATCGACACGCGCTCGGGGTTGAGGAAACGCTCGAACAACAGGCCCCAGCGCAGCGGGTCGAGGTCGGTGATGGTCAGCGCCCAGGCGACCACCGAGCCGGCGCCGGAGCCGCGTCCCGGCCCGACCGGGATGCCGTGCTCCTTGGCCCAGCGGATGAAGTCGGCAACGATCAGAAAATAGCCGGGGAAACCCATCTGCTCGATGACGCCGATCTCGTAGTCCTGGCGCTCGCGGTAGATGCGCGCCTTGGCGGCCCGCGCCGCCTCGTCCATCTCCGGCGTGTAGACCTGGCTTTCCAGGCGCCCCTCCAGGCCGGCCGCCGCCCGCGCCCTCAGCTCCTCCGCCTCGCTGCGCCCGCCCACGGTCGGAAAGGCGGGCAGGATCGGGTCAATCGGCTGCGGGATGTAGGCGCAGCGCCGCGCGATCGCCAGGGTGTTGTCGATGGCCTCCGGCAGGTCCGCGAACAGGGCCTGCATCTCGGCCGCCGTCTTGAAGCGGTGCTCCGGCGTGAGGCGCCGGCGATCCGATTCGGCAACGTAGGTGCCTTCGGCGATGCAGATCAGGGCGTCGTGCGCCTGGTACATCCCGGCATCGGCGAAGAAGGCCTCGTTGGTGGCGACCAGCGGCAGGTCGTGGCGGTAGGCGAGGTCGATCGACGCCTCCTCGCAGCGCGCCTCCTCGGGCAGGCCGTGGCGCATCAGCTCGACATAGAGCCGGCCCGGAAAGGCGGCCGCAAGGCGCAGCAGCACCTGCTCGGCCGCCTCGGCCCGGCCCTCGAGCAGGCGGCGACCGAGCGGCCCGGCCGGCCCGCCGGTCAGCGCGATCAGCCCGCCGTTGAGCGCCTCGAGGTCGGCGAGGCCGACCCGCGCCGGCTCGCCCGGCGGCGTCGCCAGGAAGGCGCGCGAAACGAGCTTCAGGAGGTTGCGGTAGCCGCCTTCGTCCTGCACCAGCAGGACAAGCTGGTCCGGCTTGGGCGGCATGCCGTTGGCCGGCTCCGCGTCGTCGCGCGCGATGCCGAGCTGGCAGCCGACGATCGGCTGCACCCCGGCCTCGGGGCCGGCCAGGGCGAACTCCATGGCCCCGAACAGGTTGCCCGTGTCGGTCACCGCCACCGCCGGCATGTCGAGCGTGCGGCAGATCCCGATCAACTGATCGATCTTGATCGCGCCTTCGAGCAGCGAATAGGCGGAATGAACCCGGAGGTGGACGAATCCGGCGTGCGGCATGCTCCATTGATTCCACGTGGTCGGCCGGCTGTCACCCGGTGCTTATCCACACGGCGCCGCCGAGCCGCGCCTGTTTCGCACGCGCCGTCTTGCGGCTAGAGTGCCGCTCTCGTACGCCGTAGGACAGAGATGGACGGACAGATCACGATTCTCGACGGCGGCATGGGCCGCGAGCTCGACCGCATGGGCGCGCCCTTCCGCCAGCCGGAGTGGTCGGCGCTCGCGCTCATGGAGGCGCCGCACTGCGTGCTGCGCGCGCACCGCGCCTACGTCGAGGCCGGCGCCGCGGTCGTCACGACCAACAGCTATGCACTGGTGCCGTTCCATATCGGGGCGGAGCGCTTCGCGGCGCAGGCCGAGACGCTGGCCGACCTCGCCGGGCGGCTGGCCCGCGAGGCGGCCGAGGCGGCGCCGCGGCCGGTCAAGGTCGCCGGCTCGCTGCCGCCGCTGTTCGGCTCCTACCGGCCGGACCTGTTCGACGCCGCCCGGGCGCCGGAGTTGCTGGCGCCCCTGGTCGCCGGACTCGCCCCGCACGTCGACCTCTGGCTGGCCGAGACCCAGTCGGCCGTGGCCGAGGCCGAGGCCGCCCGCGCGGCGGTGCCGCGCGACGGCCGGCCGTTCTGGCTGTCCTTCACGCTGACGGACGCCGAGCCCGATCTCGCCGATCCGCGGCTGCGCTCCGGCGAGGCGGTCGCGGACGCGGTGCGCGCGGCCGTCGGGCTGGACGTCGCCGCCCTCCTGTTCAACTGCAGCCACCCCGAGGTCATGGCGGGGGCGCTGGCCGCCGCGCGGCGGACGCTCGCCGACCTCGGCGCGAAGGTGCCGCTCGGGGTCTACGCCAACGCCTTCGTCGACACGCACCAGGACACCGCGGCCAACGCGGACCTTTCGGACCTGCGCGGGGAGCTCACGCCGTCCCGCTACCTCGGCTTCGCCAAGAACTGGGTCGCGCAGGGCGCGCGCATCGTCGGCGGCTGCTGCGGCATCGGGCCGGAGCACATCGCGGCGCTTGGCGCGGAATTCGACCAGCGGGGTTCCGGCTAGCCCCGGCCGGTCCCGGCCGACCCCGGCTCGCCCTAGGTCACCGGCGCCTTGGGAACGGTGCGCCGCCTGCGGTCCTCCCGCCTGAACCGCAGCTCGTGGACGGCGCGGGCGGCGACCGCGGACATCACCAGCGCACCGCCCAGGATGGTCCAGGCCGAGGGCACTTCGGCCACGAAGATCCAGACCCACACCGGCCCCAGCGAAAATTCGAGCAGCATGAACAGAGTCACCTCGGCGGCCACGAGATGGCGCGCCGCGACGATGAACAGACCGTTGGCCAGCCCGGAGAGCACGCCGCCCCACACCAGGCAGAGCAGCGCGTCGTGCCAGGAAACCGTCAGATCGGCGCGCTGCACGAGCAGCGCCGTCACGCTGATCGCCACGCCGGACACCAGGATCGTCGGCAGCATGTCGATGTCACGGTGCCGCCGCACGATGACGGCGAATCCGGAATAGGACAACGCGGTCGTGAGCGCCATGACGTTGCCGAGGACCGACCCGGCACCGAAGCCCTCGGCCACCATGACGAAGACGCCGGCCGCCGCGAAGACCATGGCGATCAGGGTTTCCCGGCGCAGGCCCTCGCGCAGGAAGAACCAGGCAAGTCCGGCGGTGAAAAACGGAATGGCGCTGATGATGAACAGTGTGTTGGCGACAGTGGTGTGAACGATGGATTGCAGGAAGGCCACCTGTGCGACTGCCAGCATGACACCGCCGAGCAGCCCGAAACGGCCGATTCCGAGAATGCGTACGGCGGTCCGGCGGCCGTAGCGAAACACCAGGATGAGACCGATCGCCCCGACCAGCGCGATCGCCCGGTAGAAGATGATCTGCCAGGGGTCGGCGTTCCCGATGTTGCGCACGATCAGGCCGCCGAAGCTGATCGCAACGGAGCCCACGATCATGAGCCCCATTGCGAACGCCCGTCGCGGCGGGGCCGAAACGGCCGGCTCGACGAAGCCTGTGCTGGTCACGATCCGACCTCGACTGAAAGGGGCGCCGTTTCCAGCATCGAGCGGCCGTCATATCACGCCGCCGTCCGGGCGCCTAGGCAGTCTCGCCGGGTTTCCCGGACCGTGCCGTCAGCTGATCCGCCCGTCGTCCAGGTGCAGCGTGCGGTCCATGCGGGCCGCCAGGTCGAGGTTGTGGGTCGCGATCAGCGCCGCGAGGCCCGAGTCCCGCACCAGCCCGAGCAGGAGGTCGAAGATCGTGTCCGCGGTATGCGGGTCGAGGTTGCCGGTCGGCTCGTCGGCGAACAGCATGGCCGGCGCGTTGGCCAGCCCGCGGGCGATGGCGACGCGCTGCTGCTCGCCGCCGGACAGCCGTGCCGGGCGGTGCTCGGCCCGCTCGGAAAGCCCGACCGCCGACAGCAGCTCGGCGGCGCGCGACCTGGCGGCACGGCGCGGCGTGCCGGCCATCATCTGCGGCAGCATGACGTTCTCGAGCGCCGAGAACTCGGGCAGCAGGTGATGGTACTGGTAGACGAAGCCGACGGTGCGCCGGCGCAGCGCGGTGCGCGCCGAGTCGTCGAGCCGCGAGGTCGCGCGATCGCCGATCCGCACCTCCCCGGCATCGGCGCGCTCGAGCAGGCCGGCGATGTGCAGCAGGGTGGATTTGCCCGAGCCCGAGGGCCCGACCAGCGCCACGAGCTCGCCCGGCCGCACCTCGAGCGAGGCGGCCCGCAGGACCTCGAGCGACCGGCCGCCCTGTCGGAAGGTCTTGGTGATGCCTTCCAGGCGCAGGCCGCCGGCGCCGGGCGAGGCACGCTCCTGCGGCGCGCCGTCACTCATACCGCAGCGCCTCGACAGGATCGAGCCGGGCCGCGCGCCAGGCCGGGAACAGCGGCGCCAGGAAGGACAGGAAGAGCGCCATGAGGACGACCTCGACGACCTCGACCGGATCGACCTTGGCGGGCAGGTGCGACAGGAAATAGATCTCGGGCGAGAACAGCTCCGTTCCGGTCAGGCCCTGCAGCACCTCGCGGATGATCTCGATGTTGTCGGCGAAGACCAGCCCGAGCACGAAGCCGACCGCCGTGCCGATCACGCCGATGCTGGCGCCGGTCATGAAGAAGATGCGCAGCACCATGCCGCGCGTCGCGCCCATGGTGCGCAGCACCGCGATGTCGCGTCCCTTGTCCTTCACCAGCATGATCTGCCCGGACAGGATGTTGAAGGCCGCCACCAGGATGATCAGCGAGAGGATCAGGAACATCACGTTCCGCTCGACCTGGATGGCGTTGAAGAAGCTGGCGTTCTGCTGCTGCCAATCGACGATGCGGAAGCCCGAGCCCAGCTTGGCGGCCACCGCGAAGCGCAGTTCGCGCACGTCGTCCGGGTTGACGGCGAAGATCTCGATCGCATTGACCTTGTCGGGCATGCGGAAGAACAGCTGCGCGGCGCCGATCGGCAGATAGACGAAGGAGCTGTCGTATTCGTACATGCCGACCTGGATCAGGCCGGCGACGTGATAGGTCTTGGTCCGCGGCAGTGTCCCCATGACCGTCGTCACGCCCTGCGGCGAGACCAGCGTCACGTTGTCGCCGACCGAGACCCGCATGCGCTCGGCCAGGCGGCTGCCGAGCAGCACGACCTCGTTGCCGTTCTCGCCGACGCCGAATTCGTCGAGCGAACCGGCAACGACGTTGTTCGCCAGGATGTGACGGCGCATCAGGTCCTCGCGGCGCAGCCCGCGGACCAGGCCGCCCGAGGCGACGCCGTCCGCCGTGACCATGACCTGGGCCTGGATCATCGGCGTCGCCTCGCGCACGCCAGGGATCGCGCGAAGCCGCTCGGTGATGTCCGCGAAGTCCGGGATCGGCCCCTCCGCGCCGTAGACCGTGAGATGCCCGTTCACCCCCAGGATGCGGGTCAGAAGCTCCTGACGGAAGCCGTTCATCACCGACATGACGATGATCAGCGTGGCGACGCCGAGCGCGATGCCGAGCAGCGAGAAGACCGCGATAACGGAAACGAAGCCTTCCTGCCGGCGCGCCCGCAGATAGCGGAACGCGACCATTCGCTCGAAGGGTCCGAAGGCCATGGAACGAATTCAGCCGGTCAGCCGGGCGAGGGCCGACTCGAGGGAGATTTCCTCGCGCGCGCCGTCCCGCCGCCGCTTGAGCTCGACCACGCCCTTGTCGAGGCCGCGCGGCCCGATCACCAACTGCCACGGCAGGCCGATGAGGTCCATGTCGGCGAACTTCTCGCCGGCGCGCACGTCGCGGTCGTCGTAGAGCACCTCCACGCCGGCCTCGCGCAGCGCGCCGTAGGCCCCCTCGCAGGCCTTGCTGCAGGCGCCGTCGGCGGTCTTCAGATTGATCAGCCCGACCTCGAAGGGCGCCACCGGCTCGGGCCAGACGATGCCGTTGTCGTCATGGCTCGCCTCGATCACCGCGCCGACCAGGCGCGACACGCCGATGCCGTAGGATCCCATGTGCACCGCGACCTGGTCGCCGTTCGGCGTCGTCACCAGGGCGCCCAGGGGATCGGAGTACTTGGTCCCGAAATAGAAGATGTGGCCGACCTCGATGCCGCGCCGGTGGACCCGCATGTCGGCCGGCACCTCGCGCTCGAAGGCGGCCTTGTCGTGCTTGTCGTCGGTGCGGGCGTAGAGGCTGGTCCACCTGTCGACCAGCGGCGCGAGGTCGGCGTCGTAATCGATCTCCGTCGCCAGCACGTCGAACTCGACGAGGTCGCGGTGGCAGAACACCTCGCTCTCGCCGGTGTCGGCCAGGATGATGAACTCGTGGCTCAGGTTGCCGCCGATCGGCCCGGTCTCGGCCTCCATCGGGATCGCCTTCAGGCCCATGCGGGCGAAGGTCCGCAGGTAGGAGACGAACATCTTGTTGTAGGCGCGCTTCGCGCCGTCGTAATCGAGGTCGAAGGAGTAGTTGTCCTTCATCAGAAACTCGCGCCCGCGCATGACGCCAAAGCGCGGCCGCACCTCGTCGCGGAACTTCCACTGAATGTGGTACAGCATGCGCGGAAGGTCGCGGTAGCTCTTCACCGAGGCCTTGAAGATCTCGGTGATCAGCTCCTCGTTGGTCGGCCCGTACAGCATCTCGCGTTCGTGGCGGTCGGTGATGCGCAGCATCTCCGGGCCGTAAGCATCGTAGCGCCCGGACTGCCGCCAGAGGTCCGCCGACTGGATGGTCGGCATGAGCAATTCCTGCGCCCCGGCGCGGTCCTGCTCCTCGCGGACGATCTGCTCGATCCGCTTGAGAACGCGAAAGCCGAGCGGCAACCAGGAGTAGATGCCGGCGCTGGCCTGCCGGATCATGCCGGCGCGCAGCATCAGCCGGTGCGAGACGATCTGCGCCTCGGCGGGCGTCTCCTTGAGCGTCGGCATGAAATAGGCGGAGAGCCGCATCGAACCTCCTGAAGGCCGCACCGGACCGCGCCCGAACTCCCGCAAACGGCGCGATTCCCCGGTCTTTTTTTCCGGGTCGCATGTATAGGAGAAGCCCGCCCCCTTGTCCATGGCGGGCGGTGGGCGCCGAACTGCGGCCGTCAATCGCCGCCGCGCAGGATCTTCTGGCACTTCGCGGCGAGCGCCGCCGCCTCTTCGTCCTGCAGAGGCTGCCCGTTGAAGTAGGCCCGGCCGTCGAGGTCGACGATGACCTCGCCGACGACCAGGTCGCCTTCGTAGTTCGCCGGGTCGGCGGGAATGCCGAAGCGGTCGAACAGGTCCACCTCGATGGGGATGACGAAGGTCTTGGGCAGCGCGATGCTCACGCCGCCGTCGAGGTCGGCGGGTGCGACCGGATCGCCGCTGACGTCGACCCCGGGGCGATAGGTCACGTCGGGCGCCGGCACATGCTTGACAAGGCGACTGCAGTCCGCCTTTGTCACGACGACCCTGACCTCGCCGTCCGTCGCGGCAGCGGAGTTCTGCGCGGCCGCCGTACCGGCAAGGCCGAGCGCGAGGCCGAGCGCGAGGCCCAACGCGAGGCCCAACGCGAGGCAGGGGGAAAAGGCGGCGGCAATGCGCGGCATCGGGCAAGCCTAGGGTCGTGCTATTTAAGAAAACAATAAACGCCGGCATCGGGGCTGTCAGCCGGCGCTTGGGGGACAACGAGGGGGGCAAGTCATGCTGGACTCTTACTTTGGGCTGACCGAGCACGGCACAACGGCCCGGCGCGAGATCCTGGCCGGAATCACGACCTTTCTGACCATGGCCTACATCACCGTCGTCAATCCGGCGATCCTGTCCGACGCCGGCATGGATTTCGGCGCCGTCTTCGTCGCCACCTGCCTGGCCGCGGCGCTGGGCACGGCGGTCATGGGGCTGTACGCCAACTATCCGATCGCCCTGGCGCCCGGCATGGGGCTCAACGCCTACTTCACCTATGCCGTCGTGCTGGGCATGGGCTACGCCTGGCAGGTCGCCTTGGGCGCCGTGTTCATCTCCGGCATCCTGTTCATCATTCTCAGCCTGCTGCCGCTGCGGGAATGGATCATCAATGCCATTCCGCCCGGCCTGAAGATGGCGATCTCCGCCGGGATCGGCCTGTTCCTCGGAATCATCTCATTGAAGAACGCGGGAATCGTGGTCGCGAACCCCGCCACCTTCGTCGGCCTGGGCGATCCCCTCGCCGCGTCGGTGCTGCTGGCAACGTTCGGCTTCGTCGTCATCGTGGCGCTCGACAGCCACCGGGTGCCCGGCTCGGTCATTCTCGGCATCCTCGCCACCACCGCGGTCGGCCTCCTGCTCGGCGTCTCGGAATGGCGCGGCCTGGCGTCGATGCCGCCCGATCCGATGCCGACCCTGCTGCAGCTCGACATCGCCGGCGCGCTCCAGGTCGGCCTGGTCGCGATCGTCTTCACGTTCCTGTTCGTCGATCTGTTCGACACCGCCGGCACGCTGATCGGGCTGGCGCATCGGGCCAAGCTGCTCGACGCGGACGGTCGCCTGCCGCGGCTGCGCAAGGCGCTGCTGGCCGACAGCACCGCGACGGCGGCGGGCGCGCTGCTCGGCACCAGCACGACCACCAGCTACATCGAGAGCGCCGCCGGCATCAACGCCGGCGGGCGTACCGGGCTGACCGCGGTGACGGTCGCCGTGCTGTTCCTGCTCGTGCTGTTCCTGTCGCCGCTGGCCCAGACCGTGCCGGCCTACGCGACCGCGCCCGCGCTGCTCTACGTCGCCTGCCTGATGACCCGGGGCCTGGCGGAAATCGACTGGGAGGACGTCACCGAGTCGGCGCCGGCGGTGGTCACGGCCCTGGCCATGCCGCTCACCTTCTCGATCGCCAACGGCATCGGCATCGGCTTCATTACCTACGCGGCAGTCAAGATTCTCAGCGGGCGAATTACGGCTTGTCCTCCAGCGGTTTACGTCATCGCGCTCCTGTTCGCCGTAAAGTTCGCGCTGTTGTCGTGACAACGGGTGAGAAAACCCATAGTAACTTCTTGCTTTGGTTGCAGAAACCTATAGATTTTTAGTGACGTTCGCGCCCGCGGCGCGCTAAGATCGGTGCTCAGCCCCACAAGAAGGGGCGCTGCCCGAGTTTGGGGAGGAGCCGCCTTCGGGCGGTTCGGGCGGAGTGAAAAGCCCGCTCAACAACAAAGATCTGTGAGCCGTCACGGCGATGGCAAGCTCCGCGTTGAGCTTGCCATCTTTTTTTGGGCCGCCCGCCGACACCCGGTCGTCTGGCCCGGAAGGCGCCCGCCTCGCTATAATCGCCGTTGAGATCCCGTTCGCTTCGGACCGACGAAAGGCAACTCCATGGCCATCACGGACAAGAAGGCGGCCTCGCCGCGCTGGCAGTGCCACGACTGCGAGGAAATCTTCAGCGGCGCTCAGGTGTCGCCCGAGCTCGTGAACATCGACGACGTGCACGACGTCTTTTCGAAGCACCGCGGCCCGGCGCAGAACGTCTGTCCGAAGTGCGGCGGGTCGCTGCGCCTGCTCAAGCCGGCGTCGAAATAGCAACGCGGACGACCGCGCCTATCGCCCCGGACCGGCCATCCACGGCGGCGACAGCGCCGCGATTCTGCGATGCACCGGGCACTCGGGCCGGTGTGCGCCCGGCAGGTGGCCGATGCTCATGAGGAACTCGCCGACCACTTCCGGCCCCATGAAGACGAAAGCGCCGCGCAGCAGCTTGACCCAATCCGCCTTGTCGCGCGGGTGGTGCACCGCCAGCCATTCGGCCAGGCCGCCGTGGCTGTCGCGCAGGGCCCGAATGCGCCGGGCGTTTTCGATCGCCGCGTCGACCTTGCGCCGGTTGCGGATGATGCCCGGGTCGCCGAGCAGGCGTTCGCGCTCGGTGTCGCCGTAGGCCGCGACGCGGTCCACGTCGAAGCCGTCGTAGGCGGCGCGAAAGCCGGCGCGCTTCTTCAGCATGAGCTCCCACGACAGGCCGGCCTGGTTGATCTCCAGCACCATGCGCTCGAACAGGACTGACTCGTCGCGCGTCGGAAAGCCGTATTCGCGGTCGTGGTAGGGCCCGTGCAGCGGATGGCCCGGCGCCGAATCGCAATAGCCGCTCACGGCGGTCCCCACGGGCTTGGCGGCGTGACCGTCATTCCGGCCGGAACTGAATCAGGCCGCTCTCGATCAGGTAGTAGACGGCCACCCAGATCACCGCGGCGATGACCGTGGTGATCGCCGCCTTGCGCCACAGCATGGGGCGTTCCGGCGCGCTGGTGGCGTGCCCCGGCTCGTGCTCGTCGGGCACCTTGACGCCCCAGGGCAGCACCATGAACACCACCACCCACCAGATGATGCCGTAGACCATAAGTCCGGTGAACCAGTTGATGTCGCGTCTCCCTACTCTCTCGTTGCGGTCGCGGCCCGGGCGACGCTCAGGCCTGCTCCAGCTCGATCAGCGTGCCGAAGAAATCCTTCGGATGGAGGAACAGGACCGGCTTGTCGTGGGCGCCGATCTTGGGCTCGCCGTCGCCGAGCACGCGCGCGCCCTCCGCCTGCAACCGGTCGCGCGCGGCGTAGATGTCCGCGACCTCGTAGCACAGGTGATGGATGCCGCCACCGGGGTTGCGCGCCAGATAGCCGGCGATCGGCGAATTCTCGCCGAGCGGCGCCAGCAATTCGATCTTGCTGTTCGGCAGGGTGACGAAGACCACGGTCACGCCGTGCGCCGGCTGGTCGACCGGGTCCGACACCGCGGCGCCCAGCACGTCGCGATAGCGCGCCGCCGCCGCCGCCAGGTCCGGCACCGCGATCGCCACATGATTGAGCCGACCGATCATTCTTCCGTCTCCGCTCCGTCCTTCCCGACTTAAGCCGCCGCGCCGCTCAGTGCAAGCGCACCAGGTGCACCTCGGTCACCGGCTTCTTGCCCAGCATGCGGGCGAAGGCGCGCCGCGCCGCCAGGCGGGCCGCCTCCTTCACCGCGCCGTCGTCGCGGCGCTCGCTCTTGCCCAGGCGGCGCAGCGCATCGCGCACGCCCTCGCCGACCAGCGCCAGCTTGTCGGCCTCGGCCTCGGCATCGAGCACGCCGGGCGCCGAGACGATGGGCTCGCCCTGGAACAGGCCGTCCGCTCCGATCACCAGGGTCACGGTGGCGCTGCCGTTGAACACCATGCGCTGGCGCGCCCGCAGGACGGGATTGCCGAGCGGCAGCAGCCGGTTGCCGTCGAGCACCAGGCGCCCCGACGGCACCCGGTCGACGATTCCGGCCGGACCCGGCGCCAGGCGGATCAGCGTCCCGTTCTCGCCGACGATCTGCTGCGGCACCTGGCACTCGCGCGCCAGCGCCGCGTGCTCGAACAGGTGGCGCGCCTCGCCGTGCACCGGGACGGCGATGCGCGGCCGCACCCACTGGTACATCTGCGTCAGCTCCTCGCGCGCCGGATGGCCGGAGACGTGCACGAAATGGTCGTCGTCGGTGATGACCTCGATGCCCTTGCGCGCCAGGCGGTTCTGCAGTTTGAAGATGGCGATGTCGTTGCCCGGGATGATGCGCGCCGAGAAGATCACGGCATCGCCGGCCTCGAGGTCGATGTTGGGGTGCTCGTCGTTGGCGATGCGCCACAGGGCGGAGCGCGGCTCGCCCTGGCTGCCGGTGCACAGCAGCAGCACCTCGTGGCGCGGCAGGAGGCCCGCGTGCTCGTCCGAGATCGGGACCGGCACGTCGGCGAGGTAGCCGTTGTCGCGGGCCGCCTGATAGACCCGCAGCATGGAGCGGCCGGCCAGCACGACCCGGCGGCCGTGCGCCTCGGCGGCCTTGGCGGCGCTTTCCAGACGGGCCACGTTGGAGGCGAAGCAGGCCACCGCCACGCGGCCCTCGAGCCCGCCGACGAGCTCCATCAGGGAGGCGCGGACCTCGGCCTCGGAGCCGGAATCGCCGTCCACCATGGCGTTGGTCGAATCGCAGACCATGGCGAGGATGTCCTCGTCCGCCAGCGCGCGCAGCGCCGCTTCGTCGTAGTCCTCGCCGATCAGCGGGTCGGGATCGAGCTTCCAGTCCCCGGTGTGCAGCACGCTGCCCGCCGCGGTGCGGATGACCAGGGCGTTCGGCTCGGGGATCGAGTGGGTGAGCGTGATGAGCTCGATGTCGAAGGGCCCGACCGAGAAGCGCCCGGACATCGGCACCTCGATGATCTCGACCTGGTCGGCGATGCCGGCCTCTGCCAGCTTCGGATAGACCATCGAGGCGGTGAAGGCCGTGGCGTAGACCGGGCAGCGCAGCTGCGGCCAGAGATGGCCGACGGCGCCGATGTGGTCCTCGTGGGCATGGGTCAGAACGAGACCGGCGAGCGCGTCGCGGCGCTGCACGATGAAATTCGGGTCGGCCATGATCACGTCGATGCCCGGCAGGCTGGCGTCGCCGAAGGTGACGCCGAGGTCGACCATCAGCCATTTTCCGGCATGGCCGTAGAGGTTGAGGTTCATGCCGATCTCGCCGGTCCCGCCGAGCGGCAGGAAGTAGAGCTCGTCGGCGCCGGGCGCGTCGGTCATGCCGGGCGGTTCATTCGGTAGAGCAGAAGCAGGCCGCGCAGCGTGAGGTCGCGATCGTAGGCCTCGATGGTGTCGGTCGCCTCGGTGAACAGCGGAGCAAGGCCGCCGGTGGCGATGACGCGAAGCGGCTCGCCGTATTCCGCGCGGATGCGCGCGACCAGGCCCTCGATCATCGAGACGTAGCCCCAGTAGATGCCGGATTCCATGGCCGGCACGGTCGCCTTGCCGATCACCGTCCGCGGCCGGCGGATGCCGACGTTGGGCAGCTTGGCCGCGGCGTTGTACAGTGCCTCGACCGACAGGTGAATGCCCGGGGCGATGACGCCGCCGCGGTAGCTGCCGTCGGCGCCGATCACGTCGAAGGTCGTTGCCGTGCCGAAATCGACGACGATGAGAGCGCCCTCGTACAGCCGGTGCGCCGCCACCGCGTTGACCAGGCGGTCCTCGCCGACCTGCTCCGGCCGGTCGATCCTGACCTCGAGTCCCAGATCGACCTCGGGGTCGCCGACGATCAGCGGCTCGGCCCGGAAGTATCGGGCGCACAGGGACTTCAGCGCATAGCCGGCGGCCGGCACCACGTTGGCGATGATCGCGCCGTCGATGTCGGCCGGCCTCAGGCTCTCGAGCGCCATCAACTGGGTCAGCCAGACGGCGTACTCGTCGGCGGTGCGGTGCACGTCGCTCGACGTCCGCCACGAGCCGCGCAGCTCGTCCGCCTCGTCATAGACGGCGAAGGTCACGTTGGTATTGCCGGAGTCGATCGCCAGAAGCATCTCGGCTGCACTCGCCCTTCGGTCGGCGCTCAAAGATCGTAGACGTCGCCCGCGGTGATAACCCGTCGCGTCCCGTCCTGCAATTCCAGCGCGAGGGCGCCGTGTTCGTCGATGTCGCGAAAGGTACCGCGCAGGGTTTCCTGCGGCAAACGCACCTCGATCTCCTGGCCCAGGGCGCGGGCATGAGTCAGCCAGGTCCGGCGCAGCGGCGCGAAGCCGTCGTCGAGCCAGCGGTTGGTCCAGCTCATGAAGTGGCGGCTGAAGGCCTCCAGCAGGTCGACCGCGTCGATCGCCGGCGGCGCCCCCTCGAACTTCAGGTCGGTCGCCGGGTAGCGGGCCTCCTTGGGATGGCTGGAAACGTTGACGCCGACGCCGAGCACCAGCCAGTCGAGGGCCTCGCTGTTGGCCGTCCGCGATTCGAGCAGGATGCCGGCCACCTTGCGGTCGTTGAGCAGCACGTCGTTGGGCCACTTGTAGGTGACCTCGAGCAGCGCCGGCCCGACGCTGCCGATGGCATCGCCGACCGCGAGCGCCGCCGCGAAGCCGAGCTGCGCAGCCCGGTTGACCGCGCACTCGGGGCGCAGCACCAGCGAGAAATACAGATTGCCGGGCGGGCTGTCCCAGTCGCGTCCCTGGCGGCCGCGCCCGGCGGTCTGGCGGCGCGCCCAGACCAGGGTGCCGTCCTCGGCGCCCTCGCCGGCCAGGCGGGCGGCCTCCTCGTTGGTGCTGGCGACGCTGTCGAGCGCGACGAGGCGATAGGCCGGCGGCAGCCGGGGCCGCTCGGCCGCGGGCCACAGAGTCATCCCGGGAAGAGCGCCGCCGCCGCCGCGGAGGCGCCGCTCAACAAGGGGCCCGGAACGACGAAGAAGAACAGGATGATGAGGCTCGTGCCGGCCAGAATCACCGCGAGCTCGCGCCCGATCGGACGGTCGAAGGTGTCGGCCGGCTCGTCGAAGTACATGTACTTGACGATGCGCAGGTAATAGTAGGCGCCCACCACGCTGCTCAGCACGCCGATCACCGCCAGGGCGTAGAGCTGGGCGTTGATCGCCGCCATGAAGACATAGAACTTCGCCAGGAAGCCGGCCATCGGCGGGATGCCGGCCATCGAGAACATGAAGATCAACATGGCAAGCGCCAGCATCGGGTTGGTCTTCGACAGGCCTTTCAGGTCCTCGATGCGCTCGACCATGACCTCCTTCTGCCGCATGCAGAGGATGCAGGCGAAGGTGCCGAGGTTCATCACGACGTAGATCGCCATGTAGAAGGTCAGCCCCCGGATGCCCTCCTGCGTGCCCGCCGCCAGGCCGATCAGGGCATAGCCGACGTGGCCGATGGAGCTGTAGGCCATCAGTCGCTTGATATTGGTCTGCACGATGGCAGCGAAGGCGCCGAGGACCATGGAGGCGATCGACACGAAGACGACGATCTGCGTCCACTGGACCGTCAGGTCGGCGAAGGGGCCGGTCATCACCCGCACGAAGAGCGCCATGGCGGCGACCTTCGGCGCGCTGGCGAAGAACGCGGTCACCGGCGTGGGGGCGCCCTCGTAGACGTCGGGCGTCCACATGTGGAACGGCACCGCCGAAACCTTGAAGGCAAGGCCGGCGAGCAGGAACACCAGCCCGACGACGATCCCGGTGGAGGGCAAGGCCCCGCCCTGGGTCGATTGGGCCAGGACCCGTGCCAGGTCGGCGAAGCCCGTGGTCCCGGCAAAGCCGTAGATCATCGAGGCGCCGTACAGCAGCATGCCGGACGACAGCGCGCCGAGCACGAAATACTTCAGCCCCGCCTCGGTCGAGCGCAGGGTGTCGCGTCGGAAAGCGGCGATGACGTAGAGCGACAGGCTCTGCAGCTCGAGCGCGAGATAGAGCGCGATCAGGTCGTCGGCCGAGATCATCATGAGCATGCCGAGCGTCGCGAACAGCATCAGCACCGGATACTCGAAGCGCAGCGAGCGCGCCTGTTCGAAGAAGCGCAGCGACATGACGATGGCGACCGCCGAGGCGATCAGCACGAGCGCCTTCATGAAGTCGCTGAACCGGTCGGTGACGAAGAGGCCGCCGAAGGCAGTGCCGCTGCCGCGCGGCGCCAGGGCGAGAATCACCAGCACGATGCCGAGCGCCACGACGGAGAGCAGCATGACCCGCGGCGTATGGCGTTCCCCCTGGAACACGCCGAGCATGAGCAACGCCATGGCGAGGCAGCCCAGCACCAGCTCCGGCAGGACGGTCAGGAGGTCTTGCGAAAGCATCCGTCTCTCCTCCTCACCAGAGACCCGCCGCGGTGGTCACGGTCGGCGTATCGGCAGCCGCCAGCGCGCCGTGGTAGTTGGTGATCAGGTTGCTCACCGAGGCCGAGAGCACGTCGAGGAACGGCATCGGATAGACGCCCATCCACAGGACCAGCACGATCAGCGGCGCGAAGACGGCGATCTCGCGCCGGTTCATGTCGAGCAGGCTGCGCAGGTCGTCCTTGGTCAGGGCGCCGAAGATCACCCGGCGATAGAGGTACAGCATGTAGGCCGCGCCGAGCACCATGGCGCTGGCCGCCAGCAGGGCGACCCAGGTATTGGTCTGGAAGGCGCCGACCAGCACGAGGAACTCGCCGACGAAGCCGCTCGTGCCCGGCAGGCCGACCGAGGCCAGCATGAAGATCATGAAGGTCAGGGCATAGTTCGGCATGCGTTCGACCAGGCCGCCGTAGCGTGAGATCTCGCGCGTGTGCAGCCGGTCGTAAACGACGCCGACGACGAGGAACAGGGCGGCCGAGACGATGCCGTGCGACAGCATCTGATAGAGCGCCCCCTCCAGGCCTTGCTGCGTCACCGTGAAAATGCCGAGCGTGACGAAGCCCATGTGGGCGACCGAGGAATAGGCGATCAGCTTCTTCATGTCCTCCTGCGCCAGCGCGACCAGCGAAGTGTAGATCACGGCGATGATCGACAGGGTGAACACGAAGGGCGTGAAGAAGGCCGAGGCCTCGGGCAGCATGGGCAGCGAGAATCTCAGGAACCCGTAGGCGCCCATCTTCAGCAGCACGCCCGCCAGGATGACCGAGCCGGCCGTCGGTGCCTCGACATGGGCGTCCGGCAGCCAGGTGTGGACCGGCCACATCGGCACCTTGACGGCGAAGGAGGCGAAAAGCGCCAGCCACAGCCAGATCTGCATACCCGCCGGGAAGCCGTGCGACAGCATCGTCGGGATGTCGGTCGTGCCGGCATCGATGTACATGGCCAGCAGCGCCAGCAGCAGCAGGACCGACCCCGCCAGGGTGTAGAGGAAGAACTTGAAGGCGGCATAGACCCGGCGCGGCCCGCCCCAGACGCCGATGATCAGGAACATCGGAATCAGCACGCCCTCGAAGAACATGTAGAACACGACGAAGTCGAGCGCCGCGAACATGCCCACCATCATGGTTTCCAGCACCAGGAAGGCGATCATGTACTCCTTCACGCGGGTGCGGATCGCTTCCCAGCTGGCCAGCACGCAGATCGGCGTCAGCAGCGTCGAGAGCAGGATGAACAGCACCGAGATGCCGTCCACGCCCATGTGGTAGGAGATGTTGTACTGCGGCAGCCACTCGGCGCGCTCGACGAACTGGAACGCGGCCGTGCCGCGCTCGAAGCCGAACCACAGGAAGAGCGACAGCGCGAAGGTGACCAGCGAGGTCCACAGCGCCGCCCAGCGCGCGTTGCGCGCCACCACCTCCGCCTCGCCGCGAATGCCGAGGATGAACAGGGCTCCGACGAGCGGCAGGAAGGTGACCAGGCTGAGGATCGGCAAATTGTTCATCGCCGCGTCATCCCTGCCCCAATAGGATGTACCAGCTCACCAGGACGGCGACGCCGGCCAGCATGGCGAAGGCGTAGTGGTAGACGTAGCCGGTCTGCAGGCGCCCGGCGCGCGCCGCCAGACTGCGTACGGCGGCCGCCACGCCGTCCGGGCCGACGCCGTCGATCAGCGCCCCGTCGCCGCTCTTCCACAGGCCGCGCCCGATATAGAAGGCCGGGCGCACGAAGACGGCGTTGTAGAGCTCGTCGAAGTACCACTTGTTGAACGAGAACAGGTAGAGCGGCCGCAGGCGCTCGGCCATGACGCGCGGCAGCTCGGGGCGCAGCACGTACATGAGGTAGGCCAGCGCGATTCCGCCGAGGCCCATGCCCAGCGGCAGCAGCTTGACCCAGCCCGGCGTGTGGTGGTGCGCCGCCGCGATGGTGTCGTCGGCCTGCAGCACCACGATCGCATCGCGCCAGAAGTGCTCCCGGCCCTCGCCGACGAAGGCGTCGGCCCCGATCCAGCCGGCGAAAATGGCGCCGGCCGCGAGCGCCAACAGCGGAATCAGCATCACCTTGGGCGATTCGTGCACGTGGCTCATCACCGAGGACTCGGCGCGCGGCCGGCCGTGGAAGGTCATGAGCAGCAGCCGCCACGAGTAGAACGCCGTCATGAAGGCCGCGATGATGCCCAGCCAGAAGGCGAAGCCGCCCGAGGCGCTATTCGCGGCATAGGCCGCCTCGAGGATCATGTCCTTGGAGAAGTAGCCGGCGAACGGCGGGATGCCGGCCAGCGCCAGGGAGCCGACCCACATGACGCCGTAGGTCACCGGAATCATGCGCCAGATCCCGCCCATCTTCCGCATGTCCTGCTCGTCCGACATGGCGTGGATCACCGAGCCCGCGCCGAGGAACAGCAGCGCCTTGAAGAAGGCATGGGTCATCAGGTGGAAGATCGCGGCGCCGTAGGCCGAGACCCCGGCCGCGAAGAACATGTAGCCGAGCTGCGAGCAGGTCGAATAGGCGATGACCCGCTTGATGTCGAACTGAGTCAAACCGATGCTGGCGGCGAAGAAGGCGGTCGCCCCGCCGACGTAGGTCACCATATCGCGCGCGACCGGCGCGTACTCGAACATCGGCGACAGACGCACCACCATGAATACGCCGGCGGTCACCATGGTCGCTGCGTGGATCAGCGCCGAGACCGGGGTCGGACCCTCCATGGCGTCGGGCAGCCAGGTGTGCAGGCCGAGCTGGGCCGATTTGCCCATGGCGCCAATGAACAGCAGGATACAGACGATGGTCAGCGCGTGCCCGTCGGTGCCGAGGAACAGGAACCGGCTGTGGGCCAGGCCCGGCACGGCGGCGAAGACCTCGTCGAAGCTCACGGTGCCGAACATCACGAAGGCGCCGAAGATGCCGAGCGCGAAGCCGATGTCGCCGACCCGGTTGACCAGGAAGGCCTTGATCGCGGCCGCGCAGGCCGAGGGCCGCTCGTACCAGAAGCCGATCAGCAGATAGGACGCCAGGCCGACGCCCTCCCAGCCGAAGAACATCTGGACGAAATTGTCGGCCGTCACCAGGGACAGCATGAAGAAGGTGAACAGGCTCAGGAACGAGAAGAAGCGCGGGACCGACTTGTCGTGCGCCATGTAGCCGATCGAGTAGACGTGGATCAGGAACGAGACCACCGTCACGACCAGCAGCATGACCGCGCTGACCGTGTCGAGCTTGAACGCCCACGAGAGCTCGAACGTTCCGGAATCGATCCAGGTGAAGAGCTCGGTCACGCGAAAGTTGCCGTCGACCGCCACGTCCTTGAAGATGATGATCGAGAGGATCGCAGAGATGCCGAGCAGCCCGCAGGTCACGAGCTGTGCGCCGCGGTCGCCGATCACCCGGCCGAACAGGCCGGCGACGGCCGCGCCGAGCAGCGGAAGCAGGACGATGAGGGTTTCGATCACGCGCTCAGCCCTTCATCATGTTGATGTCTTCCACTGCGATCGACCCGCGGTTGCGGAAGAACACGACCAGGATGGCCAATCCGATGGCCGCCTCGGCGGCCGCCACGGTGAGGACGAACAGGGCGAAGATCTGGCCCACCAGGTCGTTCAGGTAGGTCGAGAACGCCACGAAATTGATGTTGACGGCGAGCAGCATCAGCTCGATCGACATCAGGATGACGATGACGTTCTTCCGGTTCAGGAAGATGCCGAAGACCCCCAGGGTGAAGAGGATCGCCGCCAGCGTCAGGTAATGGGCTAGGCCGATTTCCAGCATGAGTTCAGATCCCGCTCCGGCTTGGCACTTTCTTGATCTCGACCATCTCGCTCCGGTGCCGCGATACCTGGTCCGCGATCCTTTGGCGCCGTACCCCCTCGCGCTGGCGCAGCGTCAGCACGATGGCGCCGACCATGGCGACCAGCAGGATGAGCCCCGCCGTCTGGAACAGATAGACGTAGCGCGTGAACAGCACCTCGCCGAGCGCGGCCGTGTTGGTCACCTGGTCGGGCGGCGGAATCGGAACCTGCGCCACCGAGCTCGCTTCCGGCGCGAACACCCAGGTGCCGAGAATTATGATCAGTTCGACCAGCAGCACCAGCCCGATCAGCGCGCCGACCGGCAGGTATTGCAGAAAGCCGTGACGCAGCGCGACGAAATTGATGTCCAGCATCATGACGACGAAGAGGAACAGCACCGCCACGGCGCCGACGTAGACAATGACCAGGATCATGGCCAGGAACTCGGCGCCCATCAGGATGAACAGCCCGGCCGCGTTGACGAACGCCAGGATGAGGAACAGCACCGAATGCACCGGATTGCGCGCCGAGATCACCATGACCGCGGAGGCCACGGTGATCGCGGCGAAAAGATAAAAGGCAAGTCCCTGGAGGATCATGCCCCTGCCGCCTTTCCAGGCCGGCGGATCCCCTCGCCCGCTCCCCACAACATCACGGTCTTTTCCCCCCTCGTCCCCATCGTCCACGAATCCGCCGCCGCCGCTCAGCGGTACGGCGCGTCCTGCGTCAGGTTCTGCGCGATCTCGTACTCCCAGCGGTCGCCGTTCGCGAGCAGCTTGTCCTTGTTGTAGTAAAGCTCCTCGCGGGTCTCCGTGGAATACTCGAAGTTCGGCCCCTCGACGATCGCATCGACCGGGCAGGCTTCCTGGCAGTAGCCGCAGTAGATGCATTTCGTCATGTCGATGTCGTAGCGCGTCGTGCGCCGGCTGCCGTCGGCCCGCGGCTCCGCCTCGATGGTGATCGCCAGCGCCGGGCAGATCGCCTCGCAGAGCTTGCAGGCGATGCAGCGCTCCTCGCCGTTCGGGTAGCGCCGCAGCACGTGCTCGCCGCGGAAGCGCGGCGACAGCGGCCCCTTCTCGAAGGGATAGTTGAGGGTGTACTTCGGTTTGAAGAAATAGCGCAGCGTCAGGCCCATGCCGGAGATCAGCTCCGACAGCAGCAGCCTCCGCGCGCCGCGTTCGATCAATCCCATAGACGCTCATCCATCAGCTGCACGGCGGCGTCGCGGCCGCCGGCGGGGCACAACATAGCGGGCCGCCGAGCCCTGGCAAGGGCGCCGCCGGTCATGTCCGCGGCACCAGGTCGAAGGCCACGACGACGCCGGCCGTCAGCACCACCCAGAACAGCGAAAGCGGCAAAAAAACCTTCCAGCCCAGGCGCATAAGCTGGTCGTAGCGGTACCGCGGGAAGGTCGCCCGCACCCAGAGGAAGCAAAACAGCACCGCCGCCACCTTGCCGGCGAACCAGATCGGGCCGGGGATCCAGTTGAACGGCGGCACGTCGACGATCGGCAGCCAGCCCCCGAGGAACAGGATCGTGGTCATGCCGCTCATCAGGATCATGTTGGCGTATTCGCCGAGGAAGAACAGCGCGAAGCTGAGCGAGGAGTACTCGACGAAGAAGCCGGCGACCAGCTCCGACTCGCCCTCCGGCAGGTCGAAGGGCGCGCGGTTGGTCTCCGCCAGGGTCGAGACGAAGAAGATCACGAACATCGGCAGCAGCGGCACGCAAAACCATATGTTCTGCTGCGCCAGGACGATGTCGGTGAGCCGCAGCGAGCCGACGCAGACCAGGACGGTGATGATCACGAAGCCCATGGAGATCTCGTAGGACACCATCTGCGCCGCCGAGCGCAGGGCCCCGAGGAAGGGATACTTCGAGTTCGAGGCCCAGCCGGCCATGATGACGCCGTAGACGCCGAGCGAGGAGATCGCGAAGAGATAAAGGATGCCGACGTTGATATCGGCCAGGACCAGGCCGGTGCCGAAGGGAATCACAGCCCAGCCGATCAGGGCCAGGATGAAGGTCAGCATCGGCGCCATGAGGAAGACCACCCGATTGGCGCCGGCCGGCAGGATGGTTTCCTTGAACAGCAGTTTGACCGCGTCGGCGATC
>Ga0102952_1000151_pt1 | contig 33344 bp, 45 predicted proteins | sample SalPon2A_C_D1_MG_FD_78506 | JGI IMG/M metagenome (GOLD analysis project Ga0102952, IMG submission 78506) | Soil microbial communities from South San Francisco under conditions of wetland restoration - Salt Pond MetaG R2A_C_D1_MG | ecosystem: Environmental > Terrestrial > Soil > Wetlands | place... | reverse complement strand
TATGATGTAATTTGTAAGATAGAGACATCTGATAACAAAACACTGGAAAATGTAATCACCAAAGCCATTAGAGTATTACCTCATATTAAATCAAGTATGACACTGAATGTTATCAATGAGCAAGAATCCTAATAATTCAAAAACCAATTTTATATGCCTGATTTAAAGAAAAGTATGGTACCGATCCTAAATTTTTACAGTTAACTATATTGAACAAAACATACACAATATCTTAATGACTTTTTTTTATTTATGTATTGATATTCTCTAGTAGCATCTTCTTTTTCTTTTTCTCATATTGTATGAGATAAATAATTCCTATCATTGTAGCAGTTTCTACGGATTTTGAAAATACTCCATCAAATTCAATTTCTTCAGGTTTGTTATCTGGAGATAACGGTGGAGGGAAAATTACTACATAAACATACAGTCCTAATAAAACAGCAGTACCAATAAATCCAATTATGTTTAGTAAAACGGTTTTGTTATAGTATGAAATAACTGACGGTCTAGATCTTGTAGTTGGTTGTACTATTGTCATTAATACATAGAATGTACCAAAAGCAACCTGAGTTGCTGCTGCTGCCAGCAAAAATACACTGTATTCCAATCTCAAACTTCCATGATCTGCGTAAACACCTAGATGAATTATTCCTCCCGCTACTGCTAAAAGCATGATGATGTATTTTATTGCCTCTGGCTTTTCAGGTTTTTCACCCTTCTTTATTAAATTCAAATAATGCATTAACAAGACTGAACCAAATACTGTCAGTGGTAACAATATTCCTATTAACATAACTGAATCCCATATTACTCCAATGTGAGGTGTGATAGAAATATTGAAAACTACTCGTTCACAATCACAATCAAAACTACTCGATAAAATATTTCTTGGAGGAATTACATGTTCTGGTGATGAATTCTCATCTGCTAAACTTATGACCAGAAGATAATTCCCTCTTTTTTCAAAAGTATAATGAACTTCAAAATCTCCAGTAGGATGAAACTCCCAAGGAAAAAATCCTACTCTTAAACCTGTAATGCCATCGTATATCTCAACTGCAGTTTCAATATTTTGTACATCATTACCATAATCATCTTGTATGCTAAATTCTATATGTGTAGGTTCACCAGGTTTTGCATACTCTGGTTCTAATGCTTGATTTACATAGTATCTTCCTATTTGATCCCCTCCACCATTATTGTGTGGTAAATGATCAAAATGAGCAAAAGCAGTTGAGTTGAAAAAAGTGCTAATTGTTATTAAAGTAATTATTAACAATATTGTAAAAATTCTCACGTTCAATTATTCTTTCATTGATATGTTTCAATTTAAATGTCAATACATCAAATTTCAATCATGACGTACTCAACATTACAAATTAGACGTGCTTTTGGATTTTTTTTCATAAATATCGCTATTTTAGTTTCTAGTGGTTCAATTGTCAGTGAAATAGCATTTCGAAATGACGTGCCTTTATACTATTATGTAATGATATGGATGACTATTTCCAGTTTAATCTTTGGTCTACAATTTATGAAGTTTAAGATAGTCTTTTCTTCAATACGTCAAAGAATGAAAAATAGTACAAAATGGCCACTACGAATCAAAACCGTAAATGGTATTTGTTGGGCATTGCCCTTTGCATTAATTGCATTTTTTCCAGAATTTTCTCAGTACTTGATTCTTTTAGGAATAGGACTTGGAAATATCTCAACTTTTGTTTTTATGAATAAATTTAGTGGATTAAATAATAAAGAACAAATGTTGGTTGGAATTGCATCGCTTGCTTTAATTCTGCCTGCTTTCGAGATTGACTCTTCATTTTTTTTAGAAACTCAAGATATTGCAGTTTTATTGTCACGACTTTTTATTGCAATGTCGTACGCCATTGGGGGCATATATGCTCTTTATCAAAAAGATTGATATCAAAAATATTCTTGGAGAAAAATGAAATACCGATCTGATATTTTTACGCTGAAATATGTTTAACAAACTAGCATGTCATCTCAATGATTTATAAGGCGATTATCGATTTTTTCATTTCATGGCAAAAGTATATGATATACCAGCAGATGTATTGATAGAGAAATTAGCAAGTATTCTAAAGAATGAAGACATTCCTGCACCTTCTTGGATTCCATTTGTTAAAACTGGAGCTCATGCAGATAAACCCCCACAAGATAGAGAATGGTGGTATACTAGATGTGCATCAATTATGAGAAAAATTTACCTTAATGGCCCAATTGGAATTAACGCATTAAGAAATGATTATGGTGGTGGTAAACCATCTGGATATGGAGCAGCTCATCACAAAGATGCTGGAGGTGCAATCATCCGTAATGCTATTCAAGGATTAGAAAAACTTGGTTATCTAGAAAAAGTTGAAAAGAAAGGTCGTACCGTATCTAAACAAGGAATGCAAAAACTAGATAGATTAGCAACAGATATTCTCAAAGAGCTAATTGTTGAAAAACCACAATTGAAAATATACCGATAGATTTGAAATGAGTTTTCCAGAACCTAACGAACACTCTCAACATAATTCTAATCATGAACTTGCAGCACAAAAAGAACAAATTCTAAAACAAATTCTTACACCTGAAGCAAGATTAAGACTAAATAATATCAAAATGGTAAAACCTGAGTTATCTGAACTTGTTGAGCAATATCTGATTGGAATGGCAACCAAAGGAAAAATATCAAATCAGATCAATGATGATCAATTAAAGCAAATATTGCTCTCCACTCAGCAACCAAAACATGATTTTAAGATAAATCGAATATAATCCAAAAAAAAATTTAATTATGGGAAAAATATCAATTAATACATGAAAGCAGTTGTATACAATGAATATGCACCAGATGATAATTTTGCTAAAATCCTAAAAGTCCAGGATATAGATGACCCAAAACCAAAATCCGATGAAGTAGTTTTCAAAGTAAAAGCTGCTGCCCTAAATTATAATGATATTTGGGGAATGAGGGGTCAACCAGTTCCTGTTCCATTACCACATGTATCAGGCTCCGATGCCTCAGGTGATGTAATTGCAGTTGGTGAAGATGTTAAAAATATCAAAGTTGGAGACAGAGTAGTTTCCCATTCTAACATGTCATGTAGAGTTTGTAATGCCTGTACTGATGGTAGAGAATTTGATTGTGTTAATAGAAGTATTTGGGGATTCCAGACTGGTCCAACATGGGGGGCATTTTCTGAAATAACTCATTTACCAGAAGTCAACATTGCAAAAATTCCAGAAGGAGTGTCATATGATCAAGCAGCTGCTGCATCTATGACTTTGTTGACATCTTGGCATATGTTAGTTGGTAGAGCTAAAATCATACCTGGACAAACTGTCCTAATAATGGGTGGTGGTTCTGGAGTAGGTAGCTTTGGTATTCAAATTGCTAAACTGTACAATTGTGATGTAATTGCAACTGCAAGTCCAGACAAACTAGACAAATGTCTTGAACTTGGCGCAGATTTTGCAGTAGATCATAGAAAAGAAGATTGGCATAAAGAAGTCAGGGCAATTTCCAAAGAACTTGCAAAGAAGAAAGGTGAGGCACCAGGAATTGATGTATCATTTGATCATATTGGTGAAACCCATTGGAACAAACAGCTAACCTTACTCAAATATGGCGCAACACTTGTTTCATGTGGTGCAACAACTGGATACAATGCACAAACTGATCTAAGACATGTATTCTTTAAAGGAACTAACATCTTAGGTTCAACACAAGGAACTAAAGCTGAATTAGAACAAGGACTCTATTGGATGGGTCAAGGTAAAATTAAAGCATCTATTGATTCAACATACACCTTTGAACAAGCTGCAGAGGCTCATACAAAGATGTTAACTGGAAAAGGTCTCTTTGGTAAAATCTTACTAAAACCAGAGGGCGCTTAGCCATTTTAATGACTCAGCTTTTCCGTAGCCTTATTTTTGTTCCTGGAAATAATCCCAGATTTCTTGAAAAAGCAAAAAAGCTACAAGCTGACATTGTTTGTTTTGATCTAGAAGATTCTGTTCCAGATAATGAAAAAACAAATGCTAGAAAATTAATCAAATCTGCATTAAAATCCAGTAAATCATACGAATCTTCAATTTTTGTTCGTACCAATTCTCCAACATCTGGAAAAATTCCTGCTGATATTAAAGAAATAGTTCAAAAAGGTATTGATGGTATTGTAATTCCTAAAGTCAATAACATAAAAGAGTTAAAACAAATTGAAAAAATTTTATCTGGATTAGAAAAGACAAGAAAACTAAAAACAATCCAAATAATTCCCTCCATTGAATCTGCTGAAGGTGTAGTTAACACGTTTAGTATTGCATCTTTTGGAAAAAGAGTCCCTGCAATAATCTTTGGTGTCTTTGATCTTCTAAATGATTTGGGAGTTGAATATACAAAAGATTCTGAAGGAGCCAAGTATTCAAGAAGAAAAATCCCAGTTGATGCACATGCAGCTGGTGTTGCAGCTATTGATGCTATTTGGCAGGATCTTAATGATACTAAGAAATTGGAACAAGATTGCAAAATTGGAAAAAGTTTAGGATATTCCGGAAAAAGTATCATACATCCAGATCAAATACCTGTTGTTCATAGATTATTTCATCCTAACAAAAGTGAAATTATATGGGCTGAGAAAGTATGTAAAACATATCTTAAATCTACAAAGAAAGGAAAAGGAGCTACCACAGTTGATGGAAAAATGATAGATGAGGTACATTTCAAGCAGGCAAAAGCACTTCTTGAACTTGTAAAGTATCAAATTTTCTGACTTTTAGAATAGATTAAAGTTAATGAATTTTCATTAGATTATAGTAAAAATGGTAAATCTTCTAGATCCCTCAAATGTCATTACTAGAATGTTTAATGCTGGAAAATATGATGAAATGTATAATTATTGTAAAGATCTACTAAATAAAATTCCTAATGACATGGTTGCACTTCAGAATATATCATTGTCACTTATTTATCTGAAAAAATATTCAGAGGCCATTATTTATTGTGATAAAGTTTTAGAAATAAAACCTTCAGATACTTATGCACTAAAAAATAAAATTTATGCAGTTGAAAGTATGAAACAATATGACCAAGTTTTAGAATTATGTGAAAAATTACTAAAAAATAATTCTAAGGATTTATGGGCTCTAAACAGTATGGGGCTATCTTTAAATGAATTAAATCGTCATGAGGATGCTATTGAATATTATAATATTGTTCTTACAATTGATCCAAACGATGTAACTGCTTTAATGAATAAAGCTATTTCCTTTAGTCATTTAGGAAACTATCAAGACGCATTAATCTACTATGATAGAGCCCAAATAATTGATCCAAATTTGAAAGAAATACCAATTGCTAAATCACATATATTTGAAAAATTGGATTTAAAAGATGATGCGTTCTTATCTGCTCAAGGGGTTCTTAACAAAGATATAGAAAAAATAAAAATGGATGCCAAAAAAAATAAATGTTCTGTTTTTCATCAATTTTGTAATGAAGAATTTGAAAACCTTAATTCTAAGTAATTAAGATTGATATTGATCTAAATCATTTTATAGAAAAGAATTTGTAATTAATTCGATGTTTACCGGGATTGTTAAAGGCGTTGGAAGTGTAGAAAAAATTTCCAAAAATACTAAAAACAGAAGTGCAATACAAATGACTGTAAATCTTGGAAAACATTCTAATGGATTAAAAATCGGTCAAAGTGTTGCTCTCAACGGTGTATGTCTGACGGCAACAAAAATTTCTAAATCTAGTTGTATTTTTGAGATGATTGAAGAAACCACAAAGAAAACAGATCTTGGAAATCTAAAGGTTGGAGAAATTGTAAATATCGAACGAAGCTTAAAAGCAGGTGAGCGACTTGAAGGACATTTTGTTTTAGGTCATGTTGATGGCGTTGCAATAATCAAAAAAATTTTAAGAAAACCTAAAGAAGTTCAAGTTTGGTTTGAAATTCCTAAAAATTTATTAAAATATGTAGTTAAAAAAGGCTCTATTGCCTTAGATGGAATCAGTTTGACCGTTGTTGATATCAAAAAGAATCTTGCATCAGTTTCACTAATTCCTCATACAATTGAAGTTACAAATTTTCATACAAAAAAAGTCGGCGATAAACTTAATATTGAAACTGACATTCTTGGAAAATATATTTTAAAATAAAATAAATTATTTACCATTATAGTGGTAATTACCAATTTTTTAGTAAACTTTATAATCAGTTCATCATGATTTTCTCCATATGTCCCTTGAATCTGCATTACAATCCCTAAAACATGGAGAGTTTGTCTTATTGTTTGATTCGGCTGGACGTGAAAATGAAATTGATATGGTTGTAGCAGCAGAATTTGTTACACCAGAACATGTTGCTAGGATGCGTCAACATGCGGGTGGTTTACTCTGTATTGCAATTGATAATAATCTTGCAACATCTCTTGACCTAAGATACATGCATGAAATTCTAGCTGATTCCTCTATTTCAAATAAAGATATGATTATGGGTTTAGCTCCTTATGGTGATCATCCCACCTTTTCATTGTCTGTAAACCACTATCAGACTTATACAGGAATTACTGACAAAGATAGAGCATTAACAATTAGTGAAATGGCAAAAATCTTTAATGTTGAAAATAAGCGGAAAAAATTTGTATCATCTTTTAAGACTCCTGGTCATGTTCCGTTATTGATTGCATCCAAAGGATTGTTAGCAGCACGTCAAGGGCATACTGAGATGTCTGTTTATTTAGCACAAATTGCAGGTTTGACTCCTGTAACAGCAATTTGTGAAATGATGGATGCTGAAACATATGCCGCATTGTCAGTTGATAAGGCAGAAAAATTTGCAAAACAAAATGGTATTCCATTAATTGATGGAAAAGAACTTTTAGAATACGCCAAGGTGAATTAGTATTGAATATTGCAATAGTAGTTTCAGAGTTTAATGAAGAAATTACATCTAGAATGCTTGTTGTGGCTCAAGAGAAAGCATCTTCAATGAAATTGAAAATCTCTTACACATGTATGGTTCTAGGTGCTTATGACATGCCTATAGTTGTAGATACCTTATTGGAAAAAAAAGATGTTGATGCTGTAGTTACTCTTGGTGCTATAATTAAAGGACAAACAAAACATGATGAAGTAATTTCCCACTCTGCAGCTAAAGCCCTTACTGATTTATCATTAAAATACCGAAAACCTGTTTCTTTGGGAATTTCTGGTCCTGGAATGCAGAAAAAACATGCTTTTGCTAGAATAAGACCTGTTGCTGAACGGGCTATAGAATCTGTTGTAAAGATCTCTGATGAACTAAAAAGGATTCAAAAATGATTCAACTTAGCATCTTAAAAATTACTGAATATGGTCCTTGGACGTTAACCTTGGGTAGTGATAGAGAACATGAATTACAAATACTTCAAGCATCACTGTATAAAGAAGTACAAAAACTATTTTCTGAAAAAAATTGTATAGTTTTTCTAAATCGTGCAGATGAATTTTTTGTTGTTTCAAATGGTCTTGAATTAGAAGGTCATATTCAAATCCAAAAAACACTCGAAAAGTTATTTGATATCCACCTAACTATTTCAATCGGTTATGGAGCATCTCCATTTGAAGCAAATTTGAAGGCATATGAAGGAAAAAAAAATAAAGTTATACTAAATGCAGAACACAATATTTTTGGTTTTGTTAATGGAAAATCTGATTCAAAAGTATCAATTATGCATTTAGATGTTGATGATCTTACTTCGAAAAGACAAACTAGTTCTCCATATGAAATTTCGTCAATAATTTTTGAATTATATTCAAAAATGACGAAATTTTTCCTAGAAAGAAATTCACTGACATTTTTTATGGGTGGTGATAACTTTATGGTCGTCTCAAACGATGCTGCAAAAAATTCTGTACAAAATTTTATTGACATGATAAAAAATGATGACAAAATTTCTTTGAATTGTGGAATTGGTAACGGCGCTTCTGGTAGGGAAGCTGTAAAATTAGCCACAAAATCTCTTGACACTATACGAGAAATTCGAGATTCCGGAAAAGAAAAGCCTGAAATTTATGAATTGTCATGTTAATAAAAAACATAAGTGTATTATCAGGCTCAGAATTAAATTTTATTCCAAGTACTAATGTCAGAATTCAAAATAAAAAATTCAAGAAAATTCAGCCAAAAATTGAATCCTGTAATAAAGAAGAATCTACTGATTGTGAAGGTCTTTTACTAATTCCTGGATTTATCAATGCTCATACTCACATTGGAGATTCAATTGGAAAAGATGTTACACTTAACAGTAGTGTAGATAAAAAAATTCATCCTGTATTTGGCGCAAAATCAAAAATTCTAAAAAATACTTCTCAAGAAAATTTAGCCAATTTTATGAAAAATACGTGCTACTCAATGATTAAAAAAGGAATAACCACTTTTGTTGATTTTAGAGAAGGAGGATTAGATGGTGTGCTCTTACTCCGAAAAGTATTATCTGATATGCCTTTACACTCAATAATTTTAGGTAGAGTGGAGTTTTATCAAGAATCTCTTGAAATTAAAAAAAATATTCCATTTCCTAAATCAAAAATCCACGAACTTACCACATTACTCAAAAAATGTGATGGTCTTGGAATTAGCGGTGCAAATGAAAACAGTACTTCTGTATTGACTCGTTATTCAAAAATCACAAAAATTCGAGCTATTCATTCATCCGAAACTAAACAAAGCACTTCCAAATCAAAGAGAATTACTGGAAAATCTGAGACTATTAGGGCTTTATCTCTAAAACCTGATTTTCTGGTTCATATGACTCATGCAACAAAAAACGACCTAGTTGCTGCTGCAGCAACAACTAGGGGAATTGTAATCTGTCCGAGGGCTAATTCGTCATTAGCTGAAGGAATCCCTAACATAGAATTAATGCAAAAGGCAGGATGTACAATAGCTTTAGGCACAGATAATGTTATGATAAATTCTCCTGACATGTTTAGAGAGATGGATTTTGTTTGGAAAGCGACAATGGGGATTAATAAAAAAATAATTGATCCAAAGGAAATTCTTAAAATGGCTACTGTAAATGGTGGAAAAATTTTAAAAAAAGATATTGGAATTATCCAAAGTGGAAAAATCGCTGATTGTATTTTTCTTGATAAACATGCATTAGATATAGAACCTATGCATAACCCTTATGCATCAATTGTTCATAGAGCATCTGAATCTACAATTAAAGCAGTAATGATTGGAGGAGAAATTGTTCATGGAAAAATCTAAACCACATGTGATACTTAGTGCAGCAACATCAATTGATGGAAAGATTGCTACTAGAACAGGTTCTTCACATCTCTCCTCAACACAAGATAGTATTAGACTTCATAAATTACGATCTAAAGTTGATGCAATTCTTGTAGGAAAAAATACTGTTTTACGTGATAATCCTATGTTAACTGTACGTCATACAAAAGGCAAAAACCCAATCAGAATAATTTTAGATTCTAAAGGCAGTCTTTCTAAAAATTCTAAAATTCTACAAACAAGTAATAAAATTTCAACAATCATAGCTGTGTCAAAAATAATCACCAAATCTAATCTTGAAAAACTTCAGCGATTTCCTGTAGAAGTAATTATTACCGGTAAAAAATCAGTTAACATTAAATCTTTATTGAGAAAACTTTCAGATAAAAAAATTAAAACAATCTTGGTTGAAGGTGGTGGAACTATAAACTGGGACTTCATAAAAAATAATCTTTTTGATGAGTTAATTGTTACAATTTCTCCATTTTTGATAGGAGGAAATGATGCCATATCCTTTGTTCAAGGAAAGGGATTTGAAAAAATATCGAAATCTCCCAAATTACGACTCAAATCTATAAAGAGGCTCAAAAACCATCTTGTTTTAAATTATGAAAAAGTGTAAGTTATTATACTTTATTCTAAATAAAATTACAAGAAATTGGCAATAAAAAAGAAAGCTATACCAAAAAAGAAAGCTATACCAAAAAAGAAAGCTATACCAAAAAAGAAAGCTACTAAATCAAAAGGTAAAAAACCAGCATTTGGTGGATATGCAATTAGTTTTGCAGGTCGTAAAGAAACCGTAGAGCAAGTATTTGGAAACAACCCAATTGCACCAAGTGAAATGACCAAAAAGATTTGGGCGTTTGTTAAATCAAAAAGCCTTTCTAATCGTTAAATCCACATGTTAACGATAATTCGTTAACTCATCTATCTTTTAATTATTTTTTAAAATGAATAAGATATAGATATCGGATTTATTCTGAAATTATTATGTCAACTGTATCACTAAGACGCGATCATGAATTAATAGAAAAAGTAATCAAAGCAATGGAATCTACTATACAATTATTGGTAGATGATAAACAAATTCCAGAATCAATTTTAATGCCAGTTATTGATTTTACAAAAAATTTCACAGATGTTTGTCATCATAGTAAAGAAGAAAAATCTCTTTTCCCTGCATTAGAGCAAGCTGGCATGCCTAGTAATATGGGACCTATTGCCATGATGTTAATTGATCATCAACGTTCAAGAGAAATTGGAATAGAGATGGAAGAATCAGCTAAAAAATATCTTACATCCGGAGATTCCTCAAAATTAATTTCTGACATGCAACAATATGTTGAACATATCACAGAACATCTTTGGAAAGAAAATAATCGGTTATTTATGATGGCTGAAGCACGATTACAATACGTTTCAGAAAAAGTAGACAAAGAATTAAATGAAATTGAAAAATCCAAACTTGATATTTTAGGAAAGACTAGAGAACATTATGAGCAATTAGCTGAAAATCTTACAAAAGATATTTCTCAGCGAGGGAATTAGATTTGTCTTATAGCTTATTTGGTCAAGTGTTAGGCGTTCGTAAATTTACTAATGGAGATATTGAAGTGGATTTCTATCATGAAGATGAAGTTACTCAATACAGGTACTCTTCTGATTCAAGTAGATTAAGCAATTTTCCAAAGGAGTTAACAGAAGCTTTAGCATCCACATTGGCTACCGATATCTGTATTGAAGTTTTTTTTGGTGATAATGGTACTCCTACTCATATTGAGTTAGAAGAATGTGGAGATGATGACCTGAATGATGATGGAATTGACAAGGATTCTATTCAGAAGGAATCATAACCTTTAGAAATATTCCAAGGCTTAAGGCGTTCCCAAGATCTCGTTTATCTTCACTTAGCAAACTAATGTCACAAGATGCCCTCATTATGATAGTATGTACAAAAATGACAGTTAAAGAATATCGTGATTCCTTATGAGATTATTCTACGTAGTGATGATGTGTTAGATTATCATAAAATCTAACTGATTTCAAGTTTACAAATTCTAACATTCCATATCTTGATAATTCTCTTCCAAATCCACTATGTTTTATTCCGCCAAATGGAATTCTAGGGTCTGAAATTACTACATTATTGACACTTACAATTCCTGACTCAATTCGCCTAGACATTTTATCTGCTTTTTCAAGATCTTTGGTCCAAATACTTGCACCTAACCCAAATTCACTCTCATTGGCCAATTTGATTGCCTCACTTTCATTCTCAACTATTGTGATTGGAGCTACTGGACCAAATGTTTCTTCTTTTGCAATTCGCATTTCTAGTTTAACATTTGTAAGAATTGTTGGTTTATAGAAAAATCCTTTACCTTCTATTTCAGAACCACCTAAAAGAATTTCAGCACCTTTCTTCTTTGCATCTTCTACAATTCCAGAAATTGTATCTAAACCATCTTTACTTGAAATTGGCCCTATGTCTGTTTCCATAGACATAGGATCTCCTATTTTGAGTTGTGATGCCTTTTTGATAAATAATTCAATAAATTCGTCTGCAATATTTTTACCAACAAAAAATCTTTTTGATGCTACACAACTTTGTCCACAGTTGATGAATCTTCCTTTAACTGCACCTTCGGCTGCTTTTTCAATAATTGCATCATCTAATACTATGAAGGGATCACTTCCGCCTAACTCTAAAACACATTTCTTCAAATTGCTTGCAGCTCTTTCTCCTACTTTGGCACCAGCATTCGTACTTCCAGTAAAAGTTACAGCGTTAACATCAGAATCAATAAGATAGTTTGCAGATTCTACACTTCCTATTACTGTTTGAAAAATTCCATCTGGTATTCCTGATTCAGTAAATGCTTTTTCAATTTCAATTCCTGACTGCATCGTAATTCTTGCTGGTTTCATTACAATTACATTTCCTGCCATTAAACATGGAGCTGCAAATCTTAATGCTTGCCAATAAGGAAAATTCCAGGGCATGATAGAACCAATTACACCTAATGGTTCAAAAGTCAAGAAACTCTTTCTTGCATCTGTGTTTAGTACTTCATCAGCAAGAAAACTGTCACCATGATCAGCATAAAATTCTAAAGCCCAAGCACATTTTTCAACTTCACCAATTGATTCCTTGAGCGCTTTACCCATTTCCGTTGTTGCAATTTTTGCAAGATCTGTTTTGTTTTTCTTCAAATACTCCACTAAATTGTAAATGTAACTTCTTCGTTTCTCATAATCTTTTTTCCATTCTGGAAATGCTCTTTTCGCTTTTCTAACTAAATCAAATACTTGATTCTTATCCATTGTTGAATATGTTTTGATGTTTTCACCAGTAGTGGGATTCACCGTAGTTATTTGACTCAAGGATCTTTCCAATTAGTTTCTCCTATTTAATCTAGTTACTACTTTTTTAAATTTGTTAATAAAATCGGAAGGTGATTTTGAGTCTAAGTAATAGAATGCATAATTTAATCATATAATTTTACATCAGAGATTGTATCTAAGATCCAGATTAAGTGGTTTTCAATTTTGATCAAAATGTTTGTTGCATATCTTTCTTGATTTCATCTATTTTCTTCGAATATGCTTTTCTTGATTTATCATTCTTTTTTAGGTTTAAAACATTTTGACATGATGGACACTTGAACATACCATCAAGTGCGTTTTCAAATGTCACTCTTGGACAATCTTCGTTACCACAATGATAAAAATCTGAAGCATTTTCATAATCTAATCTCTGTTGTAATCTTTCAGTAATTTTCTTTTTTTGGTTTTCAATAAAATGTTCAACCTCTTCTCTTCTGGTTCTCCATCTATAAACAAACCATCCTTTTCTTTCATCTTTTACTCTGATTCCAGTAATGAGCGATTTTCCAAATAGATCATATAATACTTTTCTTACCATGTTGATTCTGAGACCTGTTGAGCTTGCAATTTCCTCGTCAGTTGCATCTTCTGCTTTTAGGAGAGATCTTGCGACTTTGAGATATTCATCCCCTCCAATCATTGAAGCAATTCTGACAAAAGGATCTTCGTATTTATCTACCAACTCTAATGACTTCTGATTTTCTACTATTAATCCCTTGTTTCTTTTATCTGTACGTTTTTGCCATTTTTTGTGGGTATGATCTTTCTTTTGGCATTTGGGAACTCTTTTTCAAATTGAACGCCTTTTTGTATTCGATCCAAAAGTATTGCTAACGCGCTGATTTCCGAATGTGGCTGACTTCCAACTCCTACATTGTAATCTGCTAGTTCATAAATTTCTCTTGGAACTTTTTCTGCACCAACTACAACCAACAAATTCTCTTCTTTTCGAAGTTTCTCTTGTACATCATTAATGCTTTCACCATACATTGAAAGATGTATGATTTTGAAATTCTCTTCTTTTTTCTTTTTTACAATAGTTTTCCATTTATCAATAAACTCTACCACAAAATTACCTCCCCAAGTTTTATTGATCTTCTCTAATGTACCTTTAATTTCTGGATTGACTTCAGTCATAAAAATTCTCTCAGCTCCAAATGCTCTTGATACTAGTGCTACATGCGTTGTTACTCTGTCATCTCTTACAAGACGCTGACCAATTCTGACAATCTCAATTACCAAATGTTTCTTCAACCTCTCTTAAAGAATTTTTATTGAATTTATGAGAATTTTGACTATCTACAATGTATTTGATTAATTTCTTTAACTCTTTGATATTTTCACCTGTTTTTGCAGAAACTGAAATTACTTTTTGATTCTCACTTAAATTAAGTAAATCTATTTTTTGTTTTATCTCCTCTTTCTTTAGTAGATCTGATTTATTTAATGCATATACTATTTTGTCTTTTTCTACTTCTAACTCACTTAAAGTTCTCATGCAACTTGCAAATTTCTTTTTTAATTCAAAAACTGGATCACTAATGTCAACTACTAAAATAACGATGTCTGTATATCTTAATTCTTCTAAAGTTGATTTGAATGCGTCTATCATATATGCAGGCAATTTACTGATAAATCCTACTGTGTCTGAGATTAAGAATGGTTCTTGATTGATTGAAATTCTTCGTGTAGTTGTAGTTAGGGTTGTAAACAATTCTTTGCTCTGACTTTTTGTCTCTCCTGTTGTTTTGTTGAACAATGTAGTTTTTCCTGCTGATGTATATCCTGCCAGTGATATTATCTTAAACCCCATTCTTTTTCTTCCTTGTCTATGGAGCTCTCTCTGTTTTCCAGCTTTTTCCAGTTTAGATCTTATTGTTTGCATTCGATGTTTGATATCATTATAATACACATCTACTTCGAATTTTCCTATCCCCATAAATCCTGGTTGTTCTCCCATGTTTGAAAGGCGAACTTTTTCTTTAGCTCTGACCATTTCGTATCTTAATTGAGCTAATTTTACTTGTAATTTTGATTCTGCACTTGATGCTCTACTTTCAAAAATCTCAAGAATTAATCCTTCTCTATCTAAAACTTCTCTATGTAAAACTGATGCAAGATTGTAATTTTGATGTGGTTTTAAAATTTCATCAAATACAACTACATCAGGTCTAAGTTTATCTGATATTTCTTCTAATCTTTCCAATGCTCCACCGCTAATTCCATATTTTGGTTTTTTTAGATAATCCTGAGTAATTGTGTGAACTATGTCATATCCTGCAGTATGGCATAATCCTTTGGCTTCGTTAATAGAATCCTCTTGGTCATAGGTTATCAAAATTGCTGATTTCATTTTAATTCATCATTTTTTCCGAGTTAAAATTCTAGACAACCTTCTTGTATCAACTGTTTCATTTTAATCGTATCTGATTTGCCAAATTATTCCGTTTTCTTCAATGTTTTTTCTATATTCATATTCAAGACAATTTCAGCTATGTCGCTAGCATATTCTGAAATTCTTCTGATATTTTCAGTCATTCTTCTAACTCTATAAATTTCCTCATCGTCTTTTAATTGCTTTGAAGCATCTCTAACTTTCTTCTCAAATTTTACAATTTCATCTATTTTTTTGATGGTTTTTTCTGCTTGGGAATAATCTTCTTTGAATAATGCCAGACACGAATCATCTAAAACTGATAAACAAAATTTATTCATATCTTGTAATTTTGCTAAGATTTCTTTCTTAACTGGTTTTCTAAATTCCAAAAGGTCCTTTGCAATAAATGATGCATGATCACCTGTTCTCTCTATATTTTTTACAATAAGCCTGTATCCTAAACAATTTCTAGCATTTCTAAATCCCATTTCTTTAAGCATATGTTCATTTTGAATTGCTATTTTTAACTGACGAATTATATAAAATCCAAATCTGTCTACCTCATCATCTGTATTGATTACTTCTTGAGCCAGTTCTAAATTATTCTCTTTTACTGCTAAAATCGCATCATTTGACATTGATTTAGCCAAATGAATCATTCGTTTGAATGCACCATCAACTGATAATTCCAGTAAATTAACAAGAACTTGCACTGTTATACCGCCGCTTGAATCAGAAATAATTTCAGAACCCATCAACATTCGTTTAACAGCTTCTTTTACTGTATTTCTCTGATGTGCACTCAACCTCCCATTTTTTGGTTTTACATTAATTGTTTTGTAGCCTAAAAAGTACAATGAAATTAATTTTCTTACAATTGAAGATGCTTCTTCTTCACCTTCAATTTCTATCACGGCATCCTCTTTTTTTTGAATACGAGATTCAAATTTAGGAGGATAAAGTTCTAATGTTGATGAACCTTTTCTGACCATTCTGATTTGATCTCCTTGTTTTAACCCTAATTCCATAATCCATTGTTTTGGCAATGAAACTATGTATGATGATTTTCCAGTAAACTGAATTTTTCTAGTTTCCTCTCTTTCATCCATAATCTAAAGAGAAAAAGCCATTCTATATAGTTTGATAGTTATAATATGGTTTAACATTGAACTAATATTTAGATAAGATTTTACCATGTATATGGATCATATTTTGAAACTTCAACATTCACTTGATGCATTATTTGGAAACGGTGTATCCAAGTATCTGCCAAAAAATATTGAAATGACTTTTTCGCGAAAAACTGGAAGAATCAAAACTGTCTCAGATGGAGGAAAACTACTTTGTACTTTGAGAATTGATGGAGGTTTAGCAATAAGCCCTTATTTTGCCCAAATTTTACTAAAAAGTAAGACATTCAAAGAAAACTGTGTTGAAATAAACAAAGACGCTGCTCCCTTTGTAAGTGAAGGAAAATCTGTATTTTGTAAACATGTAATATGGTGCGGAAAAAATATACGTATTTCTGCTGATACTCCAATACTATTCAATAATAAAGTCATTGCAGTTGGTAAGGCTGTTTTATCTTCAGAAATGATTTCTGATTTTAATAGAGGTGTAGCCATTAAGGTCAGAGATAGTTTAAAAAGTCCTAAAGAGGAAATAAGATCATGATGCGTGGAGGTAATCGTGAAATGCGAAGAATGATGGACAAAATGGGTCTTGATATGAATGAGGTTTCAAATGTTCAAGAAGTTATTATTAAAACTGATAAAAAAGAAATTATTATCACCAAACCCTCCGTTACTGAAATGAAAGCAAAAGACAATTCCATTTTTACAGTAACCGCAGATAGTTATGAAGAAAAGGAATTAGAGGTTCCTATTTTCTCCGAAGAGGATATTCAACTAGTTAGTCAACAAGCTGGGGTGGATGAAGAAAAGGCAAAAAGTGCTTTAGAAGAATCTAAAGGCGATCTTGCAAGGGCGATCTTACTTTTAACCACCGGATAATCCTATCTTTTGGTAATCGTGCCTAAAAATGAATGATTTAAGTAATGGAATTATCACATTTGATTATAATGAGCAGTATGGCTGAATCTAAAGTTACTGGAATTATCAAATCTTTAAGTGCTTTAGAGGACGATCTTGATTCACTAAATAGCAAAGTAGGCGATATAAAAAAACAACTATCAGTAAAAGCCCAATCTGAAATAGATATCTTACTAGAAAAAACTCGGGAAATGGCCACTAAAGAGGCTGAAATGATTATCAATACATCAAAAGAAAAAGCAACAGCCGAGTCTGCAAAAATTGCTCAGGAAGGAAATGCAAAATTATCTGAATTACAATCTAAAATTGATGCTAGTTTTGATGAGGCAGTAAAACATGTGGTGTCAACAGTTTTGAAGGTATAAACCTAAATTATACATCTAATTTTATTAGCTATCGATCCCTTACAGAATACTCGTATTGGAATTGCTACCACCTATGGTAGACCATATTATAAATTTTCAACTTATTTGAAAAACCTTAACTTATCTTTTGATTCTATTCTTCCTGAAGAAATTTTGGAATTCTCTGGCCAGATTGTTTTTACTACTAGAAAAGAATCTCCAAGAAAATGCGAAAAGGTTTTGTTGCATGAAGATATTTTTGAACATCATCATACCGTAATTAGAGGGATGATGATACAGAAACTTAATCAAAATTTTAAAGATGAAAATCTAATTTTAGGGATAGATCCAGGTCAAAGAATTGGTTTATACGTATTTTATTACGGGCAAGAAATTGAGAGATCATTTTATTCTTCAGTAGAAAAATTAATTTCTCACATTATTCATATTTTAGGTGGTCTTAGAGCAAAAAGAAAAATTCTAAAAATTGGAGATGGGAATATGAATATTTCTAAACAAATTGTAACAATGCTTAATCTAAAATTTTGTTCATCTTTTGAATTAGAATTTGTAGATGAACAAAAAACTAGTCTAAAAATTAAAAATTTCAATCAAAGAGGAAAACGAGATATGTTGTCTGCAAAATACATTTCACAGCGAGATGGATATAGATTTATGATTTTGCCTTTATCCATGACCGGATGAATTTTATATTTTATTGTAAAAAATCTATTTTTAGAAAATATTTTTTCCAATTTTCATTCACAGATGGTTTTATGAAAATATGAAAATATCACTATTTTTCCAATTTTTTAAAATAAAATTAAATTTTTTTGTTAAACACCTATATTCCCATATGTAATTTTTTCAAAAAAAACGTTAAGCAAAATTAGCTATACATATTTATTGATGATTTCATGCTTTTATTTGAAAATAATAATTTTAATCAACATATTTTATGAAATATTTCAAATATTTTAGCATTTTTTCAATATTTTATCGATCCACCCTTATATAGATATGAATTCTATGTAATATTACTAAGATGACATGTAAAGGAATTTGTGTAAGATACAAGGCTCAAAAACCTGTTGGCACTGGAAGATACGCTTCTGGACAACGTCGATGCCAAATTTGTGAAATATTCATCAAATGGGAAGGACTTTGGTGTCCATGTTGTGGCTATAGATTAAGAACTAAACCACGTAATCTAAAATACAAAGCAAAATTACGTGCTAGAGTTGAGGCTGATTCTATTGAAGCTAAAACGGCTACTGATTATGAATCAGAAGTTGAAATAATTGTTAAACCAAAAGCTAAAACAGCAAAAGCTAAAACAGCAAAAGCTAAAACAGCAAAAGCTAAAACAGCAACAAAAACTAAGGAAAAAACTTCATGTAGATATTGTGAAAAATTGTTTGTTTTTGCAGACAAACATGAAAAGAACTGCAAAAAGAACTCAGGTTCTAAAATTGAAGCTTCCCAAACAAATGAATCAATAGCAATAAAAGCATAAGATTTGTTCATACGATATTGAATTTTCCAAATTGGTTTTACCAGAAAGTGGTGCATTTGGAAAATCGAAATTTTTCTTTAAATATTCAAAAATTTGAAAATGGATATTTTGTTTCTGTTACAGAGGGACCTAATAAAATAGGCTCCATGGTTGTTTCTTTAGCAACTGGACCTACTCCTATCACAACTACTGTTATACCCTCAAGGACTGAATCTCTTTTTCTAAAATTAGTTGCTGAACGCATCAGTACCAGAATGAGAGGAATCGCTATTGTCTCCACTTTTATTCAAAAAGAGTTAGAACCTAATATTGCAAAAGCCTTAATGTCTGAAATTATGGAAATGATGGAGAATGAGTGATTTAAGAAATTTTATTTCTCAAATAAAAAAAACTAAAGATCTTAAAATTATAAAAACTAAAGTTTCCACAAAATTTGAAATTGCAGGAATTACTGCTAAAGTAGATGGCTCATATGCTATATTGTTTGAAAATATCAAAGAGAGTAATTTCAGTTTAGTTTCTAATTTAGTTGGAACGAGAAAAAGATTTGCCTTAGCAGTTGGAGGTTCAGAAACTAATATTCACGAAAAAGTTATTTCAGCAATCAAAAAAGCTAAAAAACCAAAAATAATCTCTTCAGGGAAATTTATGGAAAACAAATCAAAAAATTTATTTTCTATGCCTATTGTCACTCATTTTGAGAAAGAATCCGGTCCATTTATCACATCATCAATAGCATATGTCAAAAATCCTGAAACTGGAAAACAAAATTCTTCATTTCATAGGTTAATGCCGATAGATAACACTCACTTTTCGATTAGGATGGTTGAAGGTCGTCATCTACATAGATGTTTTGTTAATGCAAAAGAACATCATGAAGATCTGAAAATTGCGATTACCGTAGGGGTTCATCCGGCAATTTCTATTGCTGGAGCATATCAAGCTGAATGGGGCACAGATGAAATTGATATTGCAAATTCTTTATTAGGTGGAAAACTAACATTGGCAAAACTTCCTTTCACAGGACTAAATGTACCATCAGGTTCTGAAATTGTCATGGAAGGAAAAATTCTTCAAGATAAAACTCATCCTGAATGGATGGTTGAAATGCTTCAAACATATGATCATAAAAGAACTCAACCTGTTTTTGAGCTTGAAAATCTTTATTACAGAAACAACCCTATCTTTCATGATGTTTTGTCTGGCTATTCAGAGCATAGATTACTTATGGGAATGCCAATTGAATCTAAACTAAATGGAGAACTAAAGAAAGTTTTTCCTCAGACACTACAAGTTTCAATGACTAACGGCGGTTGTAATTGGTTACATGCTGTAGTACAAATTAAAAAGAAAAGTGAATCAGATCCTAAAAAAATAATTAAAAAAACATTCGAGTCACACCGTTCGCTAAAACAAGTTACTATAGTTGATGAAGATATTGATCCTAACAATGCTGAATCAGTAGAGTATGCAATGGCTACAAGATTCCAAGCTGATAAAGATCTAATGATTCTAAAAAATGTCCGTGGGTCCAGTCTTGATCCTTCAAGTGATCAACAAAAATTACAAACTGCAAAAATGGGCATTGATGCAACACGTTCTTTCTCTAAACGTCCAGAGGGATTTGAATTAGCAAAAATTCCAAAAATTGATAAAATCAAACTAGAAAAATACCTAAAATAATCAAAATAAACTGTTTAAATTAAATTGGATGAATTTAAAATCATTACAGAAATTAAAGATGGCTTCAGAAAATCCTACCATTCGTGAAAAAAGTCCTTTTGAATCCCATGCAGAAGTAATTGTTCGAATGTTTCCCTCAGATGCAAATCCTGCAGGAAATGTATTTGGTGGAGAAATTCTAAAACACATTGATATGGTTGCTGGAATTGTAGCTCAGCGGCATTCACAATCAAATGCAGTTACTGTTTCTATGGATAGTGTAAATTTTTTAAAACCTGTTTTTGTGGGAAATGTACTCACACTGAACGCTAGAATAAATTATGTACACAACTCTTCAATGGAAATTGAAGTTAAAGCCGAAGCTGAAGATATCGTAACTGGAATAAGAACGGTTACTGGAACTGCTTTTGTCACATTTGTAGCCCTTGATAAAAATGGAAAACCTATGCCTGTTCCTAAATTATCCCTAAAAACAGATGATGATAGAATCAAATTTGAAGAAGGTAAAATAAGAATGGAAAAACGATTACAAAATCGTCAGAAATAACATTTGATTTTCATAGATCCATTTAAGAATCACAAAAATTATCTTTAGTTTATGTCAGAACAAAACAAAAACAATGAGTGGGATTCATTATGGCAAGAGTATACCAAGTCTCTTGAAAACTGGAAATCACTTTTTGAGCAAATTCAAAAATCAAGTAGTGACATGCAAGCCAAATTCAATGAAGTATGGGAAAAAGCTACTGCTGAATCTAGTGCTGAAACCATGAAATTATTTGGAGAAAACTGGCAAAAAGCAATGAATGAAGTAGGAATGAATTCTTTTAAAGCATTTGGAGAAAATTGGCAAAAAGCTCTTAATGATACAAATGCTTCTACTTTCAAACAATTTGCTGAAAATTGGCAAAAAACTCTTAGTTCATCCGGATTAGAACAAATGAATGCTTACGGTGAAATGATGAAAAAATTTGCTGAGACATGGAGTTCCATGTGGCCAAAATCTCAATAATTTATTGAATTGAGAAAACATTTTTTTATTCTTAAATTTTAATGAAAATATTATTTTAATTACGGCTGATTAATTCTTTAATCTTTTTTCTTGCTTCTTCCACTAATCTTTTCATAACAGGAATGTAAATTTCTGATGCGTATACAATTTCAACATTGCTTTGTTCGTCAATATCTAAAAATGTGGATGCAATTACTTGACTCTTTCCTACTTTAGGTTCATTTTTCTTACATCTTTTATAATTTATAATTTCTAGAAATATTGGTAACTGTCTCTTAATTTCAATATATAATTCCTCTTTTGAACGTAATTTCTCATGACTCAAATTAACTTTAATTTGTTGATTAATATCACTCTCATACCTATCTGATGCTCTAATCATAATTTTGATTTCAGGTAATTTTCCAAATTTACTTTGAAATTCACATATTCTTTGGATAAAATTTGGATACTGGTTTTCATGCTCTTTTTTAAATCTCATTACATACCATTGTAAAAACTTCATTGCATTTGTATCGTTTTTCATTTTTGCTTTTTCTAGAAAATTTTCCTTTGAAATATTCTGTAAAACAAATAATCCAAAATCTCTATTTGCTTCCTCTAAAATTCCATTTAGTGTGTTTTTTACAGAAATTATATATTCATTAAAAAAATAATTTACATAGTATGGATCAGGATCATATTGCTTGATTTTTTTTAAATAAATTTCACAATTTTTTATATTCTCTTCAATATTCATTAGTTTTTGCCAGATTCTATGTTTGCATATTTTGACTGTGCTTTCAAGCTAGTTGCTAACTCCTTAAAAATCTCATTTACACTTACATCGACTAAATTTATAGTCGCATTTTCTTTCACAATTTGATTCTCAAATTTCTCTTTAATGGCAAAGGATACTGAAGACCAATGCAAAACTCCTTTCAATTGTTCCTCAACTGTGGTATTGGTTGTTGGAAAATTTGCAGGTGAGAAGACAATTCCGTTGGTCCATTGCATAGTTGGAATACCTCCACCCGATGATCTTGTACTAAATGCGATCTGTTTCACCCAATCCTCGAATTTATATTCAATAACCTCATGAATGATTAATTTTTTCCATGGTTCTACAGAAATCTCCATTTGATGATATTACTAACAAACCAATTATAATCTTATTTTTAATATCGCTTATTTACTAGACACTAATCATTATTTTTTATTATGAAAAAATGGGCTGACTACTTAATTTCAGAAGTTAGATATACTTCTGACCATTTAATCTCTATTGCAGTCAGGCATAAAGATACTGATCAAGGAATTACAAAAGGCGAACCAATAGATCGTTTAACAATTATATCTGATATAAAAAATGGATTACTTTACATTACAATTTACAACCAAAAAAATTCTTGGAAAAAAGGACATAGAATTCAAACTTTCTCAATTGGAGGTACACCATATTTACGAATTGATCAAAATAAAGCTCAATTAGATTTTCTTGGTGATCTACCAGAACCAGTAGAGTCTGAAGAGGAAGCCACATCTGAGCAACTATTGAGATTAGAACAATTAGAAAAACAAATTCAAGAATTAGAAAGAAAACCATCACAATCAGAACCACTCTCAAGTTATAGAGGTTCATTACCAAAAGAATCTACAGAAGACCTTTCTCAGGAACTAGACCTTGCACCAGAACCAGTAGAGTCTGAAGAGGAAGCCACATCTGAGCAACTATTGAGGTTAGAACAATTAGAAAAACAAATTCAAGAATTAGCAGAAGCTAATACTGAACATAAAATTCTTCAAACTTTACATAAACAAAATAAAAAACTTGACGATATTGAAAGAAAACTTCATAGTTCATAAACAACCAACCAAATTCATTAGAATCCTAATGTATAAAGTGTAAAAAAAGAAAAATTGAAAATGCAGAAGAAACCATCATGAGAAATGGATACCATCTGTTCAAAGAAATGTTTTATTTTTCACAGTAAAGTTTTCAGAATTGGAAAAATAAAAAAATAATCTTTTCTCTTGATTTATGATTTAATAGAGTCATTCTGCTCTGTTTTCCATACCTGATTAAATCTTTTGATAGCCTCTTGATATGCCATAATGGAATCATCACCTGATGTCTTGAGGAATTTTTCCCACTGTTCATTGAATTTTTTTATTGATTCAATATTGGTTTCTTTGAAAATATTTTCAATCATCTTAGTTTGTTGTTTGATATATTCAGGACCGATTTCATTCCATGTGTTTTCCCAACTTGAACTAACTTTTTTTAACAATTTAGCATCTGATTCAACAGCTTTTTGGCATGCATCGTGATAAGTCATCAAAGTTTCATTTGTAGCCCTTTGCCATTGTGCTAAGGATTCTTTCCAACCATTTAGTGCAGAATTGTAATCTTTCCACGCTTTTTCAAATTCTGGTTTATTCGATGAAGACTTGATCTGTTTCTTTAGTTTAGGATTTGTTTTTTTAGCTGGTTTTTTCTTAATCACATTTTTTTTCTTGGGAGCCATATTCTAGTTTAAAAATAGTTGATGTTAAATCTTTCAATAATGCCTAGATTTGAAACAATTACCTTCTAAAATTCAGAAGCTTTAGAAAAATTTGGTGAATGTTTTTCATCCCTATTTTTAAATAATTTATAGTGATTCGTGCATAAATTCCTGGTTTCTCTGAAACTAATTTTTACTGTCTCAACTGCTTTTTCTTTACACTCTGAAATACTGCACTTCAATATATTAACTAGTTATCATTTTACTAATAAAACTTTGAAATAATGTAATTACGTCTGCTAACTTTTTATGATTGCATTATATCGAAAAATCATGAATGATGATAAAGGAAAACGATTTTTAGAGTTAATTGATGAGCAAAATAATCTTCAATGGGGTATTGTTGTAAAATTATCCTCGCTTGTTAATTCAAAATGGAGTTCTACAGATTTAAAAAACGAACTTGAATTATTGATAGAAAAACATTCTAAAATTACTAAAGAACTTAATAGCCTTGATGATAATGGCAGTATTTTATAATGCAGAATCTATCATTAGGGCAATAAATAATACTGCCAAATAAGGACTAGAGAATTTAAACAGAGTCCATGCTGCTTTTTCCATTGGCTTGATAATCACCCAGATTGATAATCCTATCATTAATGCTCCTGATGCAATTGCTGTCCAGAGATATATATCGTCTATCATTTTCTCTCCGCTTTCAGTTGTTAAGAAAAATGGTGCAATCGAAAATAATACCATTACAACAGTTGAACCTGCAATTGCTCTTGCTGAAGTTTTTTCAGATTGAACTGCTGTTAACATTGGAACATTTACCTTATTGTAATCATCTTTGAAATGTAACGTCAAAGCCCAAATATGCATCGGGATCCAAATGAAAACCAATCCTGCCATTGCAAGACCCATTGTCCATAAATCTGACATACTCACAGCCACCCATCCAATCATTGGTGGTGAACCTCCACACAATCCACCTAAAATTATGTTTGTTCTTGAATTTCGTTTTAAGACATATGAATAAACTATGATGTTATTGACTAATCCAAATGCAATAAATGTCGTTGCCCATGCACCCTGCTCCAATGTGGTGGTAAAAGAAATTCCAAATGCTAGAACCAATGATATTCCAGCTAATACTAATCCAAAATTTCTAGCTTTTACAGCGGGGTAAATTCTCTTTGATGGAAGAGGTCTTCCTTTTGTGCGCTCCATTACTGCATCAATATCTCTATCATGATAGTTTGTCAGTGTATTAGCAGCTGCCGAGCCTGCTGCAACTGAAAATAACATCAAAGCCCATGTTGCAGGGGAAATTTCAATATTGTAAATATTGGATGCAGTTAATGCAGCACCAAATGCAGTAAATACAAGTAAATACCAAATTTTTGGCTTTGTTAATTCATAATATACTGCAACACGTGATTCTGACTTTTGTTTTTGCAATATTACTCACTATCCTTTGATGGCATATATGGCATTGCTTTCATTCGTGATTTCATCTCAATAAAAGACTCTGAAGACTGAACACCATCAATTCTGCCAATTTTTTCAGAAACCAATTTATGCATTTGATCTAGTGATTTCGCATACATTGTTACCAATATGTCAAATCTACCTGTAACCTCTGCCACTTCACGAACACCATCAATCTTGAATAGCTCCTCAATTACATGATCACGTTTTTTTGTATTCATGTTAATCCCAGTTAAAGCTTTAACAGTATAACCTAACTCGTTATCGTTTACAACAATTGTAAAACGCTCAATTAATTTTCTTTTTACTAGTCTTTTGATTCTTGAATATACTACAGATGAATTAACATTAATTTTTTTTGATAAACGAGGAATTGAAATTGATGCATCTTCAGATAATTCTGATAAAATTTGTAAATCCAAGTCATCAACTTTTACCGTTTAAAACACCTGAGTCGATCTAGATTTCTGGATCTTATAAAGTTATTATTGAAAAAATTACAATAAATAATCTAAATTTTGCCTTTTTTGTATAACATCTCAGCTAATAAAACTGCCCCTTTTGCTGAACCCATTTTTTTGTTGTGTGAGAACAACATGTATTTGAGTCCATTATCAAATAGTTCCTCCTTCTCCACTCTTCCAATTGTCGTAGTCATTCCATCACCAACAGATCTTTCCATTCTTGGTTGTGGTCTTGTAGGGTCTTCGTGAAATGCATAGTAGTTTTCAGGAGCTGATGGTAATCCTAACACAGAAATGTCCTTGTTACATTGATTGTATGTTTCTTTTGCTCTTGCAGGATCTATTTGTTCAGTTGTTTCAACAAAAACAGATTCAGTATGCCCATCTATAACAGGCACTCTAGTACAAGTACAGCTAATTCTAATATCTGCATCCTCAATTTTTCCATTCTTTAGTTTACCTAATATTTTCCTTGTTTCCATCCTCACCTTTCCTTCTTCTTTTGGAATGTATGGAATTATGTTGTCTGTAATTCCCATTGCAGATACTCCTGACTTTCCACCCCCTGATATTGCTTGCATTGAAGTCATCATGACTCTCTTTGCTCCATATTTTTCAAGTAATGGTTTTAATGTAATTGCTAAACCTGTTGTAGTACAATTTGGTAATGGTGCTACCCAACCCTTCCAGTTTCTATTTTTCTTTTGAATTTCTAGTAATTCCGTTTGCTCATCATTAATTCCAGGAATTAGTATTGGTACGTCTTCCTCATATCTATAAGCAGAACTAGTTGAAATCACTGGTAGATCTGCAGCCATTTTTGTCTCAATATCTCTAGCAGCTTCAGATTCAACTGCAGAAAATACCAAATCTAATTGAGAAACATCTAACTCATCAATTGATTTTACTGTCATCTCCTTGATATATTCTGGAATTTCGCCTCCAACATCCCATGCTATAATTCCACTCGAATCCTTAATTGCATCAAGATATTTTTTACCGGCAGAACGCTCAGATGCTGCAATTTGAGTTACTTGAAACCATGGATGATTATTTAATGACTGGACAAATTCTTGCCCTACGGAACCTGTAACACCAATAATTGCAACTCTTTTCTTATCCATAATCTATTAATTAATCACTTTCAATTAATAATCGTTTTCTGAATTACCAAAACATACTAAATCAGCGAATTCTATTTGGAACTGTGAAAATACAACCAAAATCATTCATTATTAGACATATTCCAGTAACCCATGGTGGAAAAAGCTCTCTAATAGGATCAGATGTCATAGATTTTAGTTCTAATATCACTCCAATGGGAGTCCCACTATCAGTGAAAACTATTCTTAAAAAAAATCTTGATAATATTCAAAGATATCCAGATCTTAGTTCTTCGGAAGTAATTTCAAATCTAAAAAAATACACTAAGTTGGATAAGTCATATCTACTGGTTGGAAATGGCGCGATAGAAATATTATATAATTTTTGTTTTGCTTTTTTATCTAAAAATACCAAAGTGTTGATCCCAATTCCTACTTTTCAAGAATATGAAATAGCTGCAAAATTAAACAATTGTAAAATTTTATATTTTAAAACCATGAATCTATCTGAAGATTTAGATTCATTTCTTTCAAAAATACCCCGACAAGGATGTGTGTTTCTTTGCAATCCTAATAATCCTACAGGAACGCTTTTATCAAAAAACCAAATATTACTTATTATTAAAACAGCAAAAAAACTATCTTCGATAGTATTTGTTGATGAGTGTTTTATTGAAATGGTTCCTGATTCAGATCAATCTATAATATCTTATGTTAAAAAATATGATAATCTTTTTGTTTTACGCTCATTGACAAAATCTTTTGGATTACCTGGAATTAGAATTGGATATGCCGCAGCTTCTAAACAAATGACTAAAATCCTACAAAAAATAAAAATTCCTTGGAGTGTAAATTCTTTAGCACAAACTGCAGCAAGTATAGCTCTCAAAAATAAATCCCATATTCAAAAATCAAACTATGTAATTAAAAAAGAATTAAATTATTTGACAAACATAATTTCTAAACTATATGGATTTAATTGCTATCAATCTTCCACAAATTTTATTTTAATTAAAACAAAACATAACTCAACTAAATTGCAACAAAAATTACTTAGACATAAAATCTTAATTCGTGATTGTAAAAATTTTAGAGGCCTAGATAATCACCATATTAGAATTGCAGTTAAATCTCATAAAGATAATCTAAAACTTGTAAGAGCATTGGAGAAAATTTCATGAAATCTTTAATGATTCAAGGTACATCTTCTGGTGCTGGAAAAACTACTTTGGTTGCAGCTTTATGCAGAATTTTTTCTGATAAAGGTTATCGTGTTGCCCCATTCAAATCTCAAAACATGTCAAATTTTTCATATATTACGCCCGAATTTGAGATTTCTCGAGCTCAAGCTATTCAAGCTATTGGTGCACGATGTAATATTACGTCTGATTTGAACCCAATCTTGCTCAAACCTATTGGAAATTACAATAGTCTTGTATATCTAAATGGAAAGCGTTACAGGAAAATGTATGCAAAAGACTATTATGAAAAATTTGTAAACACTCAAGGAATTAAAATTGCTTTAAAATCTCTAAAAACTTTACAGGATAATTTTGACCTAGTAATTTTAGAGGGAGCAGGATCACCCGCTGAAATTAATTTGCAAAAATTTGATATTGCAAATATGAAAATTGCACAAAAAGCAAATGCGTTTGTTTTACTAGTATCTGATATTGATAAAGGTGGTTCGTTTGCAAGCTTTGTTGGAACTATGGCTCTTATTGAAAAAAAATATCAAAAACTTGTAAAAGGATTTGTGTTTAACAAATTTAGAGGCGATATTAATGTATTAAAACCTGGATTTAATAAACTCAAAAAAATTACAAATGTACCTGTTTTAGGAACTATCCCCTTAATGGCATTAAATTTGCCTGACGAAGATTCTCTTAACGCAAAATCCAAAGATATAGTTTGGAACAAGAAAAATATCTCAAAAATTGACAATGAATTAAACAGATTGGCAGATACTGTCAAATCATCTATTGATATTAAATCAATTGAGAAGATGATCAAATGATTTTTGAATCTATGTTTGTTATTGGAATTGCAATTATTCTTGATTTTGTATTTGGTGATCCTAAAAATAAATATCATCCAACAGCTTGGATTGGAATATTAATTGCAAAATTGGTACCTGTTGTAAAAAATAAAAATCCTACTATGGAAAAACTTGGTGGAATTATAATTGTGGTTATCGCTTCAAGTATTACTATCTTATTTGTTCTGAGTTTTGAATATGGAGCATCTTTAATTACAATTGAATATGTTTCCATCATTGTATCTGTGGTGATTGGTGGATTGCTGCTGAAAACTACAATTGCCATACGTGGAATGGAAAATCATGCTAAAGCAGTATTGTCATCTCTTAATAGTAAGAATCTAGAGATGGCAAGAACAAATCTATCTATGATTGTAAAAAGAAATACTAAGAATTTGGACAAAAATCACATTCTATCTGGAGTATTGGAGAGTATCAGCGAAAATACCGTCGATGGTATTACGGGACCGTTGTTCTATTATGCTCTTTTTGGATTATCTGGGGCTTTTGTATACAGAGTAATTAATACTGCAGATTCAATGATTGGATATAAAACTGATATCTTCAAAAATGTTGGTTGGTTTGCAGCCTCATGTGACACTGTTTTGAATTACATTCCATCCCGACTTACAGGGTTAATTATGATTGTTTCAGCAGCAATTTTACAAAATAATTGGAAGGAGTCTTACAGAATAATGATTAGAGATGGCAAAAAAACTGAAAGTCCAAATGCAGGATATACTATGGCCGCATTAGCAGGAGCTCTTGAAACAAAATTTGAAAAAATTAATCACTACAATCTAGGTAATGGTGAAATTACACTAACAAATAAGCAAGTATATGCAGCAATAAAAATAATGAAACTTACTTCGATACTCTTTGTTGGAATGGTGAGTATCCCGATAATTTCTCTTTTAACACTTGTTGGATGGTGGATTCATGCTTAAAGAAATTGGATCTGTTTTTTCTTTTCTAACTATCATCCCATCTTCAAATGCAACATTAGAAAATATTGCAAAATACATGTATTTTTTCCCTATTGTTGGAATCGCAATAGGGCTTTTAGTAGGTTCATTTGGTTTTGGATTATCTTTTTTCTTAGATCCATTGATAGTTAGTTTACTAGTCGTAACATCTATTGCAATTATCACTGGAATTCATCATTCAGATGGTCTTGCAGATTTTGCAGATGGATTAATGGTGAAAGGAACTAAGAATAGAAAGCTTAACGCAATGAAAGATCTTTCAACTGGCTCTGCAGGAATTATTGCAATTGTTTTGTATGTTGTTGGCTTGATAATCACAATTTCTCTTACAGGAGGATTTGATTTGTTTAGGGCAATTCTGATTAGCGAAATTTTGGCAAAATTTTCAATGGTATTAATGGCAAGTTTAGGTAATTCAGCGTCTTTGGGTTCAAATTCTCCTTTTGTGATGTTTATGAAAGATAAGAAAAAACTTACAGCCGCATTTATCATCATGATCATTCCTGTCATTGTTATTGGTGAAACTACTGGACTAGTGATGCTTGGTGTGACTTTTACCCTAACTATATTCCTCCTAGCTTTATCCACTCGTAGTTTTGGGGGAATAACAGGAGATGTGCTTGGTGCTACTAACGAGCTTACAAGACTTGCTTCATTGATGGTGTTTGTGTCATCATGATTGGTCTAATAATGGCAGGTGGTAAAGGTACTCGCATGAATTTATCTAATGAAAAACTATTACTCCAATATAAAAAACCATTAATCCTTCATGTTGTTGATTCATTAAAAAATTCAAACTGTTTTTCAAAAATCTTAGCAATTACTAGTTGTAATTCCCCCAAAACAAAAAAACTACTAAAAAAAAACAATATTGAAACTTTTGACACTCTAGGAATCGGTTATGTAGAAGATCTAAATTCAGTACTCAAAAATATTGATGATGACATCTTAATCACATCTGGTGATTTACCATTATTGGATGGAGAAATCATTCAAAAAATTGCTAATCGATATGATTCTAAAAAAATCTGGACTAGTATAATCATAACTAACAAATTTTTAACTTCACTTGGACTTGAATCTAATTATTCGGTAAAGTTTAATGATCAAATATGCCATTATACTGGAATTTCTTTAGTTAATTCAAAAAAAATCTCATCACTTGAAAATGTGGATGAAAATTATCTTATACTTGATGATAAGAGAATTGCGTTTAATCTAAATTCAAAACAAGATTATAATCTACTCGGCGCTACCTGAGATTTTACCATTTATCTGGGCTTTTGAACCTGTTGCTTGTGAAATTGCATTGCCACATGAATTGCATGCTACTTGTGTTGATGCATGAGAATACACTACTTGTAATTCCCCACATTCGTTACAATTAACTTTTTGAAACTTGCTTGATGGCTTTGGAATTTCAATATGATCTTTTTTCATGCTGCCACCAACTCAAATTTCTTAATTCTAATCCCTGGTTTATTGTATTTCTTTTTACAAACAGTACATGTCATGATAGGGGTAACTTTCTTTGTAACTTTGGCAGGTTTTGCGAGTTTTGGGAATTTCTGTCCACCGTATCCCTTTTTACGTTCTGCATGTCGACGCTCACCTCTTGCAGAACCACGTCTTTTTCCAGCCTTGTAAATGGAGACCTTTTGTTCAGTATGTGTTTTGCATTTTGCACAGTACTTTCTGATCACCTTAGGAATGTTCATATCAACAAAACCTTCTCAACCGTAATTTAAGCATTGAATCTATAATAGGCACAAAATATAATTAAAAATCGTGACTTCGAGCCTAGCAAATTCGATCTCTTCGTTAAATTCTGTAGCAACAGGTGACAAAAAAGCCGATCTGGTTTTGAAAAACTGTAATTTGCTATCTGTGTACACTCGAGAAATAATTTCTAAAACTCAGATTGCAATTTTTAATGATAGAATTGCATATGTTGGTCTAGACGCATCGCATACACTTGGTCCAAAAACAAGAGTAATTGATGTAAATGACAAATATGTCAGTCCTGGGTTTGCAGATCCTCATTTACACATTGATCAATTTGTATTGCCATCTGAATTTGCAAAAAAGGCTTTACTCTGTGGTGTTACTTCTCTATTCTCTGATCCAATAGATGTTGTTAGTGTTGGAGGATACAGAGGCTTTCAAGAATTTCTTAAACTAGGAGAAGATCTACCGATACGAATTTTTCAAGTGGTTCCAGGTGGTCTTCCGGTTGATGCAAAATTTAGCAACAGTAACTCTTTATCATTATCACAAAAAAAATTGGCAGTAAAACATCCACATGTTCTTGGTTTGGGAGAAGTTTTTTCTTGGACTAAAGTAACTTCTCGTGAACCTAAAACAATGAAATCTCTTTCAGCAATGTTGGAGCGTGATTGTATAATTAATGGACACACTGCAGGCGCTGCAGATAAAAAACTAAATGCATATGTTTCATCTGGTATACTTTCCTGTCATGAACCAATCAATTTTGATCAAGTTTTAGAGAGATTACGTCTTGGAATGTGGATTATGATAAGAGAAGGCTCCATCAGACGTGATTTACAAGAAATTATTCCACGTGTTTTATCTCATGGAACCTATCTTAACCGCTTAATGTTTTGTTCGGATGGTCTTGATCCACTTGATATGAAAAAATTTGGTCATATTAATCATTGTGTAAGAGAGTCAATAAAACTTGGGTTAAAACCAATAGATGCAATAACTATGGCATCCAAGAATAATTTTGATTATTATAACATGGGAAAAGATCTTGGCGGAATTGCCCCTGGAAAATTAGCAGATATTTTGATTTTTGATGATCTAAAATCATTCAAACCAAGCCAAGTCTTTGTTGGAGGAAATCTTGTAGTTTCTAATGGACATGTCATTACTCCTATTAAGAAAAAACCTATCTCAGGATGGATCAAAAAAACTGTTAAACTAAAAAAATTCACAAAAAATGATTTTCTTTTTAAATCAAAAAAGAAAGATGTTCTTGCAAATACCATTTTTATGGAAACTGAAATTATTACAAAAATTGGTTCTGCACAGCTACAACCAATGGATGGTCATGTATCTGCCTCTTTGGATTCTGATGT
>Ga0102952_1000150_pt1 | contig 33403 bp, 33 predicted proteins | sample SalPon2A_C_D1_MG_FD_78506 | JGI IMG/M metagenome (GOLD analysis project Ga0102952, IMG submission 78506) | Soil microbial communities from South San Francisco under conditions of wetland restoration - Salt Pond MetaG R2A_C_D1_MG | ecosystem: Environmental > Terrestrial > Soil > Wetlands | place... | reverse complement strand
GAACTCATCTGGTTCTCCTCCTTTTATGTTTTTATAACAAATATTTGTTTTGATTTGCTTTTAAGAGATGATTGTAATACAAAGAAATAAAATTACAAAATAAATACAATATTTATTACATTATATATTTTTTGTATCGTGATAAACGTACAATATCAAATTATTCGTAACAATTAATTCCAGGGTTATCATATAAAGTTGCCAAATAGAAAAAATATGGACCGCTCAAGAATAATACCTTCCGATCAACCAGGGCATTGCCGTATAGATAATTAGAGACAATATGTATACAGATCCCGACATAATATCCCGGCTCTTAAAATATTCATACAGACCAATACCGCGCAAAACCAGCACCATGGATAATTCGGCAAATAACAATAAAAATAACCCTACAAAACCAATGTAGAGACAATTCAGATTTTGCCAAGCGCTGTTGGTAAAACGGCTGACAACAAACCCGGCGGTGAAATAGATTACAAAGAGCATAAGAGGGATTTCCAAAAGCTCGGCATACCTCTCTCCTAAAGATGGTACTACAAATAAAACTCTTATAACCCCGAGTACAAAACCAGCACCAAATACCAAAGCAAAGTAGGCTGAGCCGGCTTTAAATATGCTCCTGATCATAATAACATTCTATGAATCCTGTATGATTTTTATGCGTTAAAGTCACACATCGAGATTGCTTACATTCAGGGCATTGGTTTCTATGAATTCCTTCCTGGGCTCTACCTGGTCTCCCATAAGAATAGTGAATATCTCGTCTGATTCGACGGCATCCTCGATCTGTACCCGCTTGAGTACCCTGGTCTCCGGATTCATCGTAGTCTCCCAAAGCTGGTCGGGGTTCATTTCTCCGAGACCTTTGTATCTCTGAATGAACACTCCCTTCTTCCCGCGCTCAAGAACGAAATCGCAAAAAGCATCGAGCGTTTCGAATGTATGCTCCTCTTCACCTTCTCTGATAACGTAGGGCACAGAGCCGAGGATCTCCAGTGACTCCCTTAGTTTTTTAAGGTCATTGAAATCCGGTGAGTTGAGGAAATCAAAATCTATCCTTGTGATGCGGTTCCTGCCACTTTCCCTGAAAGTATATTCAATACAGTTGGCGCTGTGTTCAGGGTCCTCTTCCAGTTTCCAGTCAAGATCGACAATCTCGGGATAATATTTTTCAAGCCATGTCTTGATCTCCTGTAAATGCTTATCCAGCTCAGATTCATTTTCAAGCTTGAGATGGCTCTTCTTGAATCCGGATTTGAATGCAAATGCATCAATTATCTTTTTATCCCTACCCCATCTGGCAACCCTTTCCAGCGATTTTCTATAGGATATAGCCTTTTTAACAGTATCAACCAGCCTTGCACCCTTTAGCTCTTTTTCCTCCCCTGCCCGTTCACCTACTATCTCGATCCCGTCAGAACCGCGTTCAAGAAGGTAGTCGATATAAGCAGCGTCGTCCTTTAGGTAACTGTCCTCTCTGCCTCTCCTCACTCTGTATAAAGGTGGCTGGGCTACATAAAGATACCCCTTCTCGATAACCTGGGGGAAGTGCCTGAAAAAGAAAGTGAGTATAAGGGTCCTGATATGCGAACCGTCAACATCGGCATCGGTCATCAGTATTATCTTGTGATATCTGATCTTGGAAATATCGAAGTCTTCCGGGCCTATCCCCGTACCGAGCACCGTAATAAGAGTCCTGATCTCTTCACTGCTCAGCATCTTGTCAAAACGTGCCTTTTCAACGTTAAGTATCTTGCCTTTCAAAGGCAAAACTGCCTGGTTGAAACGAGCCCTAGCCTGTTTTGCTGAACCTCCTGCTGATTCACCCTCTACTATGAATATCTCGGCGTTTTCAGGATTTCTTTCCTGACAGTCAGCAAGTTTGCCGGGAAGTGTTCCGGTTTCAAGAGCGCTCTTCCTTCTGGTAAGGTCTCTGGCTTTCCTTGCAGCATCTCTTGCCCTTGCGGACTCGACCGTCTTTTCAACTATCTTTCTCGCAACCGGGGGGTTCTCCTCAAAGAAAGTCCACAACTTATCATTCAGTAGTGTTTCGACAATGCCTTTAACATTTGTGTTTCCAAGTTTTGTTTTAGTCTGTCCCTCGAATTTCGGGTCAGGTATCTTGACACTAATCACAGCAGTAAGCCCTTCCCTCGCATCTTCTCCGGACAGGGAGACCTTCACGTTCTTTAATAATCCCTTGTCCTCGGCATACTTGTTAATAGTTCTCGTAAGAGCACCTCTGAAACCGGTAAGGTGGGTTCCGCCTTCTATGTTATTAATATTATTGGCGTAGGAGAATATCGTTTCCTTGTAGGAATCGTTGTACTGAAGTGCAACTTCAACAACTGCGTCGTCTTTCTCTCCATGAACATATATAACCTCCGGATGCAATGTCTTTTTGTTCTTGTTCAGTTCTTTTATAAATGCACTTATCCCGCCCTCGTAAAAGAATTCCTGTGATTTTTCTGTCCTTTCATCGGTAAGGGTTATTCTCAATCCGCGGTTAAGAAATGCCAGTTCTCTGATCCTGTGTGCCAGAGTATCGTAGTTGAACTGGTCCACTTCGAAAATGGTCGTATCGGGTTTGAACCTTATCTTCGTTCCGGTCTTGTTCGTAGTCCCTGACTCCTTGAGCTCTGAAACTGGCAAACCACGTTCATATTTCTGATACCATACCTTTCCTTCTCTTCTTATCTCGAGGTTCAGATATTCCGACAGGGCGTTCACGACCGTTACTCCAACGCCATGTAGACCACCGGCGACCTTGTATACTTTTCCTTCGAACTTCCCCCCGGCATGCAGCATGGTCATAACAACTTCTGCCGCTGATTTGCCGGTGTCTTCATGTCTGTCGACCGGGATACCTCTTCCGTTATCTTCTATAGTCACACTCTCGTCCACATGTATTGTAACCTTTATCTGGTCGCAGTAGCCTCCGAGCGCCTCGTCAACACTGTTATCGAGAACCTCGAAAACCAGGTGGTGAAAACCTCTGTTGCTCGTATCACCAATATACATATCCGGTCTCTTTCTGACAGCTTCAAGACCGGGCAGGACTTTAATATTTTCTGCAGTATAAAGGTCGTCTTTATCAAGTGCTTCGGGCTGCAATTCACCCGGTGAATTAATGTATTTTTCTTGCAATATCAGATACCTCCAATGGTATTGGAAAAAGGTCGAAATATATTAACTGAAAATTTAATAAAAGTAAATAAAATCAGGGGGTTTGCTCATATTTTTAATATTGGCATTAACGGCTTCAAATACAGTTATAACCGACGGTAAACTATACATCTTTTCAACGGGTATAATCGTCATTCAACGGGATTTCTTAATTTAGTAAATCTTTATTCATATCCAGTGATATTTAATCGTGAGAAGAACTACAAAAAATATATGATCGAAGAGTAAATCATCTTCGAAAATGTAGTAAGAAAACCGGTGATCATCACCGACTTTAAGGAATAAAAATATGATTTAACAAGATCGCAGGGAAAAGGATTACGATGAAGATATCTTGGGAGGTGTAATACCTTCCTGCTTCTGGTATTTGCCTTTTTTGTCGGCGTAAGAAGTTTCACATATCTCGTTACCTTCAAAGAACAGTACCTGTGCTATTCCCTCATTAGCATAGATCTTCGCAGGTAAAGGTGTTGTATTAGAGATCTCGAGCGTAACATAACCCTCCCACTCGGGTTCGAAAGGAGTAACGTTAACTATTATACCGCATCTTGCGTATGTGGACTTCCCCACGCAGATAGTTAGAGTGCTTCTCGGTATTCTGAAATATTCGACTGTTTTAGCCAGGGCAAATGAATTTGGAGGTATTATGCATTCATCCGCCTTAATAGATACAAAGGAGTTTTCGTCAAATCCCTTGGGATCGACCACCTTGTTATAAACATTCGTGAATATCTTGAATTCGTCACTTATCCTTATATCATAGCCATAAGCTGAAAGTCCGTATGATATTACACCTCCGCTAACCTGTTTGTCCACAAAAGGCTCGATCATTTTGTGTTCAAGAGCCATTCTCCTTATCCATCTGTCAGCTTTGATTCCCATTAAAGACTCCTCTAGTCCGTTATTAAATTAGATGGATAGTACCATAAAGTGTGAGATTGCTCAATTAAAAAGAGTCATCAAATATTACATGGTATCAACTGAGTATTATTTATGATTTCTTCTTCTTTAAATAGTTTATAGCACTTCCGCTCAGGATCATTTCTACCTGTCTGTCGCTAAGACTGTGTGTCATTCTGTATTCCCTGTTCCTTGTTTTGTTTCTAACGGTAATATCCCCGCCCTTTTCAAGCTTGCTCCTGATACCTTTCAGTTCGATCTCGTCATCCGGCTGAATCGACTCGTAGTCATCGGGATTTTGAAATTCAAGCGGTACTATGCCGTAGTTCGTAAGGTTCTGCCATCCTATCCGGGCATAACTTTTTGCAAGAACCGCAACCTGTCCGAGATAACGCGGAGCAAGTGCTGCATGTTCCCTGCTGGAACCCTGTGCATAATTATCACCGGCAACTACAACATGACCGCCGTACTTCTTATTTGACTCTACAGCCCTGCCATAAAAGGATTCGTCAATAATATAGAAAGACCATTGACTTATCTCCGGGATATTACTTCTGAACGGAAGCACTTCAGCTCCGGCTCTTAGAATTTCATCAGTGGAGATGTTGTCCTCCATCTTAAGCAATACAGGCAGTGTATAATCCTCTTTTAATACTTCGAGTTCAGGCAGAGATTTTATATTCGGCCCCTTCTCAAGGTCTATACCACTGCTGTCTTCAGGTGGGGACAAAAGCAGCCTGTCGTTTATCATGAAATTCTCCGGGTCCTGATAAACAGGATATCTCATATCGTATATATCCTTCATATCCCTCGGGTCGGTGATCGTGCCGGTCAGGGCAGATGCGGCTGCGGTTTCAGGGCTGCAGAGATAAACCTGGTCGCCTATAGTGCCTGACCTTCCGGGAAAATTCCTCGGCATTGTGCGAAGACTGATCTTGCCGGTAGCAGGAGCCTGTCCCATACCTATGCAACCCATACATCCCGCCTGGTGGAACCTGGCACCTGCAGATATAAGACTTGCCAGACCACTCTCTTTCGCAAGTGTTTCTATGACTTGCCTTGATGTAGGGTTGATATCGAAGGAGACCTCCGGATCGGTAAATTTGTCCTTAACCATCTCACTTACTATCCAGAAATCCCTGTACCCCGGATTTGCAGAAGACCCGATAACGACCTGATGTATCGGCTTGCCTTCTACCTCCCTGACTTCGACCACCTTCCCGGGACTGCTCGGACATGCGATCATGGGAACTATATCGGATAAAATTATTTCTTCGTAGAGGTCGTAATCGGCATCATCGTCAGCCCGGATCTCACTCCATTCATCTTCCCTTTCCTGAGATCTCATAAACCTTTTCGTTTCTTCGTCGGAGGGGAATACGGTGGTCGTGGCCCCCATCTCGGTACCCATATTGGCTATCACATGACGGTCCATCGCACTGAGACTTTTTAGACCGGGGCCGTAGTATTCTATTATCATTCCCCGGCACCCTTTAACATCGTATCTTTTCAGCATTTCGAGTACCACATCCTTAGCACTTACCCATGGGGGTAATTCCCCTTCAAGTCGTACCCCAAGCACCTTCGGCATCTTGATATAAAGCGGCTCCCCTGCCATCACAAACGCTACATCCAACCCTCCCGAACCGAATGCCAGCATACCGAGTGCTCCGGAAGCAGGAGTGTGACTGTCAGACCCCACCATAGCTTTGCCGGGTTTCCCGAATCTTTCCATATGTACGGGATGGCTGACACCGTTTCCGGGTCTGCTGAACCAGATACCGAATTTCTTTGCAGCACTGTATAGGAATACATGATCATCAGCATTCTTGTAATCTGTCTGTAGAAGATTGTGGTCTATATACTGTACCGAAACATCTGTGTTCACATTTTCAAGTTCCATCGCCTCGAGTTCAAGCATAACGAGTGTACCCGTGGCATCCTGAGTGAGTGTCTGGTCTATTTTTAGACCTATCTCTTCTCCGGGTGTCATATCACCGCTGATCAAATGTGAATTTATAAGTTTTTGTGCAACATTCAGGGATCCACCCATAAATACCACCTCTGTATTATTTTAAATCGGTTCCTGTAGGGTTTATATAAAGAAAAACAGGTTTTCTTAGCTTTTATTAATAATTATAATGGATTATCAGCAGTACCCTAAATTTGCAGTCACAACGGATCAGGCGGGGTTGTGATCTCTGGAGATATTCCTCCGGACAGAACTAAAAATTTTAATAAGCCAAGCAAACGGGAAGAACAGAGGCAACATCCCGAGAACGCAGGAAAAGGCATCGATCCCCGTTAAAATGTCGCCTCCCCTTTTTCGGACAAGAATGCCACTTTTGGTGTAAACTTCCGGAATTGCAGCCGGTGTACCGCCTTTCATAACTACAGTCCCGAATCTTCTTAACCAGTCGAAAAGTAAGAGGAATCTTATAAGCACAGCCTGCTTTACTTTACCAGGATCTATAAATATTGTTGTGCTTTTAGTCCCGGGATAAGCAAAAACGGTATAAAGAGCGATCATCTGGAAACTGAAAGTAGATACATTAATTGTCATGTCTATTACAAGATGAAACAGAACTCCGCATAATACAGCTATTCTTACCGTTTTATCAAACCACAACGCAATAGCAAGGAAAAACTCAAGGATCGGTGTCGAAACCGATAGCGGCAAATAAAACTGGCTCTTCATAATGAAATGTCCCAACGGCCCGTGCAATGCGCCTGACATCCCTAACACCCTTATAATATCACCGGATAACCAGCCTGGATTTATTTTTGAAAGTGCTCCAAAAAAATATATTGCAGATACCAGAATCTGAAGCATCCTTCGCGGCATCGCTATCCCTTTAACTTTACCAAAGGTCCCGCCATGCAGGTAGGAATCAAGGCTGTATCGGGAAGAACAGTTTGAAAATCCCAGTATGAACAGAACTATAACAAACAGAAATGTGTGATGGTGATATCCCATCTGGTCAAGTACGAAAAGATAACCGTAAAGCATCGCCAGCAGCGGACCCGTGTACGTGGCAAACAGTCCGGAGGTAAAAAAAAGTGCAAGAACAAAAACAATATCCTCTATTAACAGGTAGGTTTTGTACGATGGCAGCGGTAGCCAGCCAAAACCCGGAACAGACTGTACAAACCCTGACAGTCTGTAAACATAATCAGAAGAAAATGTATGCTGGGGAATAGATAATTCTACATGCATATTTGTCATGAATCCTGTACATCCTGTGAGTTTCATCAGAAATATGATGCCGAAAAATATTCTCAGAAGACAAAGAATATCCTTCGGTTCCTCGCTGAACCAGAACCTGTTCCATAAATTAATTATCCCCTGAGATTCATTTTTCATATTAATAAGAACCCCTGTCTGAATTTTGAGGACATCTTATTCTTTCAGATCTTATTTCGTCCTTTCCGTTAATGGTGTATATGACCCGGGCCTCGGCAAACAGCACGCCTTCAGTTCTGTTATTTTTGTATATATAACATGTGTAATTCCCGAGCCAGCTCCTGAGGGTACCTATTCCGTATCTCGTTAGGCTCCGGCGGCCAGGGGAAAGTTTTATCCTTGCGAGCCCCCTGAGTTCCGCCCCGGTGTGGTAAGTATCTGTCCGGTCTTTGTAGTGTATGATGTAGGAGACCATATAGTCCGTCTGGCTTGCGAACATACCCCAGCCGTACCGGCTGTCATTGACAAGAAGCGACCTGATACCGAGTGTTACAACAGCTAATACAAAAAGTAGTATTACTGCATTCAGAAATATCCTCATGGTATAACACACGGCAATCATAATTCCCCCGGGACAGGGGGTTATAACTCTCTCAAATATCCCCAGGTATGTAATCTGTCGGAATCTTCAAACCATCGGTTTCCGATATCAGTTCGGTAATACATATTCGGGATCAGTATATTACGGATACGGTTATACACCTGGTCCTGAGCCTGTTTTACAGTTTGTCCCATCCCTACCACGATCAGTACAACTCCGGATTTACCCGTAATTACCCATTCTCCGTTAACAAGCTTTACATCCTCTATATGTAGTCCGTCCATATTCTGCCTGTTAAAGATTATCACTCTGTCTCTGGAGTTGAACTCAAAAGTTTTTTCATCGTCGAAGGGATAAGGAGGGACCACTATTCTTATTCCGATCTGAAACCCGTTCCTGGTCTTTATAGAAAAATCCTTTCCTGTAGCCAGTAAATACAGGAACTCGGCTATAGGAGTTATCATTCCGGCTTTCTGAATGCTTATGGTCGGATAACCGAAGCGTGATGTGAATTCGAGCGGATAGATTCCCTGCCCGTTGACAATACAGTTTATATCTATGTAACCAACATAACGCTCTTCCCGTAGTTTTTTCTCCAGCTTTTTGAGAGTTGCATTGAAAATCCTGTTCGGTTTACTCCAGTACATCAGTGTCCCCATCTCGCCTGTGGAGGGTCCGATATCTCCGGGGAACAGTCTTTTATGTTCAAAATTTATGTTTATCGGATAAATGAATTCATAACCGTTGAAAAATGCACCGACTGCTATTTCCACGCCGGTCATTCTTCTCTGCAGCTGAAACACCTTGACGGTGTCGGAATAGACCCTCTTGTAAGATTCGAGAACATGTATGATATCCTTGCCGTCCTCGTCCTGTCCGACGAAAAGGAGCCTCTTTATGTTCTGTGCTTCACCACTGGGTTTAATCACATATCTCGATGGATGCTGTTCTACATACTCTATTGCGTCGTCGAAAGAATTGAATTCCTGGAATGGTATTATCGATACCCCGTAGTTTTTAAGCTCGGTCTGACCGAAGCTCCTGTCATCTTCGAGCCTGTCCGTATATGGAGTGCCTCCAATAACCGATTTCCCTCTGCTCCGTAGGTTATTGGCTTTTTCCCCCTGTCCAAGGACATCGTCGAATATGATCACATCTGCCCAGTCCACTTCGTTCTCCCAATTATCCACCTTGGGTACAAAACCGTCAGCCACAGCTTTCATGTGGTCATTTTCAATAAAATACTTAACTTCGTGACCTTCCTTGGCAACCTGCCAGGCAATGTCACTTATTAGTGCATCAATGGATACAAAAAGGAAACGCTTCTTTTCCATTGCAATATTTTCAATAACCTCCCCTGCCTACGAACATTCTGTTAAGGGTATATTACATCAATAACTACAAGTTTTTCCAATAAACATGGTTTCAGGAAGAAATGAGAGGCAACCGGGATTTACAACTCGAACGGAATAATTATATAAACTGGCTGAGAAACCTGACGTCATTCTCAAAGAATAGTCTTATATCGTTGATACCATATTTTAGCATCGCTATCCTTTCAATACCCATACCGAAAGCGAACCCTGAATATGTTTCAGGGTCGTAGTTCACACTCCTGAAGACTTCCGGGTCAACCATTCCGCAACCCATTATCTCAAGCCAGCCGGTATCCTTGCATACTCTGCATCCCCTGCCGTTACACATAGAACATTCTATGTCCACTTCGGCACTGGGTTCCGTAAAAGGGAAAAAACTGGGTCTGAACCGCACGTTCGTATCCTTCCCGAAAAAAAGGTGTACGAACTGGGTAATTACGGATTTAAGATTTCCAAAAGATATGTCCTCATCAACAAGAAGACCCTCTATCTGGTGGAACATCGGAGTATGTGAAACATCACTATCACATCTGTACACCTTTCCGGGGGCTATTATCTTAACAGGAGGTTTCTTCTCCTGCATAACCCTGATCTGGACCGGTGATGTATGTGTCCTTAGTACAACATCCTCACTTATGTAAAAAGTATCCTGCATATCCCTCGCAGGGTGGTCTTTTGGTATGTTCAATGCTTCAAAATTATAATAATCGAGCTCTATCTCCGGACCGAAAGCGATTGCAAAACCCATTCTTTCGAATATCTGTATTATCTGATCCATAACAATCGTCACCGGATGTTTGCCACCAACTTCAAGTCCGCGGGAAGGGAGTGTTATATCTACCTGCGAGTCATATAACTTCTTTTCTCTTTTCAGTTTTTTCAATTCCTCGAGTTTGTTGTCAAGCAGGGATTCAATGAAGCCTTTGGCTTCATTGACTAGCTTACCAGCTTCTTTCTTCTCCTCGTCCGGAAGTGACCGCATGGATTTGAACATCTCTGTGATATCGCCCTTTTTGCCGAGATATCTGGATTTCAGCTGCTGAAGCGATGCCTCGTTTTCGACTTTCTCAAGTTCCTTTGCAAACTCTTTTTTTGCCTTATCCAGTTTCTTTTTCATAACATTGACCCGTTAAAATTTGAACTTTTTAATATAACATATGTACAGAAATTAATAATTGATAAATGAAATTGCAACAAGCGCTATCATCACCATCCCTATAATCGATTTGGATATTGTTCCTCCCAGCCTTCCCACAAGAGTACCCCATCCCGAGTTGAACGCCTGTTCGATCCCATGACCCGCGAGGAATTCAACCAGAAAAGCACCGATAAATGCACCAATAAAAGCTCCCACAAGACTGCCGATTCCCAGAAAAAAAGGTGCGCCGGCTATAGCTCCGAATATTCCGAATATAATGGAAGCTGCGACAGCCCTGTTACTTGATTTGTATTTTTTTGCTCCTGCTATGCCCAGCAAAAATTCGATAAGCTCGCCGGACAGCGCAAGAACTAGCAATACAACAAGAAGTTTGATACTTACTATTCTAAAATCACCGTACCAGGAATAAATAAAAGAATTCAGTAAAATAATAAAATTGCCGGGAAGTCCGAAAATGTTGGTAACCAGACCTGCTATTGCAATAATCAGGAATAGGATAAATACGATTATATCCATCTTTGATGAAGCAGGGATCAGGATGTTTGTTGTGTCTGCTGTTGTTGCCGTTTCCTTTCCCTTGCTTTCCAGTAAACAAGAAATGCAGTTGCAATGAATATTGATGAGTAGGTACCTATTACAACTCCAATTATAAGAGTGAAAGCAAAATCATGTATTACAGCACCACCCAGGAAAAACAAGGGAATGAGTACTATAAACACTGTTAATGCAGTAAGGATGGTTCTTGAGAGTGTCTGGTTTACTCCTTCATTCACGATCGTGTTGAAAGACTTGGAACTAGTTTTCCCCAGGTTCTCCCTTACCCTGTCGAAAATAACGATCGTATCGTTAACGGAATAACCTATTACAGTTAGGAGAGCCGCTACTATCGCAAGAGTGAATTCCTTGTTTGTAATAGATATCGCACCGAGGGTAATAATAGTATCATGCAAAAGAGCGAGAACAGCTCCCATTGCATAACCGAACTCGAATCTGAAAATGATATAAATTAATATTCCCACGCATCCGAGAAGTATCGCCATTATAGCCTTCTCAATAAGTTCCTTACCTACTTCGGGACCTATATAGTCAATTCTCAGGACCTCTCCGCCTTTAAATATAGGAACATTGGTGATAATTTCTTTCATTTTGACCTGGAAATCATCAATTCTTTCGAAAGGCACTACATCTGGTGAAAAGTGAACAAGATATTCATTATCTCCGGCAAGACCGAATTGCTGTACCGATTGTGGTTTAAAACCGTCGTTCTCGAGACCTTCGCGGATGTCTTTAACAGTTATGGGATTCTGGAACTTCAGGTGTATTTCAGTACCGCCGGTGAACTCCACACCCCAGTTCGGCCCCTTGTGATAGGCAAGAGTTCCGAGTGAAAGTAAAATGAGGACAATAGAGATCTTGAAGGCTTTCCCCATTTTGCTGATGAAATTGTAATTACTGTCAGGACCGATTATTTGCAACTTTTACTGACCTCCGGATTTAGATGCTGACCGATTTAATATCCTTTCCACGATAGAAAATATTTGTAATAATCCTTGCAACTATTACGTTACTGAAAACAGTCGAAATAATACCAATGCAAAGTGTAGCCGCGAATCCCTTGATCGGACCAGTACCAAACCAGAAAAGTATCAAACCTGTGATCAGAGTTGTTATATTTGCATCAAGCACCGTCCATAATGATCTGGCATAACCCGTGTCTATAGCGTTCCACGGGGACTTATTCAGACGCAATTCTTCCTTTATTCTTTCAAAAATGATTATGTTACCGTCAACAGCCATACCCAGGGTAAGTACAAGCCCCGCAATACCGGGTAATGTAAGCGTAACCCCGAAAGCCGACAGGAATCCCATGATGAACAGCATGTTAAGGGTAAGAGCAATATTGGCTATGAAGCCCTGGAACCTGTAAAAAAGGATCATAAATATTATGACCAGGATACTTCCCACCTGCATCGAGAATTTACCCTTCTCTATGGAGTCCTTACCGAGCGATGGACCAACGGTCCTTTCCTGCTGGACTTCAACAGGTACAGGTAGCGAACCTGACCTAAGAACAAGGGCAAGGTCTTTGGCTTCATCCGTTGTAAAGTTCCCAGTGATAGTTCCCTGGTAGGAAATCCTGTCATTTATTACAGGCGCTGACTGTACTATTCCGTCAAGTACTATTGCAAGTCTTTGCCCTATATTAGAGCCGGTAAGCTCACCGAATTTGGTAGCTCCCTCTCCACGGAACCGGAAGCCCACTGCAGGTCTGCCAAAATCGTCGAAAGTTATTCTTGCATCGGATATATATTCACCTGTTACACCAGCTTCCTTGGTGGTAAGAAAATATTTTTCATTTTCATTGCCCGTTTTACCCGGGTGGATCGTAAGACCCTGCTTCTCGAGCTGTTCCTCCGATGAGGCGTCATGCCTGGCTAGCAGGGTTTCTTTGTCAGGAGCGGTGTCCTTGACTATTTTGAATTCAAGTACTGCCGACTTTTTTATAAGGTCCACGATCCTTTCCCTGTCAGCCTGAGAGGCTCCCGGAACCTGTATCAGTATCCTTTTATTCCCTGCCCTCTGAATAGAAGGCTCAACGAGTCCGAAATCCTTCACTCGGTTCTCGATAATCTGCTTCACCTGGCTTATGGCATTCTTTTCTATCTGCTCTACATAGTTATTTGACAGGTTTATTTCAAGTGAGAGCTGTTTTTCTTTTATATCCGCTATCTGATCGAAGTTCTTGTCTGCGATCTCCCTCGCCTTCGAAAGATCCCCCTGGGAGAAAAAATTAATTGTCAGGACATCGTTGTCTATATCGGATGATTTTATAAGTCCTTTATGCTCCTTCAACTGTTGTGATATGGTTTCACCTATTGTGTTCAGTTCCTGATGAAGTGCCTTGTCGACCCTGACACCAAGCTGAAGGAATATACCTCCTTTCAGGTCTAGACCGAGCCTTATACCCCTGGTCGGAAACATCTTTTTCCACCAGCCGGGCAGATTACCACCGGTAAAAGTAGGGGTTAGCAGAATTACAGACAGGATGGTAAATAATGCAATTACGGTAAGCCAGCCTCTGGAAACCCTTCTCATAGCCTAGTTGCCTCCCTTGGAGCCGGAGTTCTTGTTCTCCTGTTTTGAGTTTTTACTTTCCTGATCTATCTTTCCCGAAATGCCTGATCTGTTGATCCTTATATTTGTTCCTTTTGCGATCTCGAGCGTTATCTTGTCGTCTTCAACATTTATTATCTTCCCGTATATTCCACCGGTCGTAACAATATCGTCCCCCCTCTTCAAACTGCTAAGAAGCTCATCTCTATCTTTGCTCTGTTTTCTTTGTGGGCGAAGGATCAGAAAATAGAAAAATACGAATATAAGTACGAATGGTAATGCAGCAATCAGGGGAGACCCACCCGATCCACCTGAGGACGGAGGAACACAACTCGTAATAAATAGTGCTAACAGGGTTATTAATAGCTTCAATTACTTAAAGCCTCCTTTTGAAATTCTGATTTGAATTGTGAGAATGTACCATTTTCAATTGATTCTCTGATTTTCCTCATCAGGGTTGAATAAAAACAAAGGTTGTGAAGCGTCAGAAGCCTGTGTACAAGGATCTCTCCGCACACGTAAAGGTGCCGCAGGTAAGCTTTTGAGTAATTCGAGCATGTATAACATTCACAGTTTTCATCTAGTGGAGAATCATCCTCTGTGTATTGAGCATTTTTTATAACTATTTTTCCGGTACTTGTAAAGAGTGTTCCATTTCTTGCATTTCTTGTAGGTATGACACAATCGAACAAATCCACTCCGAGCGCAACACTGTTTACAATGTCCTCGGGTTTGCCTACACCCATAAGATATCTGACTTTTTCCAGCGGAAGTCTTGATGTGCAGAATCCGGCTATCCTGTACATATTCCCCGGACCTTCGCCAATCCCGAGCCCCCCGAGTGAGTAACCGTCAAATCCGCACGAGACCAGATCGTTAATGGATCTTTCCCTCAGATCTTCGTAAATCCCTCCTTGTACTATCCCGAATAGCGCCCCCTTCCCTTCGGACTTCGCATCCTTGCACCTGACTGCCCATCGGGTTGTCAGATCAACAGATTTGTCAATATACTCATAACTGCTGCCGAACGGCGGACATTCATCAAAACACATCATAAGATCAGCCCCGAGTGTCTCCTGTATCTCTATGGATTTTTCCGGGCTGAGTATATGTTCGCTACCATCCAGATGCGACTGAAAAAGAACACCGTTTTCACTGATCTTTCTTTTTTTGGAAAGACTAAGGACCTGAAAACCCCCGCTGTCGGTTGCAATTGGCTTCTTCCAGTTCATAAACCTGTGAAGACCTCCGAGTTTCCTTGTAAGTTCGTGACCCGGTCGGAGATACATATGATATGCATTCGTGATAATGATCTGAACACCTATAGTTTCCAGTTCCTCCGGTGTCAGCGCCTTAACCGTAGCCTGAGTACCTACAGGCATAAATGCCGGCGTGTTAACAACGCCGTGTGAAGTGTTTATAACACCGGTTCTTGCGTTTGAACGCGTATCGTTTTTATGAATATCGAATCTGAACATGGGATGGTATCCGAATGATAGGTATTTTCTAAGTTCTTACAGAATTCCAAGTACTTCCTTCATGGAATATATCCCTGGTGATTTACCGGGCAGCCATTTCACGGCTCTGAGTACACCTTTTGAGAAATTCTCCCTGCTGTGTGCTCTGTGTGTGAATTCAATTCTCTCTCCCTGGCCGAGGAACATAACAGTGTGATCACCTACCACATCTCCACCTCTTACGGTCTGAATTCCTATCTCGTCAGGTTTTCTCTTTCCTATAGCTCCATGTCTTTCAAAACGTGAGTATTTCTCAAAATCGATTCCCAGACCTTCAGCTACCGATCGGCCCAATTTAAGTGCTGTTCCACTTGGGGCATCGACCTTGTTACGATGATGGGCCTCAACGATCTCCACATCGAAATCATTTCCGAGAAGTGCCGCAATTTTCTTTGACACCTCGAAGAGCACGTTAACACCTATGCTCATATTCGGCGATATCACGCAGGGAAAACCTTCTGCAAGACTTCTTAATTCTTCTTCCTGGTCTTTATCAAATCCCGTCGTTCCTATTACCATGGACTTCGAGTTATCCGCAGCGAACTTTGCATTTGAAATAGATGAAGCAGGTGAAGTGAAATCCACTATAATGTCGGACTTTGCGGCAGCTCCCTCAATACTGTCCGCAATTGAAACACCAAGTGTCGAACCGACAAGGCTACCTACATCGGTACCTATAAGTTCATGTCCTTTTAATTCGGTTGCCCCGACTAACTCTATATCATTATCATTGAGAAGCGTGGACAAAATGCTTCTTCCCATCTTGCCGCACACCCCCGTTATCGAAACTTTGATCATAAGTTAAACTCCATTGGGTTTTTCTACTGGCAGTCTTTGATGCAGCTGTCTTTGGTAACTTTCCACTTGCCGTCGATGACTGCAAGGTCGTACCTGTTTCTGGTTGTTTTCGTTACAGTCTGGTTAGTATCCTTGTCAATATGCGATGTCTTAAGCTCTGCTACGACTATTGCACTTTCCTTAAAAAGCTGAGTCGCAAGGATCTGGTAATCGACAAGTCTGTATCCGTTCTGAGCAGAAAGGCTTTTCAATCTGCTGACATAACCTTCCCTGTCCGAGTTTACAATATATATACAATCAAAAGCCTTATCATACTGCTGTTGTTTCAGAGCTTCAAGGAATTTTTCAACAACCTTGGTAGCAGAGACTTCAGGTTTTTTTTCCACTTTTTTTTCAACTACCTTTGGAGCGCATGAAAAAACGAATGAAGAAATTATTAACAACAGCAGAATTTTTTTCATATAGATCAGGTTAAGCATTATGAGGATATTTACTTCCGAATAGAATAAGCCGTAAGGTACTAAATTTCAAGATTTACGTTCTCATGCAAATTAATTATCTTATTCAGCATATTAGAATTATTATGAGTAAATTGAAAGAACCACCGGCTGTAAAACTTTTTCTGGCATTGTTATTTAACAACGATCTGGACATGGAGAACCTGGTCGAAGTGATAAATAATGAACTTGGGAATATAGATTATACAAGTGATGTATTCGATTTCTGCTCTACACGATATTACCAGGAAGAAATGGGAAATGATTTAAAGAGGCAGGTCCTGAGCTTTACCAAACTGATAAAAAGGGAACAGCTTGTGGATATCAAAATTCTTGCAAACGATATTGAAAGCCGGTTTTGTGACAGCAAAGGCAACAGAACTGTTAACCTCGACCCGGGTTATATCGCAGCTGAACACTTGATTCTTGCTACAGGTAAAGGATATTATCATCGTCCATATCTGGGAAGCGGCGTATATGCCGACTTGACATTGGTGTATCAGAACAATAGTTTTAAAGGCCTGGAATGGACATACCCTGACTACAAGCTTGACCATATGCAGGAAATATTTATGAATATCAGGGATATTTATATGAAAGATCCAGGGAAGGAACTAACATAATGAAGAGCATGACCGGTTTCGGAAGCAGTGAGATCTCCACTAAGGAGGGGAAAATATCTGTCGAGGCAAGATCAGAGAATCACAGATTCCTAGATATAAAATTGCAGACCCCGGATGTGCTGAACGAACTTGAAGCAACCATCAACGAACTTATCAAGAAACATATTTCCCGGGGCAAGGTTAAGATAGTCATTACAACCGAAGACCATCAGGTAAAAACAGCGGTCCTTAATAAAAAATCTGCAGAGAAATATTACGACCAGCTTGTAAAAATGAAAAAGCATCTTGATTTAAAGGGAGATATAACAATAAATCATATTTTGATGTTCAAGGATGTTTTCAACGGCCAGCAGAACCAGACTCTGAACAAGACAACCCTGAAAAAGATCAGCACGGCTACCAGGCGTGCGGTCAGGAACCTTGAGAGGAGCAGGAAATCCGAAGGAAGCAAGCTTCTTAACGACCTTAACAAAAGGATCAAGAAATGCTATGCCCTACTTAAAAAGATAAAGAACAAAAGGGCTGTCTTTACCGACGAAAATGTTAACAGGCTGAAAGAAAGAGTTGAGAGCCTTTTAGATAACCACGAAATCGATATCCCCAGACTTTATCAGGAAGTAGCGATCCTTTCAGAAAAAAGCGACATAACAGAGGAAATAGTAAGGCTCGAAGCACATCTTGAAAAATTCATGGATACAACGAAGAAAAATGGTCCGCTCGGGAAAGAGCTTGATTTTCTGATACTGGAAATGAATCGTGAAGCAAGTACAATATCAGCTAAATCGAAGGATGCAGATATTTCACATTATACTATTTATTTACGCTCAGAGTTTGAAAAAATGAGGGAACAGATACAGAATATAGAGTAGCATTATCCGGCAGTTTGAAACAGGTTTTCATCTATGTTAATATAGCGAATCAATTTCCCTGCCAAAAAATATTAATCGAGGAGTTATCCGTATTATGAGTATCCTAGTCAACAAAAACACAAAAGTAATTGTTCAAGGCATAACCGGAAGTGCCGGTCTTTTCCATGCCACACAATGCAGAGATTACGGGACGGATATAGTAGGCGGAGTTACACCTGGCAAAGGTGGAACGGATGTAGAAGGATTTCCTGTATATAATACGGTAGAAGACGCAGTCAAAGCTACAAATGCCAACACATCAATGATCTTTGTACCTGCACCTTTTGCTCTTGATTCTATAATCGAAGCTGCTGATGCCGGCATAAAACTCATAATATGTATTACCGAAGGGATACCAACTCTCGATATTGTGAAAGCAAAAAATTACCTTAAAAACACCAACTCTGTTCTAATTGGTCCTAACTGCCCCGGGGTAATCACACCCGGTGAGGCAAAAGTTGGAATTATGCCCGGATACATACATAAACCCGGCAGAATCGGGATCATTTCAAGAAGTGGCACTCTCACCTACGAAGCAGTATGGCAACTTACAAATCTTGATATAGGCCAGTCCACATGTGTCGGTATAGGCGGAGACCCGGTTATAGGTACAACCTTCATTGATGCACTTGAAATGTTCGCTAAGGACCCGGACACCGATGGGATAGTCCTTATTGGTGAAATCGGCGGTAACCAGGAAGAAGAAGCCGCGGAATATATAAAGGATAATTTTAAAAAACCCGTAGCAGCCTTCATAGCCGGATCCACAGCCCCAAAAGGAAAGCGCATGGGGCATGCCGGGGCAATAATATCAGGCAGCTCTGGCAGCGCTGCGGACAAGTTCAGGGCCCTGGAAAAAGCAGGCGCAAGGATTTGCAAGAGCCCCGCTGAAATGGGGGAAACACTCAAAGAAGCACTGGGCTGAACACGCTCACTTTAATAAAATAAAGTTACTGATCTGTATTTTCCTTTATTGAATCCACAGTTAATTTCTGTGTAGGATACCTTTGTATATAATATTATTATCGGGTGAGTCATGTCAGTAAGTAAATTCGAGCTCGAGATATTCAACAATATACTGAGTTCAATTGCGGAAGAAATGGGAACCACTCTCATCAGAGCGGCCTTTTCTCCAAACATAAAGGAGAGAAAAGACCTTTCATGTGCCTTATTCAGCTCATCAGGTGACATGATAGCACAGGCTGCTCATATACCGGTACACCTCGGCTCAATGTCTTTTTCGGTGAGTGCCATAATCGAAAATGAGGATATAAATGAAGGAGATGTTTTCATACTTAATGATCCTTTCAAAGGTGGAACACACCTTCCGGACATAACCTGTATAGCTCCTGTTTATATAAAGGATACACTCGAATTTTTTGTGGCATCCAGAGCACATCACGCCGACATAGGTGGCAAAACACCGGGTTCAATGCCTCTGTCCACGACAATACATGAGGAAGGACTAATAATTTCGCCCGGGAAATTATACGACCGTGGTGAATTTAATGACGGATTGTTCAACAGGATCCTTAATTCCACAAGAGACCCGGTTGAAAGAGAAGGTGACTTTAATGCACAACTCGCATCACTACACACTGGACAGCGCAGACTTGTTGAATCTATTGAGAAATATGGGCTTGAAACCATCAAAGAAGCATCCGTGAAACTTCTGAATTACAGTGAAAGCATAATGAGGTCCGTTATAAATTCCATCCCCAATGGCGTTTACACGTTTAAGGATTTCCTGGACGACGATGGTGCCGGGACTGAAATGATCCCACTGAAAGTAAAAATAATTATTGATGATGACCAGGTTACTATAGATTTCAGAGGAAGTTCAGGACGTGTTAAAGGGTGTTTAAATGCACCTCTCAGTGTAACTACAGCTGCCGTAATTTATGCATTTCAGTGTCTTGCACCTGGGGAATTACCATTGAATTCAGGACCGCTCAGGATACTGGAAATTATAGTGGATGAAGATTCCATACTGAATGCAGCATATCCCAGTGCGGTGGTAGGTGGCAACGTGGAAACATCGCAGCGAGTTGTGGATCTTGTTTTTGGTGCTCTTGCACGTGCTGTTCCACAAAAGATACAGGCAGCAAGTGCAGGTACAATGAGCAACATCACTTTCGGTGGTCACAACACCAAAAGCAATTCTGATTTCGCATATTATGAAACGATAGCCGGCGGTATGGGTGCCGGTAGTAGCAGAAACGGTGCAAGTGCGGTACAAACACACATGACAAACACTCTCAACACACCAGTAGAAGCTATAGAAAGAGACCTCCCCGTACGAATCAGGTCTTACTCTGTAAGAAAAGGCTCAGGTGGTAAGGGAAAGTTTTATGGCGGGAACGGGATTATCAGAGAATATGAATTCCTTAACAACGCCGAAGTATCTATAATTACCGAAAGGAGAAAAACCGCACCTTATGGTATCAACGGTGGAGAGCACGGTCTTCCTGGGAAAAATCTTCTTTACAGTAACGGTGAATTTATCACACTTGCACCCAAGGCATCCTTCAGTGTCGAAAAAGGAAAAGTACTCAGAATTGAGACTCCAGGCGGAGGAGGATGGGGGGAACCTCTTAAACAATAACGGAGACTGATGTAATGGAATATCCCAAACTCAATCATATAGACATTTTCTCCGTAGAACACGAGGGAAAGAATTTAATATGTCTGAGGAATCCCAGAAACAATGAGAAAAGTCCGTTGCTCGTTTCGGAGATGACGCTTTATATATTACAGTATTTCGACGGTAGACACTCGGTCAGGAACATAATAGACAGCTTCAAAAAAGATTTCAATATCACGCTTGAAGAAAAAAAACTCAATGACCTTATTAAACAGCTCGACAGCGCCCTACTTCTTGAAAGCGAGAACTATGAAAAATACCAGAAGGAAATAGAAAAACAGTTCTTCAAATCAGGCACCATATTCCCTAGCCATGCCGGTATATGCTACCCTCCCGGCAGAAACGACCTTAGGGAAATGATAAATGGTTATTTCGACAAAGAGGGATCTGATCATAACAGTGAGATCAGCAAAACCGTAAAAGGGATAATATCACCCCATATAGATTACAGGCGAGGATGGAAAACCTACGTAAAAGCATACAGATATTTACAGAATACAGAAGCCAACAGATTCATAATCCTCGGCACATCACACTATGCAGATACGGAGAACCCTTATATACTGACTAAAAAATCATTCAACACCCCGTTCGGCACCATTTATACAGATACAGAAATCGTTGAAAGTATCGCAAACCATTGCGGGTGGGACATATATGATAACGAAACCGCTTACAGGTCCGAACACTCGATCGAATTCCAGATTATATTCCTTCAGTATCTGCTGGGAGAAAGAGACGATTACAAAATAGTCCCGATTCTTTGCAATTCTTTCGATAAACATGTAAATAAAGGTATTTCACCCTCGGAAGACAGAAAAATCTCGGTATTTATAGAAACAATAAGACGTCTGGTCAGGGATTCGCAAAAAAAATTCTGTTTTATTGCCGGGGTCGATTTGGCTCATTTTGGTAGAAAATTCGGCGATATGGAAAAAATGGATAATGAACTTTTAAACTGGATTGAAGAAAGAGACAGAAATACTCTGGATAAGGTTTCTGCTCTCGATCCTGAAGGATTTTACAAATCAATTGAGGAAGAAAAAGACAGAAGAAAGATATGCGGTTTGTCATCCATATATACACTGCTTCATACAATTGATGCCAGTGAAGGAAATATACTCGATTACGACAAGGCCATGGAAAAGGACTCGGATTCAGTTGTGACTTTCGCCAGCGCAGTTCTGAACGGCTGAGCAGGTATATATCATGAAAAAATTTTTTACAGTTGATGCACATGAAGACATCGCATTCCACCTTGACTACTTCGAAAGAGATTTTGCCGATCCCGATAAACCCTGCATGATATCACTCCCCTGGATGAAAGAAGGCGGGGTCAGACTTGTATTTAATACAATATTCGTACATCCGAAACACAGACCCCACAGGACAAGAGAAAAAGCCTATCAGCAGCTAGGTATCTACAAGGACCTTTACACCAAGTATAAAAACGATCTTATGCAGATAAAAACACTCGAAGACCTCAAAGATCTGGAGAAAAGCAATAAAATTGGTTTTTGTACACTAATGGAAGGTGCCGATCCATTATACACGATACAGGATCTGGCAGTGTTCCGTGACAGCGGGCTTTTGATATTAGCACCCTCATGGAATAACCAGAACAAATACGCATCAGGGCCGGAATCCAGCAATGGACTTACTCTGGCAGGACAAAGACTTCTGAATGTTATGAATGATCTTGGTATAATGCTAGACCTCTCTCATCTGAACGAAAAATGCTTCTGGGACGCAATAAATCTTACCAACTACATACCAATAGCATCGCACTCAAATGCAAGGGCTCTGACCGATCATCCCAGAAATCTGAATGATGAGCAGCTGAAGGCTATATCAGATCTGGGAGGTGTAACAGGAGTTGTTTTTTACAACACATTTTTAAAGACAGGAGATAAGGCCCCTTCCATTGAGGATATCTTCCTTCACATTGATCATATAATAAAAATATGCGGTGAGGATCACGTCGGCATAGGTACCGATATGGACGGAGCGAGGATAAACGAATTCCCGAAGGAACTAAGAAGGATATCAAAACTCCCTCTCCTGGCAGAATACCTTCTGGACAAGGGTTATAGTGAGAAAAGAGTTAGTAAGATCATGGGTGGAAACTTTTTCAGGGTACTCAAAAATAACCTATCGGTCATACCATGATCACTCAATGGGTTCTAACACGGCTCTCATTGAGTACTGACTTCTTTCCAGCCGCCAGTCAGGACCGTAATTAAGAATCTGTACTTTCTTCTCTTCAGCATCTGTCCTGTTTGATGTATAGACGATAACCCTTCCCGCGTAATCAACTTCACATGCCATTTCAAAGGATTTCAGTTTTGTGTATCCGAATATTTTTACCAGCATCTCAATTACATAATCATAGGTATGGTCATTATCATCAATAAGAATCACGTTATATTTCGGATCCAGCCCGGGTAATTCATCAAGCTGATTTAATATATCTTCATCCAGATACCTGTCGTCACTTGTCTCTTTATCAAAATACATTTCAGTGAAACCAAACCAGAGAACTAATATTTAGAAATTTTATATTTCCCGGGACCACAGAAAAAGAGACCCGCATATACTGTCAGCAACTCCAGCGCGTGGGATGCTCCACTCCAACCGGCTGCATCAGCGCCTGCAGGAAGGTTCAGATGATGAAAAATTGCCACTGTCATTGTAAGTGATAACATTATTGTTCCGAATCTGAAGAAAACCCCCAGCATGACGAGAATGGAGCAGAAAAATTCTGAGAATGCTGCCATAAATCCCCAGAATACCGGCAAAAAGCCGATACCCACATTTCCCATGCTGCTGCCTATCTTTTCCCATAATTCGGATCCGCCGCTGATCTTTCCGTAGCCGTGGAAGAACAGAACGCTGAAACCAACGCCGAGACGGATTAACAGAATACCAAGGTCTATATTAATAGATTTTCTGGAAATTTCAGATGTAAATATACCCATAAGTTTTCAGAAGACATATGTAAAGATACTGTATTCGAATCCCGATAAACAGTGCAGTTAGAAATATGTCCGTTACAAAAATATTTCTGCAAGCTGCATTTTTATTCTACAATAATATAATTTATTATGCCACAATATTAAAATACAAAAGATCACTACCCCTGTTCATCGCCCGGTTTAAGGGTTAACAGTTTCTTTACACCATAAATAAAAAATCAAATGATCGAAAAATCAATAAGAGTTTTATGTTATTCTGGTTTACTGGTCTCTCTGACCGCAACATCACTTGCTACGGGAAGTTATATGCTTTTCAACAGGGAAATACGATTCCAGGAACTCCTGATCGTTCTTCTTGGTACTTTTAGCATATACAACATAGACCATATCAGGGGGCTGAAATCAGATATAGATATTGATCGGGCAAGGGTTCACTTCATAAAAAAGAATAAAAATAAGCTTGTTATTGCAACTATCGTTTCACTTGTCATCTGTGGGATGCTTGGGGTCACTTATATCTCCGGGATCCAGTTTATTTTACTATTTCCTGTTTTAGTAACCGGACTTTTACACAGAAGACTCAAGATGAATTTTTTATTAAGCAGTCTTTATATAACAACATCATGGATCGTGGTCGTAATACTTTTCCCGCTGTCGGCAAGTTTTCCAACGGGTATTCACTGGTATATATTGATTACCGGACTCGCGCTATTCGCTAATGCCTATACTTATACGGGTCTGGACAGTTCGTATGCCGGGAATACAGGGACCACGCTACCGATATCAGCTCTTATTCTCAGCATAATAATATGCCTTATTTCCCAAAACCGCTTTCTACCGTTGATATCTGTTCCTTCCCTTACACTTGTTTCAGTAATTTTTCTGAGAAACAAAAAACAGTTTAAATATCTTTACCTTGACGGAAGTCTTCTGGCAGGGTCAGCACTTTTCCTTATGACTGCTCAGTTATGGTGAGTCTTGAAGGGAACATTTCGTTCGTCATCACCACCCGGATCTTTATCTTCAGCTTCTTCATCCGGTTCGGAATTTCTCAAATTCTCCGGAAGTGATTTTCTATTTTTAACACCAAGCTTCTCGAGTTTTTCAACCTGACCTATAAGATTCCCCCTACCCGTCGAAAGCGCTTTCATGGCATCTTCGTGTGCACTTGTAGCCTGCTCGAGACGAACACCTATATTTTCAATATGCGAAATGAATTCAACGAACCTGTCGTGCAGTTTACCTGCCCTGTCCGCAATGGACTGTGCATTTTGGCTCTGATATTCGAACTGCCAGATGCTCTGGATGGTTCTAAGCGTAGCCAGTAGAGTAGAAGGACATACGATGATGATATTTTTATCAAATGCTTTCCTGAATATTTCAATATCACTCTGGACAGCAAGCATAAAGGCAGATTCCACTGGTATGAATAATAAAACGTAGTTCAGACTTTGAATTTCAGATATATCTTCGTAGCTTTTATTACCAAGATCGCGAATATGGTTATTTACTGATACCAGATGTTCTTTCAATGCAGAGTTCTTCTGTTCCTGGTCATTTGCAGAACTATAACGCTCATAAGCAATGAGGCTGACCTTTGAATCGATAACCACCTTTTTACCTTCAGGCAGATAGACTATTACGTCAGGCCTGACTGTTTTACCCTCAGCCGAGCTGAAGGAAACCTGTGCACTGTATTCAATACCTTTCCTGAGCCCGGACATTTCAAGCACTTTTTCGAGAATAATCTCCCCCCATGTGCCCTGTGTTTTAGTCTCTCCCTTGAGAGCATTCGTAAGATTTACAGCGTCCTGACTAATCTGCTGATTCAGGTCTCTCAGATACTCGATTTGCTTGAGGAGTGTTATCCTCTCCTTCGATTCTTTGTCGTAAACATCAGATACTTTTTTATCGAAATCCTTTATCTGCTCACGAAGTGGGTTAAGCATATTTTCGATATTGGTTTTATTCTGCTCCGTGAACTTGCGTGTATTATCTTCAAATATTTTACTGCCCAGATTCTGAAATTCCTGCGAAAGCCTTTCTCTCGCCTCGTTTAACAGCTGCAGCTTCTCTTTTGAGGACTCTCTCTCCTTATCAACGGTCGTTTTTAGCTCAGAAATGGATCTCTGGTCATTAATTGCTCTCTGGTTAAGTTCGTAGATCTCATTTTTACTATCCTGTAGCTGGTGTTTAATCTCCTGGAGACTTTTTTCTTTTTCTTCAAGACGGGACTGCAATGCACTTCTTTCTGATTTAAGATTCGTTACATTTTCTCTCAGAACCGAAACTTCATTATCCAGTTTATCTGCCCTTATACCGATATTGTTGAACTCTTTCTCCTTAATAGCGAGCTCCCCTGTAATCGCGTTTAGTTCATTGGACGTTTCTTCAAGTCTTGTTGAAAGAAAATCAGTTTTTTTCTTCTTGCTGAAGGAATATATGAGGAGAAAAATTATTAATATTGCAAGAAGGGTTATTAAAGCAAAAATAAAAATAGCGCCTGTTTCCATAGTTACAAGTTATCATCCCTCAGGATTAGGTTTAATTTTAAACGATAAACGTAATAATTCGAATTCAAAACCTCAGTTTCTTATTGTAGTACCAATGAGTATCGGTTTACCGTCAAAAATTATCTCGATAGTATCGCCACGGCTCACAAGCGGAACACTGATACCTTTTCTCGAATCCATATCCAGGTATGCTCCTCCCCTTGACGTTTTTATCTCTTTAACTGTATAGCCGTTTATATTCAGTTTTACGGATGAACGGGCGGGAAGATTCGTTCCGTAAATTCTTAGTTTAAGTACTGAATTACCGTCTTGGTAGTATGTCCTCTGAAAACCACCTTCTCCGCCTGCTACATATTCATTTGTCTCGACTGGCTCAAGCTTTGCGCTATATGATTCGAGCACCTTTCGTGATTTAAAAACAGCTTTCTTCCTGAGAAAAAGGGATATCAGGATTGCCGCTACTACTACAATGTAGAGGATATTATTTTCCATAAGGACCAACTTTGATTATCTAAATAACCCGCTTTTTTTATATTCAACTATCCTTTAATTAACCGCAAATTACAACATGCCTGTCACCTTGTTCCGAAACTGATAATCGATCCAGTCCGCATTTTCTGCACTGTTCCCGGATCTCGGCAGGTTCGAATGCTGCAATAAGTGAGTTGAAGAAATCCTTTTTAAGAATATCAGGTTCTTCACCTGCATACTTTTTTACAAGGTTCATTGCCGCTTCAAAACCGTGTGGTCTCCTGAGATCCATTATAAAGATCCTTGTATTTTCCGTACTGCATCTCTTTACCGTATACCAGAATAAATCCGGATCATGAAGATGGTGGAGAAGGCTGTTACTTAGTATAAAGCTGTATTCCCTGTCAGGTACGAAAGCATCTATCATTGAATGTATAAATCTTATTCTTTTCTTTATATCCTTTTTTTGGTCCAGTAATTTTGTCGCGTACGAGATCATTGTCTGCGAACCGTCAACTGCATCTATATAAGTTTTCGGGAATTCTTTCGCAAATCTGAATGTTATATCTCCCGGACCACACCCAGCATCAAGTACATTACCGCTTATCAATTCATTATCAATAAACTCTTTAAACATTGTAATAAACCCCGAATGAGGGTCTTCAAAATCTGCATTGGCATATGCAAGGACCTGTTCGGAATCGAGCATTAGTTCCTGTTCGGTTATTCTTTTCATAGGTTAATATTCCGGGAGGAATTTACTTATCAGAAAAGGACACCAGATTTATTAGAAGTAAACACATTAACATCTGTTAGCCGAGGTCCTTAAGTGTTTCAGCATAATCAAGATGACATTTCGTGTAAAAGTCTTCTTTTTTAAGATTCTGAAACCACTGATAGAGGTTCGGATACCTGTTAATATTAAGCCCCATTGCTTCCACCGGGTCGAGAATGGCAAGAAGGTTCGTATCTGAAAGGCTGGGGAAACCGCCTGAAACGAATTCATTCTTCTCAAGCTGCCCCTCCAAAACCGGAATGAACTGTTCGACCAGTTTCAAACCGGCGTTAAGTGTTTCTTCATCTTTCGGGATACCTATTTTCGGAGCTATGATCCGGTTGAAAAATATCCTGTTCAGCGCCATCTGCAGATGGATACTGCAAAAATCTATCCACTGGTCCACCCGCGCCCGCTTTTTAAGATCTTCGGGATAAAGTTCAGATCGATGTCTGGATGCAAGATATCTTGATATTGCCATACTCTCAAAAAGTATAAAATTATCATCGACCATAACAGGCACTTTCCCCGCTGGGTTAACCGCAAGAAATTCCTGTGATTTCTGTTCACCTTTTAATATATCAACTTTGATTAATTCATAATCCAGTCCTATATAGTTTGCAGTGTATCTGACCTTGTTAACATTCACCGAAAATGGAACACCAAAAATCTTTAGCATTGTGAAACCTCCGTAAAACTATTCATGATTGCTCAGGTGGTGAAGTTCAATTTCTGGTTACTGATGAATATAATAACAGGATAACTTCAGCTATGACTAAAAGCTTCCGTTAATCAGGGTAATCAGATATTTCTACAGACCCGGTTACCTATTTTTTATCGGTAACCGGGGATAAACCGGATTTAATTAAGATTAAATTAGGATTGTTCAACTATTCAGGCTTTATATTGAAATTAACCCTGAACAGGTTATCAGGATCGTATTTCTTCTTGACCTCAACAAGTTTTTCATAGCTGCTACCGTATGCCTGTTTTATGCGGTCGGTTTCATCCTCGGTGATGAAATTAACATAAACACCACCGGTTGCGTACTGTGCACTTTCATGAAAGAAGTCCCTTGCCCATTTTATACAATTCTCATCATCAGATGGTTCCTCCCATCTTGCATGCACATTGACTACAAACCTGGTGTCCCTGTGGCTGTATGCAGTTTCGTCACTTGGTACTTCATTCGCTTTTCCGTCAACAAGTGCAAGGAATATCTCACACTGATCAGAGGGCAGTTTTTCCGTATAATCGAGCATTACATCTAATAACTCATCTTTTATTTCCGTAAAGTTATGGGACTTCCAGTAATTTCTTGCACCGGGGGTTAGCAATGGGTCAAATCCCTGTTGCCACCGTTCATAGGGAACAGGACCTACATGCTCGCCATAAGGTCTTCCGAAATCCCTGATCTGCTCAACCAGCTTCATTCCCTCATCCATATCACCGTTATAAAAAATTGCCAGAACCACCACCTCACGACCGTGAACGGCCTCGGGAAGAAAAGGAAGAGGTGGTGCCTTTCGTGCAACTATCCATACAGAAAGATCTTCCGTAAGGTCTTTTACGAAATCCTTGTACTTTTGAAGTATGACTTTCGCCTCCTTGAATGGAAAAACTATCAAACCCGCCAGTATCCCCGGACCTACAGGATGAAGTTCAAATTCAAAATTTGTTACAATACCGAAGTTGCCACCACCACCCCTTATTGCCCAGAAAAGATCGGGGTTGCTGTTATTGCCGGCTTTGACTACTTCCCCTTTTGCCGTAACGACCTCAGCAGAAACAAGATTATCGACTGTCATACCGTATTTCCTGGTTAACCATCCGAACCCGCCTCCGAGGGTAAGTCCCGATATACCCGTTGTGGAATTTATACCCGTAGGTGTAGCCAGACCGAATGCCTGAGCTTCGTGGTCAAAGTCGCCGAGATTAGCCCCGGGACTTACATACGCCCTTTTCTTTTCAGGATCTATATGAACGTTGTTCATTTCCGAAAGGTCTATCATTATACCGTCATCGCAAACAGAATTACCGGCGATATTATGTCCTTTGCCGTGTACTGAAAGGAGCAGGTTGTTGTTCCGTGCAAAATTAACACTTGATATTACGTCCGCAACTCCCGAACAACGAACGATCACTGCAGGATGTTTATCGACCATGGCATTCCAGATAGACCTAGCATCATCATATCCCACATCACCAGGCGTAAATACTTTCCCTCGTATTGATGATTTTAAAGCAGCAATTGAATCGATCAATGACATATAACTTCTCCTTTATACCAATTATTAAATCACAATAATAAATTAAAAGATCTCTGATAACAATTTGAATCAGAATAAATATCAATTGATTGATTATGTATGTGAAAGGTCGTAATAATTAAATGCTAAGTTGTAATTAAATTGAAATAATTATGAAGCCCTTCTTTGCCGGTTGAATACACCGGGGCAGCATGGAAAGATCAACTTAAATCTGCTACACCATTCCGGGGTAATTAATGCAGTTTTTATTGATCGGTAGCTCTTAGAGTTACTCCCTTATCAATGTTTGTGTCAAAACTGTTAATTCTCATCCTGAAGCATGGACATGATCTGCTCTCTGAGTTCAGGTGTATCCTCGTGTCCATGGACTGTTACTGCATGGTAAACTGCCAGAGGCATAACTTCTTTCTCGGTACCACTTATCCTCACGGTACAGTTGCTTTCACTTGGATATTTCCCGCAATCGACAACCTTTCTGCTTTCCATAATCTATACCCCCTGTATGGTGATTTTTATTTGCTGCAATATTATGCTCCACTGGTAATGATCTTATTTTTCCAGCTGTCCTTTTACCCAGAACTGCTGGTCAGGCTGGCCCTCTTTATTCCAGGTTGCAGTAGCCTCGAGCATGTCACCTTTAACAATTCCTGTCCAGTTCATCTTTCCTTCTTTCTGGCTAATTGTTACAGAGCTGAATTTAGTTAAGTCACCTTTGGTTTCCGAGGTATACGGAGCAGCGGTAAATCCGTATTCGTCGCATGAAGCTGAATGGAATCTTCCATCCTTGAACTCAATCGTTTCTTCGTTACCATTTGTTTTACCTTTTTCACCCATTTCCCCCTTGTATGTCTTGCCATCAAGGGAACCGGCTTCTGCACTCTGGCTAATATTGAATACAGCAAGCAATAATAAAATAACAAAAACTATTCCAAAATTGTACTTTACATTCATTCAAAATTGCCTCTCTGATGTAGATTAAATTTTAAATCATGTCCGCCAATCAGATCACCTTAAAATTGTGTAATTTGGATATATCGAGATGCCGGAATGAAAAGGTGATAGGACTGGAAGTATCAGTTTAAAGCTGATGTAGTGTTTTTATGGGTAGGATGTATACCATAGTTCCGTATATGCCATAAAGGACAACATATAATTACCCTCTTATGCTATATTCTAAATTGAAAAATGAAATCCTGTCAATAAGAATTTCAGGGACGGATCCGTAATATTCCGCCCCTGAAATTGGAATGTTATTATCTGAAATTAAGCTCGTTATAAAGCCAGTATTTCTTACCGCTTACGGTAGTTTTGAGCTCAACACCGGCCTCGGTCAACTGATATACAATTACATTATCAGCCACTGAAAGGGCGCCACCAACGTCTCCGCCTTTCTCGCCGGATTTTACACCCGCGCCTGCTTCAACACCGAAATCCCATCCGGATATCACGAATTTATCAAAGGTGGAAGGGTTTTTAAATATTATTACTTCTCTAAAGTCCTTGAGACCTACCCCCAGTCCGGCAGTAGCCTGAGCCATTCTCATATAGGTCTTTTGTCCGTTCGAGTTATCAACAGCGACACCATAACCGCCTCCTCCCCCGAAGAAAATTACCTGGGTATTAACATTGCTGAATACAGCATAACCTGCGGCTCTTTCCACCTGCTTCCTTGCATAAGGGTATTTTGCGTACAGCTGGTCAAGTGTCTGCTCACGCATCTGGTTTACATATGCCCTTTTCTGGGCAGGTGTCCCGCTCCTTGGACGTGCACATGCATATGTGAAAACTATAATTATAAATAATGAAAATAATGAATATATAAATTCCTTGCTTCTCATAAAATGCCTCCTGTGTAAAATATTAATATTGTTATTAATCCTCGGATTATATTATCCTGCAATAATGTTAAATTTCCACAATTAAACTTATTCCTGAATGGAGACACCATTTAAAACAATTCTGAAGCATTCCTTTTTGATATTGTTTAATAATGATTTAAGCAAACCTTTTTCACTCTGCTATATTAGTTGCTAAACCACCTATAAATGGCAGGCAGAACAAGAAGTGTCAGTAATGTTGATGTAACCAGTCCGCCAATTACAACAGTTGCAAGAGGTCTTTGAACCTCTGCCCCTGCACTTGTGGAAATTGCCATCGGTATAAAACCAAAACTTGCAACAAGTGCCGTCATAAGAACCGGTCTAAGTCGAATCTCTGCTCCCCGGAACGCCGCCTCTTCAGTGCCCGCTCCCTCTTTCCTCATCTGAAGTATATACGACATAAGTACAACGCCGTTAAGCACTGCTATACCGAACAACGCTATAAAACCCACACCGGCAGATATACTGAAAGGCATTCCCCTGAGGAAAAGCGCGAGTAAACCGCCGGTCGCGGCCATCGGGACATTGAGATATATCATAAGCGCCGGTCTCACCGAACCGAAGCTGGTATAAAGCAGTACGAATATAAGAAAAAGTGCCATCGGAACTACTACTACCAGTTTTGAACTAGCCCTTTGGAGGTTCTCGAACTGTCCACCCCATTCTAACCAGTAACCTGCTGGGAAATCCACCTTGCTCTCTACAGCATTTTGTGCTTCTGATACGAAACCGGCCAGATCTCTTCCCCTGACATTCGTTTCAACAGCCAGCTTCCTGTGAAGATTTTCTCTGCTTATCTGTGCAGGTCCTTCCTCGATACGAATTTCAGCGAGCTGATTAACAGGTATCAATCTTCCGGCACTATCTAATACACGTATATTTTTGATACTTTCGAAATCACTTCTGTCTTCAGCTTCAAATCTTACCTGCATAGAGAATCTCTTCTCTCCCTCAAATATCTCACCAACTGTTCTTCCGCCCATCGCTTCAACAGTATCCAGTACCTGTCTTGCATTAATGCCATAGCGGGCGATCTTGTCACGGTCTATCATAACTCTGATGTATGGCAGACCCGCTACCTGCTCGGCTTTGGTGTCCGCTGCACCCGGCACTTCGGACACTACATTGACGATCCGGTCACCAAGTGTTTTTAATCTATTTATATCTTCTCCGAACAGGTTAATTGCAATGTCCGAACGGACACCTGCAGTTAGCTCCTGAACTCTCAGCTCGATAGGCTGCGAATAACTAAACTTCGTTCCAGGTAATGAGCTGGTAAGCCTGGTATTTATCTTCTCAACCAGTACCTGTTTTGTTTCAGCTGATGTCCATTCATTCTCGGGTTTAAGTATCACGTAAATATCACTTATCTCTATACCCATGGGATCAGTGGCGATCTCGGGCCTGCCGGTTCGGGACACAACTGTTTTGACTTCAGGAAAGTCCATAATAATATTTTCTATTTTAGTCGTATTGTTCAGTGATTCCTCAAGTGAAACGCTCGGCAGTCTCCATGCCTGAAGGGCGATAGCTCCCTCATCAAGCTTTGGTATGAATTCAGCGCCCATGAAAGGAAAGAGCAAAAGGCTGCTGAGAAAAACAACACCTGCAATGGCAGATGTAATCTTCGGATTTCTTATTGTCTTTTTTACAAGGGGGAGATAAATACGTTTCGCATACCTGATTACAAACGTATCCTTCTCATCTGCACTACTGCCCAGGAAATATGAGGCTAAAACAGGCATTAATGTAAAACTCAGTATGAGCGATCCGATCATTGCGAATATAACAGTCAATGCCATTGGCTTGAACATCTTCCCTTCAACGCCTTCAAGTGTCATTATAGGGAGATATACGATTATGATTATCCCCACTGCAAATGCTATCGGACTTAATACCTCTCCGCCGGCATTGTGTATCGTTGCCAGGATCCCGGAGGAATCGGAATCCTGGAAGGTGCTTTCATTACCCTCTACCCGGTCATCGTATTCAACAGAGTTGAACTTATG
>Ga0102952_1000145_pt1 | contig 33838 bp, 29 predicted proteins | sample SalPon2A_C_D1_MG_FD_78506 | JGI IMG/M metagenome (GOLD analysis project Ga0102952, IMG submission 78506) | Soil microbial communities from South San Francisco under conditions of wetland restoration - Salt Pond MetaG R2A_C_D1_MG | ecosystem: Environmental > Terrestrial > Soil > Wetlands | place... | reverse complement strand
CCGTACTTTGTACGAAAAAGACCTGCTTTGGGACAAGATCAAGGAGATCGGCGGCCCGAAACCCAGCGACATCAAAGCCAACATTACGGTGGAAGATGAGTCCGTGTACCACCGCCACGTCGTCCGCAGCGGGGAATCGCTTAGCAGGATTGCAAAGCATTACTACGGTGACCCCATGAAGTATAAAATACTGTTTTCAGCCAACCGCGACATCCTGAATAACCCGGATATCATCTACCCGGATCAGGTCCTGGTCATTCCAAATATTTAAATACCAGGCAAGGTAAAAAAGTCAGTGGTCCTCATCCTGATCGGCAATGACCCTCAGGGCGAAGCTGTGGATCCGCTCAAACTGCTCGTCAAGCCCCATGTCACCATTGTCGAATTCTATGGCATCCTCAGCTTTGGCAAGGGGGGAGATCGCACGGTGGGTATCGAGGTAGTCCCTATCCCTGACATTTTTGAGGACGTCGCCAAAGCTTACCTCCTCGCCCCGATCCAACAGTTCCTTATACCTCCGGGTAGCCCTTATTTCCGGCGATGCCGTCATAAAGATCTTTAACTCAGCCGCCGGGAAAACCACGGTCCCAATGTCCCGGCCATCCATGACGATACCTTTGGACTTTCCCATTTTCCGCTGCAGGTCTACCAGTTTATGCCGCACTTCCTCCAGGGCCGCCACTTCGCTTACGTATTGCGATACCTCCATTGTACGGATTTTAGCCTCCACATTATCGCCATTGAGATACATGTCTGAATTCCCGGTTTGTTCATTTTTCCGGAACCTGAGATCGATCCCCGGAAGCAGCCTGACCAGGGCACTCAGGTTTTTCTTCTGGTCGCCGATGAAATGGTTTTGAAGGGCGAAAAGAGTCACGGCCCGGTACATGGCTCCTGTATCAACATAGAGATATCCGAGGGCTTTTGCCAGTTGTTTGGCAAGGGTACTTTTCCCGGTACTGGAGTACCCATCTATGGCTATGGTGATCTTACCCATCGGCTAAAAATAGCCAGAAAAGATGGAAGCCGGTTCCCGGGGCGGCAGAAATCTGTCCTGCTTTGGCACAGTCCGGTGTCTCTGCAAGGGCTGGCAACATATCAAAGTTGCTTGGCATACTTGGCCTTTTCGTCTGTAATAGCCAGTTCGATGACCTCGCTCATTTCGCTGACATAGTGAAAGCTGAGCCCTTTAAGGTATTCCTCCTTGATCTCGAGGATGTCCTTGCGGTTGTCTTCGGGAAGGATGATCTCCTTGATGCGGGCCCGTTTGGCCGCCAGGATCTTCTCTTTGATGCCCCCCACCGGCAACACCTTGCCCCTAAGCGTAATTTCCCCGGTCATGGCCAGGCTTTTTTTAACTTTTTTCTGGGTAAAAAGAGATACCAGGGAGGTCAGCATGGTAATCCCTGCACTTGGCCCGTCCTTGGGGGTGGCTCCTTCGGGAACATGGATGTGTACGTTGTAGGACTCAAAAACATCCTTGGCAATCCCAAATCGCTCGGCGTTGGACTTGATATATTCCATGGCAATGGTGGCCGATTCCTTCATGACCTTGCCGAGGTTCCCGGTGATACTCAGATTTCCTTTTCCCTTGGAGAGGATAGATTCTATAAAAAGAATATCCCCGCCAACGCTTGTCCATGCCAGGCCGGTAACCACCCCGGCGATATCGTTGTTCTCGTATTTATCGCGTTCCATCCGCGGCGGACCAAGCACCTCCTCTATGTCCTTGTCCGTAACCTTAACATTGTACGCTTCCTTTATGGCTATGGATTTGGCTGCGTGGCGCACCATTTTGGCCACCTGTTTTTCCAGTGCCCGAACGCCTGATTCCCGGGTATAGCCTTCCACGATTTTTTCGAGCTGCCTTTTGCCTATTTTCAGTTGCTTACCGGTCATGCCATGCTCCTTCAGCTGTTTCGGGAGCAGGTGCCTCCGGGCAATCTCCACTTTTTCTTCAATGGTGTATCCGGTGACATGGATAGTCTCCATCCGGTCCAGCAAGGCCGGCTGTATGCCTCCCATGTTGTTGGCGGTGGCTATGAACATCACTTTAGAGAGGTCGTACCCCATTTCCAGGAAATTATCGTAGAAATCGTTGTTTTGCTCGGGGTCCAGTACCTCCAGCATGGCCGAGGAGGGATCCCCCTGGCTGCTGCTGGTGAGCTTATCGATTTCATCCAGGATAAACACCGGGTTTGAAGTTCCCGCTTTCTTGATATTCTGCACGATACGGCCGGGCATGGCACCGATATAGGTTTTGCGGTGCCCCCGTATTTCAGCCTCGTCGCGCAATCCTCCCAGGGACATGCGTACATATTCCCGCCCCAGGGCCTCTGCAATGGACTTGCCCAGGGAGGTTTTCCCAACGCCCGGGGGGCCATACAGGCATAATATGGGCGACTTCATATCATTCCGTAGTTTCAGAACGGCCAGATATTCTATGATCCGCCGCTTGACATCTTCGAGCCCATAGTGGTCCCGGTCCAGGATACGCTGGGCCCTGCGGAGGTCGAACTTGTCTTTTGAATACTGGTTCCAGGGCAGGTCCAGGTAAAGGTCCAGGTAGTTTCGCTGAATGGAGTACTCGGCCACCTGGGGGTTCATCCGCTGCAACTTGGCCAGTTCCTTCTCAAAGTGTTCCCCCACCTTCTCTGTCCATTTCTTCTTTTTAGCCAGTTCCTGCATCTCCTGTATCTCCTCATCATAGGATACCCCGCCCAGTTCCTCCTGTATCGTTTTCATTTGTTGGTGCAGGAAGTACTCGCGTTGCTGCTGGTCCATGTCACTGCGGACCTTGGACTGGATGTCGTTTTTGAGTTCCAGTTTCTGAAACTCCACATTCATGTATTTAAGGGTAGCCAGCGCCCGCTCCTGCAGGTTGCTGATCTCCAGCAGGGCCTGTTTCTCGTTTACGTTCAGGTTCAGGTTGGAGGATACGAAGTTGATGAGGAAGGAATTGCTCTGGATGTTCTTGATGGCAAATGAGGCTTCGCTGGGGATATTGGGGTTATCCCGTATGATACGGATTGCCAGTTCCTTGATCGAATCGATGATGGCCAGGAACTCCTGGTTTCCCTGTTCGGGCCGGATTTCCTTTGCTTCCCTGACCGTGGCGGTCAGATAAGGTTCTTCCGTAAGGACCTCTGCTATCTCGAAGCGTTTTTTCCCCTGTATGATCACGGTGGTATTCCCGTCGGGCATCTGCAAAACCCGCAGAATCCTGGCCGCCGTCCCCAGGGTGTTAATATCCCGGATCCCGGGGTCTTCGGTCTCCTCATCCTTTTGCGAGACCACCCCGATTACCTTGCTGCCATTGTTGGCGTGTTTGATCAGGTTGATGGATTTGTCGCGCCCTGCCGTTATGGGGATCACTACTCCGGGAAAGAGTACCGTATTCCGCAACGGCAATATGGGAAGGGTCTCGGGCAGACCCTCCTTGTTCATCTCCTCTTCATCTTCCGGCGTGAGCAACGGAATTAATTCCGATTCTTCATCCAGATGTTCGAGCGACAAATTGTCAAAATTTATATTTTTTAATGCTCCCATAGGTGGGTATTATCGGTCAATCTGTCATTTAGCAAACAGATCCACGCATTTCTACTTGGTTTAGACCCTGGCATAAACCCTGAATATCAAGCTTCAGGAAGATTTCTGTGCCCAAAGTCATTAAATTATGACAATTGTTATGCCAACCCCTTAAAAATACTTCCCCAAACTGTAACAATCCGTAATTTGGATCATCTATAAGACAAACGAAACACTTTTTGAGCCAAGTTGGAGTACATACGGACGACCTTGTTCAGGCTTGCCTGAGTGGCAGCCAAAGTGCACAAATGGAGCTGTATAACCGCTATTACAAAGCGATGTACAACACAGCCCTGCGGATAGTAAAGGATTCTATGGAAGCCGAGGACGTGATGCAGGAATCGTTTCTGAGTGCCTTTACAAAACTGGATACCTTCAAAGGGGAGGTAACCTTCGGAGCCTGGCTGAAGCGAATTGTGGTAAATAACAGCATTTACCATTACAGAAAACAACAAAAAAAAAATGAAGTGGGTTTGGACGGAATAATGTACAAGGTCGAAGATAACGATGTAGCTGCCGAGGATCATGGTGGTACGGAACGAAAGGCTCAAAAAGTGCTGGAAGCCATGAAAACGCTTAAGGACAACTACAGAGTTTCTTTGACCTTACATTTGATCGAAGGCTATGACTACGACGAGATCTGTTCCATCATGGACCTGAGTTATGCCAATTGCCGTACCACGATTTCCAGGGCCAAAGAAAGTCTACGAAAAAAAATGAATATCCAATAGATCATGAAAAAGGAACCGTTAGAATCAATTTTCAAAGAGTTGCAGGGTTCGTTCGATACCGAAGAACCCCGGGGCGGCCATAGGGAGCGATTTCGTGAAAAGCTGGAAGAACAGCGGCACGCAACCCGTAGGTTATCCCCCCGTCGCAGGACCTGGTGGAGACCACTGGGAATCGCTGCTTCCTTTGTCCTGCTCTGTGCCCTGGGCATCAGCCTTTTCAGGCCTGCCCCCACCGTACAACAACAAGTGGCAGACATCAGCCCGGAAATCTCGCGTACCGATTTCTACTTTGCCAGCCTCATTGAAGAACAGGTTCGGGAACTGCAAAGCGAAAGCAGCCCGGATACCCAGCAACTCATTGACGATACCCTCCTCCAGCTGGGGAAACTCGAAAGCAACTATAAGCAGCTGGAGCAGGACCTGCTCCACGGCGGTAACAGCCAACTGATCCTTAGCGCCATGATTACCAATTTCCAAACCCGTATCGACCTGTTGCAAGACGTGATGACGAAGATCGATGCAATCAAAAACTTAAAATCAAAAGAACATGAGAACTATACAACTTAATCTGCTCGCACTTACCATCCTGTTTATGATCCCTGCGGCACTTTGTGCCAGTGACGGGACATTGAATGGCCGGTATACCAAGGAAAAGACCATCAAGAAGGAATATAATGTAAACCCGGATGCCCTCCTGAAAGTGGATAACAGCTACGGCAACCTGACCATCACCTCCTGGAATGACAACCGGGTAGTCATCGAAGTCCAGATAAAAACCAGCGGCAACAATGAAGATAAAGTTCAGGAGAAGCTGGACGAGATCACCGTGGATTTTGAAAACAATCCCAGCCTGGTATCTGCCAAGACCCGGTTTAACTCCAACCGCAACGGATGGAACTGGAACTGGGGGCGCAGGAATAACGTGAGCATGCAGGTGAACTACACCATCAAGGTCCCTGTAAAGAACAACGTACACCTGAGCAATGATTATGGAAATATTATCCTGGACCGTATAGACGGGCATGCGAAGATCAGCTGCGATTACGGCCGGTTGGAAATAGGCGAATTACGCGGCAGGAACAACCAGCTCAGTTTCGACTATACTTCCAAATCGAGCTTTGAGTATATCAACAGCGCCTCCATCGATGCGGACTACTCCGGATTCACTGTCGAAAAAGCCGGAGACCTCAGCATAACGGCCGATTATACCAATGCGACGATCAACGAGATGGGGAACCTGGTCTACACTAACGACTATGGCAGCCTGGAGGTGGCCGAAGCCGGGAATGTCCAGGGACGCGGCGATTACATCAATGTAAAACTGGGCACCATCCACGGGAACGTGGATATCAATGCCGATTACGGGTCTGTGGACATAAGAAAACTGGCCGGGGATGCCGGGAATGTCCAAATAGATACAGACTATACAGGGATACGCATCGGATATTCCCCCGAGTACCATTTCGATTTTGAGATCTCAACCGAGTACGCCGACGTGACAGGCAAAGATGACTTTGAAGTGAACATCAGCCAGGAGAAAAGCAGTGAACGATATTATAAGGGGTATTACGGCCAGTCCGGCTCCGGGCACAGCCTCTATATACGCAGCGAATACGGCGGCGTTACCTTTGAAAAAATGAATTAAAATTACATATAAAACCTTTAAACCTGAAAACTATGAAAAGAGTAGCACTATACACACTGGTCCTCTTAATGATGTCCTGTGCAAATGCCCAGTGGGGCAAAAGGATACGGGGGAACGGGAACATGGTCAGTGATGATCGGTCCACCGGTACCTACGACGCCATCGCGGTCTCCGGTTCCTTCGATGTGGACCTTGTGGATGGCCGTGAGGGCCAGGTAACGGTCCGCGCAGAAGAAAACCTGCAGGAATACATCATCACGGAAGTAAAAAACGGCACCCTGGTAATCAAGACCAAAGACGGGGTGAATATCAACCCCAGTGGCTGGAAGGATGGGATGCATGTGACCGTTCCCGTTGAGGATATCAATTCGGTATCTCTTTCCGGATCGGGCGACATCACCGGCAAAACCCTGATCAGGGCCCATAATTTCAATACCAGTATGTCTGGCTCCGGGGATATCAGCCTGGAAGTTGAAGCCGATGCGCTTTCCACCAGTATGTCTGGATCAGGGGATATGAACCTCAGGGGAAAGGCCGGCCATTTCGACGTGGAGATCTCTGGCTCCGGGGATGTGGATGCCTTCGGCCTGGACGCCCGGGAGGTGGATGCCCGCATCTCCGGTTCGGCCGATATCCGGGTCAGCGTCAATGAGATGCTGAAGGCCAGGGTTTCTGGTTCCGGAAACATCCGTTACCGGGGCAACCCCACAAAAATAGACAGCAAGACCGCCGGGTCTGGCGGGATTTCCAAAGGCTGAATTCTAATCAAAAAACGAACAGCGTACAAGCCTCCCTCATCAGGAGGCTTTTTTATTGACCTTTGCCAGCAACAATACCCCCAGCAGGAAGAACAGCCCCAAAAAAATGGTGGCGTTCCGCATACTCCCGGTAAACTGGGCCACGACCCCATACAGGAAGGTGCCTATCACGATCCCGATCTTCTCGGACACGTCATAAAAACTGAAAAAGGAAGTCGTATCGGTGGTTTCCGGCAGGAATTTGGAATAGGTCGACCTGGAGAGCGCCTGTATGCCCCCCATGACCAGGCCCACACAACCCGCGGCTATGTAGAAGTCCATCGGACTGATCAGGAAGTAGGCAAATATGCATATCAGCAGCCAAATCACATTGATGCCCATAAGGGTACGGATGTTGCCGAAGGCTGCCGATGCCCTGGCGGTAAAGGTGGCTCCGAGGATAGCCAGGAGCTGGATCACCAGGATGCTGACGATAAGCCCGGTGGTGCGCTCCGAATCCGAACCCCAGTGGATCTCCTCTTCGCCGAAATAGGTGGCTATCAGCATCACGGTTTGCACCGCCATGCTATAGACAAAGAAAGCCAGCAGGTAGCGCTTTAAACGAGTCTCCCGTCCCAGTTGTTTCCACACCAGCCGCAATTCCCGGAAGCCGTTCAGTACTACATGCTCACGCCTCCCTTCTTTCCGGTTACCACGCGGGAGGTGGTAAAAGGTATACTGGCTGAAGAGGATCCACCAGATGCCCACCGAAACAAAGGAATATCGCATAGCGACAAGTTCGGCTGCCTCCCCCCCGGAACCTTCAATACCAAAAAAATCGGGTTTCATGACCATGGCCAGGTTGAGGATCAGGAGCAAGACGCTGCCGATATACCCCATAGAAAAGCCACGGGCACTTACCGCGTCCTGTTGATCGGGAAAGGCAATATCGGGCAGGTAGGAATTATTGATGGCAAAACTCACCCAGAACCCGACCAGGCCCAGGAAGTAGGCAAGCAGGCCGGCGTAGATATTATCCAGTGAAAACCAGTATAACCCGATACACGAAAGGCCCCCCAGGTAACAAAAGGCTTTCATAAATATCTTCTTATTGCCCATATAATCGGCAATGCCCGACAAAAACGGGGTAATGATCGCGATAAACAGGAATGCGGCCGAAGTTAGGTAGCTGATAAGCGGGGCACGCGCAATTTCGCCTCCGAATACCGAAACTTTTTCCACTGCAGCCACCCGGAAAAGGGCCCCGTAAAAAATGGGGAAGATCGCAGATGCGATCACCAGGCTATACACGGAATTGGCCCAATCGTAAAAAGCCCAGGCATTCAGGAGCTTCCGGCTTCCCTTTACGGCCGATACTCGTTCCATATAAAAAAAATTAAAGCTGTTCCATGTTGGAACAGCTTTGCGTTATCTTACCAATGCCAGCCTTGCCTCTTTCCCATTATTGAAAGGAGGTTACCCCGAATTTTTTTGCTTCCTGCTTGGCCAGCGGCGCCCATTCCGTCAGGTTTTGTATTCGGGTGCTATTGGATGGGTGTGTGCTTAGGAATTCGGGCGGGGCCTGGCCGCCTGCTTTTTCCGTCATCCGTTTCCAGAGTTCCGGTGCCTCGTCCGGGTTGTACCCGGCAATGGCCATGATCTGCAACCCAATGCGATCGGCTTCTGTTTCCTGGCTCCGGCTGAAGGGTAGCATCACCCCAACAGTAGATCCGATCCCATATGCCTGGTTAAACACATTGCGGGTGTCCGGGTCCTGTATGGCGATATTGCCGGCCACGGTGCCCAACTGCTGCAGGGTGGTCGCGCTCATGCGCTGGGCCCCATGGTCTGCCAGGGCATGGGCCACTTCGTGCCCCATCACCACAGCCACACCCGTCTCCCCCTGGCAAATCGGCATGATCCCCGTATAGAATACGATCTTCCCACCGGGCATACACCAGGCATTAATGGTGGTGTCTTTCACCAGGTGGTACTCCCACCTGTAGTCTTTCAGGTATCCGGGGTATCCGTTTGCTGTAAGCCATCTTTCGGCGGCCGAGGCGATCCGTTGCCCCACCTTGGTGATCATACGCGCCTCAGACGTGCCCTCCACCACTTTGTTCTCTTCAAGAAATTGATCATACTGTGCAAATGCCATCGGGAAAACCTGGCTATTGGGATAGAAATTAAGGGTCTTCTGACCCGTAAAAGGGTTGGTCTTACAGGCATAGAACACCCCCGTTGAAACCAGTAATATCAGGATATATTTTTTCATTGTTATCGTGTTAATAAGGAAATTCGGGGATGCCCGGGAATCTTTTAATATGCGATCTCAGGGCCCGAAAGAAGGAATTGCAGGCTTGCCTGCCCATGTACGGCTATCCTCGGAAACAGGAGAAAAGTACGAAAAAAATCATTTTCCCTTGATGTGCAATTGCGTGAAATTTTTGCTGATTTCGATGGTGCTGCCGCCGTTCAGGCTCACATCCTTCATGGACACCTGTTCATTGTCTACTTCTATGGAGGCGATCTTGAAGGGCAGGCCGATCATCTTGATCTTGAAATTTTCATAGGGCGTGATATAGGTACCGTCCTTGAATTGCTGGATGATTAGCTCGTTTGCCTTCCCTGTCAGTTTAAAGTTCCGGGCACTGAAGCCTCCTTTTTTGTAATCATAACCATCCTGTGCATCTTCATAAACACTTGAATCCTCCGTCCCTATCTTAAAATATACATCCAGTGCCAGTTCACTGATCTCGAGTTCGCCCACGTATTGCTGTACCGGGTATTTTGGGATGATAGCGCCTTCCTTGATAAAAATAGGGATCTTGTCTATATCGGCCACCACCCATTTTTCCATGCCCCCCTCCAGCACTTCCCCGGTCCAGAAATTATGCCATTTCCCCCTGGGAATATACATCCTCCTGCCTTTGGCATTGGGTTCCTGTATGGGGCATACCAGGATCTGGTCGCCAAAGATGAACTCATCTGTACGGAAATGGGTCTGCGGGTCTTCCTGATCGAAGTATACCAGGGGCTTCAGCATGGGCACATTGTCCTTGGCGTACTTCCAGAACATGGTGTAGATATAAGGCAGCAGCTGGTACCGGAGCTCTATGAACTTCCTGACGATTTTGGTGACTTCCGCATCGAATGACCAGGGTTCCTGGTCCCCGTGGTCCCCACTGGAATGCACCCGGCAAAAGGGGTGAAATACCCCCAGTTGTATCCACCGTGCGAATAGTTCGCCGTTTGGTTGTTCGGCAAATCCTCCTATGTCCGACCCCACAAAGGAAAACCCGCTGAGGCACATTCGCTGCACCTGCACGTTCGCAATCCACAGATGTTCCCAGGTAGCCACATTGTCGCCGGTCCAGGTTGAGGTATAGCGTTGGGCGCCCGCAAAAGCCGCCCGCGTGATCACAAAGGGGCGCTTGGGGAATACATAGCGCTTAACCCCTTCGTAAGTGGCCCGGATCATCTGGGTGCCGTAAATATTGTGCGCCTTGCGGTGTGTGCAGGGATGCCCGTCATAATCGTGCCGGGTATCCAGGGGGGCGGTCTTGGTAGGTACTTCCATTACCGCCGGTTCATTCATATCGTTCCACACGGCGTGGACGCCTGTTTCAGCGATTAATTCCTTGTACAACCCGGCCCACCATTTACGGACTTCCGGGTTGGTGAAATCGGGAAAGCAGCAAAGTCCCGGCCATACCTTCCCGCGCATTAGCGGCCCATCGCCACGCTTGCAGAAATAGTCCTTTTCCAGGGCCTGCTGGTAGACCCAGTAGTCCCGGTCTGCCTTGATCCCCGGATCGATCATTACCACGGTTTTGAAGCCGTCCCTGCTCAGGTTTCCGATCATCGCCTTGGGGTCCGGGAAACGGGTTTTGTCCCAGGTAAAACACCGGAACCCGTCCATATAGTCGATATCCAGGTAGATCGCATCACAGGGGATCTTCAGTTTACGGAATTTCCTGGCAATCTCCATGACCCGGGATTCCGGGTAATAACTCCATTTAGACTGGTGGAATCCCAGGGCCCACAAAGGTGGGAGTTCTGGTGTCCCGGTTAGGTCCGTATAAGCCTGTACCACCCGGGACATTTCAGGCCCGTAGAAAAAATAATAGTTCATTTCGCCCCCGTCGGCCCAAAAACTTGTTACGTTCCTGCGTTCATGGGAAAAATCGAAATAGGTCCTGAAGGTATTGTCGAAGAAGATCCCGTAGGCGATATTGTTGTGAAGCCCAATGTAGAAGGGAATCGCCTTATAGAGCGGATCCTGATCCTTCCCGAATGCATACTGGTCAGTCACCCAGTTATTCACACGCTTTCCCTTCAGGTTGGAATGGGTGGCCTTATCCCCCATGCCGTAAAAACTCTCGGAACTCTGGGTGATCTTGCTCATTTTCACGGAATTGCCCCCGTACTGGTAATTCTCCTCCCAGTGAAAGCCCAGTTCGTCCTCGTTGATGATGGTCCCTTCCAGGTCTGATATCTGCGTCCTCATGGTCTTTTTATCCACAAGTACCCTGATGCGGGACGTTTCAATGACGTATTCTGTATTGGTTTCCTTGATCTCGAGCCGGTTATACCCTTTGCTCGCATCCTCGCTTATCGCATAGGAAAAATCAGGCTGGAACATGTAGTCTGTGGCGTACCTGAAACGCACGGCACTGTTGCGGATCACTGTAAGCTCCAGCACCACCCCGTTTTCGGTCGTAAAATAAAATTTATCGGTCTCCCGCTTAAAGTCTACTATCTGGTTTGGATATAAATTCCCTTTATATTCCAGCTCAGTATTAGTGATCATAGTCGGTTATCTTTTAAAGACCAACAAAAGAATAACATAAACCTATAATAAGGAAATCATTTTTTAAGGAATTATGAACTACAACGATAAAGTCCGGCTTATTGAAAAATAACCACGGACAGCGGCGGAATGGTGATTTCTACGGAGGTGTCCTGCCCGTGCCATGGGGTTTTGGTCACTTTGATAGCTTTGTTGTGCATGCCGCTGCCCCCGTATTTCTTATCATCGCTGTTGAATACCTCCTTGATCGTCCCCTTTTTGGGAATGCCCATACGGTAATTCTCACGGGGTACCGGGGTAAAGTTGCAGGCTATATAAAGGTCGTTTATGGCATCGTGCCCTTTTCGGATGTAGGTAAGCACCGAGTTCTCGGCGTCCCCGTAATCTATCCACTGAAAACCCTCCGGGCTGAACTGCTTTTCGTACAGGGCCGGGGCCGATTTATACAGGGCATTCAGGTCGCGGATCACGGCCTGTATCCCCGAGTGGAATTCGTACTGGGTAAGGTGCCAGTCCAGGCTTTGCTGGAAATTCCATTCGGATGACTGCCCGAATTCCCCGCCCATAAAGATCAGTTTTGTGCCCGGGTGGGTAAACATATAGCCAAAGAGCAGCCGAAGGTTCGCGAAGCGCTGCCATTCATCTCCCGGCATGCGATACAGGAGGGATTGTTTGCCATATACCACCTCGTCATGCGAGAAGGGCAACATAAAATTTTCGGTGAACGCATAGGTCAGACTGAAAGTTATGTCGTTCTGGTGGTGTTTCCGGTAAACAGGTTCTTTCTTGAAGTATTCGAGGGTGTCGTGCATCCATCCCATCATCCATTTCATCCCGAAACCGAGTCCGCCCAGGTATACCGGTTTGGAAACCCCCGTAAAGGCAGTAGATTCCTCGGCGATGGTCTGTACCCCCTCGTAGCTTTCGTAGACTGTTTCGTTGAGTTCCTTCAGGAAGGAGATCGCTTCCAGGTGTTCGTTGTTCCCGTAAATATTGGGTTCCCACTCCCCTTCTTCCCGGGAGTAATCGAGGTAGAGAATAGACGCTACCGCATCAACCCTTAAGCCGTCTACATGGTACTGGTCAAGCCAGAAAAGCGCGTTGCTGATCAGGAAGGCGCGGACCTCATTCCTGCCGTAATTGAAGATCAGGCTCTTCCAGTCTGGATGGTACCCTTTTCTTCTGTCTGGGTGCTCGTACAGGTGGGATCCGTCGAAATTCCCCAGCCCATGGGCATCTTCGGGAAAATGCGAGGGGACCCAATCGAGGATCACGCCGATATCGTTCTGGTGCAATTTGTCTATCAGCAATTTAAGATCTTCCGGTTTCCCGAAACGGGACGTGGGCGCAAAATACCCGGTTAGCTGATACCCCCAGGAAGGGTCATAGGGATATTCCATGATGGGCATGAATTCCACATGGGTAAAGCCCATATCCTTTACATAGGCAACCAACTCATCCGCCAGGTCGACATAGCTCAGGAATTGATTGTCCTTTTTTCGCTTCCAGGAACCCAGGTGTACTTCGTATACGGCATATGGCCGGTCTAGCCCGTTCTTTTCCTTCCGATACCCCATCCATTGCTTATCTTTCCATTTATAGTCCCCTTCCCAGACCACCGAGGCGGTTTTGGGCGGCGTTTCGCAATAACGGGCAAAAGGGTCGGCCTTCTCGGTCTTGACATCATGGTTGTTGGAATGGATCTTGTATTTGTATAGGGTCCCCTTGTCGATCCCGGGGATAAAGCCCTCCCAAATGCCACTTTCGTCCCAGCGAACAAACAGCTTATGGTCTCCCTCCAGCCAGTAATTGAAATCCCCGATTACCGATACCGATTTTGCCGTAGGGGCCCAGACCGCGAAATAGGTCCCTTTTTCCCCGTTCACCTCGGTGAGGTGCGACCCAAGTTTTTCGTACAGGCGGTAGTGTTTACCCGATTTGAAGAGGTTGATATCAAATTCTGTGAATAAGCTGTGTGGTATGACTTTGCCCATATGGTTCTAATTGTTTTCGTTTATAATACTCATGATCCCTTCTAGCGGGATAACGGCCCAGAGGGGCCTGGAATTCATTTCGTAACCCAGTTCGTAAACGGCCTTCTCGAGCATGCAGTAGCGCAATAGGAAGATGCGTTCCTGGGTATAGCCGATATTGAGGTTGTGTTCCTGTATCAGGCTGACATAACTTTCATAAAACACCCCGATTATATAACGGTACAGGAGCTCCCCTGCTTTGAAGAGGGCATCCTGGGAATTTTTGAAGTCGTCCGCGCTGTTGAATATAGTTGAATATATCGCATAATGGAAGGAACGGAAGATACCGGCCACGTCCTTAAGCGGGGGCTGCTTCACCTTCCGGTCTCGAATGGTACTTTCGGGTTCTCCCTCAAAATCGAGAAGATAGAAATCATCGTCATGAACCAGGATCTGCCCCAGGTGGTAGTCCCCGTGGATGCGGATGCGTTCGCCCTTCAATTTCGTCCAGTCGAAGTTTACGAACCGTTTCCTGATTTCGTTCTTTCGGTCCAGGAATTCCTTGGCCAGGTCCAGGGCCCGGCCCTCCAGGCGATGCATGTTGTTCTCCACGACGTTGAGCCGGTTCTGGAATTGATAGAGGAGGCGGTTCTTCAGCCACACCTCGTAATCCCCGTTGAAATGGGTAGGTGTAAATGCCGTATTGCTGAATTCAGACCCCAGGGCAATGTGCATTTCGGCGGTACGCCGTGCCAGCACCTGCAGTTTTAAAAACAGATTCAACCCAACCCAGTCGATTATCTGGGGCGGTACGTCGTTGATCTGAAGCCTGTTGAACATGGTGGTCACCGGCAGGCGGTCTATATTAATATTTTTTGTGTCCAGGTTTTCAAAGACCTTTTTCAGTTCTTTCAGCATATACTCCCAGGCGTCTCCCTGGTTGGGAACCAGTTCCTGCATTAGGGCAATGGTAATGTTCACGTTTTCGGAATCGGTGATATTGATGCTGCCCTTGTAAGCGGGGGTATTCTTGTACCCTTTGGTCTCCGAGAGGAAACGGCTCATCTCGTAGTCCGGGTTGGTGTCTGAATAAATCCTGCGGAAGAACTTGATGACCGAATTATCATTGATAATTATGGACGTATTGCTCTGTTCCAGCCCCATAAAACGGGACGACTTGTATTCGGTATCCGTAAAATATACACTCTTGTGATACCGTACCTTGGTGTTGTCATTGGGGACTGCCGAAGCGATGCGTTCAAACACCAGCTTCCTGAAAGCCTCCAGGTTAAGGGCATCTATAATAAAGCCCTCCTGCCCTTTGATCGCCAAAGGCAGGATACGGTCTTTTTCGGCAAAACTTTCATCGGAGACAAAAGCAATTGGAATGAAGTAATGTTGAAAAAAAGCCTCCTCAAAATTCACTTCCAGCAACAGTCCGTAGTATACTTCGCCGTGTTGCTGAATCCTGAAATACTCCTGTAGTTCAATATACTTCAGTTTGCTGGCTTTTCCGGCATACCAGCGTTGGTTCACGATATACTTTTCGAGTATGTCCGAGAGAAAGACTTTCAGGAATTCCTGGTCGTTCATCAAATCCTCCCAAACTGTATCAAACTTATACGGGGCTCTCAGCACAGATTCTTTCTTTTTTTTTGTGGTCATGGCTCAGCGTGTGATCTGGAAAATGTGAAATGGCAGATTAGGACTTAAGGCTACGAAATTCCACTCGGAACTCCAAATGTATCGGTTGTCGGTCATCAGGTCGTTCAGCTGCAGGCGGGGGGCTTGTCCAAGGCCCATCGCATCGAGGGGGAGTTGCACGAAGCCTTCCTGGGCGTTATGGGAATCCAGGCTGATTATGGCCAGCACCTCATCGCTGCGGTCGTCATTCCATTTATAAAATGCAAGCAGCTGGTCGTTCTCGATGAAACAGAAATGCACATTGTTGGTTTGCTGCAGGGCCGGGTGGTCCTTCCTGGCCTGGTTGATACGGCTGATGAGATAGGTGATCTTGTTTTCCGCAGACCAGTCCCAATGCCGGATCTCGTATTTTTCACAATGCAGGTATTCTTCTTTCCCCGGCAGGGCATCGGTAACCATATATTCAAATACAGGGCCGTATATCCCGATATTTCCACACATGGTGGCTGCCAGTGCGTACCGGATCAGGTGCATGGCCTCATGAGTCCCCTGCAGATGGTAGGGATTGATATCGGGGGTATTGGGCCAGAAATTGGGGCGGTAATACTCCCGCATTTCCGTTTGGGTGAGCTCAACCACATAATCGATAAGCTCCTGTTTGTCCACCCGCCAGGTAAAGTAGGTGTACGACTGTGAAAACCCCTGTTTGGCCAGCTGCTGCATCACCTTTGGGCGGGAGAAGGCCTCCGCCAGGAACAGGACATCCGGATGGTCTTTTTTTACATTGGCAATCAGCCAGTGCCATAAAAAATAGGGTTTGGTATGGGGGTTATCCACCCGGAATATCTTTACCCCCATGGCCACCCAGTGAAGGGTTACCCCCAGCAATTCATCCCATAGCGCCTTGTAATCCTTGGATTCAAAGTTGAAGTTCACAATGTCCTGGTACTTCTTGGGCGGGTTTTCGGCATACTGTATGCTGCCGTCCGGGCGCTTCCGGAACCATTCGGGATGTTCATCCACATAGGGGTGATCCGGCGCCGCCTGGAACGCGAGGTCCATGGCTATTTCCAGATGGTGTTCCGAAGCCTTTGCGATCAGAGAACGAAAGTCCTTCTCTGTGCCCAGCTCCGGGTGTATGGCTTTATGGCCCCCATGCCGTGAACCGATCCCCCATGGGACGCCAGAATCGCCTTCGCCGGCCTCGGTGGCATTGTTCTTTCCTTTGCGGTTTACCTCACCAATAGGATGAATAGGTGGAAAATACAGGGTGTCGAATCCCATCCCGGCTATCCTTGGCAGCAGCCGTTCGCAATCCTTAAAGGTGCCGTGTTTTCCAGGCTCTGCCGAGGCTGATCGGGGAAAAAATTCGTACCAGGTACTGAAATTCGCCTTTTGGCGGTCTACATATACTTCCAGGGGCTTACTGACCGTGGCCAGGCGGCGCTGCGGGTATGCAAGGAACCACCTGTGCAGGCGCTCGGAGGTAGCGGCTTTGGCCGCCGCCTCGTATTGTGCTTCATCCTGGAAGCTGGTTATCCATTTTGAAAGGGTTTCCTGATCTTTTGCCGGAAGCTGTTTTTTGAGATATTCAAGGTATTGGACCCCCTCGAGCAGTTCGCTGCGAACGTGCTGCCCATCTTCAAGTTTGGCCTCAATCCCGTGCTGCCAGTTGAGCGGGCGGTCTATCCATGCACGAATCTTGTACTCGTAAAACCCTTGTTTATCTACACGGAAGTCGGCACGGTATACGTCGTTCCCCTGGTCTTCCATCCGTACTTCCTTCGGTGTTTTATCCTTTTCATGTTTGTAAAGCACTTCGGCCTGTATGATGTCATGGCCGTCGGGGAAGACATCGGCCCAGACTGTAACCCCTTCCCCGACGATCCGTTTTATGAAATATGCACCACATTGCAGCTGTGGGGTTATATTTTCTATAACGACGCGCTCTTGTCTGTACATAATATGGCTTTGCTTAATTCGTATTTCTTTAAATATACCGGTTTTTTATCAAAATTCGGGATTAATCGGAAGGCTCCGGAAGAGCAATAGGTTCACAACTCCAAACGCGAAACCCCCATGGCGCGAGCTCAATCCCGAAGTCCGGTGACAGGTCCTCTTCCCTCCCGTCAAAAATTTCCGTGTAGCGCCCGGTGTAGCGATTGCCCCTCAGGGTAATTTCCTGCCGGGCCGCGGAAAGGTTGATCGCCACCACCACTTTGAAGCCATCCTTTTCCCGCATAAAAGCATAAACCTTATCATCCCTGCCGGTCACTATCCTTTCCGGGGGTCCTCCGTCGGGGGCGTTCCAAAGCGCTTTATTCAGGTGTTTGAGTTGGAAGATGGTTTTGTAGAAGCCAGCATAAGGATAGGAGCCCCAGGGGATCTCATCCTTGCTAAAAAAGGCGAACTGGCGGTCCACCGCAGATTCCTGCCCGGAATATAAGAGGGGCATCCCCTCCAGGGTGGCAGCCAGTATGGCAAAAGCCTGGTGCCCCTCCCCGAAATTCCCGAATTCCGACCCGGACCAGGCGTTTTCGTCGTGGTTAGATGTGAAATACATCTTATAGCCCCGGTGATACGCCCTGTGCTGCTCAGCCAGTTGCCGGTCTATATCCAGGGCCGTCACTTCTTTTTGGGCCCGGCCCGTCACAGACACCAAATTCCCCTTGAACAACTCCTCCCCGGGATGTTCCGAAACCTGCTGAGTCCTGGCAATGCCTTTAAATACCTCGTGCATTTGCCAGGCATAATCCGCCGCAAAATACCCCGGGTTCACAAGGGAGGGATCTTCCGCTTCGGCCAGCATGAACAGAGGCTTGATTTTATAAAGGGTCCTGCAACAGCTTGCCCAGAAATCCTGTGGTATGCCGTGGGCCACATCCACCCGGAAGCCGTCGATCCCGGTTTCTTCGACCCAAAAAACCATGGCCCCGATCATTGCCTGCCTCATGGCCGGATTGCCAAAGTCCAGGTCGGCAACGTCCGTCCATCCCCAGGTTTCGCCAGTTTCCCGGTTTACGGGGTCTGTGATCCGGCCTTCGGCATCACGGGTATACCAATCCGGGTGTTCCTCAATCCAGGAATGGTCCCATCCAGTATGGTTGGGCACCCAATCTAGGATCACATGCATTCCGGCCCTGTGGATGGCCCGGACGAGTTGTTTGAATTCTTCCAGGGTGCCGAATTCCGGGTTTACTGCATAGTAATCCGCCACGGCATAAGGGCTGCCAAGCAGGCCTTTCCTTCCTTTTACACTAACGGGATGTATGGGCATTAGCCAAAGGATATCCACCCCCATTTCACGCAGCCTGGGGAGATGCTGCTTAAAGGCCCTGAAACTGCCTTCTGCGGTATAGTGCCTGAGGTTGACCTCGTAGATCACGGCATTCCTGTGCCATTCCGGAAGCCGGGGCCCGGAATGCACATCTGAATGGGGTTCTTGCCGGCGCTTTCCCCGCCTTTGCCTGCCGGGCCTTAGCCATGGGGTCGCCTGCCCGGGAACTGGATGCCCGCCACCGCCGGGGGCCATGACTTGCCTATTGCCGTATTGTTCTGTCAAATACCAGTGATTTTCTTGTTATACTTTACCATCGGTTAATACCCCTCTGCAAATGCCGGCAGCTTAACCCACTTCCCGTACCGAGATGGTCGCCCGGTCGTTCACCCGCAGGGTCAACAGGCCCGAAACGATCATAGCCACTCCCCCTACCATAAGGGCATAAATGGGTTGCCCGTCAAAGAAGGCGCTTACCAGGAATCCGAGGATGGTGGCGGCAACCATCTGGGGGATGACTATAAAAAAGTTGAATACCCCCATATAATAGCCCATCTTCTTGGGCGGGAGGGCCCCTGCAAGCATGGCATAGGGCACAGACAGGATGCTTGCCCAGGCCACGCCAACGCCGATCATGGAAATTATGAGGAGTTCCGGGGACTTAATAAAATATACTGAAATAAGCCCTAATCCGCCCAGACAGAGGGCGATCAAATGGGTTATTTTGCGGCTGGTCTTCCTGGCCATAACCGGCAGGAGAAAGGCCACCAGAGCCGCCACCCCGTTATAAATGGCAAAGAGTACCGTCACCCAGTCTGCTCCATCGTTATAAAGCTGGGAAGTTGTATCCCGGGTGCCGTATACATGGCCGGTAATGGCCTGTGTGGAATAGATCCACATCGAAAAGAGGGCAAACCAGGAGAAAAATTGTACATAGGCCAATTGTTTCATGGTAGCCGGCATATAGAGCAAGTCTGTCATGATCACTACGAATCCGTTACGCCCTTTGCGTCTCCGCACGAGGGATGCCAGCAAAAACAGGAGTCCCACCACCGATAACCCCACGGTAAGGACGTACAACTCTCGCTTAAGACCAAAATAATAGGGCAAGATGGTCAGGAAGACACCCACGAGGAGGAATCCCGTCCCAAACGAGGTCAGCCTTCTGATACGGTGCCGGTTTTCCTCCGGCGTGATTTCAGGTAGGGCAATGGCTTTGTTTTCCTCAAAGGATTCCAGCTCCTCCGGGCTGTATTCCCTGGACGAGACCACCGTCCAGATCACCGCAGAGAGGAAGACGAATGCCCCCACATAAAACGACCACTTTACCGAATCGGGGATGAGCCCTTCCGGGGCAGTATTGCTGATGCCCAGCCATTTGGTAAATATATAAGGCATCATGGAACCCACCACGGCCCCAATCCCAATAAAAAAGCTCTGCATGGCAAACCCGAGGGTGCGCTGGTCGGAAGGCAGATTATCCCCCACGAAAGCCCGGAACGGTTCCATGGATATGTTGATCGAGGCGTCCATAATCCAAAGCATGCCAGCTGCCACCCATAAGGTTGGCGAGTTGGGCATCATACAAAGGGCCAGGGAAGCCAGGACGGCACCGGTCAGGAAATAGGGGCGGCGACGCCCGAGCCGTGTCCAGGTGCGGTCGCTGAAATAGCCGATGATGGGCTGTACCACCAGGCCTGTAACCGGAGCAGCGATCCATAGGATAGGAATATCGTCTACCTGGGCGCCCAGGGTTTCAAAAATTCGGGAGGTATTGGCATTCTGAAGGGCAAACCCGAATTGGATCCCCAGGAATCCGAAACTCATGTTCCAGATCTCCCAGAACCCCAGTTTACGCTTTTTCATAATAGTAACTTTTGTTTAGTCAGCTATTTCGACAAGCGTTTGAAGCTGTCAAAACTTATAAGGGTTGAGAAGTAAAAATACAAGTCCCGACACGGCTAAATATAGAATAAATTTTTTATCCCAACGCTCAGTCGGGCCTTTTAGTAGACTCACGTTCGATGAGGGAAGTTTGTATGATCTGGGTATAAAAGGAATTGGTCTCTTCGGAGCTTTCCAGGCGGTCGATAAGCATGCGGGCAGCTGCTTCCCCCATTTCCATCCCGTGCTGTGCCACCGTGGTGAGGGTCGGCGTGGCGGTCCGGGACAAGATGCCGTCCGTAAATCCTACAAAGGATACGTCTTCCGGGATCCTCAGCCCTCTCTTGCGAGCCTCTTTCATGGCAGTTACGGCAAAAAATTCATTGACTGCAAAAACCCCGTCGAAAGTCTGTGTTTCGAACAGCCTGGAGATGCGTTCCTCGCTGGTTGTATTGTCTTCGATCCTGAGGATGAGGGCATCCTCCAACGAAATCCCGTTTTCCTCCAACGCCTTGCAGTATCCCTCCGTGCGCAGCCGCCCCACACTGAGGGAATCCAGGGTCGTGATCAGTGCTATTCGCCGGCAGCCCGTAGACAACAGGTAGGAAACCGCCACATGGGCTGAGAGGGCATCGTCTACGATGGCCTTGTCACATGAGATCTCATCCACCACCCTGTCGAACATGACCAAAGGCATGCCTTGTTCCATCACTTCCTGCAGGTGGTGGAAGTCTTTCTTTTCCTGGGTTTCCTTGGAAAGGGAAATGATAAAGCCATCAATGCTGCCATTGGCGAGCATTTGCATATTCACCACTTCCTTCTCAAACGACTCCCCGGACAAACAAACAATTACATTATAACCCAGGGCATGCGCAATACTATCAATCCCCTCTATAACCGTGGTAAAGAAATGGTGGACGATTTCAGGGATGATCACCCCGATATTCCGTGTTCGCTGGTTCTTGAGGCTGACCGCGATATTATTCGGACGGTAGTTATAGTGCCTGGCAAAGGCCTGGATGCGATCTTTCGTATCCCTGGATATTTCTTTGCTGTTGCGGATGGCTTTGGAAACGGTTGATACGGAATAACCCAGTTCCCCGGCTATTTGCTTTAGCGTGATGTGCTTTTTCATGATGGGTCAACACAATTCGAGCAACAAGGTATTCAAAATTTACCAATGGGGGAAGCGGTCTTCGCAAGTTTGAGGCACGCCGGGACAGAGAAAACCGGTGAAAAGAAAATTTATAGGTGTTTTAAAAATAATTGGCAATCATGCAATTTTAACTTAAAAAAATACATATATTTAAATTCGAGAAGTAAAAATATAAGAACTTGATAATTTCAGGTTCTGCAATGCCTTATTGAAGTTAGTTTTATTTACTGAAGCAAGTAGTTCGTCATACGGTTGACGAACTATTTGTTTTTTAGGAACCTCCTGATGATCCCTTGTTTTGGCCCATCACAACGGAAATAAAAAGATCAATTTCCACGGGGATTTTATTTTTGGAACGCTTTTTGTTTTTACCTGCCTGAACAACCGGCAGAGCGCCGGTTAGCAAACAAATTACTTGCTATTCACTAAACTCTAATCGTTATGAAAAAATTACCTACACTTTTCGGCATGGCACTAGCATTATTTTTCCTGTCCTGCGAAGGCCCGGCAGGTCCTCCCGGCCCTCCCGGTTTTGACGGCGCCGACGGAGCAGACGGGGTGAACATCCTGGGCCAGGTCCTGGAAATCGAAGGGGATTTTACGGTCGATAACGACTATTCCCTTTTTTACCAATTCCCGCAAAATGTAGAAGTATTCGAATCGGACGTCGTCCTGGTGTACCTCCTGTGGGACCAGACCCAGGACGGAAATGGGGATCCCGTTGATATCTGGCGCCTGTTGCCCCAGACCCGGATCCTCCAGCAAGGCCTGCTGCAGTATAATTTCGACCATACCTTTTTCGACGTCAACATCTTCCTGGAATCGGATTTTGACCTCAGCACACTGCAGCCCGGCGATACAGATAACCAGGTGTTCCGTATAGTGGTCCTGCCTGCCGACTTCGCCCAGGGATCAAAATTAGATCTGTCCGATATTCATGCTGTTATGGGCAGCCTCAACGTCGGTGAGAAGGACGTTCAACATGTATCCCTCTGAACCCATTCCTTCCCGGAAGACATCAACAACGGGCACCCCAAACCGGGTGCCTGTTATTATTCGCGGATTTTAATGAAAGGTCTGTGCCCGGAGTTCGTCTAAAGTTATGATAACTCTAAAATTACTTTGATGATCAAACATGTGGTGATAGGCGTTTGCCTGCTGATAGCCGGTTGTAAGGGGAACTCCCAGGAAAAGGAGACTTCTGCCAAGACGGGGGAGGCGATGGAGAAAACCTTCGCCGTCAACAAGACCGACGAGGAATGGCGCAAGGAGCTGACGGATATGGAATACTACGTCCTCCGAAAGGCCGGTACCGAAAACCCCGGTTCGAGTGATCTCCTGCACAATAAGCGAAAAGGGACCTATGTGTGCGCAGCCTGCGGGACACCCCTCTTCAAAAGTGAGACGAAATTCGATTCAGGTACGGGCTGGCCCAGTTTCTATGCAGCCATTGAAGGGAATGTGGCTTATGACACCGACACCAAAATAGGTTACACCCGTAATGAAGAGCACTGTGCCGTCTGCGGCGGGCACCTGGGGCACGTTTTTGACGACGGCCCCCCTCCTACCGGGAAAAGGCATTGCATCAACGGGGCGGCATTAGATTTTATCCCGGACCCCGGGTCGTCCAATCCGTAATCTTCTCCCTGTTTCGCGGCTGGCATAGGACTGCGCCGGCAAGGATATTATTCCCCCCGGGGGTGTGGGAATGCTATGGCCTTTCAGATTGGTTTTGTACCTTTGGCACTTCACTTTTAGCTTTAGACAAATCCTGAATACATGAGCAACTTCGACATTATTGTTTTGGGCAGCGGCCCAGGGGGATATGTAACGGCCATCCGATCATCCCAACTCGGTTTTAAAACGGCTATAATTGAAAAGGAAAACCTCGGAGGCGTATGCCTGAACTGGGGATGCATCCCCACCAAGGCCTTGCTGAAATCGGCACAGGTATTTGGTTATCTGCAACACGCCGAGGATTACGGCTTAAAAGTAGGCGAAGCCGATAAGGATTTCGGGGCTGTGGTCCAGCGAAGCCGCAATGTGGCCGACGGGATGAGCAAAGGGGTACAGTTCCTGATGAAGAAAAACAAGATCGAAGTTATCCGGGGTTATGGTAAGCTGAAGCCGGGTGGGAAAATAGTCGTTACCGGTGATGACGGCAAAGAAACCGAGTACGGCGCCAAACACATTATCATCGCCACCGGGGCCCGAAGTCGCGAACTGCCCAGCCTCCCACAGGACGGTAAAAAGATCATAGGATACCGGGAAGCCATGACCCTGGAAAAACAGCCAGGGAAAATGATTGTGGTCGGCAGCGGGGCCATAGGGATCGAATTCGCCTATTTCTACAACGCCATGGGGACCGAGGTGACCGTGGTGGAATTCCTTCCCAACATCGTGCCCGTGGAAGACGAGGAAGTCTCCAAACAATTGGAGCGCATTTTTAAGAAATCTGGCGTCAAGATCATGACCTCCTCCGAGGTCACCAAGGCTGAAGTTACCAAAGATGGGGTGAAAGCGACAGTGAAAACCCCGAAGGGGGAAGAGGTACTCGAGGCAGATATCATCCTTTCTGCCGTGGGCATCAAATCCAATCTTGAAAATATTGGCCTGGAAGAGGTTGGTATCAAGACAGACAAGGACAAGATACAGGTAGACCCCTATTACCGGACCAATGTTCCGGGATACTATGCCATTGGGGATGTCACACCGGGGCAGGCGCTGGCACACGTGGCCTCCGCCGAAGGGATTCTCTGCGTCGAGAAAATTGCAGGATTACATGTTGAACCGTTGGATTACGGCAATGTGCCGGGATGTACCTATTGCCTACCGGAAGTGGCATCAGTAGGGTTAACCGAGAAACAGGCCCGGGAAAAAGGCTACGAGATCAAGGTTGGGAAATTCCCCTTTACGGCCAGTGGCAAGGCAAAGGCGGCCGGGAACCCGGAGGGCTTTGTCAAGGTGATCTTCGATGCGAAATACGGGGAATGGCTGGGCTGCCATATGATAGGCGTTGGCGTTACCGATATGATCGCCGAAGCCGTTGTGGGCCGTAAACTCGAAACCACTGGGCATGAAATCCTGAAGGCTATACATCCGCACCCAACCATGAGCGAAGCCGTCATGGAAGCGGTAGCAGACGCCTACGGAGAAGTTATCCACATCTGAGAACCGACATGCCAAGACATGCTCCCCATAAAAGTTCCCACGGCAGAACGCGGAGCCTAATATCCATATGTTTATGATGCTACAACTCTTCAGGGCCTTTGCCATTATCGAGGGGATATCCTATCTGCTCCTCTTTGCCATCGGAATGCCACTTAAACATTGGGGCAACATCCCAAAACCCAACCTCTACCTGGGGTACCTCCACGGGTTCCTGTTCCTGGCCTATATAGTCCTGGCAGTCCTGTTCACCATGGAGCGCTCCCTAGGGATCAGGAAGTTTCTGATTTTCCTCCTGGCTTCCCTCCTGCCTTTCGGTACTTTTTACCTGGAAAGCCATTATCTGAAGCCCCTGGCGGAAGCAAAGAAATAAGGGGCCGGGGGCTGCGGATTATTCTTCGGCAAAACGGTAAACCGACCCGTCAAAACTACAAAGGTACAGTTCTCCGCCGCTATCGGTCCCGAAGGAGGCAACGGGCAATCCCGATGCCATCAGCAGGGTGTTGGAAACACGGTCTGAAGTCATATTTAGCGCCCAGATCCTGCCGGAAATATAATCGGCATAAACGTAGAGGCCCCTCAGGGAAGGCGCTGTTTTTCCCCTATACACAAAACCGCCGGTTATGGATTTATCCCCCTGGCTGTGGTCATAGGTAAACACGGGCGCCTGCAGGTCGGTTGCCACGCAGTCTGTAGATGCGAAGCAGCGGGTCCCCTCGAAGAGGTTCCATCCGTAATTCCCCCCGGGCACAATATGATCGATTTCTTCCACTTCGCCCTGTCCCACGTCGGCTGCCCAAAGAACCCCGGACTCCGGGTCGAAACTTATCCTCCAGGGGTTACGCAGGCCATAGGCATAGATTTCCGGACGGGCTCCGGCGGTGTCCCTGAAGGGGTTATCAGGGGGTATAGCATAGTCGGGACCGGCATCGGGTACGTCCATATCAAGGCGGAGGATTTTACCAAGCAGGCTGCCCAGGTTCTGGGCATTTCCCTGGGGATCACCGCCAGAACCCCCATCGCCCAGTGACATATATAAAAACCCGTCCGGTCCGAATACCAACTGTCCGCCGTTGTGATTGGTAAAGGGTTGCGCTATTTGCAGGAGGACCTTTTCACTCCCGGGCTCGGCCAGGTTCGGATTGGTTTCTGAAACCCGGAAGCGCGAGAGAACGGATTCCCCGGGATTTGGGGTGTAGTAGACGTAAAAATACCCGTTTGAGGCATAGTTCGGGTGAAAAGCGAGGCCCAGGGCACCCAATTCCCCGGAACTTGTATCGGTCTGGCCGCTGATATCCAGAAAAATGCCTGTTTCAGTAGCCTGTGGGTCATTTTGAAATACCCGGATACGCCCCCCCTGTTCCAACACAAAAATACGGTCCGAGCCATCTTCCGGGCTCTGTAAATCGAGCGGGTGGTCAAACAGGAGCCCCGGAAAGGCCTTCACCAACTCCACCGTACCCTCCCCCGGAAGCATAGGCACTGGTTCCCCCGGATGGTCGTTGCCGCAGCCAGCGAGGACGGTTAGGGCCAGCAAAATGGAAATTAAATGGATCCTTTTCATAGCTGTTGGCATTTAGCGGGTTTTCTGCCCTAAAATATATAACTCAAAAGGGCCTGCATTATTGGCTGCGGACAGGAGGGGCCGTAACTAAACGGGCTGAAGGAAGCTTTGGATCGCCAGGTCGTAGCCCTGAAGGCCGAAGCCAAGGATCACCCCCCGGGCAGCAGGGGAAATGTAGGAACTGTGACGAAACGGCTCCCGGTTGAAGGTATTGGAAATGTGCACCTCCACCACCGGGCAGGGTACGGCTTTCACCGCGTCTCCAAGGCCCACCGAGGTGTGGGTGTAGGCGGCGGCATTCAGGATAATACCGTCGTGGCTGAATCCTGTCTCCTGCACCTTGTCTATAAGGACCCCTTCCACATTCGATTGGAAATACTCCAGTTCCACCTGCGGAAACCGGGATTTAAGGTCATTAAAATAGGTATCGAAAGTCCTGGTGCCGTAGACCTCGGGCTCCCGTTTGCCAAGCAGGTTCAGGTTGGGCCCGTTGATGATGATGAGCTTCATGTGCTAAATGTACATATTTGCGGTGATTCCAAAAAAAAGGCAGGTACTTTTGACCTGCCTTTCAGATGTTCTATCGATGTCCTTCTCAAAAGGTATAACGGAAGCCGAGCCCAAATCGGGCCGCTTCGAAGTCGTTATTGCCGTCGCCAAAATAGATCCACGGCCTCCAGTCAAAGGAAAACGCAAGCGGAACATTGGCAATTTTATAGTCCAGGCCCACTACCGGGCGGAGCAGGAAATCTGAATTCCCGTCAAAAAAGGCAATAGACGGGCCGCCCCCCGCAAACCACTGGAATCCATCCGCATTCGGGAATTCCTTGTGATATTGATACATAAGGGTGAGGAAGGTGACATTGTCGCCAAAGGTCACTTCCCCAAGGCCGGCATGGTTTTCGGCAAAGAAGTGTTTAACAGAGGGTCCTACCAGGGTCTGGCCATCACCAAAATCGATCCCGAGTCCCAGGGCGGTCTCATAGTTGCTTTGTGCCTTTGCCGTCAGGAGGCCTGCAGTCCAAAGGACCATGGAGAACACGATCAGTCTTTTCATCATTTTAGGTTTAATCATTAGTAATTGAAATTTGAATTGAGGTTGTTCAAAGATATAAAAGAATTATAACGCAAAAATGATGGTATTGGTATAGTTTTCAGGGGCATTTTGGTCGTCAGTCCCCGTGCCTGTCGACCGCGCCTCCCCCTTTACTGACTCACTCCAGCCTCTGGATCCGACCCTCTTCATGGCAGTGACCGTATCTCTGTGGCTCAGCCCATTTTGCCGTACAAAACCCAAAGCGGATTGTTATCCTTCTCGTATCTTTAGGCCATGAATTGGGAACAGGCACTGGAAGACTACCGGAATTACCTGAGACTGGAACGTGGCCTTTCCGCCAATTCCATTCAAAACTATTCCCGGGACGTAAACCGGTTGCGTAAATTCCTGGAAAACCATCAATTGGAGGAATCCCCAATCGAAATTGGCCATGAAACCGTGCAACAGTTTGTTTATGAGGTAGCCACAGAAGTGGCCCCCCGTTCCCAGGCCCGCATTATTTCGGGCCTCAACAGTTTCTTCAATTACCTCTTGTTTGAAGACTACCGCCGGGATCACCCTCTGGAATTGGTAGAGCCTCCCAAAACCGGCAGGAAACTTCCCGTCACCCTTTCCGAAAATGAAGTGAAACGGGTCCTGAAAGCGATTGACCGGTCCACTCCCGAAGGGGAACGAAACAGGGCCATGCTTGAATTGCTCTACGGTTGCGGGCTACGGGTATCCGAATTGACCAGGCTCAGGCTGTCTGACCTTTTTTTTGACGAACAATTTATCAGTGTCACCGGCAAGGGCGATAAACAGAGATTGGTTCCCATCCTGCCCATAACCATCCGGTACATTAATTACTACCGGCTGCAGGTGCGGGTACACCAGCCGATCCGAAAAGGCTTTGAAGATATCCTGTTCCTTAACCGAAGGGGACGGGCATTAAGCAGGGCCATGGTTTTCACTATTGTCCGGGAAGCCGCCTTGCGGAGCGGGATCGGCAAGACCATCAGCCCGCATACCTTCCGGCATTCTTTCGCAACCCACCTGCTGACCAACGGGGCAGATTTGCGCGCCATACAGCAGATGCTCGGCCACGAAAGCATTACGACCACCGAGGTGTATATGCATGTAGACCGCAGCCATCTCAATAAAGTGATTTCCACCTATCACCCCAGAAATAAGGCATCGGACAAGGCGCTGTGATCAATTTGTCTTCAGGGCAGACCCTATTTTGGTACACATTTTTCAGAAAATCAAAGCCTCCTTACTCCTGCTTGCCATATGGTTCGTATCTTTACCCCTATCAAAATTTTCATCAATGACAAAGAGAAACACCTATTTATTAGTGGCAGGTTTTCTATGCCTGTTTTCGGTCCATGGGCAGAAAAAAATTGAGGATGTTATCAAAACCCTGGACGCGAAGGCCGATACCTATGGGGATATCGCCCAGGAGATCTGGGGGCTGGCGGAAATGGGTTATCAGGAGAATAAAAGCTCGGCCCTGCTTGAGCAAACCCTGGAGAATGCCGGGTTCCACATTGAGAAGGGCGTGGCGGGCATCCCCACAGCATTTATCGCGGAATACGGGTCCGGGTATCCGGTAATCGCCATCCTGGGTGAATACGACGCCCTTCCCGGCTTATCCCAGCAGGCGGTACCTGAAAAGAAATCGGCTGGCGGGGTGGCCGGCCATGCCTGTGGCCACCACCTTTTCGGGACGGCATCCACCGCAGCGGCCATAGCAGTAAAAGGATGGCTTGAGGCCAACCATAAGCAGGGAACCATTCGATTTTACGGCTGTCCGGCGGAGGAAGGCGGTTCGGGTAAGGTCTATATGGTCCGGGCCGGGCTCTTTAATGATGTAGACATTGCCCTTCACTGGCACCCAGGGGATGAAAACGAAGCGAACGCCGGCGCTGCCCTGGCCAACAAATCCGCAAAATTCAGGTTTTACGGCATTTCGGCCCATGCCGCTGCCGCTCCTGAAAAAGGAAGGTCTGCCCTGGACGCGGTGGAAGCCATGGATGTGATGGTCAATATGATGCGGGAACATGTTCCATCATCGTCCAGGATCCATTACGTGATCACAAACGGGGGGAAAGCCCCTAATGTGGTACCGGATTTTGCCGAGGTTTACTACTACGCACGCCATGAGAAACGGGACGTGGTCATCAATATCTTCGACCGTATTGTCAAAGCCGCAGAAGGCGCTGCCATGGGAACCGGAACCACCATGGACTACGAAATGATCGGGGGCACCCACGAACTTCTTCCGAACCTCACCCTGCAAAAATTGATGTACGACAACCTGAACGAGGTAGGTGGGGTGAACTATACCCCCGAAGAAAAGGCATTTGCCGATAAAATCGCCAAGACCCTCGGGCAGGAGTCTGCCGATGCCGCGGCAGCAGCCCGCGTCCAGCCCTATAAGACCGAGGCGGAGCCGGGAGGGTCAACAGACGTTGGCGATGTGAGCTTCACGGTTCCAACCGTGGGGATGAGCGCCGCCACCTGGGTACCCGGAACCCCGGCCCATAGCTGGCAGGCAGTTGCCGCCGGGGGCATGTCTATTGGTAAAAAAGGCATGATGGTAGCAGCCAAAACCCTTACCTTGACGGCAATCGACCTCTATAAGGACCAGGATCTCATTAAAAAGGCCCGGGAAGAATTCCTCGAAAGAAGGGGTCCGAATTTCAAATATATCCCGCTCCTCGGGGATCGTGAACCAGCCTTGGACTACAGGAATTAAAGCCCTTTTTATTACGGGCCAACTCCTGCAAGGTGAGGCAATTAAAGGATAGGTTCGGGAGGTGTTCGCCTGAAGAATAGCTCCCGAATTTGTTTATTTTTGAAAGGCTGGCTGTAACGAAGCCAGCCGCTCTGCTACTAATGTATTTGTAACCCTAACCGCTGAAGTGAATAAGGAACTGGAACACCAATTTGTGACCGAACTGGAGGAGAACCAGAACATTGTCCACAAGGTGTGCACCCTTTATACGAACGACCGGGAGTCGCATAACGATTTGTTTCAGGAAATTACCATTCAACTCTGGAAGGCCTATCCCAAATTCAGGGGGGATTCCAAATTCAGTACCTGGATGTACCGCGTGGCCTTGAATACGGCGATAACCCTATACCGGAAAAGCAAGAAAAGGGTAATAACCCAGGATTATGATTCGGTGATTTATAAAATCAAATCCGAGGCCTACGATCCAACAGAAGAACAACAACTTTCCCTAATGTATGACGCGATAAGAGAATTGGGCGATATAGACAAAGCCCTGGTATTCCTGTACCTCGAAGACAAAGATTACCGGGAAATATCCGAAACCCTCGGCATCACCGAAGTCAATGCCCGGGTGAAAATGAACCGGGTAAAGAATAAATTAAGAACCATTTTAAATCCTTAGGGTATGGACGAACTGGAATTGCTCAAGAAGGATTGGCAGCGTAAAGGGGAAAAGATGCCCCGGCTGACCTATGATCAAATCTACAAGATGATCTGGAAGAAATCTTCTTCCATCGTGAAATGGATTTTTTACATCAGCATCCTCGAATTTGTCTTTTGGACCGTGATCAATATCGTGGCGACGGATGCCGACTATTTTGAAGAAGTTCGGCAACTCCATATGTACGAGATCGATATCATTCTGAATGTGATCAGCTACACCATCCTCATCTACTTTATGTACCGCTTTTACAGGAATTACCGGAAAATTTCCGTGACTGATTCCTCGCGCCAGCTGATGAAGGCCATCCTGAATGTGAAAAGGACCGTTACCCAATACGTCTGGTTTAATATCAGCCTCTTCATGGTCACCTTCGTGATTACCTTTTACGCCAGCCTAAAATACCTTCCGGAGGGCCAAAAAATCGTTGAAAATGCTACCCGGGCAGGCAACGAATTCCTTTTCTGGCTCTTTATCATCGGGGTATCGGTGATTTTCATAGCCGTCCTCCTCTTCCTCGTCTGGCTTTTTTACCGCTTGCTATACGGGATCCTGCTGAAGCGGCTGAGGCAGAATTACAAGGAACTGCAACGGCTGGAAGTTTAATCCTGGGTTTTTCGTTTCCGTTTTTGCTGGGCTCTCCACCTGCGTTGCTGGTTTTCCTCTTCATAGGCCTGCAGCTCCTCCTGGGAAATGACTTTAAGAAAGGAAGGGTGCTGCTCAATGGCAAACTCCAGTTTCTCGATGAGGTCGTTCACTTCGATCGCATCGTAATCGATGTCCAGCGGTTCCTTGATCACCATAGACTGCAGAATGCCCTTTTTCTTGACCCGCAAGCCCTTCTTGTCGAATGAACGCCTGAAACCATCTATAACTACCGGAACTACCAGGGGCTTATATTTTTTGATGATATGGGCAGTCCCTTTCCGAAGGGGTTTCCATGGGGTGGTAGTCCCCTGGGGGAACGTGATCACCCACCCGTCTTGAAGCGCCTTTCCAATATTGGAGATATCGCTGAGCTTCACCTGTCGGTTCACATCATGCCCGTCGGCCCTCCAGGTCCGCTCAATACTAATGGAGCCCGCATAGGCCAGGATTTTGGTCAGGAGGCTCTTTTTCATGGTTTCCGCCGCCGCCACATAGTAGAGGTTGAGTTTGGGGTTCCAGAGGTAGCCCACATTTTTTATGGAATCGATGCGACCACTGAGGCTGGCGTTAAACACGTGGAACATCGCCACCACATCTGCAAAATAAGTCTGGTGATTGCTCACAAACAGTACATTCGTGGGCGGTAGGGCACGGATCACCTCAGACCCGTCGATTTCCAGCTTGTTGAACCCTTTATAACGCTGATGGGTTACGAGTCCCATGATCCGGATCAGCCATTTTTTCAGGAAAAGGATGTGCCCGAAAGGATTTCTTTTAAATAGCCGCATAGTGCCTAAATCTACAAAATCTGGTTTATATCACCCTTGTAAGGAGTTCTTTAATCTCACTTAACATCATCGCCGTCGCTCCCCAGACAATATGTCCCCCCAGTTCAAAGGCCGGGACCTCGATCTCACGGGCATATGAGGTCTTCATGATACGGGTGGTGAGCCTGCGGTCGTCCAGGACCTCGCTGAGCGGAACTTCCACCAGGGCTTCAACTTCCTCCTGCTGGGAGACAAAGGGTCTATTTTTATCATACAGTCCCATATAAGGGCGTACCTGAAAGTTGCTTGGGGGAATATATAACTCACTCATGGCCCGGATCACCGTCACCCGGCCCCGGTCAATCCCCACTTCCTCTTCGGCCTCCCGTAAGGCCGTATCCAGGAGGGAAGCGTCTTCAACCTCTTGTTTCCCGCCCGGAAACCCAATCTGATTGGAATGAACCCCAGGGTAGGTCTTCCGCAGGATAAACAACAGCCGGGTGAGGGCTTCGGCATCCGGGTAAAACAGGGCCATTACCCCGGCTTTTTTGGCTGGGTTTTTAGGGTCCATACTTTTTTCCAGGCTCTGCTTCCGCACTTCCGGGGCCATTTTATACTGCGAGGCCCTGCCCGGGAGCGGGAGATTTTTTATTTTTGAAACCTCTTTTGTAAAGCGAGAAAAATCCATGTTGCATAAAATAGTCACAACCCTTGCAAGTATAGCATTAATTTTTTTAGCCTCCTGCGGGGACACTGCCGGCGGGAAAGGCGGGTCTCAATCTGATTCCAAAGAACCGAAGGACACCCTGGAGAAAGCCTCGGTCGCGACCGATACCGTGGCGGAAGAAGACGAAACGGAAACCGATTCGGAACCTTTTGAGCTTACCGATGACAATGCGATCGATTTCTTTTACGAATATCAAAAGCATTTAAAAGTGGATAAGGTGAAAATGACTACGAGCATGGGGAGTTTTACCGTCCAGCTATACGACGACGTCCCCTATCACAAGGCCAATTTCATCTACCTCACCCGCAAGGGGTATTTCAACAACACCATGTTTCACAGGGTCGTAAAGGGCTTTATAATCCAGGGGGGAAACGCCGACAACAAGGAAACGGCCCGCAAGCGGAGCGAAATCGGGCGATACCTCCTGCCGCCCGATACCCGCAAAGGACACCGGCATGACCGGGGCACTGTATCTATGCCCAGCAGCGAGATCGACAACCCGCATATGCTGGCTTCCCCCTACGAATTCTTTATTGTGGTCACCGATCCTGGCGCCTACCACCTGGATGGGGAATATACCCCCTTTGGCAAGGTGATCGAAGGGATGGACGTGGTGGACGCCATCAATAATGTACCCGTCGACAGCGGCGACTGGCCCAAACAAAATGTCTATATCCTGAAAGCGGAAGTGGTGAAGTAACGCAGGCCGACCCGGCGTATAATCAATGCATGCAAGAAGCTCCCCCCCGCCACTTGCTGTGTAAGTGCGGGACAGGCTCCTCTTGCACCCCTCCGCCCCTTCTGGACACCCCCGTCGCTCGTATTACTCGGTCGGGGCAGGCTCCCCTTCTCAAGGGGAGGAATCTTTCTGCCCATAGGTTGCTACGAAAACTTATGCATTTCTTATGTCTTTTCGAACCGAACGCAGAGAGGGTGAGAAATCCTATCAATCCTGCTCCTTAGCTCATTTTAACCGCGACGTATGCTCTCCTCATAATGACACCCCGCTATTCCAGTTTCCT
>Ga0102952_1000144_pt1 | contig 34052 bp, 29 predicted proteins | sample SalPon2A_C_D1_MG_FD_78506 | JGI IMG/M metagenome (GOLD analysis project Ga0102952, IMG submission 78506) | Soil microbial communities from South San Francisco under conditions of wetland restoration - Salt Pond MetaG R2A_C_D1_MG | ecosystem: Environmental > Terrestrial > Soil > Wetlands | place... | reverse complement strand
GGCCTTGCTCGGCCGTTTGCGTGGGTTTTGCGGTTTTTCAGGCGTCGACATAACGCACGTCCTCTCCCAACCAGAACCGTATGAGGCGTTCGACCTCGGCCTCGGGCATCCGGGCAAGCATCCGCTCGGCCACACGCGGCAGACGGGCCACCAACGCCCGGTCGCGGGCCAGGTCCGCCACCTTCATGCGCGCGAACCCGGCCTGGTGCGTCCCCGCCAATTCCCCGGGACCACGCAACTTCAGATCGGCCTCGGCAATGACGAAACCGTCGTCGCTGCCCCGCACGGCCGCCAGTCGTTCGCGGGCGCGGGCACCCAGCGGCGGCTTGTAGAGCAGCACGCAGTGGCTCTGCCCGGCGCCGCGGCCCACGCGGCCGCGCAGCTGGTGCAGTTGTGCCAGCCCCAGCCGTTCGGCGTTCTCTATCACCATCAGTGTCGCATTGGGCACGTCGACTCCGACCTCGATGACCGTGGTCGCCACCAGCAGGTCGATCCCGCCGGCGACGAACCTGCGCATGATCGCATCCTTTTCGACAGCCGGCAGACGGCCGTGCACCAGAGCCACCCGCACCGACGGCAATGCCGCGGCCAATGCAACTTCCGTCTTCTCCGCCGCCTGGGCCTCGAGCACGTCGGATTCGGCGATCAGCGGGCACACCCAGTACGCCTGCCGTCCCTCGCCCACCACCTCGGCAATGCGCTCGACCAGTTCGTCGCGGCGCGCCTCGCTCATCACCGCGGTCACCACCGGCACCCGGCCCGGCGGCCGCTCGTCGAGCACGGACACGTCGAGGTCGGCATAAATCGTCATCGCGAGTGTACGCGGAATCGGCGTCGCGCTCATCACCAGTTGGTGCACCGCGCCCCGCTCGCCGCCCGCGAGCGCGAGGCGCTGCTCGACGCCGAAACGGTGCTGCTCGTCGACCACCGCCAGCGCGAGGCGTGGCAACGGTGCCTCGCCGGCCACCAGGGCGTGCGTACCCACCAGCACCAGCGGCTCGCCCGCAGCGGCGCGCTCGATCCAGCGCCGGCGTTCGGCGGCCGGTACGGTCGCGCTGACCAGGCCCACCGGAATGCCGAGGGCCTCGAACCACGTACCCAGGGTGCGCATGTGCTGTTCGGCAAGCAATGCCGTGGGCGCCATGAATGCCGCCTGTCGGCCCGCGCCCACGGCCCGGGCAACGGCCAGCGCCGCGATCACGGTCTTGCCGCTGCCGACATCGCCCTGCAACAGACGGCGCATGGGCCGCGCCGCATCGAGATCGGCCGCGATCTCCCCCGCCACCCGCACCTGGCCCTTGGTCAGCGTGAACGGCAGGCTCTCCTGCAACGCCCGGGCCTGCTCGCGACCGGCTGTCAACGCGGGGGCCTCACCCTGCCGGTCTTGTTCGCGCAGCCGGCGCAGCACCAGATAATGCGCGAGCAGTTCGTCGAACGCCAGGCGCTCCAGGGCCGGATGCCCGGGCTCGGGCGGCCCGTCTTCCGGGCGCGGATAATGAATTGTCTCCAGGGCCTCTGGAAGCGTCGGCCAGCCCTTGTCCCCGGGGAGAATCTCGTAACCCGGCAGGCGGCCTTCGCGCAAACCGGAAAACGCCTGCTCGACGGCACGGCGCAGGCTCGCCTGCCCCAGTCCGCTCACCGTCGGGTACACCGGCGTCAGGCGCGATTGCACCGGCGCCGCCTCGTCGGCTCCGAGGCGGCGCACGGTCGGGTGCACCATGTCCCAACCGTTCTGCCCCGCGCGCACCTCGCCGAAGCAGGCGAAGCGGCTGCCGCGGGCGAAACTCTGCAGCAGGCGTTGATGGAAATGGAAGAAGCGCAGCGTCAGGTAGCCCGTCCCGTCGCCCAGGCGCACCACCAGCATCGCGCGACGGGCCCGCACGCGCTCGGCCACCAGCACCTCGCCCGTAACCAGCACCGTCGCTCCGGGCTGCAGGGCGCCCATGGCCGTCACCCGCGTCTGGTCCTCGTAGCGCAGGGGGAGATGCGTCAGCAACGCCTGGGGGCGATCGATACCCAATTTGGCCAGGCGCTCGGCAAGCCGCGGGCCGATGCCGCGAAACCCGATCCAGTTCGCGGCCGCATCCGGCTGTCCCTGGCGCTCAGGCATCGTCCCTGCGCGCGCGGGGCGCATGCGGTGCCATCAGGATGGAGAGACAGAAATGAAACGCAACGCCCAGCGCGACCGTCAGGCCGATGGCGCGCAGCACGGGGATGGTGGACCACACCAGCATGCCGAAGACCAGCAGCGCCGAGAGCACGCACACCACGGTGGCATGCAGGGTGCGGCGCTGCTCGGCTGGATCACCGGTGTCGCGCTCGAAAAACAGCGCGTAGTGCAGCCCCAGCCCCGCGGCGAGGATCAGGGCGATCAGGTGGAAAAGCGAAATCTCGATGCCCGCCAGGCGCTCGACGGCGAGCACGAGGAACGTTGCCAGCGTCATCGGCGCCAGCACGTGCCAGGCACGGCGCAGGCTGCGCAGGGCGAGGGTCACGGTCAGGGCCAGCAAGACGGCAGCCACGGCCAGCGCCTGCAGGATGCGCACCCGGTACGCGGAGACCAGCGACTCGGAAGCCGCCTTGATGTCGAGGAGGCTGACCCGGCCATTGGTTTGCCCGGACAGGGCGGCAATCGCCGCCGGGTCCTTTACCCCGCTCAACGTGGCCAGCCCCACCCAGCGGTTGTCCTGGTGCACGAGCATGGAGTCCAGGCGCTGGCCGAGCGGTGAATCGGCAAAGGCCGCCGGCGTCACCGGCGGCAGATGACGCACCGTCTCCACGTCGTCGATGAACGGCTTGAACAATCCCTGGCGAAACGGTAATCCGGTGCTCGCCTGGGTCACGATGCGGGTCAGTTGCGCGCGGTCGGGCAACCGGGCCTGGCGTGCACGCTGGGTGGCGATGCTCGGCAGGTAGCGGGACGGCAATTCGGCATCGGCCAAAGCGCCATTGCTCTCGAGTGTGCGCATGTCCGGTGCCATCTTTTCCGAGAGTTGCAGCACGCCCTGCGCGCTGGCGGCCTTGAGCAACAGCAGGTAGCGCGCATCGGGCGCACCCAGCGCCCCGGCCAGGCGTGTCTGGGTCGCCACCATCCGCGGCGAGAGTGGAGTCAGCGCGCCCAGGCTCTTCTGCCAGAACGCCCCGGGGGCGAGCCACAATGCGAGCACCACGCCCGCAGCGATCAGCCAGGGCAGCCAGTGCGGACGCGGCAGGCGATCCAGAAAGCCACGGAACCGCGCCAGGCCGGGCGTGTCCGCGCTGTCGACGAAGCGCACCGGCAGCACCCGTGCCAGCAGGTAGCGGGTACTGAACCCGGCCACGAGCAAGCCGGTGATGGTGAACACGGCGAGCTGCTGGAGGCCGGGCACGCCCGAGGCATAAAAGGCCAGGTAGGCGATGCAGGCCGAGGCGATGGCGGTGAGCAGCAGCGGCCACAGGCCGCGCACGCTTTGCAGGGGGGTGGCGCCCGCGCGGCGATGGCTCAGGAGACGGATCGGGTACTCCTGGGCCACCCCGAGCAGGGTGAAGCCGAAGGCCAGCGTGATGCCGTTGACCAGCGGGAAGGCAACGATGAGAGCGGCCAGCCCGGCCAGGGCGCCGCTCACGATGGGCAGGCCGGCGAGCACCAGCGCACTCGGGCTGCGATAGGCCAGGAGCAGCAGCAGGATGAAGCCCAGGGTCGAAAGGCGCCCGATCCAGGTGGCCTGGGCGCGGGTATGGCGGCTGATGACGACGCTGAAATAGCCGGGCCCGCTGAGAGTGAGGGTCGCCGCCGCGCTGCCGGGCAAGGCATGATAGGCGTCCTTCAGGGCCCCGACGGCGGCAGCCTGGGCGTCGGGATCGAAGCCCGCCGCCCGGGTCTGCACCAGCAGCAGTGCCTCGCCGCGCTTGTCGAACCACACGCCGTCGCGCGTCTCGGGCGCATGCGCGGGTGTCCAGCGGCGGGCCAGTTTCAGCACCTCCAGCGTCGGATCGCGCGGCAGCCATTGCTGCAGCCTGCCGCCGGCAGGCGAGGCCAGATCCTGCAGGCGTTGCTCCAGTTGCTCATGCAGATACGCGGCGTCGAGCCGGTGATGGTCGAAGGTCGAAGTGAACAGGTAGCGATACGGCAGCCACCCGGGATCGAGCGCGGAGAGATCGAAGTCGCCGTTGACCACCCGGCCGAAGCGGGAGTCGCTGCGCAGGGAAGCGGCCAGCCCCTTGCTCAATCTTGCCAGATGCGGCACATCGCTGCCACCGATGGCCACCAGGAGCAGGCGCGAACCCGGCCCCTGCCCGATCTGGTTCATCAGCAGCTTCTGGTCGGGGGTCGTCGCGTTCGGGATGAAGCTGCGCAGGTCCGTGCCGACCTCGAGCGAGTGCGCGACGTAAAAGCCGAGTGCGGCCAGCACCACGACCCACAACGCAATCAACCCCAGGCGCGCGCGCCGGCTCATCGCCGTCCTCCCGTCGTTTGCGGGGGCATGCGCCCAGCACCGGGGTGCAGGGCGTTCACCCCGCGCGGCACAGTTTCTCGAGCACCGACTGCGTGGGGCGGCCCGTGACTCGCGAGGCCAAATCGCCGACGACGTAGATGCTCGTGTCTCCCTTGTCCTGGTGGATCTCGATGCAGCGCAGCGTGCCGGCATATCCATCGAGCGCGAGTTGCTTGAGATCCTCGGACAGCTTGGGATCGCGCGGCACCAGCAACAGCGACCAGTAGGCGCCGGAGCGACCCTGCAACGTTGCGTCGAACACTCCGCGCAAGCGGGCGGGATCGCCGGAAAGCACCGCAATCAGCCCGTCGAGCAACGCCTTCATCGCCGGCGCCCGGTCGAGCGAATAGTGCTTTGTGCCGTGTCCGGCGCGGATCACCGTCACGACGGTGCCGGCGATCACGGTATGTTCGCTGAACGGCTTCTCGACCCGCCGTTCGAGTTTCTGTCCGCCGTCCCATGCCAGCTCTCCCTTGAGCACCAGCGGCCGGTCGAGCAACTGCGAGTACTGTGCCTGGGCAAACGGCGTGCGGGTCGGCGGCTGTTTTGCCAGGCGATGCACGATACTCAGCGGTTGCGAGGCGCTGTACGCGGCGGGCGCCGCAGTACCGGCAGCATGTGCGGCGGCAACTGCGAACGCAACGGCACACACGACGACCACCCCCGCGCCCGGAAAGGCCGTTTTTCCTGTTTTCCCTGTCGTCATCGGTCTTCCGCTCCGCCGGCCATCATGATGGCTTCCACTTCCATGCAGGCGCCGCGCGGCAAGGCCGCGACACCGACGGCGGCCCGCGCCGGATACGGGGCGGTAAAAAATTCCTGCATCAATTCATTGACCGTGGCGTAGTCGCCCAGATCGGTCAGGTACAGCGTGAGCTTGAGGATCGAATCCAGGCCACCTCCGCCGGCGGCAGCCACCGCGCGCAGGTTCGTGAAAGCCCGGCGGGTTTCGACCTCGATGCCGCCCTCGACCAGTGCACCGGTAGCCGGATCGAGTCCGATCTGCCCCGAAAGGAAGACCCAATCGCCCGCGCGAACGGCTTGCGAATAGGTCCCGATCGCCGCCGGCGCGTCGGCGGTGGAAATCACGTCTTTTGACACGGTTGCCTTTTCCCTTGCGAATGCAGGGTCCATTGTGCCGCAAACGCCTACCAATCGGAATTCGACGCCCTTCCCGGGTACCGGTTCAGGTTCGCACCACGTGCAGCACCGAGTTTGTCTTGCGCAACCGCCGGATGATGCGCGCCAGATGGTCGCGGTCATGCACCGTGACCTCCAACAGCAGCACCGAGGTGCCGTCCTCGCGTTCGTTTACCTGGGCATGGTGGATGTTGGACCCTTCGGCCGACACCGTGGCCGCCACGGCGGCCAGTACACCTCTTTCGTCTTTTACTTCCAGGCGCAGTTCCGCCGGATAGTCGCGCCGCCCTTCCCGGTGAAAGGCGATATCCACCACCCGGTCGCTGTCTTTCTGCGCGATCAGGTTGCCGCAATCAACCCGGTGCACCACCAGGCCCTTGCCGCGGGTCAGCAGCCCGGCAATACGGTCGCCCGGGATAGGATGGCAGCAACGCGCCAGCGACACGGCGAGCCCCTCGGTGCCGCGGATTTCGATCGGCGTCGTTTCGGCCTGCGGTTCCGTATCGCCATCGGTCACGAAACGCTTGGCCACCAGCAATGCCGGCAGTTCGCCCATACCGATGCGACGCAACAGTTCCGCCGGTTCCTCGATCTTGAGCTCGGCGGCGACACGTCCCAGCTGCCGGGTCTTGCGTTTCAAGTCCAGGTGATAACTCTCCATCGCTTGTTGCAGCATGCGCCGGCCGAGGCGTTCGGCGTCCTCGGCGCGCAGGTCGCGCAGGAAGCGGCGCAGCGCCGAGCGCGCCTTGGCGCTCACCACGAAATTGAGCCACGCCGGATTGGGGCGGGCGCTTCGCGCGGTGATGATTTCCACCGTCTGCCCTGTCTGCAACTGGGTCCGCAACGGCACCAGCCGCCGATCCACCTTGGCCGACACGCAGGCGTTGCCGATGTCGGTATGCACGGCATAGGCAAAGTCCACCGGCGTGGCGCCACGGGGCAACTCGATGATTTCGCCCTTGGGCGTGAACACGTAGATTTCGTTGGGAGCGAGGTCGATCTTGGCGTGTTCGAGAAATTCGATCGGCGTCGCGCTTTCGGCGTTGATCTCGTCCAGGCTGCGCAGCAGGTCCCGCGTACGGACTTCGTCGGAGCCCGTGCCTTGCCCGGTCTTGTACATCCAGTGCGCGGACACCCCGTTTTCCGCCACCTGCTCCATGGCCTCGGTGCGAATCTGCACTTCCACCGGCTGGCCGGTAGGTCCCACGATCACGGTATGCAGCGACTGGTAGCCGTTGGCCTTGGGCAGCGCGATGTAATCCTTGAACCGCCCCGGGACCGGGCGGTAAACCCCATGTACCAGGCCGAGCACGCGGTAGCACTCGTCCACGTTCCCGGTCACGATCCGGATGCCGTGGATGTCCATCACCTCGCTCAGGTGCAGGCTCTTGTCGCGCATCTTGCGATAGATACTGTAAAGCGCCTTGTCGCGGCCGCTGACCTGGGCATCCAGTTCGGCGACTATACAACGCCCTGCCAGCGTCTTGATCATCTTGGGTACGGCACTGACGCGCAGGCCGCGCTCGCGGCGTACCGCTCGCGCCAACACCCGATAGCGGTCCGGATGCAGGCTGCGGAAACCCAGGTCCTCGAGTTCGAGCCGGATTCGTCGCATCCCGAGACGGTGGGCGATGGGCGCGTAGATCTCCAGGGTTTCGCGCGCAATGCGGCGACGTTTCTCGGGCGGCATGACGCCCAGCGTGCGCATGTTGTGCAGTCGATCGGCGAGCTTGATCAGGATCACCCTCACATCGGCCACCATCGCCAGCACCATCTTGCGGAAATTCTGGGCCTGGGCCTCGCGCCGGCTTTCGAAACGAATCTGGGTCAGTTTGGACACCCCGTCGACCAGGCGCGCCACTTCCTCGCCGAACAATTCGGCGAGCTCGCTGCGCTCCGCCGGGGTATCCTCGATCACGTCGTGGAGCAACGCCGCTTCCAGCGTTGCCGCATCCAGCGACATCTGCGCCAGGATACGGGCCACCGCCAGGGGATGGGTGATGTAGGGTTCGCCGCTCAGGCGTCGCTGGTTGCTGTGCGCCTGCTGCGCATACAGGTAGGCCCGGCGGACTTCCTCGATTTCGGCCGGCGCCAGGTAGCGCGCCAGGTCGGCGGTCAGGTCACTGAGGCTGGGTTCGGTTTCGCTCGCAACAGAACCGGGGCGATGCAGGGCACGCATGATAGTGTCCTGTCCGGCCCTGGCCCGTCAAGCCTTTTCGGGCTTGTCCCCGGTGCTGTCCCCTTCCTCTTTTGCCGCTTCTTCTTCGCTGATTTCCTCTTCCTCTTCCTCGTCGTCGTCAACGGACAGATCGACTTCGATGTCGTCCACATCGGGTAGCGTGAAAATCTCGCGCTCGCTCGGCTCGTCCGATTCCTCCAGGATCGAGCGGTCCACCATGCCCGCCGCTATCTCGCGCAGCGCCACCACGGTGGGCTTGTCGCCTTCTATCTCCACCCCGGCCTCGCGTCCATGGGCGAGCTGTCGCGCGCGCTTGGAGGCGACCAGAACGAGGTCGAACAGGTTATCAATCTTGTCGGTACAGTCTTCGACAGTAACTCTGGCCATGGTGTGCGTCGGGCCGCGAAGGCGGCTTTTGAAAGGTATTCAATAGTTTAAGTGATCCGTCAACCCTGCGCCAGCCCGCGCGCACCAGGCATCCCGCTCTCAGCGATTATCCAGCAGTCCGGCGGCGAAGCCGGACAGCCCCGGGCGCGTCCTGCGGAGATTGTCCCCGTGGCCGCCGAGCACCGCCGCCAGATCGGCAACGGCCTGCTCGAAGCGATCGTTGACGATCACATAGTCATACTCGCCCCAGTGGGCCATCTCCTCGGTCGCGGCCGCCATGCGACGGGTGATCGTGCTCTCGCTGTCGGTGCCCCGCCGGGTCAACCGGGACCTCAGGCTTTCCCGCGAAGGCGGCAGGATGAAGATCGAGACCGCCTCGGGCTGCCTTTGACGCACCTGTCTCGCGCCTTGCCAATCGATTTCCAACACCACGTCGTGTCCGGCGGCGTGTTCACGCTCCACGTCCGCCGCCGCGGTGCCGTATCCGTTACCGAACACCTCGGCCGACTCGAGAAACGCATCCTCGGCCTGCATCAGCCGGAAACGCGCCATGTCGATGAAATGATAGTCGCGCCCATCCACCTCGCCGGGTCGTGGCGCGCGCGTGGTGTAGGAGATCGAAAAGACCAGCGTCGGGGTTCGCTCGATCAATGCTTTCAGCAAGGATGTCTTGCCGGCCCCGGAAGGCGCCGAAACGACAAACAGTTGTCCCCGCGCACGGGCATGGCTCCGATCCTCACTCAATATTCTGCACCTGCTCTCGCATTTCCTCGATCAGGACACGGCAATCCAGTGCCCGACGATTGATCTCCATGTCCCCGGCCTTGGACGCCAGGGTACCCGCTTCGCGCCCGAGTTCCTGCATCAGGAAGTCGAGCCGCCGGCCGACGGGCTTGTCGGCACCGAGCAGACGCCGGACTTCCCTCGCGTGTGCCGCCAGCCGGTCGAGCTCCTCGTCCACGTCCTGGCGCACGACGAGCAACGCTGCTTCCTGTGCCACGCGCCCGGCCTCCACGCTCTCGCCCAACGCCTCCAGCCGCGCCTCCAGGCGTGACTTGAGTCCGGTTTTCACCTCGGGAAGACGGGCGACGATAGTCGCCACGCAATCCTCCAGCCGATCCAACCGCCGGTTCAACGCATCGGACAACGCCGCGCCTTCGCGTTCGCGGGCGGCCACCAGCCCGCCGATCACTTCCTCGCTCAACGCTTCGAGCACCGGCAGCAGCGCATCGGTGGCGACTACCGGCGGCTGCACCACCCCGGGCCAGGCCAGGAGGCTCAACACATCGGTCGCCAGCGGTATGTCCGTTTGTGTCTCTCGCGCCAGACCACGGGCTGCCTGCATCACATCGCTCACCAGCACATCGTTCACGGCAAGCCCCATCCCCGCCGCCGCGCGCCAGCGCAACTGGGCCTCGATCCGCCCACGGGCGAGGCCCGCACGCAACCGTTCGCGCAGCGGATTTTCCAGGGCACGCAACGTCTCGGGCAGGCTGATCTTGAGATCGAGATAGCGATGATTGACCGCACGCAGTTCCAGCGCAAGCTCCCCCCATTCGCCCTCACGGCGAGCCAGAGCAAAGCCGGTCATGCTGCGCATTGTCGATCGCCTTGACGTGAAAGCAGGCATGTTACGCTAAGCTTTCGTCAAGCGAAACCCGCCGGGCCCGTCATCGAATGCATGCGTTATGGAGCTAGACAGCGCCCAGGTCAGTCTTATAGGGCACCGTCAGGACAATCAGGATCGGGCCGAGGTGCTGTTCGGTGACGAAAGCCAATTGGCCATCGTGGCCGACGGCATGGGGGGGCATGCACGCGGCGACCTCGCCGCGGAAACGGCGGTCGCTTCAATGATCAACAGCTTCCGCCAACTGCGCCAAAACCCCCTGCCCCCGGAAAAATTCTTCAAAATGGCCCTGGGCACGGCCCACGAGGAGGTCCTTGCCCTGGGCGCCGGGATGCGTCCCGAGATTCGCCCCGGCACCATCATCGTGTGTGCGCTCGTGACTGCCAATCAGTTGTGCTGGTCGCACATCGGCGACAGCCGGGCCTACCACCTGCGTAATGGACGCGTCATCGCCCGCACCCAGGACCAGTCGGTAGTCGGTGAACTGCTGGCCGCCGGGGAAATCACGACCGCGCAGGCATTGATCCACCCCGAACGCCACATGGTGCAATACTGCCTGGGCGTCGACGAGAACACGCCGCCCATTCCGGTAAGCGAACCGAGCAAGCTGAAGGCCGGCGACATCGTACTGCTGTGCAGCGACGGCCTGTGGAGCCAACTGGGTGAAGCCTACATCGTCGAGCGGCTCAGCCAGGCGGATGATTTGCAGCACGCCCTGCAGGCACTCGCCGAAGACGCCGTTCGCGGCGGGCATCCGCAGAGCGACAATGTCACCGCCGTCGCCTTCCGCGCCCTGGATTGACATCAAGGAACCGCCGATGCGCCCCGACAACCGACAACCGGATGAACTGCGTCCGCTGAACATTACCCGTGCCGTCAATCGACATGCCGAGGGGTCGGCACTGATCGAATGCGGCGCCACCCGGGTGTTGTGCACCGCCTCGGTGGAAGAGCGTGTCCCGCCTTTCCTGCGCGGCACCAAGCGCGGCTGGACGACGGCCCAGTACGGCATGTTGCCGCGCGCCACCGGCACCCGCAGCGAACGCGAAGCGGCACGCGGACGCCAGGGCGGACGCACCCAGGAAATCCAGCGTCTGATCGGGCGCAGCCTGCGCACCACGGTGGACTTCGAACTGCTGGGCGAGCGCACCATTACCCTGGACTGCGACGTACTCCAGGCCGACGGCGGCACCCGCACCGCGGCCATCACCGGGGCTTGGGTGGCGCTGGCGGACGCCGGTGACTGGCTGGTGCAGCAGGACCGATGCAAACGCACGCCGATCACCTCCCAGGTGGCGGCCGTCTCGGTCGGCGTGTGGCGCGGCGAGCCGGTACTCGATCTCGCCTACGCCGAAGACAGCGAAGCGGACGTCGACTGCAACATCGTCATGAACGCCGCGGGCCATTTCATCGAAATCCAGGGTACGGCCGAAGGCGCCACCTTCGACGAGGGCGAACTGAATCGCATGCTCGCGCTGGCGCGGAGCGGCATCGAAACGCTGCTCGACGACCAGCGCCGGTGCAGGAAGGTCACGACCCGATGAACCGCCGGGTGGTTATCGCCACCGGCAACCGGGGGAAACTCGCCGAACTCCTGCGCCTGCTCGACCCCCTGGGCCTGGAACCGGTGGCGCAATCCGAATACGGCCTCGACGGCGTGGCCGAAGACGCACCGACCTTTATCGAGAATGCCCTGGCCAAGGCCCGCGCCGCGTCCCGTGTATCGGGATTGCCGGCGATTGCAGACGATTCCGGGCTGGAAGTGGATACCCTGAACGGGGCGCCCGGAGTGCACTCGGCCCGATACGCCGGCGAACACGGCGATGACGCCGCCAACAACCGGAAGCTGCTTGCGGAATTAAAGACCCGCCCCGGGATGTCGCGTACCGCCAACTTCCGATGCATCGCCGTCTATCTGCGCCACCCGGACGATCCCGCCCCTCTCATCGGCGAAGGCGTGTGGCGCGGCGAAATCGCAGCGGCACCTTGCGGCACCGGCGGCTTCGGCTACGATCCGCTGTTTCTCCTGCCCGACCGCGGGCTCACCGCGGCCGAACTCGGCCCGGAACTCAAGAACAAATTGAGCCACCGGGGACAGGCTCTCAACGACCTGGTGCGCCAATTGGAGGAACGGAATCGGAGCCCGGGGACCGGATCCCGACACAGCTAGAGAGGCTTCAGCCGGAATTTTCCCTTCCCCGCCCCTCTGCCGCTTAGGCGATCATCCAGGCAAATTCGCAACCGGGACAACCGCTGCTGCAATCAGTTGCGTCCCCCGCCTCCGCCATTATTCGTGTGTGACGGGCGTCCGGGGTGCAGCATGGAGTGCTGGTGCACATAAAACGTCGAGCTCGCCTGGCCCTCGTTGCGGCCACCGGGCCCCACGACGGTCACCGTCAACGTGTGGGTGCCGCGATACACCTTGTTCATTTCAAGGGATGTCTCCGCCCTGGGCTTGCCCAGGTTCTGGCCGTCGTATTGATACTGCAGCAATGACGATCCCTTCAGGGGCGGCGTGACCCGCACGTTCACCTGCACCTTGTAGTTCACCGGCCACAAGGTGGTGCCCGGGGAAGGTGCAAGGATCTTGACCTGGTAGGCCGGACCGGCGGCACTCTCCCCGGGTGGCGGCCGGGTCGCGGCTTCAGGACCCGCGCTCGAGGCCGGTGCCTTGAAATTCAGGACCGTCAGGGAACCGGCCTGGACCTTTTGGGCCCCCTCGTGAGGTTGGTCGGAGTAATGCACTACGCCCTGGGCATCGACCCAGCGGTAAACGGTGGTTCCGGCCACGGCCAGGGCGGGCACCAATATCAATGCCGCCAGGCAGGCCCATGTCTTCCTTTTCATGACACAAGCCTAGCGCGGGTGCCTGCGGCACGCAAGCGGAATAAACCTACACGCTCCCGAAAAACCGGGTAACCGACAATGCGCCGGACGTCGGCTAGCGACGCAGGCGCGACAGCAGTCCGTCGAGCTGATCCAGGCTGGAGTAGTGAATCACCAGTTTGCCCTTGCCCTTGCCGGCGGCCTGCACGGCGACCTTGGTCGCCAGCCGTTCGGTGAGTTCGCGTTCCAGGGCCGAGACATTGGGATCACGACGGGGTGTTTCGCCTTCCACCCGGGGTCGTTTCAAGCGCCGCACGAGGGCTTCCGCCTCGCGCGCCGACATGCCGCGCGCGGCAATATGGCGCGCCGCTTCGGCCTGCTGGCGCGCCGGCAGCGACAACAGCGCACGCGCATGCCCCATCGCGAGCTTGCCCTCGCGCACCAGGCGCTTGGCCTCGGCACAGAGTTCGGTCAGGCGCACCAGGTTGGTCACGGCGGTCCGCGAGCGACCCACCGCGTTCGCCGCTTCGGCATGCGTGAGTTCGAATTCCTCGGTGAGGCGGATCAGGGCGTCGGCCTCTTCCAGCGGATTCAGGTCCTCGCGCTGGATGTTTTCGATCAGGGCGATCGCCACCGCGGCCTGGTCGGCGATCTCGCGCACCACGACCGGCACTTCGGCCAGGCCCGCCAGCTGCGAGGCCCGCCAGCGCCGCTCGCCGGCAATGATTTCGTAGTGGTCCTTGCCGAGCGGGCGCACGATGAGCGGTTGGACCACGCCCTGGGCCTTGATCGAATCGGCCAGGCTGCGCAGCGCCTCGGGCTGAATATCCTTGCGCGGCTGGTAGCGTCCGCGTTCGAGTTGCTCAACCGGCAGGCGCATCAGGCGTTCGCCCTTGCGCGGCGCCTCCTGCGCCGTCTCGACATCACTCAGCAAGGCATCCAGCCCGCGTCCCAAGCCCCGCCGTTTCGCTGTCACTTCAAGCCCGCCTCATGGCACGATCGTGACGGGATTTTAACAGCGCGCGGAAACCGCCCGCTCACGAGGCAGCCGCCGCGGGCGCCGCCGCCTGTTCGCGCCGCAAAACCTCACCCGCCAGCGCTAGATACGCCAGCGCGCCGCGCGAAGCGCGATCGTAGATCAACACCGGGGCACCATGACTCGGCGCCTCCGCCAGGCGCACGTTGCGCGGGATTACGGTGCGATACACCTGGTCCTTGAAATGCATGATGAGCTGACCGGAGACATCGCTGGTGAGGTTGCTTCGCGGGTCGTAGAGCGTGCGCAGGATGCCTTCGATCCTGAGTCGCGGGTTGACTGTTTCGCGGATGCGCTGGATCGTCTCGGTCAGCGCGGACAACCCCTCCAATGCATAGTATTCGCACTGCATGGGGATCAGCACGCCATCCGCGGCGCTCAGCGCGTTGACGGTCAACAGGTTCAGGGCCGGCGGGCAGTCGATGAAGATGTAATCGTAACTATCGACCACCGGCTCCAGTGCCTTTTTCAATCGGTGTTCTCGGCCGAGCTCGGTCACCAGCCGCACTTCGGCCGTGGTGAGGTCGCCGCTGGTGGGGGCAATGTCGAAGCTGGCCTGGTTGAAATCCAGGGTCTGCACGATCTCGGCCAGTGCGGCCTCACCCAGCAGCACGTCGGCCATGGTGGTGGACAACTTGCGCTTGTCGATGCCGCTGCCCGTGGTCGCGTTGCTCTGCGGATCGATGTCTATCAGCAGAACGCGGCGGCGAGTGGCGGCCAGCGACGCCGCAAGATTGACGGCGGTGGTGGTCTTTCCCACCCCGCCCTTCTGGTTCGCCACCGCGATGATCCGTCCCATGATTACCTTCCCGGCTCCTGCGCCCCGCGCTCCACTATCACGATACAACGCTCGGCTTCCTGATCCGGCAGCGTAACCGGGTTGACGCGTGAACGCCAGCCGCCCGGCAGGGCGGCGAGCTCGGCCTCGACCGTAGCGCGCTGGCCCTTGAGTGCCACCAGGCGTCCGCCGGGCGCCAGGCCTGGCGCGATCCATTCGAGCAATTGCGCCAGCTCGGCCAGCGCCCGCGCCGTGACGGTATCAAATCCCCGATCCGGTCGACAGGACTCGACCCGTCCGGCATGCACACTGACCCGCCCGGACAGCCCCAGCTCGCGCACCGCGTGCTCCAGGAACCGGGCCTTCTTTCCGGTCGACTCCGCCAGGACACATTGCGTCGCGGGGGCCAGCAGGGCCAGCACCATGCCCGGCAGGCCGGCGCCGCTGCCGGCATCGAGCATCCGCGTGCCGCGCAGATAGGGCAATGCGGCGGCCGAATCGAGCACGTGGCGGTGCACCATGTCGCCGGGATCGCGCACGGCCGTGAGATTGTAGGCGCGGTTCCACTCGGCGATCAGGCCAACGTAGCGGGCCAGTGCATCAACGGTTTCCGGCGCGGCGCTGATCCCCTGCCGGTTCAGGCCGGTCTCGATGTCCCCCTGCAACTGCCTTCGGTCCGCCCGGCTCATCCGTTCCGCCTCACAGGACCGGCGCAAAGCTGTCGGCGCGCGCCATGCCCCAATAGCGCCGATACATCGGATGGGAACTGCCGTCGAGCAGTTCCCCCGCCTGCAGGTAATCGTAGAATTCGGCCGCGGTGCGGACTTCGTCGGAGGAAATCCGCATGTCTAGATGGTGCGGCTTGAGTTCACCCGGATGGTCCAGCCCCGCGGCCGAGGTGACCACACCCAAAGCACGCACCGTATGGTGATGGAAACGATACACGTGCCGGGCCTTGTCCTCGACGTCCAGGGAACGCTGGCGACGCGGATCCATCGTCGTGATGCCGGTCGGGCAGCGCCCGGTGTGGCAGTTCTGTGACTGGATGCAGCCCAGGGAAAACATGAAGCCGCGAGCGGAGTTGCACCAGTCCGCGCCGATGGCCAGGTTCACGGCGATCCTGAACCCGGTTACCGCCTTGCCGCTGGCACCAATGCGGATTTTTTCCCGCAGGCCGGTGCCGACCAGCGCATTGTGCGCAAACAGCAACCCTTCTCGCAACGGCGTTCCCAGGCCGTCCGACAATTCCAGCGGCGCCGCCCCCGTCCCGCCCTCGGCGCCGTCAACGACGATGAAGTCCGGCAGGATGCCGGTTTCCAGCATCGCCTTGCAGACCGCAAGAAATTCCCAGCGATGACCGATGCAGAGCTTGAAGCCGGTAGGCTTTCCGCCGGAGAGCTCTCGCAGGCGGGCCACGAATTCCAGCAGTCCGGCCGGCGTTGAAAAAGCCGGGTGCGAGGATGGCGAAATACAGTCCTCGCCTTGCGGCACCTTGCGGGCGGCCGCGATTTCGGCGGTGACCTTGGCGCCCGGCAGCAATCCGCCGTGGCCCGGCTTGGCGCCCTGGGACAGCTTGATTTCCACCATCTTCACCTGCTCGTCACGCGCCTGGTCGCGGAACATGCCGGCGTTGAAACCGCCGTCCTCGTTGCGGCAGCCGAAATAGCCGCTGCCGATCTCCCAGATCAGGTCGCCCCCGTATTTGCGGTGATAGGGACTGATACCGCCTTCGCCGGTGTCGTGGGCGAAACCGCCCAGGCTGGCGCCCTTGTTGAGCGCCATGATCGCGTGCGGGCCGAGTGCGCCGAAACTCATCGCCGAGATGTTGAACACGGAAGCCGAGTACGGCTTGTCGCATTGCGGCCCACCGATTCCGACGCGCGGCATGTCCTCGACTGCCCGTTCGCGTGTGGCCGCGATGGAATGATTCAACCATTCGTATTCCTCGTCGTATACGTCGAGCTCGGTACCGAACGGTTTAGAGGCGGAGATGTCGCGGGCGCGCTTGTAGATGATGTTGCGTTCGTTGTGGTCGAACGGCGTGCCGTCGGTATCGCTCTCGACGAAGTACTGACGGACCTGGTGGCGAATGTATTCCGCCAGGAAACGGATGCGGGCGAGAATCGGGTAGTTGCGCAACACGTTGTGTTCGCGCTGCACGAGATCGACGATGCCGACCAGGGTCAACGGCAAGGTGACGGACAGCCCCCACAACCAGGGCAATCCGGCGAACGCGCCCAGCAGGGCAAAGGCGATCGTCAGGAAAAGCATCGAACCGAAAGCGAAAAAGCGCATGCAACTCTCCTTGGCACCGACTGGCTATCGCGGGCACGCACCCCGGCCTTTACCTGCGCAGCCGTCGGTCGTGCATCATCCTAGTTTACGCAATAGCCGCCGGAACCCGGCGGGCACAACCGGGTTGTGTAAGATGGCCTCCTGTTTCTGCGGCGTTCGGGGAGCTAACAATGACAACACGGGTCAGCGGGCGCCAGATCGGCCTCGTCACCGCCACCGCGCTGGTCATCGGCAACATGGTCGGCTCGGGCATTTTCCTGCTGCCCGCCTCGCTTGCACCCTACGGCATCTACAGCCTGTGGGGCTGGGGTTTCAGCACCCTGGGCGCCTTGCTTCTGGCCTGGGTATTCAGCAGCCTGGCTCGCCGCCTGGCCCGTGCGGGCGGCCCCTATGCCTACCCGCGCGAGGCCTTCGGTGACTTCGCCGGATTCCTGATCGCCTGGGTCTACTGGCTGAGCATCCTCGGCACCAATGCCGCCATCGCCGTCGCCTTCACCAGTTATCTCGTCCCGTTCTTCCCCGCCCTGCACGCCTCGCCGTTGCTCGGCGGACTGGCGGCCATCGCCGCCACCTGGGTGCTCACCGGAGTCAACATCTGGGGGGTGCACGCCGCGGGCAAGGTACAGGTGGTGACCGTGATCCTCAAGCTTTCCCCCCTGCTCGCACTGGCCGTGTTCGGTGCCTTCTATTTCGATCCGCACGTTCTCGTCGCGGGTCACAGCACGGCCTCTCCGGCCCAGTCGATCAACACGGCCGCCGCGTTCACCATGTGGGCCTTCCTGGGCCTGGAGTGCGCCACCGTGCCGGCCGGCCACGTCCGGGATGCGAGCAAGACCATCCCGCGTGCAACGCTGATCGGCACCATCATCGCCGCCGTCTTCTATATCGCCAGCACAACCGTGGTCATGGGCATCATCCCCAGCACGTCCCTCGCCCAGTCCAACGCACCGTTCGCGGATGCGGCGAAACTGCTCTGGGGCAGCTGGGCCGGCTACCTGATCGCCGGCGCCGCCCTGGTGTCCTGTTTCGGGGCGCTGAACGGCTGGATCCTGATGCAGGGCCAGTTGCCGCAGGCCGTGGCGCGCGACGGCCTGTTCCCCAAAGTGCTTGCCCGCGAATCGCGGTTCGGCACCCCGGTGGTGGCGCTGCTCGTCTCGAGCGTGCTCGCCACGTTGCTCATCCTCGCCAACTACAGCCACGGCCTGGTGCAGATGTTCAACGTCCTCATCCTGCTTACCACGTTCTTCACGCTGGTGCCCTACATGTTCTGCGCCATGGCCGAGATCGTGCTCGCGCGCCGGCACGGTCGTCCCGCACGAACCCTGTGGCGCAACGTCGTGCTCGCGTGCCTGGCTTTCGCCTTCGCGCTGTGGGCCGCGGCCGGAACCGGCAAGGACTCGATTTACTGGGGCGGACTGCTGCTGCTCGCCGGCATCCCGGTCTACGTCTGGCAGACGCGCAGGAAGGTGGATACCACTGCAACCTGATTTACTAAGCCGAACGTCAGCAGGATGACATCCAGCGGCTTCGAGCCGGGCCGTATACAAGGCGCGTAGCCGCAGGAAGGGTCGTTCCCTTTCAAGGCTGCGCAACGCAGTACACGGCCCGGCTCGGAACCGCCCGGAGGGAGGCTCTGAGTGTCATCCTGCTGACGTTCGGCTTAGTAATGCCCGCTGTGGGAGCGGCGATCCCTTTTATGACTGGATTCCGACCTTCGCCGGAATGACGGTGGCGCTCCAGGAGCGACTTCAGTCGCGATCAGGCCGGGCGCCTGCGGTGATCGCGACTGAAGTCGCTCCTACAAGTGCCATCGGTCGTGGTGGCCGCAAGATGGCCCCAGCAGCCCATGCACCGCGAACTATCGAGCCACTTCACGCCAGGCGGCGCGGACGAGTTCCTGGAAATGGTGGACGCCGGACTCGCGCTTCGGCGACAGGCGGCCCGCCCGGTATGACCCCGATTCCAGCCCGGCCTGCACGCGCTCGCAGATGGCGACGTCCTCCTTCTGGACCTCGTCGCTGAACTCGCGATCCGCCTGGATCGCTTCGCGCGCGGCCTCCGAACCGGTGTCCTTGTAGAAGTAGTCGAACACCACACGGCAACGACGCTGCGATAGCGGCACCACCTGGTTGATCTGCAACCGATCGGGCAGGATGTTGAACATCAGGTTGGGCCAGACGAAATAATAAAACGCCTCGCCTGCCTGGTAGGGTCCGCGGTCGCCATCGAGCGGGCTCTGCTGCCATGAATGCCACTCGGCCATATGCGTCGCGTAGCTGCGGTAATCCAGTAACTTGTTCAGTCCCGGGTGCACGTGCGGGAGGTGATAGCCCTCCAGGTAGTTGTCCACGTAAGCCTTCCAGTTGCAGTCGATGTCGTAGACGTCGCGCACCTGGAAATGCATGAGTGGCAATTCGATCGGGCGGATGCGCTCGCGGATGCCCGCCATCAGTTCTTCGATCTCAACCGCGGGTTGCTCAACGGCGGCGAAGACCAGGCCTTCCCATTCGGCCACGTGGATCGCATCGAGGTGGATGCAGGATACGTCGAAGTCCCGCGCTTCCTGCATCTCGTGCGCGGAGCGGAGCTGTCCCTCCAGCGTATACGTCCAGCCGTGGTACCTGCAGCGCAGCTGCCTGGCGTTGCCGTTTTCCAGCGCCAGCGGCCCGGCCCGGTGGCGGCACACGTTGAAGAAGCCGCGCAGCACCCCGTCGCCACCGCGTACCGCGATGATCGGCCGGCCGGCCACCTCGGCCACCACGTGATCGCCCGCCTCGCGCAGCTCATCCGCCCGCCCGACGAGCTGCCACGCGCGCGCAAAAATCACGTCCTGCTCGAACGCATGGAACGCCGGGTCGGCATACGCATACGACGGCAGTGTTGTCGCGCTCACCAACGCCTGCGAAGCCGTATCCCCCGCCTGCAAGGCCTGCGGTTGCCGAATGTTCGCGTTGCCCATCGAGGCACCTCCTTTCGTGAAGGCCCTTCCGTGTCTCAGACCTGCCAGAGGGCCATGAAGTCGGTGACCGAGGCCTTTTCAAGCGTGTCCTGATCCGCGCACAGCGCCTTGAGGGTCTCGCACTGCTCGGCGGACAGCCGGGCGGCGATCGCATCCTCGAACTTCTTCACCAGCACCGGGATACCCTCGGCGCGGCGCTTGCGGTGGCCGATCGGGTATTCGATTTCGACACGCTCCGTCTTGCTGCCGTCCTTGAAGAACACCTGGATGGCGTTGCCGATGTAGCGCTTGCCCGAATCGTAGTAATCCTTCGTGAACTGCTCGTTTTCGCGCACCGTCATTTTCGCGCGCAGGGCGTCGATGCGCGGGTCGGCGGCCACGTCGTCCTCGTAGTCGCTCGCCGTCAGGCGGCCGAAGATCAGCGGCACGGCGGTCATGTACTGGATGCAGTGGTCGCGGTCGGCCGGGTTGTTGAGCTCCCCGGTCTTGTCGATGATGCGCACGCCCGGCTCCTGGGTCTCGATCACGATCTTCTCAATCTCGTCCAGCCGCCCTTTCACCTCGGGGTGCAGGGCCATGGCGCATTCCACGGCGGTCTGGGCATGGAACTCGGCCGGGAAGGAGATCTTCAACAGCACGTTCTCCATCACGTAGCTGCCGTAGTCGCGCTGGAACTTGAAGGGCCGGCCCTTGAACAGCACGTCGTAGAAACCCCAGGTCTTCGCCGAGAGTGCCGTCGGGTAACCCATCTCGCCGGTCAGGGCGATCAGCGCCAGGCGCACGCCGCGCGAAGTGGCGTCGCCCGCGGCCCAGCTCTTGCGCGAACCGGCGTTGGGCGCGTGGCGGTAGGTGCGCAGCGCACCGCCGTCGATGAAGGCGTGCGAGACCACGTTGACGATCTGCTCGCGTGTGCCGCCGAGCATTTCCGTGACCACGGCGGCGGTCGCCAGGCGCACCAGCAGCACGTGGTCGAGTCCGACGCGGTTGAAAGAGTTCTCCAGTGCGATCACGCCCTGGATCTCGTGCGCCTTGATCATCGCGGTGAGCACGTCCTTCATGGTGAGCGGTGCCTTGCCCGCGGCGACGTTGCGGCGCGAGACGTAGTCCGCCACGGCGAGGATGCCGCCGAGGTTGTCGGAGGGATGGCCCCACTCCGCCGCCAGCCAGGTGTCGTTGAAGTCCAGCCAGCGGATCATGGCGCCGATGTTGAACGCCGCCTGCACCGGCTCCAGCTCATGACTGGTGCCCGGCACCCGCGCACCACCCTCGAGCGTCGCGCCCGGCACGACCGGGCCCAGCAGTTTGGTGCAGGCCGGGTAGTTCAGCGCCAGCATGCCGCAGGCCAGCGTGTCCATGAGGTCGTAGCGCGCGGTCTCGCAGGCTTCGTCGCTGTCGATCCGGTAGTTGATGACATAGTCGGCGATGTCGGTCAGCACCTTCTCGGGATCCGGGCGTTTGGCGGATTTGATGTCGTTGCTGGACACTCGGTTATCTCCTTTCAATGCATAGTCGGTTTCCCGTCACCCCGGCGCAGGCCGAGGTCCAGTCGGATTGGGAACCCCGACCTGGGGTCGGGATGCTTCTTCAACTGGATTCCGGCCTCCGCCGGAATGACGTCGTGGCAATTACGGGCGCTTGTCGATGGGGACGAACTTGCGGTCTTCCGGGCCCGTGTAGTTGGCGCTCGGGCGGATGATCTTGCCGTCGGTGCGCTGCTCGATCACGTGTGCGCTCCAGCCGGTGGTGCGCGCGACCACGAACAACGGCGTGAACATCGCCGTGGGCACCCCCAGCATGTGGTACGACACCGCGGAGAACCAGTCGAGGTTGGGGAACATCTTCTTCGCGTCCCACATGACCGACTCGATGCGCTCGGCAACGTCGAACAACTTGGTGTCTCCCGCCTCCTCCGACAATTGCTTCGCCACCTTCTTGATGACCTTGTTGCGCGGATCGCTGACAGTGTAGACGGGATGGCCGAAGCCGATAACGATCTCCTTGTTTGCCACGCGCTTGCGGATGTTCTCCTCGGCCGCGTCGGGATCGTCGTAGCGGCTCTGGATGTCGAAAGCCACTTCGTTGGCGCCGCCGTGCTTGGGTCCGCGCAGGGCGCCGATCGCGCCGGTGATCGCCGAATACATGTCCGCGCCGGTGCCCGCAATCACGCGCGAGGTGAAGGTCGAGGCGTTGAACTCGTGCTCGGCGTAAAGAATCAGCGAGGTGTGCATGGCCCGCACGTGCGACTTCGACGGTTCACTCCCGTGCAGCAGGTGCAGGAAGTGCCCGCCGATGGAATCGTCGTCGGTCTCGACGTCGATCATGCGACCATTGTGGCTCCAGTGGTACCAGTAGCAGAGCATGGAGCCGAGCGAGGCGATCAACCGGTCGGCGATGTCGCGTGCGCCGGCGGCATTGTGGTCGTCCTTTTCCGGCAGCGTGCAGCCCAGCGCGGAAACGCCGGTGCGCATCACGTCCATCGGGTGCGAGGAGGCCGGCAACTCCTCCAGGGTCGCGCGCACCACCTCGGGCAGGCCGCGCAAGCGGCCGAGCTTGGTCTTGTAGGCCGCAAGCTCGGCGCGGTTGGGCAGTTTGCCGTGGATCAGCAGGTAGGCCACTTCCTCGAATTCGCACTTCTCGGCGATATCGAGGATGTCATAGCCGCGGTAATGCAGGTCGTTGCCGCTGCGTCCAACGGTGCACAGTGCCGTGTTGCCGGCAGCAACGCCGGACAGGGCAACGGACTTCTTGGGTTTCGGCTTAGTCTGTTTTGCGTCCTCGCTCATTATTCAAACCTCTCTGAAATGTGGGTATTGGCTGCTCTTTCAGTCATGAAATTCATCCCCTTTGGCTACTGGCGAACATCCTCCCGCGGAATAACCATCATGCCGTATATTGTCTTCACGCGCTCCCGTAATGATCTGCCAACAATCATCGAGGGTTGAACAGAAGCATACTTGCTGTCCCATTTTCTTATGGGCAGCAGAGCTAAATTTTTCATATTGCGTTCGGTCCGGAATCACCAGGAACTTGTATGTCTCACCGGGTGACAGCACAAATCCGTTAAGCGTGGATTGCTGAAAGTTGATTTGGTCTTTCGCCAATCCAAGCGCCTTCAACACATGGGGCCAGTCCGGCTGCGGCTTGCCGTCGACACGCACCACGACACTACGGATAATTGCCGGTCCGACACCGGGGTTTAGCGCCAGAAGACTTTGACGTGAATCCGACCATGCGATTTCAAGATGCGGCCAAACCTGGGCGCGCGTCTGCTGGCGGACGTTCCAGGCCGTATAGCCGGAAACGATGATGGCCAGCAGGCCGATCAACGCGGCGATGATGGCGGCAATGGCGTCCCAATTGTACTCTCGCTTGGACATGAGACCTTAACCCTTCTACCTGCCGAACAACTCGTCGAGCTTCTGTTCGTAACGGTGGTAATCCAGGTGCTCGTAGAGCTCGTGGCGCGTCTGCATCTCGGGCACCAAGCCCTTCTGCGTGCCCTCGCGAAGGACCGTCTCGTAAAATTTCAACGCAGCCTTGTTCATCATCCTGTAAGCCCCGCAACAGAGCAGCTGGATGTCGACGCCCGCCTTCGCCAGTTCCTCGCGCGTCAACAGGGGCGTCTTGCCGAACTCGGTGATATTGGCCAGGATCGGCACCTTGACCGCGTCCTTGAATTGACGGTACTCGTCGAGCGTACGTACCGCCTCGGGGAAGATCATGTCGGCGCCCGCCTCCACGCAGGCCAGGGCCCGCTCGATGCCCGCCTCCATGCCCTCGCTGGCGATGGCGTCGGTGCGCGCCATGATCACGAACTGCTCGTCGGTGCGCGCATCCACCGCGGCCTTGACCCGGTCGACCATCTCCTCCTTCGGGACGATCTCCTTGTTCGGGCGGTGGCCGCAGCGCTTGGCCGCCACCTGGTCCTCGATGTGCAGGCCCGCGGCACCAAACTTGGTAAACGAGCGCACCGTGCGCGCAATGTTGAAGGCGCCGCCCCATCCGGTGTCGGCGTCGACCAGCAGCGGCAGGTCGCAGGCATCGGTGATGCGGCGGATGTCGGTCAGCACGTCATCCAGGGTGGAGATGCCGAGATCGGGCATGCCCAGCGAATTGGCCGCCACGCCGCCCCCGGAGAGATACAGCGCCTTGTGCCCGGCGTCCTTGGCCAGGCGTGCGGCATAGGCGGTAATCGCGCCTACCACCTGCAGCGGGCGTTCGTCTTCTACTGCGGCCCGGAAGCGGGCGCCGGCGGAATCCTGGGGCATGGTCGAATCCGGTTCTCTGCTGTTTTCCCGCCCATTTTAACCGGTTAACACGCCCCCCCGGGACGAGCAGGGTCCGCCGGTATCACACCGTCACTCCGGCGCCGTGTCGAACGGCAAGAGCGTGCAGCCGCGATACGAAAGTTCGGGAGCGCTGATATCCTGCCGGCCTCCACGGCGATACCGGGCCGGAGATATTCACCACAGAGTTCACAGAGAGGAACCCGGGTTGGTTTCATGCCCATGCTTTCTCTGTGCTCTCGATGCTTACCTTTTCCAATGATCGCGGCTGAAGCCGCTCCTACGAGTCCGTACCCATATCGGACGAAGTGACATTTCCACGCGGGGCGAAGAGTTCCTCCTGCGCCGCAAAATCCGTTTCATCAACGAAGCCCGACAGGCCGACCCCGACCAGGCGGTAAAGACTCTCGGGCGGGCGGTCGACACGCATACGCAGCGCACAGGCGATATCGGCCAGTTCGCGCTCGGAGGACGGGCGTGTCGGCGGCGTGAAACTGCGCGTGAGCACACGGAAATCAGACGTCTTGAGCTTGAGTACCACGGTGCGTGCCACTCGGCCTGCCTCGCGTTCCGCGCCCCGCCAGGTTTTTTCCGCGAGCCGGCGGATATGCGGTTCAAGCTGATCCAGGCGCAGATCCTGCTCGAACGTGTCCTCCGCCGAGACCTGTAGCGTCGGGCGATCAGTCTCCACCGGATTCTCGTCGATCCCGCGCGCCAGTTCGAAAAGCCGCTGCCCCCAACGCCCAAACCGATCCTCGAGCAATGCCTGTGACAAGTCACGCAACTCGCCAACCGTCGTGATATTCAAATCGGCCAGGCGTTGCTTCATGACCTTGCCGACGCCGGGCAGCTTGCCCACCGGTAGCGGCGTCAGGAACGCCTCGACCCGCGCCGGGCGCAGCACGAACAGGCCATCGGGCTTGCGCCAGTCGGAGGCGATCTTGGCGAGGTATTTGCTGGGCGCCACGCCGGCCGAGGCAGTGAGTCCGGTCTCGCGGCGGATGGCCCGGCGAATCGCCTGGGCAATCGCCGTCGCCGAGGGCAGGCGGACCTTCGGCCGGGTCACGTCCAGGTAGGCCTCGTCCAGGGAAAGCGGCTCGATCAGGTCCGTGAAGCGGGCAAAGATGTCGCGCACCTGGCGGGAAACGGCCTTGTAGCGTGGAAAATCCGGCGCCACGAAAATCGCCTCCGGACACAGCCGTTCGGCCCGCATCGCCGGCATCGCAGAATGGATCCCGAAGCGGCGCGCCTCGTAGCTCGCGGCGCAAACGACCGAACGCGCCCCGCGCCAGGCGACAACCACCGGCCGTCCGAGCAAGGCCGGATCGTCGCGCTGCTCCACAGATGCGTAGAAAGCATCCATGTCAACGTGAATAATCTTGCGCTGGGGGAAGGTCACGACAGAGCCCACCACTCTCCGGGCAGCCTGCCGGTCAGCTTATCCGAAACGATATGCGGCAACCTGTCGGTTACGCCCATTCACCGGAGCAGGATCGGGCCGGGGATAAAACATCGATACCTTCAGTATCACACCCGGATGAACACCGGATCATGTCCTTTGCGGCGGCCGTCATTTCGATCAGGGGATACAACAAGCCCCAGGCCGAACGGGCCGCGAGAGACCGGGGTTGATCTCGATCCTGCCTGGGACCTAGTACCTGACGCGGTGCCTGGTGAAGGCTTCGATGAGCCGGTCATGGGGTGCGGCGCCGAGATGACGCCGCACCAGGCATAGATACGTCGCGGCGAACTCGGGCCCGTGTGCGGCAATCATGCCGTGGCGGCGCAGGCTCGCGGCATGACCGATTTCATGCAGCAGCACCGGCGCCGAGCGAGCCCAGCGCGGAAAGGAGAACAGCACCCCCTGGCGCTTCAGATCATAGGCGCTGTATGCGTGACGGGTGCCGCGCCCGTCCTTGATCCTGATCTCGGGGAAGGCACCGTACTCGTTCCGGAACCACGGTTCGGCGATCACCGCGTGCACGAAACGCTTGACGGCGGGAAACGCCAGGCACGGCCACAGGCTCTCCGGCGGGACGCCGAAGACTTCGTGTTCGGCGCGATACAACCGGGCGCGCTGGCTGTCACGGGGACGGCTCGGTACGCTTTCGCGAAAGAGTTTCAATACACTTCGAGGAACATGCGCGGGCCCGGACGCACGTGCCGCTTGAACTCCTCGGGCGTGTACTCGAGCGGATGCCTTCCTTCGGGCGGGTGACGCAGGGTGACGTAACCGTCGAGGCCGGCCTGCAGCAGCTCACGGTAGATCGACCATTCCATGTCCTTGATACCGCAGACATAGATCAGCGTATTGGGTTGCGCCAGGGTCGCCCGCAGCGTTTCGTTTTCGCTGATCTCGTGATGCACGTAGCGCTTGAACCCATTCTCCCGCCGCGCCTCGCGCGAGATCACCGGACGGTAACTGAAACTCGGCATCTTGTGCGCGGCTTCGGCAAACAGATCGTGATACATGTAGTCGGTACGGTAGGGCACGCCCACGAACAGGTGCACCGGCACATCGATGCCGGCACGCATCAGGTCCATGGTCATCGCCCGAAAAGGCGCGAGCCCGGTTCCCGTCGCGAAAAATACGTAGTTGTACTTTTCAGGCTCGGTCGGCAACAGGAACCGCTTGCCGGCGGGTCCGGTCATCTCCACTTCGTCGCCCGGCTGCAGGTCGCAGAGAAAATTCGAGCACACCCCGAGGTAGAGCCTGTGGGTTTCCGGCCGCTCCTCCACCACCCGCTTGACCAGGGTCGAGACCAGCCGCCCCTTGCCGTCCTCGCCGTCGGAGGGCGAACTCACCGAATACAGGCGCAGCTTGTGCGGCTTGCCGTTGGCATCGGTGCCGGCCGGGATCACCCCGAAGCTCTGTCCGGCCCGCAGCTGGCCCTCGAGCGGCGTGCCGCCCACGTCGAAGGTGACGTGGCGCACGAAATTGGGGCTGGACTCGGCGGTGACGATCCGCGACCCGGTCAACGGCACCCGCACCGGCGCCTTCGCCCGGCACAGGTTGATCGCCACCTCGGGCATCGTCGGCGTCATCTCGGTCATCTCGTCCAATGCTGTGCTCTCCTTACTGTCACGGCCAATTCGTCATCAATGGCGTTCGGAACCGTGCCGCACTCGCGACACCCATCGTGCTCCGCCCGCCAGGCCGAGCGGGAACAGGGCCCGCACATGCAACACGCGTTCGGCCTCGCGCGCTTCCTGCAGGTCCTTCACCCGGCCCTGCAGCAGATCGATCAGCGTCACGACCCCGACGATATGGGTGGGATCGTCGGGCATCACGACCGGCATCCGCGATACCTTGGAATCGGCCATGCGGTGAGCGACCGAACGCAGGGTCTCGTCCGGGTAGGCGACGATCGGATCGCGCACCAATATATCTTCAACCGTCGCGCTGGCGGGCACGTCGCCCTCGCGCGAAAGACCCACGTTCAGCATATCGCGCCGGGTGACGATACCGGCCAGCCGGCCTGCCTCGTCCAGCACAGGATACATGCGCTGGCGGTGCTGCTTGGTGCGCACCTGGCGCCGCGCCGCCACGAAGGTCGCCGCCGCTTCGCGCAGCGAGGTGCCGGACCGAAAGCTCACGAATTCGGTGGACATCACCTCGCGGATGAACAACACCTCCAGCGGATCAACGTCGTACTCGCGGGTCACGTGCAGTCCCCGGCGGGCGATCCGCTCGGTCAGGACCGAGCGCTTGAGTATCAGCACGGAGAGCGCATAGGCCGCGGCCGAGGTCACCACCAGCGGCAGCAGCAGGCTCCATTCGTGCGTCAATTCGAGCGAAAACACCACGCCGGTCAGCGGTGAGCGCATCACGCCGCCCACCACCGCGGCCAGCCCCATCAGGGCCCAGAAGCCCGGCGACACCGCGGGGAAAACATGAATATGCACCATCAACGCGCCGAGGCTGGCGCCGATCATGAAGACCGGCGCCAGCACGCCGCCCGATGTACCCGAGCCCAGCGAAAGCGACCAGATCAGCGTCTTCACGACGAGGATGCCGGCTATGAGCGCGAACGTGGCCCGTCCCTCGAGCAGTTCGCGGATCACGTCGTAGCCCACGCCCAGCGCGTGTGGCTCGAACAGGCCGCCGATGCCGATGATCAGCCCGCCGATGGCCGGCCACCACATCCAGTGAATGGGCAGCTTGCGGAAACCGTCTTCGGAGACGTACACCAACCAGGTCGCGACCACGGCCAGCAGGCCGCCGACACAGCCCATGACCACGCACAAGCCGTAGATCACAGGCCCCGGAAGGACATGCGGATCGGGCACCGCGAATACCGGACTGGTGCCCAGCAGGTAGCCACGCACGATGGTGGCCACGGCCACCGCGCCCGCCACCGGCAGGAAGCTGCGTGGCCGCCATTCGAACAACAGCAACTCGATGGCGAGCAGGATCGAGGCCAGCGGAGCATTGAACGTGGCTGCCATGCCGCCCGCGGCGCCGGCCACCAGCAGGGTCTTGCGCTCGTCCGCAGTGAGCTTGAGCAATTGCGCCACCAGCGAACCGAAGGCACCGCCGGTCATGATGATCGGCCCCTCGGCGCCGAACGGCCCGCCGGTGCCGATCATGACCGCCGCGGAAATGGGCTTGAGCCAGGCCACCCGCGGCTGCACCCGTGAGCCCTTGGCGAGGATCGCCTCAAGCGCCTCGGGCATGCCGTGACCGCGGATTTTCTCCGAACCGTAGCGAGCCATGAGACCGACGATCAGGCCCCCGACGACTGGTGCGAACAGGATGAGCCACCAGTGGAAATGGGCCGAACCCGGCGACACCAGGCCGGTGGCAATGCGCTGGTAGAAGACGCCGTTGGTGATCAGCCCGATCAGGCGCAACAAGCCAAGCGCGACTATGGCGCTCAGCGCCCCGATGACAAGCCCGATCGCCGTGATATACAGCACCCGGGGCCCGACGGTGAAATCGCCGAGACGCTGGTGGGGGGATGGGCTGCTAGCCCGCATTATTCACGAGGCTGACTGGCACCAAGCCAAAATAGGCTGAACCGCATGGAGAATTCTCGGGTTTCGCGGGCATCTTCGGGTAATAGGCTGCAAAGCGTGTCAGTCTATCGCGGTACTTGCGGTTTCTCGCGACACCACGCTTGACCTTCGCAAAACCACAGCTACGGCTATGCTTTTCGCTCCAGGCCGGCACCTGGCTTGCTGCGAATTCCACAATCACTCGCGATGCCTCATGAATAATACGGGCTGACCAAGGCGACGGCCTTCTTTCCAGAGTCGGCAGGAATTTGTAATTTTATCATGCGGTTGGCGGGCTCCTCGCCCGCTCCGCCCCGATTTGGCCCCGCCTCAGCCCATCGCCTGGACGAAATGTCTCTGCATGTCCTGGCCGAACACGACGAAGCGGACGCGGCGCACGTGTGCCAGCTCCGGGGCCGCCTCGCGCACGGCTTCGATACTCACGTGCGCCGCTTCCGCAGCCGGATAGCCGAACGTCCCCGTGGAAATTGCCGGGAAAGCGATGCCGGCCACACCCTTCGAGTCGGCCAGGCGCAAGGCGTTGCGATAACAGGCGGCGAGCAGCTCCGCCGCCGGTTCGTCGCTGCCGTAGACCGGGCCCAGGCAGTGAATCACCCAGCGGTTGGGTAGATCATGGCCACCGGTCACCACCGCTTCGCCCGGCGCAATCGGTGCCAGCGGCCGGCATTCCTCGGCCAGGTCGGGACCCGCCGCGCGATGAATGGCACCCGCCACGCCGCCGCCCGGCATCAATTGCGCATTGGCGGCGTTGACGATCGCGTCCATGTCCGGTTGACGCGTGATATCTCCGCGCAGCGCTTCAATCGTCGCATTTCCAACTCGTATCGACTTGCTCATGCTTTCGTCCTTCGTGGGGCGCATGCCCCTACAGCATAGCTCCCCCATCTGCTAGCCTGCGCCTTTTCCAGAGTAAATCGTGCTGCATGAATAGAGAAGCCGAAAAGCGGGGAGAAGCCGCCGTGGGCGAGGTGCTGGCGCGGCTGGCCCGCGGATTCGCCACCAACGACGTCCGCGGACTGGACGCGCTGTATGCGGAGGACGCCGACTGGACCAACGCCTTCGGCACCACCCTGCACGGACGCCGGGCCATCATCGCCTATCTGGAAAAGCTCTTCGCCGACGAGCGCTTCGAAGCAGGCCGCCTGGTCGGCGAACCGCAGGCCTCTATCCGCTTCACCGGCGACGGTCGGGTCGCCCTCGCCAAGACCTACGTGGAACGCGAGGGACAGAAAACGGTGGAAGGCCGCGAACTGCCGGTGCGCCGCAACCACTCGCTCAAGGTGCTGGAAAACCGCGACGGGCGGTGGCTGATCGTTTCCGAAATGTATATGGACGCTCGCGAGGAACAAACCCTCGTCAGTCGCTGATGACGATCCGGTTGCGGCCACTGCTCTTGGCAGCATATAACGCCTGATCGGCAGCCTTGACCAGATCCATCAAGGTATGAGGCTGACCGTCACTGACGGCTACGCCGATGCTGACGGTGACCTGGAACCTCCGTTCACCCGCTTTCAGCCGCTGGCGTTCCACGGACCAGCGCACCCGTTCGGCGACCTCCTGCGCCTGTCCCGCATCGGTCTCCGGCAGGCAGGCGATAAATTCCTCGCCCCCGTAGCGGCCGATCAGATCGGGCGCCCGCAGCGTACGCCGGCAAGCCTGCGTAGTAACGTAGAGCACTTCGTCCCCGATGGCATGACCGTAAGTGTCGTTGACATCCTTGAAGTGGTCGATGTCGATCATGAATATCGACACCGCGTGTTGATAACGGGTACAACGGCTGAACTCGACCTCGGCACGTTCGAGAAACGCGCGCCGTGTGTACACTCCGGTCAATCCATCGGTGGTTGCCATGTTTTCGAGTTGCTGGATAAGCCGCGCCTTCTCGAACATGACGCTCAACTGGTTACACAGTATGGAAGCCGTTGCCCGTTCCGAAAGATCGAACACCCGGCGACGGCGTCCGATGATCAGCACATGCATCACGTCATTTCCCATGACCAGGGGCAGCGCAAGATAGTTGCAGCGGCGGTCGGTCTTGATACGGCGTTCGAGCGTGCCGACATCGGTGTTGCTCAGCACGCCGACTGTCCGGATTTCCCGCAGCCGCTGAAGACAAGCGGGATGCTCCAATGGCCACAAGGCCAGCCGCTCGTATTCACTGTGCCCCACCCCGCTCGCCGCATCCAACCGCAACCCGCCCGATTCGTCCAGAAAGAACAGGGCCCTGTCGTGATCCAGCAACGCCGGCAGGCGCTCGACGAAAGTCCGGGCGATCTCGGACTCGCTACGCAGCGGCGACACGGCTTCGATAAGCGACTGCTGGGCCTCGGCCAACGTGCGCCTGCGCTGTTCGTGAGACAGGTCGCGTCGCTGCCTCACGCGACGGGCAAAGAGATAGAAAACCACGATGGCCGCAAGGACCGCAAGCACGCCATAGACGATAAAAGCCCACCAACTCAACCACGGTGGCGGCAGGATATCGATGCCGAAACGGGCCTCATGACGACTCCACACGCCATCGCCGCCGGTACCCAGCACGCGCAACGTGTAATGGCCCGGATCGAGATTGGTATAGGTGATCGTGTGCCCCTCGCCCAGCTCATGCCATTGATCATCGAAACCTTCGAGGCGATACCTGAAACGGTTTCGCGACGGCAAGGCAAAATCGAGCACAGCCACCTGCACGCTGAAGCTGTCCCGGTCATAGTCCAGTTTGAGCGAACGGCGGACGCCCAGTCCGGTCCTCATGGGGACCGGTTTCCCCGACACGCGCAGGCCGGTAATGACCACGGGCGCCGGCGGAGGCATCATGCCGAGATCATCCACATGCACCACCGCCAGGCCGTTGATGCTTCCGAAATACAAGGTGTCTCCGGCTCCGGCATAGGCAGCACCTTCATTGAATTCCTTGTTGTACAGGCCATTTTCCACGTCGTAATTGCGCACTTCGTTGGCAACGGGATCGATGCGCGCGAGCCCGCGGCTGGTGCCGACCCATATGCCACCCTTCGGCCCGGGCAACACGCTGTAGATCAAGGCACTGGACAGTCCGTCGTCGACGGTGAAGCGGCGCATGCTCCCTACGCCGGGTATGAAATGCACCAGGCCGCTGGTTGTCCCCACCCACAGGCTGCCGTCCTGCGCCGTGCGGCAATCGAGAATATCGCTGGCACCCACCAGATCAGGTTTGCCTTCGGAGTCGACGGGTGGCGTAAAACGCCCCCTTTGCGGATCGAACCGGAGCAACCCGCGCGTGGTGCCGACCCACAAGGAATTGTCCCCGGCCTGGCACAGGCTCCACACCGCGGGCGTGGGGAGACTTCCGGGTTGGGTGTCATTGGGGACGTAGCGCTGCAAAACCCGTCCAGCGTCGGGGTCGAATCGCACCAGGCCATTATTGGTACCTATCCACAAGCGCCGCTCGCTGTCCTCGAAAATAATATTGACGCTGTCATCGAGCCAATTTTCACCCGCACGCTGCAGGGCGTAATAACGGAACTTGTCGCGGCCCGGCAGATACAGGTAGATACCGTGCCCCGTTCCCAGCCACAAGCGATTTTCCCGATCGGCATAGAGCACCTTGACCGATGGGTTCTTGCCATCGAACCCGGGCGCCGGCGGCACCTGGTACTGCCGGTAGCGGGTGCGCGAGGCGTTAATGCGGGTCACTCCGCCATCGCTCGCCACCCAGAGATCATTTTTCGAGTCCTCGTAAACTGCCCATACGAAATTGTTCGCCAGGCTCTGTGGATTCCCGTATTCGTGACGATAACGGCCAAAGGCACGCGTGCGCGGATTGTAGAAATCGAGCCCGGCTCCGTCGGTACCAATCCAGACCAGTCCGCTGCGATCACGAAAGATATTGAACAGGTAATTACTCGACAGGCTCGTCGGATCGAGCACATCATGCCCAAAACTGACAAAGCCGTGAACCGGGCCGTCATAGCGGCTCAGCCCGCCGCCGTAAGTCGCCACCCAGATACGGCCCGTCGCATCCTCGACCACGCCGCTGACCCATTTCACCGGCAAGCTGCCCGACTGGGGACCGGCGCTGAAGAAACGGATGTATTTACCGTCCGCCGCAATCATCGCCAGCCCGGTGCGCATGGAAATCCAAAGCCTCCCATCCACGCTTTGGTAAATGGCGTTGACCCAGTCCTTGTTCAACGCTCGTTCACCCTCTTTGCCTTTTGCCCCGGAGAATGTCTGAATATCATCGGCGCCGGAATCGTAATAAAACAGTCCTCCGGCGGTGCCCACCCAGACGCGACCGGCACGATCCTCGAACAGCGCGGTAACCCTGCGTGCTGCCTCGGCGTCTCCCGGCACGCTGTAGTGTTCGAATCCCCCGCCGGGCAGACGGCGGTCCAGGCCGGCGACCGTACCCACCCAAAGCCTATCGGAACGATCCACCAGCAACGCCGTCACGTTGTTATTGGACAGGCTCGTGTCATCGACGGCGTCATGCCGGTAATGGGTAAACGTATGTGCGCCCGCCTCCAGGCGATCGAGTCCGTTGGTGGAACCCACCCACAGCGTGGAATCGGCAGAGAATGCGAGGGAACTGATCGTACCGCCGGACAATGAATGCGGGTCGGTCGGGTCATGCCGATAGCCGACGTAGCTGTAGCCGTCATAGCGCTGCAACCCGGCCTCGGTCGCGAACCACATGTAGCCCATCGGCCCCTGCGCCTCCGCGGTCACCGTGCTCTGCGCCAAGCCGTTCGCCACGCCGATATGCTGAAAGCTCGGCACCACGTCCGGCGTGGGGACCGAAGATTCGGCCCACAGCGCACATGGAAAGATCAGCGCCACGGCAAAAACCAACGCGTAAAGGCCGCGCCGCGGCATGCGATCGCATCGTGCAAATGCCCGTATGTTTTTTTTGCCTGTCAAACGCCTCACCACCGCCCCCCGCGGCATGGAAGATCAGTATGGCTCAAAGCCGACCCTTTTGTCAGCCCGACCAGCAGCCTGGCCACATGCAGCAAATACGCTCAGTCAGCAAAAATACGTGTCATTCGTGTCGGCGCCAATTGAACATG